>LNAP01004903.1_pt1 | contig 25506 bp, 19 predicted proteins | sample 602601 | NCBI WGS metagenome assembly LNAP01 (sample SAMN02440304, study PRJNA202911) | soil metagenome | biome: Subtropical and temperate rainforests or woodlands; isolation source: soil samples (1 kg each in a 20% v/v slurry with milli Q water) were... ...
TATTCCCATGCTGACTTTCCTTGGCTTCGCCATGGTCATCACGTTCATGTTCCTGATCATGACCAAGCGCCTGTCCGCGCTGATCGCCCTGATCATCATCCCGATCGTCTTTGCCCTGTTCGGCGGTTTTGCGCCGAAGATCGGCCCGATGATGCTCGAAGGCATCACCAAGCTTGCGCCGACCGGCGTGATGCTGATGTTCGCCATTCTCTACTTCGCCCTGATGATCGACTCCGGCCTGTTCGACCCGGCCGTGCGCAAGATCCTCAAACTGGTCAAGGGCGACCCGCTGAAGGTTTCGGTCGGCACCGCCGTACTGGCGCTCGTCGTTTCCCTCGACGGTGACGGCGCGACCACTTACATGATCTGCGTGGCCGCCATGCTGCCGCTCTACAGCCGCATCGGCATGAGCCCGCGGATCATGGCCGGCCTGATCATCCTCGCCGGTGGCGTGATGAACATGACGCCATGGGGCGGCCCGACTGCCCGTGCGGCCAGTGCGCTGCACGTGGACCCGTCCGACATTTTCGTTCCGATGATTCCGGCGATGGCGTTCGGCGTGGTGGCAATCCTGGCGATTGCCTACTTCTACGGCAAACGCGAGCGTGCGCGTCTGGGTGAACTGCACCTGGTGGGCGATGAAATCGACCACAGTGAAATCAGTGTTTCGCAGTTCCCGGATGCCCGTCGTCCGAAGTTGATCTGGTTCAACGGCGCCCTGACCCTGGGCCTGATGTGCACCCTGATCGCCGGTCTGTTGCCGATGCCGGTGTTGTTCATGGTGGCGTTCAGTATCGCGATGATCGTCAACTATCCTTGCCTGCAACAGCAGAAGGATCGCGTCGCGGCTCACGCTGGCAGCGTACTTGCGGTGGTCGGTTTGATCTTCGCGGCGGGCATTTTCACCGGTATCCTGTCGGGCACCGGCATGGTCGATGCGATGTCGAAAAGCCTGCTGGCGGTGATTCCTGATTTCCTCGGCCCGTACCTGGCCGTGATCACCGCGCTGGTGAGCATGCCGTTCACGTTCTTCATGTCGAACGACGCATTTTATTACGGCGTGTTACCAGTACTTGCCGAAGCCGCCAGTCATTACGGTATAACCGCGGTTGAAATGGCACGTGCCTCGATCGTCGGTCAGCCCGTCCACTTGCTGAGCCCGCTGGTACCATCGACCTATTTGTTGGTGGCCCTGGCCGGTATCGACTTCGGTGACCATCAGCGCTTTACCCTGAAATGGGCAGTGCTGGTGTGCATGTGCATACTGGTCGCCGCGTTGCTGATGGGGATCTTTCCGCTGTTCAGCACTCTATAAGCCCAAGACTCACCACAACGGGTCCAGGCTTTGCTGTTTGAAGCCCGGGCCCGTTCTGGTTTAACACTCGCTCAAAGGAATACACATGGAATGGCTGACCAACCCTGAAATCTGGGTTGCCTTCTTTACCCTGACCGCCCTGGAAATCGTCCTGGGTATCGATAACATCATTGGTCAGCCGCATGCCCAAACACATGCAGCAGCGCACCCGGATTTTCGGCCTGGCGCTGGCCATGATCACGCGGATTCTGTTGCTGCTGTCGATCACCTGGGTCATGCGCCTCACCGCAGACCTGTTCGAAGTGTTCGGCCAGGGTATTTCCGGACGCGACCTGATCCTGTTCTTCGGTGGTCTGTTCCTGCTGTGGAAGAGCTCGCAAGAGATGTACCACGCGCTGGAAGGTGAAGACGAAACCCATGAAGAGCCTTCGGGCAAGGGCGGCAGCTTCATCTACACCATCATCCAGATCGCGATCATCGACATCGTGTTCTCGCTGGACTCGGTGATCACCGCCGTCGGCATGGTCTCCCACGTTCCGGTCATGGTCGCGGCAATCATCGTGGCTGTGCTGGTGATGATGTGGGCTTCGGGCACCATCAGCGAGTTCATCGACAAGCACCCGTCGCTGAAGATGCTGGCGCTGTCGTTCCTGTTGATCGTCGGTACCGTGCTGATTGCCGAATCCTTGGACGTGCACGTGCCAAAAGGCTACGTCTACTTCGCCATGGCGTTCTCGCTGGCGGTGGAAGCGATCAACATCAAGATGCGCACCGCGATGGCGAAAAAGAAAAAACAGCAGGATCCGGTGAAACTGCGCAAGGACATTCCGGGCCAGTAACACTTGTGGCCGTGAGCTTGTTGTGGCGAGTGGATAAATCCCCTCGCCGTACACGGGCTCTTACAGGACGTGCGGGGGGACCTTCGGGTCCCTTTTTCTTTGTCCGCATCAAATTGTTTTCATGACAGTTTTGTTTCAATCGCCTCTTTAGCTATGCGATGCTGGCGCCCAGACCGTTAGCCAACTACAGCTTAAGTACACAACGTAGAAAGTCGCGCGGCACCGTCAACTTGCTCCTTTGGGGCGCTACCACCACAGGGGGCCCGTATGCTCACCCTGCTCAATTTGCTTTCTGCCGTGGCCTTGTTGATCTGGGGCACGCACATCGTCCGAACCGGCATTCTGCGGGTCTATGGTTCCAACTTGCGCCATGTGATTGGCCAGAACATGTCCAAGCGCTGGCTGGCATTCATCGCGGGCATTGTCGTGACCGCCATGGTCCAGAGCAGTAACGCCACCGCCATGCTCGTCACGTCCTTTGTCGGCCAGGGCCTGATGGCGCTGATGCCGGCGCTGGCGACCATGCTCGGTGCCGACGTGGGTACGGCGCTGATGGCACGGGTCCTGACCTTCGATTTGTCATGGCTGTCGCCGCTGCTGATTTTCCTCGGGGTGATTTTCTTTCTGTCGCGCAAACAGACGCGGCTCGGGCAGATGGGCCGCGTCAGCATCGGCCTCGGGCTGATCATTCTGGCGCTGCAACTGATTGTCGAAGCGGCTGCGCCGATCACCCATGCCCAAGGGGTCAAAGTGATTTTCGCCTCGCTGACCGGCGACATCCTGCTCGACGCCCTGGTCGGCGCGTTGTTCGCGATGATTTCCTACTCCAGCCTCGCCGCCGTCCTGCTGACCGCGACTCTGGCCGGCGCCAGTGTGATCAGCTTGCCCGTGGCCATCGGCCTGGTGATCGGTGCCAACATCGGCAGCGGTATTCTGGCGTTCATGAGCACCAGCATGCAGAACGCCGCGGGCCGTCAGGTGGCGCTCGGGAGCCTGCTGTACAAGCTGATCGGCCTGTTGCTGATCATTCCCGTACTCGACCCGCTCGTGCACTGGATCGACAGTCTGGATTTCAGCCCACAGGAAATGGTCATCGGCTTCCACCTGCTCTACAACACCGTGCGTTGCCTGATCCTGCTGCCAAGCGTCGGGCCGATGGCCAGGCTTTGTGCGTGGCTGCTGCCGGAGCGGCCGGAAACCAACGGCACCGCCAAACCTCGGCACCTTGACCCGACGGCGCTGGTGACCCCCAGCCTGGCGCTCGCCAACGCTGCCCGGGAAACCCTGCGCATTGGCGATCTGATCGACAATATGCTCGAGGCCATGCTCGACGTGCTGCGCGGCAAGCAAACCGCCGTCACCCAGGAAATGCGTCGCCTGACCGATGATGTGGAGTCGCTCTACAGCTCGATCAAGCTTTATCTGGCGCAGATGCCTCGCGAAGACCTTAGTGAACACGACAGTCGGCGCTGGGCGGAAATCATCGAACTGGCGATCAACCTCAAACTCGCCAGCGACCTGATCGAGCGCATGCTGCGCAAAGTGCAGCAACAGAAAACCTCGCAGCGCCGGTCTTTTTCTGAGGTCGGTCTGGACGAATTGGCGGGGCTGCACAGTCAGCTGATTTCCAATTTGCGCCTGGGATTGTCGGTGTTCCTCAGCGCCGACAAGGAAAGTGCCCGTCAGTTGCTGCGGGAGAAACGTCGCTTTCGCGCACAGGAGCGGCGCCTGGCCCATGCGCATGTCAGCCGGTTGCAACGCAAGATCGTGCAGAGTATCGAGACCAGCTCGCTGCACCTGGAGCTGATTGCCGACATGAAGCGCCTGAATTCATTGTTCTGCAGCAGTGCGTATGTGGTGCTGGAAACGTCTGACACCGGCGCGCTCATCGTCGATGATTTGTCTGACATCACGCATTCGCCTTGAACGTCTGGCAGTGTGGTCAGTCAGTTACAGTGGTTCAGCCTCAAGACCGTCTTCGCGGGCGAGCCCGCTCCCACAGGTGATCCGGGTCGGACATAATCCCAGTTACACAAAAGATCACTGTGGGAGCGGGCTTGCCCGCGATAGCGGCCTAAAGGACGACACGGATCTTCGATTGATTGCCTGGAAGCTTGCTATGCGTTGTCTGTTGTTCGCCTGCCTGTTGCTCGGATCGCTGCCCTCGTTTGCCCTGGATCGTTTTCAGGTCGAGGGCTATACGCTGCCCAATGGCCTGCAAATGCTGCTCAAACCCGGCACCGAACGCGGGCATGTAGCGATTCGACTGGTGGTCGGCGTCGGTATCGATGATTTCAGCTGCGCCGAAAAAGAACTGCCGCATCTGCTCGAACACCTGCTGTTCAGCGGCATCGATGCCACCGGCGAAGGCGGTCTTGAAGAACGCATGCAGACGCTCGGCGGTGAGTGGAACGCTTACACCAGCAACGCCGACACCACATTTGTCATCGAAGCGCCGGCGAAAAACCAGCGCAAGGTCCTCGACCTGCTGCTGGCTCTTCTGACCCAGACCCGAATCGACGACAACGCCATCAACGCCGCCAAACAGGTGGTCGAGCGCGAGGACGGCGGTCATTACTCACACTTGCAACGCTGGCTGGATCGTCAGGATCTGGGCCACACGGCGAGCAATCAACTGGCGGTGGAACTGGGGCTCAAGTGCCCGGAGCGGGCCGAGGTCGATAACCTGACCCGCGAACAACTGGAGACGGTACGCAAGGCCTGGTACGCGCCGAACAACATGACACTGATCATGGTCGGCGACCTCGACCGCTTGCTGCCGGCTTATCTGGAACGGGCTTGGGGCGCACTTCAGGCCGTTGACCCGAGCGAGCATCCGCCACTGCCGCAAATCCAGGCCAGCGCGGCCCATGAGCGCACGTTGAGTCACGGCTTTGTCGGCGGCGGAGCGAAGTTGCACTGGCTGGTGCCGGAGCCGGTGCTGGAAGACCAGCATGACGAAACCTTCGACCTGCTCAAGGACTATCTGGACTGGGCGCTCTATCGCCAGCTGCGTCTGGCGCACAGTTTGTCCTACGGCCCCTCGGCCGAACGCGAGGTGTTTGGCGGCGTGGGTTTCATGAGCCTCAACGCCGACCTTGAGCGCGACGATGTGCCCGAGGCCGAGCAAGTCCTGGATGAATTGAAGGCTGACTTGCTCAAGAACGGACTGGACGTCGACACCTTCAACCGCCTCAAGCAGGCCGCCATCGCTCGCCAGGCCTGGGCCGTGCAAGGCAACAGCGCACTGGCCGACTACTACTGGAGCGCGCTGGGAGACTACGAGGAAGGTCGTTTCGCTAACCCGGCCAGAGAACTGCAGGGCGTGACGCTGGCAGAGGCCAACAAGGCCATGCGTGAGTTGCTGTTGCAACCGGGTTATCTGCGGATCGAGAAGCCGTTGATGAGTTATGACCAGGTGATGTGGGTGGTCGCGGGGGGATTGGGGCTGCTGGTGTTCGGGTTATTGGCCTGGCGTGTTTATCGCAGAAAGTAACGGTTCCCCTGTGGCGAGGGAGCTTGCTCCCGTTCGGCTGCGCAGCCGCCGCCTGCGTATCAGTTGAAAGAATGCGGTTTTCCGGTTTTGGGGGCGCTTCGCACCCAAGCGGGAGCAAGCTCCCCCGTCACAGTGCCGTGTTGGGTCAAACGGACGTATCCCCCTCGCCACACTGCCCCACGGGCGGTAACCTGTCGGGGATTTTTCCCACGACTACTGTGAATCGCCGAATGCCTACCCTGACCTTGTTCGTACAGCGCATCCTCGAACTGATGAAGCGCTACCCAGGGGTCATTGCGCTTGGCGGTTTCATCTCCGGGGTCGGCAGCTTCATGCTGGTCGATCGCCAGCAGGGCCTGGCGACCTGGATCACCATTATCATGGTGCTCAGCTGGATCTGGCTGATGCTGGAAAACAGCCTCACCAAGCTCTTCACCCGAATCTTCAAGCGCGAAATCCCCCAGCCGCTGCTGCGCTACGCCACGCAGATGATCCATCAGGAAAGTCTGTTTTTCGTTCTGCCTTTCTTTTTCATCACCACCACCTGGAACAGCGGCCAGTTTTTTTTCACCGGGCTGCTGTGCATCGCCGCGCTGATTTCCATTACCGACCCGCTCTACTACAAATGGCTGGCGCCCCGGCGCTGGGCGTTTCTGGCGCTGCACACCCTGACGCTGTTTGCCGCGCTGCTGACGGCCCTGCCCGTCATCCTGCACCTGACCACGTCCCAGAGTTTCAAACTGGCCCTGGGCACAGCCGTCGTCCTGTCGTTCCCGAGCCTGGCGTCGATCTTCCCGATCCGGACGGTGCGCAACGCGCTGGCCATTCTGAGCATCACCGTCGGCATCGGCGGCGTGGGTTGGGTGTTGCGCTCATGGGTGCCGCCGGCCACGCTATGGATGACCGATGTCGCGATCAGCACCCAGATGCAGGACCGCACGCCAGGCAAAAGCCTGGAAGAAGTCAGCGCCGAGCAGATTCGTGGCGACGGTCTTTACGCCTACACGGCGATCAACGCGCCGCGCGGTCTGGACGAGCGGATTTACCATGTCTGGCAGTTCAACGGCAAGGAAGTCGATCGCATCGCACTGGACATCCATGGCGGGCGCAAGGAAGGCTATCGCGCCTGGACCCACAAGCAGAACTTCCCCGGTAACCCGGCGGGCAAGTGGCAGGTTCGGGTGCTGACCGAGGACGGTCAGTTGATCGGTGTGTTGCGCTTCAAGATCACGGACAGCACACCGATCAAAGAAAAGTAATGCGGTTCGTGCTATTACGTAACTCTGCGTAATAGCCGAACAAGCACGGAGCTTATGACCAGCAGCACAATGCCCGGCAGTGCCTCACTGGACACCTCGCACACCCCTGCGCAATTGCACGTCACGGGTGACTGGACGCTTGCCCATTACGCTGACCTCAAGAATTTGAGCGAAAAGCTCCGCGGGCAATACGACGACAGCACCCACATCGACCTCAACAGCCTCGGCGCGCTCGACACCGCCGGCGCATCGTTGTTGGTGGAGTTGCTCGGGTCGGACCGCCTGGGCAAATCCGCCGAACATCCCGACTGCACGTTGTCCGTCGCCGATCGTGCCCTGTTGCAGACTGTTTATTGCTCGATGACCGACTTCTGCGTGCCGATCAAGGAGCCGGAAATCGGCGTCGGCATTCAGCTGCTGACGCGCATTGGCCGCGCGGTAGACGCCATCTGGCAAGACACCTTGCAACTGCTGGGCTTCGTCGGCCTGATCCTGGAAACCATCACCCGCAACCTGTTGCGCCCCAAACGCTGGCGCATCACGCCAATGATTGCGCACATCGAACAGACAGGCCTCGACGCCGCCCCCATCGTTGCCTTGCTGACGTTTCTGGTGGGCGCCGTCGTCGCGTTTCTCGGGGCGACGGTGCTGAAGAGTTTCGGTGCGAGCATCTTCACCGTGGACCTTGTGGCGTTCTCCTTTCTGCGGGAATTCGGCGTGCTGCTCACCGCCATCCTGATGGCCGGTCGAACCGCAAGTGCCTTCACCGCGCAGATCGGCTCGATGAAGGCCAACGAAGAGATCGATGCCATTCGCACCTTGGGCCTCGATCCGATGGAGTTGCTGGTGGTGCCGCGCGTGCTCGCGCTGCTGGTGGCGCTGCCGATGCTGACCTTTCTGGCGATGCTCTCGGGGATTGTCGGCGGCGGTGTGGTGTGCGCCGTGGCGCTGGATATCTCGCCGGCCATGTTCCTCTCGCTGCTGCAAACCGACATCGGCGTTCAGCATTTTCTGGTCGGTCTCGTCAAAGCGCCAATCTTTGCGTTCCTCATCGCCGCCATTGGTTGCCTTGAAGGCTTCAAGGTCAGCGGCAGTGCTGAATCTGTGGGTGCGCACACCACGTCGAGTGTGGTGCAGTCGATTTTCGTGGTGATCGTGCTCGACGCCGTGGCCGCGCTGTTTTTCATGGAGATGGGCTGGTGAGTCGTCTACCCCGAGCGCCCTCCGAGGCGGTGATCGAAGTCCGAGGGCTGTGCAATCGCTTTGGCCGTCAGAGCGTGCACGAGAACCTCGACCTGGATCTGTACAAGGGCGAAATCCTGGCCGTGGTCGGAGGTTCCGGCAGCGGTAAATCGGTACTGTTGCGCAGCATTGTCGGCTTGCGCCAGCCCAGCGAAGGGGTGGTGAAGGTGTTCGGCAAGAACCTTCCGACGCTGTCCGAACACGAGCGTTCGATGGTCGAGCGGCGCTTCGGTGTACTGTTCCAGAAAGGCGCCCTGTTCTCTTCGCTGACCGTGACCGAAAACGTCGCCCTGCCGCTGATCGAACACGCGGGCCTGAGCCGCAACGATGCCGAACACCTGGCGGCGGTCAAACTGGCGTTGGCCGGGTTGCCGCTATCGGCCGCTGACAAGTACCCCGCTTCGCTGTCCGGCGGGATGATCAAGCGCGCGGCACTGGCCCGGGCGTTGGCACTGGACCCGGACATCCTGTTTCTCGACGAACCCACCGCCGGCCTCGACCCGATCGGCGCGGCGGCCTTCGATCAGTTGATCCTGACCCTGCGCGATGCGTTGGGTTTGAGTGTGTTTCTGGTGACCCATGACCTCGACACGCTCTACACCATCACCGATCGGGTGGCGGTGCTGGCGCAGAAGAAAGTGCTGGTGGCGGACGCCATCGACAAGGTCTCGGAAACCGACGACCCGTGGATTCACGAATACTTCCATGGCCCTCGCGGCCGCGCGGCGCTGACGGCCGCCCAACAGTTGAATGAGGTCTGACATGGAAACCCGAGCCCATCATGTATTGATTGGCCTGTTCACCGTGATTGTGGTGGCGGGCGCCCTGCTCTTCGGCTTGTGGCTGGCCAAGTCCAGCGTCGACACCGAGTTCAAGGATTACGAAATCGTCTTCAACGAGGCGGTCAGCGGCCTGTCCAAGGGCAGCGCGGTGCAGTACAGCGGGATCAAGGTCGGCGACGTGGTGACGTTGCGCCTGGACCCGAAAGACCCGCGCCGGGTGTTGGCCCGGATTCGCCTGGGCGGTGATACGCCGATCAAGGAAGACACCCAGGCCAAACTGGCGCTGACCGGGATCACCGGAACGTCGATCATCCAGCTCAGTGGCGGTACGCCGCAAAGCCCGACGCTCAAGGGCAAGGGCGGTGATCTGCCGACGATCGTCGCATCGCCCTCACCTATCGCCCGGCTGCTCAACGACAGCAACGATTTGATGGCTGGCGTGAACGTCTTGATGCACAACGCCAATCAGATGTTTTCCGCGGAGAACGTCGAGCGCATCAGCAAGACCCTCGAACACCTGGAACAAACCACCGGCACCATCGCCGATCAGCGCGGCGACATCCGTCAGGCAATGCAGCAACTGGCGTCGGTCGGCAAGCAGGCCGGTGCGATGCTGGAGCAGACGTCGGCGCTGATGCGCAACGCCAACGGTTTGCTCAACGATCAAGGCAAGCAGATGTTCGGCAGCGCCGAGCAGGCGATGAAGTCGCTGGAGCAAAGCAGCGCGACGATCAATACGTTGCTGACCCGGAATCAGGATTCCCTCAACAGCGGCATGCAAGGCCTCAACGGACTGGCCCCGGCGGTGCGCGAGTTGCGCGATACCTTGACGTCGTTGCGGGCGATTTCCCAGCGTCTGGAAGCCAACCCCAGCGGTTATCTGCTGGGCAATGACAAGAACAAGGAGTTCACGCCATGAAGCTGACTCACATCGCCCTCCTCGGCGCTTTTGCGCTGACCAGCGCCTGCTCGATCCTTCCCACGTCCGAGCCGTCTGATGTGTATCGGTTGCCTTCGGCCCAGAGCGTTTCTCCCAGCCACGGCACGCCGCAGCGCTGGTCCCTGCGCCTGACCAAACTGCAGGCCAGCGAGGCGTTGAACAGTCCGCAGATTGCCGTGATTCCTCAAGGCGACCTGATCAGCAGCTACAAGGCTTCCCGCTGGAGCGACCCGGCGCCGGTACTGCTGCGCAATCGACTGCTGGATGGTTTTCAGCGTGACGGTCGGGTGGCGTTGCTGAGCACCGACGACAGCAATTTCCAGGCGGACCTGGAGTTGGGCGGGAGTTTGCAGGCGTTCCAGACTGAATACCAAGGCACCACGGCGAGTGTCGTAGTGCGTCTGGATGCGTTGTTGGTGCGCGGTTATGACCAGCGCATCCTCGCCAGCCGCCGCTTTGAAGTGCGTCAGCCGCTGAGCGATGTGAAGGTGCCGGCGGTGGTGGCCGGGTTTGGCCAGGCGAGTGATCAGTTGACGGCACAAGTCGTCAGCTGGGCGGTGGAGCAAGGACAGAAAGTCGCGCCGCCTCCCCGCCCTTGAATTCACTCAGGGCCTTTGTGGCGAGGGAGCAAGCTCCCTCGCCACACAAGCCCGCTCCCACAGGGGATGTGTGCTTAACCGAAGAACCAGTAGCAAACCCCGATTGCGCCCAGCACCCCGGCGAACTCCGCCAGCAATGCACACCCCACCGCATGCCGTGCCCGCTGGATCCCCACGGCGCCGAAATACACCGCCAGCACATAAAACGTCGTTTCCGTACTGCCCTGAACCGTCGCCGCGACCAACGCCGGGAAGCTGTCTACCCCGGACGTCTTCATGGTTTCGATCAACATCGCCCGGGCCGCGCTGCCGGAGAACGGCTTGACCATCGCCGTCGGCAACGCATCGACGAAGCGCGTGTCCCAACCGGCCCACTCCACCAGATGACGAATCCCGTCGAGGCCAAAGTCCAGCGCCCCGGACGCGCGCAGCACGCCCACCGCGCACAGCATCGCCACCAGGTACGGCAGCAGATTCCTGGCCACGTCGAAGCCTTCTTTCGCACCTTCGACGAACGCCTCGTAAACCTTCACCTTGCGCAGCGCGCCGATCACCAGGAACAGCATGATCAGCCCGAACAGCGTCACGTTGCCGAGGATCGAGGACAAGCCGGCCAGAGCGGTCGCCGAGAGCGTACCCAGCAACGCCATGAAGCCGCCGAGGGCGAGGGCACCGGGGATCAGGTAGGCGAGCACCACCGGGTCCCACAGGCGCAGGCGCTGCATGAACGCCACCGACAGCAATCCCACCAGCGTCGAACAACTGGTGGCGAGCAGGATCGGCAGGAACACCAGCGTCGGATCCGGCGCGCCTTGCTGGGCGCGGTACATGAAGATCGTCACCGGCAGCAGGGTCAGGGAGGAGGCGTTGAGTACCAGGAACAGGATCTGCGCGTTGCTGGCAATGGTGTCGCTGGGGTTGAGCTCTTGCAGCGCCTTCATGGCTTTAAGGCCGATCGGGGTGGCGGCGTTGTCCAGGCCCAGGCCGTTGGCGGCGAAGTTCAGGGTGATCAGGCCGATGGCCGGATGACCGGCCGGCACTTCCGGCATCAGGCGCAGGAACAACGGGCCCAGCGCCTTCGCCAGCCATTCGACGATCCCGGCCTTCTCGGCGATGCGCAGAAAACCCAGCCAGAGGGTCAGGGTGCCGAACAGCAGGACCATGACCTCGACCGACAACTTGGCCATGGCGAAAATGCTTTCCACCATCGCCGCGAAGATCCCGGCGTTGCCCCCGATCAGCCATTGCGCCAACGCCGAAACGGCCGCCACGATGAAGAAGCCAAGCCACAGGCCATTGAGCATCAGTTGAATCCCCCGAAGAATGTGGCGAATGATAGCGGGGTCACCAGAAACGACAAACCCCGGATTTCTCCGGGGTCTGTTCGTGCGGCTTGCTCAGGTCACTGTGGGAGCCAGCCTGCTGGCGATAAGGCCGGCACGTTCAACATCTCTGTTGTTTGATGCACCGCTATCGCCGACGGCCTGGCTCCTACATAAAAGCCAGACTCCACAGGGGGCAGCTATCAGTTGCCGGAGGTTTCACCGGCCGGCAGTTTTTCCTTGCTGCGCCAGTGCGGCAGCGAGTTCCAGTAGCGCTGCCCTTTGGCATCGTCGTACATGCCTTCCCAGCGGGAGATGACCAATACAGCCAGGGCGTTGCCGATCACGTTCAGTGCGGTACGCGCCATGTCCATGATGCGGTCGACACCGGCGATGAACGCCAGGCCTTCCAGCGGAATACCCACGCTGCCCAGGGTCGCCAGCAGCACCACGAAGGACACACCCGGAACACCGGCGATGCCTTTGGAGGTGACCATCAGCGTCAGCACCAGCAGCAATTGCTGGCTGATCGACAGGTCGATGCCGTAGAGCTGGGCAATGAAGATTGCCGCGATGCTCTGATAAAGCGTCGAACCGTCGAGGTTGAACGAGTAACCGGTCGGCACCACGAAGCTGCAAATGGCTTTCGGCGCGCCGTAGGCTTCCATCTTCTCGATCACACGCGGCAGCACGGTTTCGGAGGAGGCGGTGGAGTAGGCCAGCACCAGCTCATCCTTGAAGATGCGCATCAGTTTGATCACCGAGAAGCCGAACAGGCGAGCGATCAGGCCCAGCACCATGAAGGCGAAGAAGGCGATAGCGAAGTAAACCAGGATCACCAGTTTGGCCAGCGGCAGCAGGGAAGCGAAGCCGAAGTTGGCGACGGTCACTGCGATCAGTGCGAAAACGCCGATCGGGGCGTAGTTCATGATCATGTGGGTGACCTTGAACATGCTTTCCGAAACGCCCTGGAACATTGTCACCAGCGGGTCGCGCAACTCGGGCTTGAGACTCGACAGACCGAGGCCGAACAGCACGGAGAAGAAGATGATCGGCAGCATTTCACCGCGAGCGATGGCGGCGAAGATGTTCGACGGGATCAGGTTGAGGATGGTTTCGATGAACGCGTGTTCATGCTGTACCTCGGCCGCCGTGGCCTGATACTTGGAAATATCCACGGTACCGAGGGTGCTCATGTCGATGCCGGCGCCCGGATGGAACACATTGGCCAACACCAGACCGACAACGATAGCGATCGTGGTAACGATCTCGAAGTAGATGATGGTCTTCAGGCCGATGCTGCCGAGTTTCTTCGCGTCACCGACACCCGCGATACCGACGATCAGCGAGGAGATCACGATCGGGATCACAATCATCTTGATCAGACGGATAAAGATATCGCCTGCCGGTTGCAGGACGTTGCCAATCCACCAGGCCTTCTCGGCACTGAAATGGTTAAGCAGCGCACCGATTGCAATCCCCAATACCAGACCGATGAGGATCTGCCAGGCGAGGCTGAGCTTTGCCTTCTTCATATCTTTACCCTTACTTGCGTTTGACTCGGGCAGATGCAGGAACTGGAACGCTTGTGGCGAAAAAGTCTTGAGCATCTGCCCCCGTATAAGGTGCCCCGGAGCGATTATTCATGGCTCTCTGGCAGGCGAAAAAAGGCGCAACTATTCCGATGCAAGGAAGCGACGTCTAATGCCGTAAACGCCTACCCTATGCCGAATCGGCATGAGGTTTTTTTCGCAAACGGTTCGAATGTGACATTTCGGCAGGCATAAGTGCCGTGAACCGGCCATTTCCGGGCAGGGTGAGTGTTTTTTGATCATTTTTGCGGGAGGGGTATTTCAGAAAAATCCGACCATGAGAGGCGAGAAATCGCTGCAAAATCAGGTGGTTTTTTCTCGATGTACGGTCACGCAAGAAACACCGGGAAATTATTCTCCGGTGATCATTCGTGCGAATGGAGAGCAGGGCAGCGAAACCGAGTGGTTCGCTGTGTTTCAACACATTGCGCGCATAAGCTCTCCGCAAGTCCGTCGCCCCATCACGGGACGGCGAACTTGCGTCGCAGCTTTTACCTGACCCGGCCCTTGCGCAGGCACTCCCTGTACCCGTAGGTCACTCCGCCCCTGAAACAGGCAGAACGTCCCGACCCCTTGGTCATGCGACTACCTTCCTCAGGCAGCGCATTGGAAAGAAACAATGTTGCTTCTTTCTTGTGACAGATTCAGTACCAGTTCGGATCTTTCTTCAGTTGTTCCATCAACAGATCCTGCATGCCCTGGTCAGGCTTGCCCAGGAAGCGGTAATCGGCATGCCGCGTGGGCGACTTGTCGGCCGGCAACCCTGCAGGCACTTCGACCAGCATGGCGTAGGCATCCTTCTTGTCGAAGCTGACGGCAACGATCAGGCGTTTGTTGAGGCATGTGTCATGCGTTTCGCAGAGCGGCCCCACCAGATACTTGTCGCCATCTTCTTCCACCGCATTCATTTGCTCGGCGTCACCGGACAGATTCATCACCCATTCCGGCAGGCGTTCTTCCTTCTTCACCACGCCTTGCCAAGTGTCATGAAACTGCGGGTCTGCGCTTAACAACTCGTTGACCCGCGCCTGGCCGTCATTGGCCGCCATCACGGTGGCACTGCCGCCCAGAAGCAGGGCGGCTGCCAACGTTTTCAGTAAAACGCTCATCTTCAACCTCGACCGCGACGGCCAAAGAAGAACGAAGCAATGAACATCACCAGGAACACGACAAAGAGAATCTTGGCGATACCCGTGGCGGTGCCCGCGATACCACCGAAGCCCAGTACTGCAGCGATGATGTGATTGCCCAGCTCAACATGGTGATTCTCCTTACGCTTCTATTTAGAGGTGATGCTTGTGGTGCATGTCCCGGCGCATCGAATGCGCCAAGTTCGTGTGTCTAGAACACCCAGCGCTCCTGACGTGGCATCTCATCCGCAGGCTGAGCCTGGTCGACGTCCATCATTCGCATCGGTGCGCTGTCGACAGCAGTGCTGCTGACGGCGCTGAAGTGGGTTTGGGTCGGATGCTGGATGGACAGGCGTGGCACTTCTTGCTCCTGACTCTGCTCCCAGCGCTGAAACTGCTGGCCGCCGATCAAGGTGATCAATAGCGCCAGGACAGCAAACAGACCTTGCTGGATATGCAGTGGCGAGATACGCAATTGGGCGGCACGTTGGCGACTCATCCTGAAGCTCCTCCCACACTGTGGTGATCTTGTTGAGGGCGACGGTTGCGATGCCCTTGGTTAATCAGACTATTGCAGCCCGCATGCCAGCTTTTTCATAAGAAAAAATACATATAAATCAATAAGTTATGTTTGATGCAGGAAACAGGTGGGACGCATCCTGCACGATGACCCCTTTGGCGTCGTGCGTAATGCACGATAAGTTCGTAGGAAGTTTCAGAATTTTTGAATTGCGGGGAGGGCGTAGATGTCACAGAGGAAGTCGAGAGTGCACCTGAAAACCAGCGATCCGATAAAAAAACAACAAAATCAGATGATTAGCCGTAGGGTGAGTAGATAACTACCCTGATGTGGTCGGAATCGACCAGAATCAACCATGCAACTTGCCCGATTTTTCCGGGACTAACCAAGATCATTCGTTAAGGAGCGTAGGAAAATGGAATCAGCCACCGAGCATCAGGGCCGCATTCTGCTGGTGGACGACGAGTCTGCCATCCTGCGAACGTTCCGTTACTGCCTCGAAGACGAGGGCTACAGCGTCGCCACGGCCAACAGCGCAGCGCAGGCCGATGCGTTGTTGCAACGCCAGGTGTTTGATCTGTGCTTCCTCGATTTACGCCTGGGTGAAGACAACGGCCTCGATGTCCTGGCCCAGATGCGCATTCAGGCGCCCTGGATGCGCGTTGTCATTGTCACTGCCCACTCGGCCGTAGACACCGCCGTGGATGCGATCCAGGCGGGCGCCGCTGATTACCTGGTCAAACCGTGCAGCCCGGATCAATTGCGCCTGGCCACCGCCAAGCAACTGGAAGTGCGGCAATTGTCAGCCCGCCTGGAAGCGCTGGAAGGTGAAGTGCGCAAACCCAAGGATGGGCTGGATTCCCACAGCCCGGCCATGAAAGTCGTGCTCGAGACTGCCCGCCAGGTGGCCAGCACCGATGCCAATATTTTGATTCTCGGCGAATCCGGCACCGGTAAAGGCGAACTGTCCCAGGCCATTCACGGCTGGAGCAAACGCGCGAAGAAATCCTGCGTCACCATCAACTGCCCATCGCTGACGGCCGAATTGATGGAAAGCGAACTCTTCGGCCACAGCCGTGGGGCGTTCACCGGCGCGAGCGAAAGTACGCTGGGGCGGGTGAATCAGGCGGACGGAGGAACGCTGTTTCTCGACGAGATCGGCGATTTTCCCCTGACATTGCAGCCAAAGTTGTTGCGTTTCATTCAGGACAAGGAATACGAGCGGGTCGGCGACCCCGTGACCCGCCGCGCCGATGTACGCATCCTGGCTGCCACCAACCTCAATCTTGAAGACATGGTGCGCGACGGTCGTTTCCGTGAAGATTTGCTCTATCGCTTGAACGTCATCACCTTGCATCTGCCGCCGTTGCGCGAACGCCGGGAGGATATCCTGAACCTGGCTGACCGCTTCCTGGCCCGGTTCGTCAAGGAATACGCGCGCCCGGCGCGAGGCTTCAGCGACGAGGCGCGTGAAGCGCTGCTGGGTTATCGCTGGCCGGGGAACATTCGGGAGTTGCGCAACGTTGTTGAGCGGGCGAGCATCATCTGTCCTCAGGAGCGTGTCGAGATCAGCCACCTCGGGATGGCCGAGCCCCCGGTGAACAATGCGCCGCGCATTGGTGCTGCGCTGAGTCTGGACGAGTTGGAGAAGGCGCACATCGGCGCGGTACTGGCCACCGCCGACACGCTGGACCAGGCCGCGAAGACGCTCGGGATCGATGCTTCGACGCTGTACCGCAAACGCAAGCAGTACAACCTGTGAGTCTTGCCCGATGAAACTGGCGATGAAGTTGCGTACTCGGCTTTTCCTGAGTATTTCCGCACTGATCACCGTTGCGCTGCTTGGGCTGTTGCTCGGGCTGGTTAGCGTGATGCAGATGGCCGGAACCCAGGAAACACTGGTGCGCAACAATTTCGTCACCCTGGATCTGGGTCTGAAACTGCGCCAGACCTTGGGCGACCAGTTGATGTTGATGATGGATGACAAACCCGATCCGGCGGCGTTCGAAGCGTCCAAGCAGCATTATCTCCAGTTGCTGGATGAAGGCATCGCCCATGATCAGGGGGGCGAGGGTCGCCAGTACGGCTTTTTGCAGGCCAAGAACGATTACCTGAGCTTTCTTCAGGCGTTGGACCTGTCGGGTGATCCGTCCCATGTGCTGAGTGGCAACGAAGAGCTCACCGAAAAATTCAACGTGCTGCGCAACGGGCTGATTACCGAGCACAAGCACGCGCTGGACAGCATCAATGAAACGCAACGCAAGGCCCGGGATCGGGCGCTGCTCATTGCCGGCCTGCTCGGGTTGGTCGGGCTGGCAGTGCTGATTATCGGATTCGTGACGGCCCATGCGATCGCTCGACGCTTCGGTGAGCCGATCGAAGCCCTGGCTCAGGCCGCAGACCACATCGGCCAGGGCAATTTCGAAGTGACCCTGCCGATTTCATCGGCAGTGGAAATGAATCAGCTGACCAAGCGCTTCGGGATCATGGCCGAGGCACTGCGTCAGCACCAGGCGACCAATATCGACGAGTTGCTCGCCGGCCAGCAGCGTCTGCAGGCGGTACTCGACAGCATTGACGATGGTCTGTTGATGATCGACCGCGACGGTCATCTCGAACACTTGAACCCGGTGGCGCAGCGCCAGTTGGGTTGGGACACCGACCGTCTCGGCCAAGGGCTGGGCTCGGCGCTCGAACGTCCCGAGCTGGATCAACAGCTGCAACTGGTCCTGCGCGGAGGCACGCTGGAGCGCGCACCGGAGGACCTGAGTATCGAGGTCGATGGTGAATCGCGCTTGCTCACTTACAGCCTGACGCCTGTCAGTCATACCCAGGGCCATATTCTGGGGGCGGTGATGGTGCTGCATGACGTCACCGAACAGCGGGCGTTCGAACGGGTGCGCAGCGAATTTGTATTGCGCGCCTCCCATGAGCTGCGCACGCCGGTCACCGGGATGCACATGGCGTTCGGCCTGTTCCGCGAGCGCGCGCATTTTGCCGCGGACTCGCGAGAAGCCGACCTGTTGGACACCGTGAATGAAGAAATGCAGCGCCTGATGCAGTTGATCAACGACCTGCTGAACTTCTCGCGCTACCAGAACGGTTTGCAGAAACTTTCACTGGCGCCGTGTTCCATCGAGGAACTGCTGGAGCAGGCCCGTTCGCGGTTTGCCGATTCGGCGCAAGAGAAGGGCATCGACTTGCTGGTCGAAGTGCAGGGACCATTGCCGTGGTTACAGGCCGATCAGCCTCAACTGGACCGGGTGCTCGATAACCTTATCGACAACGCGTTGCGTCATACCGGCGCTGATGGACAGATCCGCTTGCAGGCGCGACGCCACGGCGAGCGGGTGATTATCAGTGTCGAGGACAATGGCGAAGGTATCGCTTATGGCCAGCAGGGGCGGATCTTCGAGCCGTTTGTACAGGTCGGGCGCAAGAAGGGGGGGGCGGGGCTTGGCCTGGCGTTGTGCAAGGAAATCGTGCAGTTGCACGGTGGGCGGATGGGCGTCTATTCGCGGCCGGGGCAGGGCACTCAGTTCTACATGGCGCTAGCGGTTTAACGCGCGTTTACGCTTCGTCATCCAGGCGTCTGCTGGCCAGGCGCCGGCCACGGGTGATCAGCTCAATGAACTGAACGGCGCTCAATGCATGGGCGAACAACCAGCCCTGACCGAATTTCACTCCTTCACTGCTCAGAAACGCCGCTTGCGCTTCATGTTCGATGCCCTCGGCAATCACATTGAGTTGCAGCGCCTGGGCCATGTGAATGATGTGCGGTGCCACGCCACTGCTGGCGGCGTCATGTCCAAGCGCATCGATGAACGCCTTGTCGATTTTCAGGCAATCCACAGGCAGGGTCTGCAGGTAGGCGAGGCTGCAATAGCCGGTGCCAAAGTCATCGATCAGCACCTGATGCCCGACGTCGCGCAAGGACTGAAGGTTTTCCCGGGCCACTACCACGTCGATCAGTCCGCGCTCGGTCACTTCAAAGGCAATCTGTTTGGCTGCGACCCGGTGCAGGAGCAACAGCCGCGCCATGACCTGGCCGATACGCGGCACCATGACGTCGCAGGCCGCCAGGTTGACCGAGATGTACAGCTGCGGATTGGCCCGCAACAAGTGCCCAAGCTGCTCCAGCAGGCGTTGCAGGACGAAGTCGGTCATCTGGCGGATCTGGCCGGTGTTTTCCGCCATCGGAATAAAAAGCTCCGGGCTGGTCAGGGTGCCGTCCGGCCGGCGCCAGCGCAGCAAGGCTTCAGCCCCGACACAATTGCGGCTGTCGAGGTCGAAGATGGGTTGGTACAACACCTGCAACTCGCCTCGCCGTATGGCGCCGGACAATTCGGCATCCAACGACTGTCGCTGGCGCACCAGCAGAAACACCAGGAAGCCCACTACTACGCCCAGCGCCAGGCTGGCCGGCACCAGCCACCACCAGGCGGCGGGCACATTCACGCCGGTGCGCGGGGTGATCAGCACCAATTGGTATTCAGGGCTTTTGGTTGGCATGAGGTAAATCAAGCGAGTCGGGGTGACTTGCAAGACATCGCTGCCTTTCGGTGGCCAAGGCACGGTCGGCGGCCAGGCTTGCGGGGAGCCCAGCACCGGAATCGCCCGAGTGCCGTGGTCGAGTATCACCAAAAGGCTGCTGCCCGGCGACAAGTCGACCATGTCGGTCAAATGTCCGCGAGAGGTCGCGACACGGAAATTGCCACGCCCGAGCATGAGCGCGGCCCGGTTCTCGTCAGGTTCGGTAGTGGTGTTCAACCAGTAACTGTAAGTGGGGTCTTTGATGTCCGGTGGCCGTGTCAAAGATAATCCTGCCTGGCGCGGACGGTTAGAGCAGATCTTCGAGGCATCCATATACGCAGCCTCGTACACGAACCGGTAATTGAAAGTGACCTGCTGCAAAGTGGCGATCATTTCTTTGTCGCAGGTTCGCAGCGGTTGGGCCTCCAGATCATCGAGGCTTTCGCGCAGTTGTCCGAACAACTGCTCCAGGCGCGCAAGAAATCGCTCACCTTGCGCGTTCATTTCCGCACTTTCGTTCTGCTCGATCTGACGAACGGCCACGAACAGGCTGAGCGCCAGGAGCAATACGCTGCTCAGGACAGCCGCCAGCATCGCCAAAAACCAGGGGCGATAGAACCAGCTACGTAGCGTCTCTCGAGCAGCGGCCATATTGGAATATCCGAAGAATTACCAATGAGTTATAGCTGCTGATTGGGAAAAAGCGCGGACCGTCGGGCGGGCGTCATTATTTTGTCTGATTCAATACCAGAAGAAGTGCTGCCGTTTGCGCATCCGGCATGCCGTCGAAGCGGGACGGCCGGAAATGCATCTGGAAGGCTGCAATCACGTGACGTGTTGCAACATCCAGCTCACCGGTTTGCGGCGTGGCATAGCCCAGGCGAGCCAGCTGTCCCTGAAACCAGCTGATGCTCGGCAGTTCGGTATTGAACTGCGCTTGTTGGCGCGCCACCGCCTGTTCGTTCGGCCAGACGCCAAGGCCTTCGGCGGCTAGCCGTTTCCAAGGGAAAAGCGGCCCCGGATCCAGCTTGCGCAGTGGGGCGATGTCGCTATGGCCGATGATGCTGCGGGGGGTGATGGCGTAACGTTTGCTGATGTCTTTGAGCAGGACGATCAACGACTGGATCTGGGCTTCGCTGTAGGGATACCAGTAACGCCCTCCGGTGGGGGTTTCCTTGAATCCTGGATTGACGATTTCGATGCCGATTGAGCTGGAGTTCAGCCAGGTCCGACCCTGCCACTCACTTTCCCCGGCGTGCCATGCCCGCAGGTTTTCATCCATCAGCTTGTAGATGGTGGCGTTTTTATCGTCGCCGATCAGATAGTGGCTGCTGACTTCGCCGTGGGTCAGCAGTTGCAGCGAACGTTCCAGAGAGGCGGAGGTGTAATGCACCACCACGAACTGAATACGGCTGTCGTGATTGGCTGAAGGATGGCTGGTGTCGAACCGGGGACCGCTGGTACAGCCGGCCAATAGAACCAGCGACACGATGAGGGCGAGAAATTTCATGGTAGAGGCAGTACACGCAAGACAGTAATGCAACAGTGTAACGTACTGCCTTGCGCGACGACGCTTAGCGGCCCCATTTAAACAAAATGGAACAATTGGCCTAGCCGAGTTCCACCCGATTGCGGCCAGCATGTTTGGCGCGGTACAAAGCCTGATCGGCTCTTTTAAGTACCATATCGCTGTGCTCTCCGGGTTTGAATGCAGTCATTCCCATCGAAACGGTGATGGTCACCGGCTCCCCCTTGAAGTGGAATGGGCAGGCTTCGATGGACGCGCGCAGGTTTTCCAGCAGTTTTGCCCCCGTCGCCGGCACAGTGCCTGGCATCAGCAGGACAAACTCTTCACCGCCAAACCGCGCAATGAAATCGGTCCCGCGCAGGCGCTTGCGCAACACGCTGGCGATGATTTTCAGTACCTTGTCGCCCGCCAGGTGGCCATAGTTGTCATTGATGCGCTTGAAGTGATCAAGGTCGAGCATGGCCAGCAACAGGGTGTTGCCGTGTTGTTGCCACTGGCTGATTTCGTGATCGAGCCGTTCGCTCCAGGCCGCACGGTTGGGCAGTCCGGTCAGTGGGTCGATCAAGGCTTTCTGGCGCTGCTCTTCAAGATGCTCGCGGTAGCCTTGGGCTTCCTGCTCCATGTGCGCCACGCGTTCTGCCAGGCCTTTAAGGCGAGCTGCCACTTCCTGTTCTCGCGCATCGCGCTGCTTCTGGTGCTGATCCATGGTGCCGAGCAGGCCTTCGAGGTGGTTCTCCAGAACGTGCTTGAGGTCTTCGAGGTCCGCTGCCTCTTGCATGCTGCTCTGCAGGCCGTCGACCTGCTCGCGGATCTGCGTGTCCATGTCCCGCGCAGCCGAGCGGTTGTCCGCATGGCCATCGCTGGCGGCTTGCAGGTTGCTCTGGAATGACTCGAGGCGCTCATTGAGTTGCTGCAAATAGACTTCAAATTCGTGCTGGCCACTGTTGTTTATTGCCAGCATCAAGGTTGCCAGATCGTCGAGAATCGGCAGCAACTCGTACCAATTCAAGCCGTTTTGCAGACGATCGCGCATCGCTTCGGCTTGTGGGCGATACCGCTCTGGCAGTGACAGGTCGTCCAGCAGGCCCAGAAGCGTGTCTTCGATGTGCTTGGCGACGGAGCTGTAGGACGGCTCCGGCGAGTCCGGCAGGGCGTAGAGAATATCGTGTTCGGATTGTTCCGGATCGATGGCGGCCAATGCGCTATCGAGAAATACCGCCGGGGTCAACTCGTCTGGATTGGTCGCCAGCTGAGTCTCGGATACCGCAGTGATGACGGCTGGTGAGGCGACTGGTGCCGGTTGCTCTGGCTGTTCACTCTCTGTTTGGACAGAAGGAACAGGCGCTCGCTGAGGTTCATGGACTGGCGGTATAAAAGCCACAACTTCAGCGATGGGCGTCGTCGCTGCGGGTGCTTCGAACATCTCTGGATCGGGCGGAGCAGGATGATCGGCAGGCGGCGTCACAGGTGGCTCGTCGGCAACGGGCTCGGGATCGACGATCAGTTGCGGCAGTTCCTGAGGCGCCGCCGCAATCTCTTCGACAGGCGGCGGGGTGGGCGCTTGCGCCTCCGGGGGAACCACCCGCTGTACCGCATCTTCCGTTTCACGATTGCCAAACAAGCGCTGTAACAAGCCTGGGCGACCGGGTTCCGCCGGGTTCTCCAGCTGACTCAGGGCTTTCCCTTGCAGGCCGCTCAGCTCGCTGAGCAGCAACGGGATCTCGCGCGCCTGGCTGACGCGTCCGTCCAGTGTCTTGGCGAAGTTCTTGAGTGGGCGGCTCACTTCGCGGGGCAGCGGCAATGTCTGCAGTTGCGCCACCAGCGCGGTCAGTGCGGCGCTGGTCTGATTGACCCGGGTCTCGCGGCGCTGTTCTGAGTCGAGTACGGCTTTTTCCAGGCGCGGAAGCAGTGCCGCCAGGCCGGCGTCCATGTCATTGGTGCGGATGACTTCGCGCATTTCTTTCATGCACTGATCAACCGCGCGGTCGGTGCCCTCGGCCGCCAGCGTACTGCGCACCAGTCCGCGCCGCAGCAGGTCGAGCCGGGCATCCCAACGACGTTCGAGCTTTTCCTGTTGTTCGATGCTTTTAAGGTATTTCTCTTTCCAGCGCTGTGTTTCGTCGCTCATTCATGGGTTCCGCGAGGGGCAGGACTCAACGCGGGCAATGCATCGGCCGTGAGCGAACCCGGCAGACGAATCTCAACCGCGACCGGCAGGTGATCGGAAATGGGTTGTGCCAGCACTTCGACCTTTTCCAGCGTCAGCGTCGGGCTCAGCAGAATGTGGTCCAGACAGCGCTGCGGGCGCCAGCTGGGGAAGGTTGCTTCCAATTGCGGCGCCAGCAGGCCGAGGTCGCGCAACGGAGAATTTTGCAGCAGGTCACTGGCGTGGGTATTCATATCGCCCATCAGCACCTGGTGTTTATAACCACCGATCAGCTCGCGGATGTAAGCCAGTTGCATGCTCCGGGCACGGGCGCCCAGCGCCAGGTGCATCATGACCACCACCAACGCTTCCGGACCTTCACCGAAACGCACCAGGATCGCACCGCGACCCTTGGGCCCCGGCAGCGGATGATCTTCAATCGCCCACGGGCGCAGGCGACTGAGCACGCCATTGCTGTGCTGGCCGAGGCGACCGAGATTGCGATTGAGTTGTTGATACCAGTAGGGGAAGGCACCGAGTTGCGCCAGGTGTTCAACTTGATTGACGTAGCCGGATCGCAGGCTGCCGCCGTCGGCTTCCTGCAGGGCGACCAGATCGAAGTCGCCCAACAGATTGCCGATCTTTTGCAGATTGTCAGCACGCCCGGTGTGCGGCAACAGGTGTTGCCAGCCCCGGGTCAGGTAGTGCCGATAGCGCTCGGTACTGATGCCGACCTGAATGTTGAAGCTGAGCAAGCGCAGACGGCTGTCTGCGGGCAGGCCCGTCGATTCCAGGTGATGTTCGTTGACCCGCGGATCATGCAGGCCAACGACGCGTTCAGTTCCCCAGCGGCGCATGGCAGTTGCCGCGCTTAGTTGGCAGCAGCCTTGTTAGCCGCTCGCTCTTTGTCGACCAGTTTGTCGGCCAGTTGCAACGCCTCCTGGGCGCCGCCGGCAGAACCCACGTCAAAGCGATACTTGCCATTGACGATCATGGTTGGAACGCCGGAGATTTCATACTTTTTGGCCAGCTCGCGAGCTTTGTTGATCTGGCCCTTGATGGCGAAGGAATCGAAGGTCGCCAGGAACTTGTCCTTGTCTACGCCTTGAGTCGCCAGGAAGTCGGCCATTTCGTTTTTATCGGTCAGCTTTTTGTGTTCCTTCTGAATGGCGTTGAACACGGCAGCGTGAACCTTGCTCTCGACGCCCATGGCTTCCAGGGTCAGGAACATTTGGCCGTGTGCGTCCCATGGGCCGCCAAACATGGCTGGAATACGGACGAAATTCACGTCGGACGGCAGTTTCTCGACCCAAGGATTGATCACCGGCTCGAAAGCGTAGCAATGCGGGCAGCCGTACCAGAACAGCTCCACCACTTCGATCTTGCCAGGCACGGCTACCGGAACCGGATTACTCAGTTCGACATAAGGGGCGGCGGGTGCCTCGGCGGCTTGGGCAGTCATGCCGAAAAGGCTGGCAGCGACGAGTGCGGCGCTGATGATCAGATTACGCATGCTTTACTCCTGGACAATTCGGGTCGCCTCGCGCGACCTGTTTTCAGACAGGTCATGGCGGGCTTGAGTTCTGTAGTGTAACGGCAGCAGGCACAAAAAAGGGCGGCCTGAGCCACCCTTTTTATACTTGCTGCGACGGATTAATAGAGCGTTAACGTTGCAGGAGATGTACATCTCGCATATCGCTCTATCCGCCGGTCCTAGTGCAGACCCTGAATGTAGCTGGACACCGCAGCGATGTCTTCGTCGCTCAGGCGTTTGGCAATGGTCTGCATGGTTTTGGTGTCGCCGTCGTTGTTGCGACCGCCTTCTTCCTTGCGGAAATCGGTCAGCTGCTTGGCAATGTATTGAGCGTGCTGGCCACCCAGGTGCGGGAAGCCGGCGGCCGCATTGCCTGCGCCGTTTGGCGAGTGGCAGCCGGTGCAGGCTGGCAAGCCCTTGGCAAGGTCACCGCCACGGAACAGTGCTTCACCGCGAGCCACGACTTTAGGGTCGGCGGCGCCAACGCTGCCTTTCTGGCTGGCGAAGTAGGCAGCGATATCGGCCATGTCCTGATCGCTCAGGTTGGTCAGCAGGCCGGTCATTTCCAGTACCGTGCGTTTGCCGGACTTGATGTCGTGCAGCTGCTTGTTCAGATAACGCTCGCCTTGACCTGCCAGTTTCGGAAAGTTAGGCGCCATGCTGTTGCCATCCGGGCCATGACAGGCGCCACATACTGCGGCTTTCGCCTGACCAGCAGTTGCATCACCT
>LNAP01001414.1_pt2 | contig 25504 bp, 30 predicted proteins | sample 602601 | NCBI WGS metagenome assembly LNAP01 (sample SAMN02440304, study PRJNA202911) | soil metagenome | biome: Subtropical and temperate rainforests or woodlands; isolation source: soil samples (1 kg each in a 20% v/v slurry with milli Q water) were... ...
ATACTTATACTGTTCCATACTAATAAAAATTCGTTACATAGCAGACCAACTTCAGGGGTTTGTATGTGACCGTCAATATGGGTGAAGATAAATATTATATACACAATACAACATAGTCTTTGAATGTACATCAACAAATAACGTTACATGGACACAAAAAGGTACCCATTTTGGGCACCCGTCCATCCAACAGTACGAGTGATGCAATAAATGTACTTATACTGTTCCATACTAATAAAAATTCGTTACATAGCAGACCAACTTCAGGGGTTTGTATGTGACCGTCAATATGGGTGAAGTTCTATACATTATACACAATACAAAGTAGCTCATAATATACATCAACAAATAACGTAGCTCATAAAGTATATACACTATATGAAACAGTGTAGTACCTGTCGTTGTATTCAGTAGTGCGCAGAGCGTGAGTAACACCCTCGATGGAATCAATGATGGGGCAGGCGAAGTCATACGTAGGATATGCCTTAAATTTGGTACCCGTGCGCAAGTGAGGGGTCTCGTTGAATCTGAAATAAAATAAGACAAGTGCCAGAAGATGTTCATATTCAGCTACAGCAATGGTATTGGGACAAGTTGATGGAGTACATACTAAATATTATACATACAGTTGGTAGTCTCAGGTATCTACTATATAATCCACGTTTATCTCAGCATCACACACATATAATATACATGTGTCTCTGCTGTCCCTATGAATATTCCTCATCGACTATTATCACATATTTACACATCCATCACAAACATAGAATACACATATATCCTCAAAACAAAGTATAGTGTATTACCTGTACAGCACAGGGTCGCGCATAGTTCCGTTAAGAGAGGCCATGTCGATCTTGGCGCGCAAGCAGTACTTCTGCGCCTCAGCGGTGCCTATTGTAGGGAAACATTATACAAAGCAAGAGTGTTGTGTTAGGTAAAGAAACTACCAGCAGTGTTGTGGGAAACAAGTACACAGAATAGGGATATTGATAGAATGGCTCTCATAGACACAGGGGTGTCAACATACCATATCGGTAATCAGTTGTAAATTACCCATTTATCATAAAATTCATAATCCTAGAGCTCACACATTCAATAATGCATACATTGAAATACAATACCATTACGACTCTCATAGACACAGGGGTGTCAACATACCATATCGGTAAATCAGTTGTAAATTACCCATTTAACATAAAATTCATAATCTTTGAGTCAGCGATAATATCCAACAAACACTCTCAATACAAAAGAAAAGAGTTATTATAACAAAGATCTATACCTAGCAAGAGAGCCTCGAACCACTTCAGATTCTCCTCCACAGAGGCATTTCTGTGCTTGCTCTCAGTCTTAGCCATGCGCTCAGCCTATGTAGTAAGAAGTAAAAGTGCATTAGGTAATTAGATTTGAAGAAAGGATAGATGACAACAATCAAGCGTGGAACACAGTGCAACATTTGTCAATTGGTATTGGTATGCACTACAAACAAGTTTTAGCAAGTTGTCAACAGACAATTTGTTACCTGCATGGTCTCCTGGTCAGTGTTGTCCATGTAGGCGTTGCCCTCCTTGATCATCAGGCGCGCAAGCTAATTAGAAGTTGAAGAAAAGAAATAGTAAGAATGAGAAAGAACGAGAGAAAGAATTGAGTGCACATGAAGTGCGTAGCGCCAGACTTGTAATTACAGTGCAACACAATTATCACACGGCCAATCAATATACTTATGTTTACCTCCTCGCATTTCTTGAAGTGATCACTGGAGTGAGAAACCTGTGTAAGAAAAAACAACAAATATAATGACAAAGTAAGTAAGTAAGCAATGTGCCTCGTTGACATAGATTAAGCAACAACAAAGAATGTCTAAATAGTCTCAGGTATCTACTATATAATCCACGTTTATCTCAGCATCACACACAAAAAAGTGCGTCTCTGCTGTCCCTATGAATATTCCTCATCGACTACTATTCCCATACACTCAACACACAACCTATACAACATACTCACCTGGTCCGCCACCACATTCAGCGTGGCCAAATCCTTGATAATGTTCTCCTGGAACTCGTCCTTCTCCTTGCTGGGGTTGGTATCATCAAAGCGCACCAGCAGACGGCCCTTGTAGCGCTGCGCGTAGTACTGGTTGAGCAGCACCGCCTTGGCGTGACCAATGTGGAGGTATCCAGAAGGCTCGGGAGGGAAGCGCGTGCACACCTGGCCCTCCACGGCACCCTCCAGAGGCGGGCAGCTGCCCCGTGCACCACCTTCCTCCTCGTCGTCCTTGTTCGCAGAGGTGGAGGAGGCAGCGGCACCCTTCTTGTCGGCAGAGCTGCTGCAAGGCAACAAAGGGGAAGAATGGTAAGTAAGGCGCGAATGAACTAACACTATATATCCAAGAAAAAAAAGCAATGCAGTAATGATAGTAAACATATTATACCTGTCAGCAGTGGCATTGGCTTTGGCAGGCACCACCGGAGCCACAAAGGACACGGGAATGGCAGACCAGGGAACACTGGCGGCAATGTTCTCGAACCATCTAGAAGCATGGGGCACCGCATCGAAGGCAGGCACGAAGGAGATCTTCTTGAAAGCCGTCCAGATCGCCAGATCGGCCAGAGTGAGGGCAGAGCCCACCAGGAAGGTCTTGTCAGCCACATGCGTGTTGATCAGGGTCACGAGTGAGTCACGCACGCTAGTGCTGCACTGGGCACGATCGAACACACTGAGCCACTGGTCCACCTGACTGGCTCCAATGGGATCATTGTTGGCGTACAGAGCCTGAGCAGAAGCCTCGGTGCTGGTGCGAACAATGTATCTGGCAATGTTCTCATCGCCGGAGACGGACCAAGCGTCGGTCTCGACGACACTCTTCAGCAAGGGAAGGTGAGCATCAGCACCTTTGTTAATAAGGTATTTGAAGGCTCCAGAGTCACCCAAGTACAGCTCCACAGCTCTGGTAAGCTCAGGAGAAGCGGACTTGGTGAACAAAATGTTAAACTTAGCGTTGTCCTCCTTGGGGGTGGTAGTTTTGTTCTTGCGGGCAAGCTTGTTCAGCTCCTTCTTGGAAGGGCCCTTGGTAGCATCGGAAGCAGCGGAATCAGCCATGACTGTTGACAAACTAAACAGCTGACAGAGCAAACGGGGAAGATTATGGTCACGAAGATTGGAGCTCGTTCCAACACCTCACACACAATCTGAGCTCTGGCCGTACGTACAAAAATATCAAATTGTACGTACAAATATGATCAATGCAGTTGTAGTATTACCGGTCATGTCACGTCGCTCAACCCGAGCCTTAAGTTTGCAAAAGCAGGATAGATTTTCTAAAGTGTAAAGCCAGTTGTAGACTCTAGAATGGAAATGAACAGTCTTTCCGTTGTCAGTGGGCTGCATGGGGGGAGCCAAACCTCTGATGAAGAACAAGGCATGGAAGGCGAGCAAAGCAGTGGTCCAACTCCAACTATTGCAACAGACGACCTGATGAACTACTGCATTAAAAACAAGAATTTGCTTTTGTTTCTACGGGTTACAGGGAATTTTTGGACACAAGGCGAACATGTTTTCACATTGGATCGACTGTGGTTTAGGTTCTGTGTGTTTGTGAACTTATGCAGTGTGGTGACCAACTTCATCTATATGTGGTTGGTTATATTCTTGTTCAACTATCCGAACATCACCCTACAGTTGGCAAGTGCAGGTGTTGACTTTGCAATCGTGATTCGTACGTTATCAGTCCTCCCGGCACAGTACATGAATCATCAACGTTTACGCCGAACCGCACAAAAACACGATATACAGGTCCTCAGCGAAAGTACAAACATTGCTTTCATCTTTGGGCTGCTATCAACCATTGCCACGTTTACGGCTACGGTGTTAATGGGTCTCGGTACGCAACCCATCTATGCGGCGAGCTTCTTCACGGAATTTTTCCTCGGTGCAGTTCTAACCTTCAACATGTTCTTCTTGATCTTGGACATCAAAGCTTCGTCCTTGATGATCGACGAGCTGCATCTTTTGGTGGATAAAAAGCAGCTGACGATGGACATGTTTGTATCGGTCCGGCAGGAAATACACAGCCGAGTGAAAGAGTCATTGTGGGCTTGCGATCTCATAATAGTACCCTGCCTAGCCTCGATTGGAGCTATACTCGTGCTGATTCTGTTCTTCCTCGATCGCACCAGCAATCCCAAAGCACAGTGTGAAACCGTCGCGTTTATAGCTTATATGCTAAAAGAGTTGTTTTTCGTTGCGATTGCGTTCTGGTACGTAGCAAAAGTCAACGCACGAGCCGATGAACTGACATTAAAGCTGAGTAGGTGTATGTGGGGAGAGTATTCAAATAAACAAATATGTGTAGGTGACGCCACTGCTAATGCCAACAGTACAAGTAACCATACAAATAGCGCAGCAAACACGGAAGAACCAAACAGTGAAACAGCATGTCTGCTGGACACCGTGCAAATGATAGATATGCATCGTGTTTCCATCCACGCCAGTAGTATTTCTGAGCCGATTAGCTTTACCTTGTTGTTTAAGCGGGTGAGCTGGCAGAATGTGGCAGTTAGTGCTGCAGGTGTGTTTACCACCGTCATTATTGCTTTAATTCGCAGTATTATTAGCTTTTAAAGCTTTAAGCGTGATATGTTTTGAATTATTCCAAATATTTTGTGGACACTCTATAAAGAATCTGTAGTGCTCCATTATAATGGTACACTGAAGCCCAAAGGTAAATTATTATGATTAAACGAATTTATGATGAGCGGACAGAACTCATCGTTTGCAAACGAACGAAGTTTTGCAGTCTTGGTCAGAGTTTCGTCGCGTCTATGCGTTGGTACTTCCTACTTATAATGAGTTTGAGTAATGCCATGGGTTTTCATCGAAGTTTAGTGCCAGTTCGTTTGTTTTCAGCGAAGGTAGTCAAAACAATTTCCCGTACAAAGCACTTTGGCACTGTCTCTCCCGGCCATGTTTACTTCGTTGCCACCCCCATTGGCAACCTCCAAGATATCACCATTCGAGCAAAGGAAACACTTCTGGAGGCAGATTATATCTGTGCGGAAGATACTCGGCATACGATAAATCTGTTGAGACTTCTCCAAATACCCCACAAACAGATGATCAGCCATCACGAGCACAATCACCACTCCTCTATTCCTTACATCGTCGACCTGGCATTGTCTGGAAAAAGCATAGCCGTGGTGAGTGATGCGGGCACGCCGGGTATATCAGACCCCGGTACAGAACTTGCAGCAGCTCTGGCCAAGGCGAACGTACCAATTCATCCGGTTCCAGGCCCTTCAGCTGTGATCTCCGCTCTATCTATCTCCGGCTTTCCTTGTTCTCCTTTCACATTTTATGGCTTCTTACCAGCTAAAGGAACGGCTAGAAAGGATATGCTCAAACAGATATATGAAACCAAGCACACGTTGGTACTCTATGAAGCGCCTCATCGTATTCAACGCACTCTGCAAGATATTGCCTCGTACACTCCCTCCGAGGCCGATAACAGTCTGCTTAACGTAGAGCATGTCAGTATGGGCAGCCGGGTCTGTGTGTGTTGTCGCGAGTTGACCAAAGTACACGAGCAAATTAGTCGAGGCACCGTACAACAGGTATTGCAAGGGTTGATACAGTCCGCAGGAGGTCAATTGGACCAACATAAAGACAATGAAGAAGAGCCTGTAAGTGAATAGCATATTCTTTCAGCTTGACTATGATATTGCTATTATAAGATATATAATATTTTCTCTTTTTTTTGTGCCAGGATGTGGAGAATGCTGAGGACTCGAGCCCAACAGAAACCGGCACCTCTTCGATCCGCAGTAAAGGAGAGTTTACTCTCATTTTAGGCCCTGTGTCCGCCAGAGATACGCAAAGTAAAGATGAGAACAAAGAGAGTGTAAGCGCAGAGGAGCGGTTAACTTCATTGTTGCTGCAGTTTCAGAAAGATGGAGTGCGGCGGTCAGAGGCAGTAGCCCTGTGCGTGGATATGTTGAAATTGTCCAAACGAGTAGTGTATGCAAAAGCACTAACAATATCCAACTGGTAAACTTTTTGTATAGGCCCGTTCTATTAATGAAAATGTAAATGATGCATTGTTCATGATACGATTGCTCGAGTGTAACAAAGAAAAGTAGTAACTCCTGCTGTTTTCCTAAAATAAGACTTTGGCTTCGAATAGGGTACACTTTCTTATAATTTAAAACTTGCCTATCCATTTTATGCTAATTTTAAGACGCACAGAATATGAAACATACAGCAAACATATAATTCGCTATTTACCTCAACTCTCAACAGTTTGCTCAACAGCATTTTTGACAACGGCAATAAATATTGCAACAATAAAGCCAGCGGTACTGACTGCTACATTTTTCCAGCTAACTCGTTTGAACAATAATGTAAAGCTAATAGGTTCAGAGATACTACTGGCATGGATCGATAGCCGTTGTATGTCGGTTGCATGCACTACATCGTTCTCTATGTTAACAACACTCGGCGGTGTGTACATCTTACGATGCGACAATACAGTACCGTTACTGTCCAGTATTGCACTATTGTGAACTATGTTAGTACCGGTAGTATCGCCACTACTTAACAAGGGTTCAGAAGGTCCCCACATATTTCTACTCAGCTTAATCGTCAGTGCATCAGCGCGTCCGTTCACTTTGGCCACATACCAGAACGCCACCATCACAAACAGAAGCTCTTTTAGCAGGATGCACACAAAAGCAGCGGCTTCAATCTTTACCGCAGGACGTACCGCAGGTGTGTCCAAAAAGTAAATAATCAGCACTAAGATACCTGCTGCGGAGGCCAGACACGGTACGAAGATTAAATCGCACGCCCAGCGGGATTCTTTCACTCTGCGGCGAATGTCATTCTTCGCGGACAAAAACCCATCCATTCTCAGGGTTTTGCTGTCCGCCAATAGATGCAGTTGATCCAGGAGTACAGACGAAGCTTTGACATCCACAATCAGAAAGAACAGATTATAAGTCAAATATGTACCAAGAAAGTACTCCGTCACTTGAAGGCCTGCATTCACAGTGACGCTGCTGAACGCCAGTAAAATGGTGCTAATAACATTGGTCAGGAGTACGACCAATCCATAGATACCGGCAATCTTAGCACTCTCTTCAATCACCAAAATTTCATGAGCATGGGCTGGTTTCTGTATCCGGCATTGATTGAGATATTGCACGATTACCACAGAGATGGTGCGAAGAATTGTGGCAAAATCAATACCGGCACTGGCGTAACGTTCGTTTTCATTTGGGTAGTTTGTCGCAAAGAGAGTATCGAATATGCTATAAATATTCACAATTATACTTGCGACATTGATAAATCGGGTCAATCCGTAGTATAAACCATCAGCAGACCAATAACTTTCATCGACCGGCCAATAATTAGCTGTTGCTCGCAAAAATAGAACCACGCTAGAGTTACGAGCACAATAATGCAAAAGATTTTGCGTTCCAGGATCAGTGGATAAGGACGTCGACCGTGATAAAATGACAGAGCTGGTGTGACCGTCGCCGAGTTCCGCGTCACAAACTGAACCACTGTGCAGACTGTTAGTTACCACGTGAGTCTTCAATTCAATGTCTGACATCGCGATTACCGCCGATCCTTCGCACAAACGTGTTGGCTGCTGCACTGAGTCCATGAATGACAGTGAATAAACCGAATTGGTAAATCCGAACTACCTATGATTCCATTGTCGCGCAACAATTTTATGCAAAGTAATCCTTGAAGTACACTGTATATGCAATGAAAACAGGCATTCTATTGGGTCTACTTATAGTTCTCATGGTTAGGAGCCAAACTTTTGTCCGTTCTATCGAATTAACCGTGATTAGTGGTTCAAATCTTCGCAGCGAGAGTTTTTGGAAAGCTCTCAGTCCTGACCTACACATCTACAACAAAACATTCGCTGCACAGCAAGATTACTTTGATACTTCCATTGTTGACGCAATAAAAGCGAACAAGCTCGTGCTTGAAGAAGGATATGCTCAGCTTGATCCTCTGCCCTGGGATCTACCCCTTGCCTCCATGGTCGAGTTGATTGAGAAACTCCACACAATGGGCTTGCCAATCACCTTCTGCTACTTGTTCGACGAGTTCTGGTATATCTTTATGCGGTTGCATTCCACCTTGGGACATATCCTTGGTTCTGAATACCGCCGGCTTCCGGACTTCTGGGCCTGGCGTGTTGACCCAGCGAACGACGAACGGGGCTGGCATGTGCACCGTGACAAAAGCTACGAAACACTGTTTGTGAATGGAGCCCCAAAGACACTGTCTATATGGATCCCTCTGACGGATGCCACCACTTCGAATGGTTGCATGTATGTCTTGCCAGCAGACAGGGATCCGACGTACAGGTCCAACTTTTCTATCTACCTGATAAAATTCCTTTGTCCTGAATGACTATATACATCCTGTATCTTTCATTTTCATTTTCAATTATAGAAAGAACGATACACTGGGCCCTCACTGGGAGAAAATTGCACCTGATATTCGAGCGTTGCCAGTACCAGCAGGTAAAATTGCTACTATAGCTTTTCTGCAACACGAATTGCAATAAACTTATATTGATTTTATTTTCCTTCTTGTTATGCAGGAGGTGCATTGATTTGGAACCAAATGGTGTGGCACTGGGGTAGCCGCTCCAACAAGCGAGGGAAGCAACCCAGGTAAGTTGCGAAACTATGTTCATATTGAAGTGCTGCGAATTACATATTTACGCCATCTTCAGTTAACTAATAATATTGAATGTTGTGTAATATGGTGATCAATCTAACTCTTCTCATAACATTTACAGGTATTCTCTGGCGGTGGAATTCCAAGCAGCGCCTACTAAACACCCTATGGAAGATATGAATCCAAATATAGGCAGTAACTCTATCATCGGCACAACCAGTGAAGGCAATATTAGCGACGTATTTGACGCCTTTTTCACCACTTCGCACTATGGGTTGCACTCGGATGCCTATGGAGACACAGTCCCTGTCTATAACAGTCCCTTAACACACCCGTTGCTGCTACATAAGTTTCAAGACCGGTTAAAGTTAGTCGCTAAGCAATTATTGCAGTACAAACACATGTACCCGCTGAGCAAGGAGATGCAGCAGCTTGCGGAGGATTTATTGTAGGATTTTTCCTGGACGTTGTTTGTTCTTTATTATCGCCATTTCCATTAATTTCCAAATGTGTCCAGTAGCTCGGGAGCATAAAAGGTCTTTTTTTGACTGAGTAAATGTTAGCGTTTTTGGCACTGCGTGAAATCTTGACAGCAACACAGCAACGCATCGAACATAAATCGAGGGCCAGGATCTGATTCAACACATTTCTTTCTTCATTTACCCATGGTAGGATCCATTCTAGCCTCTTTTAATCCGTGTTTACCGTTGAAATGATAGCTTATATTGATTTTCCTCCCGAACAATTCGAACAGATCAACTTCATATTACTCGTCAGTCGGCAAGGCAAGACAAGGTTGTCAAAGTGGTTTGTCCAGATGACCGCAAAGGTTTGTACCGTATTAATAACAATTTCAACCATAGGTTGGTTCTTATAATTCTCCCGTTCCCGTAACTTCAACATTAAAATAGGAAAAGACTCGGGCGGTCCGTGAGCTCACTGCGACCGTCCTCTCTCGCCCTCCTAAGATGTGCAACTTCATTGAGTGGCAGGACAAGAAAGTCATCTATAAGCGCTATGCTTCACTCTTTTTCGTAGCGTGCGTGGATAAGAACGACAATGAACTGATTGTTCTGGAACAAATTCATTTGTTCGTGGAAGTGTTGGATCGCTATTTCGGAAATGTGTGTGAGCTGGACATCATCTTCAACTTTCACAAGGCGTATTATATTCTAGACGAACTGTTTATTGGAGGTCACCTGCAGGAAACCAGCAAGGTAAGCTTGTCCAACAATCTTATCACATATGGTTGCCGAAGGGAATCCTCGCTAGACAACAGCAAAGCATCTGTGATTCTTTTTCACTTTCCTTTTCACTTCACTTATTCTCTTTGCGACTATCTCTATAATTCTGTATCCAACACAGGTGGAAGTGCTGCGTATTTGTGCGGCGATGGATGAGATGATGGACGAGTCGAAAGAAGAAGGCGTCACTCCCGGAAGAGCCACGGGCAGCAAGTCAGGCGCGCTAATACTTACGTGAAACATTATTAACAAATGTTTGCTCTATTTGTTTGGCAAGTTTGAGGCGTTTGGTAATGTTTAATAAATAAACTCTCCGTTCTTATGTGATTAATTACAATTAATTAAAAAAAGGAGGTAAATAGTATTTCTGTAGTAAACCTACCTAAACAAATGGACCCTGATCAAGTAGCGGCTGTCTGCATACGTTTGTCGACGATACTCCACAGATAGTCGATCCTCTTTTTGTGACCTATGTCACCATCGCCAATCAAATCATACAGTTCCTGACGCAGCCGAGCGGCGGGCGCTGCAAAGAGATGCTTGTCTTCTTCGTTTGCGTTATCCATCAAACGCTCCAATTCCTTGTATTCTTTCGTCATTGATGCTTGAATGCGCTTTAAGTCAATCTTTGGTGTGCCCGGTTTCAACAAGGACTGAACAAATCGAATACTTTTATAACCTGCCATACCTACGAAACCATCCACGATTATGCGGAAAATCACGCACAGTATTTGCCGAACATATTCGTTAAGGGTGGTTCCTTCTTTGAATAGCACGTGAAGGCTCTCGAAATGCCCAAACAACACAATCTCGTCATCATCAGAGCAGTGCGTCAATACCAATGTAACGGTTAAATCAAAGGTTATTCCTCCTGCAACGCCACCAGCGAAAGCACCAACCAAAGCAGCAGGTGTGGGTCCACACAGGTATCCACAGGCCACCCCGCTCCCGGACACAATTAAAAAACGAGACAATTTGAGGTTCTGCTTTAATGCACATTCTTTTGTCGTATGGTTTAAAACAGGAAGGTAATGCCAAATCCCAGTGTGACTGGCACATAAAGGTATTTCGGAGATCCGTGTCACCACGATCTTGTTGTCAAGTGGCGCTCTGCCATACCTCCACCACGAATAGTAATGACGCCAAAGCTTTGATACCCCAGAAACGATACAAATACAAACCCAAAAGACGCTCTCCATTTTTTTTGTGACTTCAACTTGGGCGAACTTTGTTGCTTAGAACTCCTGACTTTTTTTGGCTGCATTATTATTACATTAATTAGGCTTACGAACTTCAAATCCACTCCCGAGAAACAAAAAATCCTTGCTTTCGACAGCTCTTTCAATCTCGTCGACGCAATATCATTAAACAACATTAAATCTACACACCTGGGTCAGTTGCAGGTTTATACACTGAATGAACAGAAACAATACACATGATTTATTGTCTATATCTGTAATATATACCTACGCACCATGTACATGAACCCAAAAGATATATAAGTCCCTCATTACTGGTAACACAGATGTACTACATAAGTAGCAAACTAAAGCAGTTCCTTTCGATTTGCAATCTTGGCACTGCTACTGCTCTCCTCGGTGCGCGGCGGCATCTCCCTCTCCACCTGATCACAAAAAAAAATCAACGCACAACAAGCTTTAATGAGACGGTCAACCGTTAAATATGTACACAGAATGTCTTTTAAAGCTAACATAAATGACTTGCACATGTACATGTAAACTGTACATACATAACACATATATTACACAAACCTTCTGAGCCTCGCGCTGGGCCAAGATCTCGTAGTAGTCCGTGTGCTTCAGAATAAACTCCAACATGCGCTTTGAATACTTGTCTGGCCGAATCGAACTTTGAATTTTCCTGTGAGGTTGTGAATCAAGTAAGTTATTAAATGACGCGGCGATAAAAGACGCTAATAGAGCAGAAAATGTGAACTTAATGAAACGACTTACTTGTCTGCGAAGAGTCCTTTGTAGAAGGTCTCAGTGCGCTTGCCCAGGTTGTACAACTACACAAGGATTGAAAATAAAAATCAAAATGCATAAAAGTAAAGTCGATAAGAACAAATCACGAAAATGCCCTCAATCGAGTTTACCGATCAACTGCAGCACAACCTTATAAACAACAATGAATGCTCTCAGCACAGTTCAAAAACAAAACAATAATTCACCTGCAGGATGTCGATGATGCCCATAAAGTAAATCTCATCGGTGCCGCGCGCTGCAGGGATGCCGCCATAGTAGGACTGGAACACCGTACCCACATCTATGGACAGATGATACAAGAGATAAATGAAAACATTGAAAACAATAAAGAGACGATTGTTACAGACAAGCATTGAACAGGTATCTTCATGCCCGCACGAATATAATCAGACTTATTTTTATAGTAGGTAACAACCTCTGCAATTATCAGATTCCGAACAAATTTATATAACATACCTGGAATGGGCATGTCAGTTCCATCCAAAGTGCTTCCATCGGCGTTGGCACTGACCACACTCACATTGCCGCTGTTCAGATCACTGCTGGGATGGTTGGTAGTAGTAGAGTTAGCAGTAGCAGTAGAAGTCGCGTTGTTGTTGGTGCTGGAGTTGGAGAAAGGGCTAATGGACTCCGTCGGAGCAGTGGCAGTGGCAGCAGGAGCAGCAGGAATAGCACCAGCCGAGGTACCGTGCTGCTGTTTGGCCAAGGAGGCGGCGGCTCCCTGTAAGAAGAAATGGTCGGCCAAGAAAAGGAAATAGTGAGGGGTGAACAAAAGCATTCATCACAGAAACATAAGATGTGCAAGAACAAGATTGGTCAGCACCCTCTTCCACGATCCACCATAAACCAAACTATCACAATTAACTACGCATAAAACAAAAAAAACACTCATAAATTCCACCACCAATACCACACTGACCTGTTGAGAGAGCACGACGCCTGAGGCTCGGCGCTGCACGGACCCATGCCCTGCCCCACCACTGCTGTTCGCTGGACTCTTCTTGTCGTGAATGCCGACCTATAATGCATAGTAGCAATTGGAGTTTAACATTGTGTGACAAATGCTATTTTTATAACTAAAATCGCATCAAATGAACCTCTAGGTAAAATTGTAGATCATTACCAACCACATCCAGATTACACGCACAGTTCATACAAAAAAGCAATAAAAGCACAGGTTGTTCATTCATACCAAGAGAGAATAATCCATGATGTTAAGGCTCTGGAGCAGGTTCACGTCTGCCTTGAGCGTCTCATAAAACAGATCGATGTTCTCCTCCCCAAGACGGATCTTACGACCTGTAAGATAGCATAATATAATATAATGCTGAATAATAATGAGACATAGACATCGCCATATTAAAGAACATTTCAGACAGGTGAGGCCAAAACAGTTGTTTCAACACATCAATGTAAGCAAAAAAAAGAATCCTTACCGCTCTCCATGAGATTCAGATCCTTCTGCACAGCACCTTGCTTGCACGCTGACTCTGAGGTGCGTCGACCAGCTAGCGACCCCTTGAGATCGTATCTATTCACATAATAATAAATGTGACGCAAACGATAAGAAAATGAATAATAAAAAGGCAGGTGCGAAAACACTACTAGTTACATGATGTCACACAATTGAAATAAAGTATGCAATTATATAAAAAAAAGGAATCACAACGTACTTGATGTCGATGTGTTTCTCGGTGTTGAACACGCTGCTCATGATCACGAAGTAAATCTTCGACGTGCGGAACTTCACTCTGCAAAAGATATTGAAAAAAGATGATAAAACAGGAAAAAGGGAAGGAAACGTAGTAATAGAAATCTCGTCGATACAATAGCAATGACCTTCGGGCACTGACGTTGATGTAGCAGAGTAGTACAGAATACATCCAATTCAATTTTTGATTACCTGTGCATGCCGTAGAATCTCACCAGTAGACTATCGGGGTGCTGACTCAAATGCTCCACGTATCTATGATTGGCAAAGTAAAATAATAAATGGTAAATAACAATCAAGAATTGACATAAACGTTGCAAGTTTGCCGATTGCACACAGTATCGTTACCAGAACAATCAACCACACACAAATAATAAACAATAACATGTTTCAATCGTACTTGGGCATAATGTTTCTGAGCAGTACACACTCCTCTTTGGTTTGTGTTTTGATCATGTAGCAGCCATCGTGGGAGTAGAAAAAGAACTGTCCGGATTTGCTATTGGCGATGAACTCAATGTAGTTGAAGTCCCCTAGAGTAAAAAGAGATAAATAAAGACAGTGTGAAAAATTAGTAATAAGCAAATAAGATACGATGCAGCTGAGGAATAGAGTTTAACTGAAAGAGCATTCCTGTGAACAAATAGTGCTGACGCACACACAAACAGAAACAAGCACAGTCAGAGAATCATGTTCGTGCACACATGAATATAAAAAATAAAAAAACACTTCTCTTTTACAATACTCACCAGCCAGTGAAAGCATGTAATCAGCTTCATCAATGTTGCTCAGGGCGCGCACGGCACGAAACACAGCTGGTGTGTAGTCCTGATGAAAACCAAAAAAATGAGATGACGTTAAGGCTAAGCCAGTAGTCAACGAACAGTGGGTACGTGTATACAATGTAACATGGAAGTTCTATGCGCAGACTAGTGTGAATAGAACACCTGCCTCAAATACAAAGTTAATACCTTGAATTTGAACGCAAAGGTGAGCTTGTGTGGCGGTGTCGGCACAGGAGGACCCGCTGAGCCTTGAGGTCTGTGGCGGAGTGGAATGATTTGTCAAACAAAGAAAATAATTGTAAGGGGGGAGAATGAATGCTTCGTGGAGGAATGGTTACTAAGAGTCATGTTAACCAAGCATCGCTACGCACAGATACAAATACAATTGTTACAAAAAACAAGATGGTGCTGCGCAGCTGCAACTATAAAGAAAAGGGGAAGAGCAAAGAAGTTATATTGCCGACCTGAACTTGAGCTCCAGGCTGTCCTCAAAGTCCTGAATGGTCAATTCTCTCTCTACCAACATCTGCTGCGCAGCCTCTGTGTCCCAAATCTTTTGGCTGTGAATGTGTTCTCCTGATGAGGTGTGTTGTGATGTGTGTTGAGCAAATAAGGGACAGTTCGGTAACAATTTTAAATAATGAACGGCGATATAAGGAAGATCGGACAGCAGGTGGAACCCAAATTTGCCTGAACACATACTGCCAAATGCACCACAAACACAAAATAATTACACACATACCTGAGGGTGACTTGTGCAGGAGATCCGGGGAACTGGCGCTGCCCATTAAATTGAACATACTCGTGCTCATGTTGCCGGTGCTGGCACGGTTCAACCCTTTGTCGTCTAAAAGTAAAGGTAGAATTAAAAAAGACAATAAGAAAATATCAAAAAAGTTGTGGTCTTGTAAGCATTTCCTTTTCTAGTTGGAACAGACAATGCAGAAAAAGTGAAGAAATTATCGAGTGGGAAAAATAACAACTGCATACTATCTACGAATACACAGTGAAAACAGACCTGTCACAGGTGGTGTACTGCGAGGAGCGCCATTGTCTTGACTACTGTTGCTATTCATTCCACTATCTTTCCCCTTTTCCTTGTCCATTTCCTTGTGTGTGGTGAGATGAGGAGCGCTCTGCGAAGACATGGGAGGGTCCTCCGTTGACGTTGAATTGGGCTTGGCTGTGATTATACAAATACAATATATTAAAGACTTTGGTGAGGATCATGCACAGAAAATTCAAAAGTCGATACACTCGGACTCAATCTTCAATGCAACCTGGGCATGAATCATACAAGCTAAACTAAATCAAAATAACGGATTTTATTCCATTACCTGATGCTTTCTCCTTTTTGGAAATCTTCTCCTGGTGAATAATCTCCCTTCGATCCATCTCTAGATCACGGCGACCAGTCTGTGACGTAAAAATTAAAACAGAAAAAATGTCAAAAATAATCACAGAAAAAAGACCGGCATGGCAAGAGTGTCAGGAGATTCGGAGTGCCATCATAAAGACACAAGGCAGCAGCTAGTTATCTATACAAAAAAGCAAGCGTACCATGACACGGATACCAAGCATCAGCGCATACGTCAGCGCGTACTGATTGTGATCCTGTTTTCAAAATAGATAAAGTTGGTTAGAAAATGCGAGAACCAATCGTAGCCTCTTCGGTACATTGTTTCAAAGCAAATTCAATGGTAAACAACTAAAACAAAAACAATTATATACCTGCTGAATCTCTCTGCCTTCTACTTTTCTGTTGGTGGTGCGCTGGTATCTGCCGCTGAGCTGGCGGCTGACGCTGCGCCGACGCTTGGACTGCGCCGTGGATTCACCTGTTCGATCGAAGGAAGAAAAGAGAAACAGAGTCAACGAATATTAATTCACATTCTAGGTAAGTCAAATTATAGAACAAAATATCAGAATGTAGACCTATCGCGAAAAAAAAGTGAACAAACGAATCAAATCAAGAGTCAACAACGCACCTTCAGAGTCCGATCCCGCTCCATGCTTCGCACTGGCCGCAGCCGCCGAGAGCGCCAAATAAGCTGCACTGTTCTCGTCGGGGTTGATGTCCTGCGTGCGGAGCTTCTCGATCTCCGGATTCTCCACGGTGTTGATGAGTGAGTTGCGGACCAGCACGGTGATGTTCCCGTTGAGAGAGTTGTGCGCGGAATTGGTCACCGAGGCGCGCTGCTGCTGGCGCTGCTGGGTAATACTCTGACTGCGCTCTCGGGGGACATGCTAAAAACAATACATGAATAATATTTGAAATATAAGCAGAAGAATAGACAACTTTATTGCGGAAGGCGAGTGGACTGACCACATCAGAAGGAACTTTTTCCAACACGATGTCGTTGAAATCCAGCGGTGGTTCACCGTCTTCCGAAGGGCGTTTGGTCGTGTTTCTATTGTGAGAGTATGTACTATCGACATTCTGGGAAGTGTTGTTGGAATTGGCAGATATCCGCTTTTGAAGCTTTGGCAAGACCTTACTCAAGTCTGTCGATAACAAATTTTTGACACGAAGACGATGTAAATAGTGGAAATAATCCGACAAGATGCAGAAAATAGAGTACCTGGGCTATTAGTACGGTCACTTTTAGGACTGCCTGCTTCGCCGGATGTTTGATTGTGGATTTCAGTTGCCGTTTCAATGTCCACTTGTGCTCCATCGGTATCAAACTGATCACTCATTTTTCAACTTGCTCTTTTGTGGTGCGATATACACAGCTCAAGATTCAATTAACAAGATAGGTACAAAGCAACACTGACCGCGATTCGCTCAGATTGCCACGTGAAATGCCTGACTCGTCATCAAAAGCAGTCCGTTGCTTTCGATTCTTGAATCCCGGAAGGGCAATATTATTATCGATGAATTCATAATAGACGCATTGTGTATGTTTATTTGCATTTATAACGCCAATTCCCATGATACTTGTCAACGAATCTCCCTCACTCACAGCAAAACTTTCTCTTTCGCCTTCATCCACCTGTAAAGAACCACAGAGATCGTCTGAAAATGCAGATATCTCATATCGTAGTGGCTGTGGTGCTGATATTTGCACTTGTTTGGATTTTCCTGGCCATTGCGCTGTCACAACTTCCTGGTGACAACGAATCCGCGCAAGGCAACGGAGGATCCATCAAAGTGATCAACCGGTTTGTTCACAGCATTACCACCACGTATATACAACAAGAACCTGTCGCCGGTGGCAATAGTGGTTATAATAGTAACTCAGCCGGTGGTGTAGTTGCGCCAAGAATAGCAAATCTGCACAGGAAGTTTATCGAGCAGCCCATCGTCCCGAATCGTGTGGTGCCTCCGTTGCCCGTACTCGCACCTGCACCAATGGCAGAAGTGGAGCGCAACATGTCGTTGTATCTGCATACATTGCACTCCCGGCTGAGTGCCATTGCGGGGCCCACGGTGACAGCCCTCAAGGCCTGGGACACATTTATGGACGTCACGAAGGAAATGCCGATGAAATGGGATCAAGAAAACAGGGACAGGTTTGTGCTCAGATCTGCATGTTCTTCTTTATCCAAAGAGCTTTTTGCGAGTGCCTTTCAAGATACAAAATACCATCTGACATTCACTTTATTTCGCTTTTTCGTAGATTCCCGGAGCCTCGTTCGGACGGGTCCATCTTCGTGTCCCTTGGTACCTACCGAGATCCTTTCTGCCCCATGACCATCAAGTCTCTTTATGAAAACGCCAAGTATGTACATTTTTTATTATTTGTGTAACGCTTACGTTTGTGATGTGTTTAACTTATGTCAAACTGCTGTGCATCTACAACGAGTTGTAGCTCATGCTTCTGATTTTCTGTCTATATTTTCCAATAGACATCCGGACCGTTTGTTTGTCGGTATGTTCCAACAGAACTGCTTTGGTCCCAAGTGCCGTACTGGTGTGCTCGTTGGAGGTACTTTTTGTCTCTTTTATATTAATTTGTTGTTGCTTAATGGTGTTTAAAGAATCCTTGCACGGTGTGATTGAGGGGTTTCGACCTGATATTCACCACGCAAATATAGCAATAAGTTTGAACTATTTGTAGTGTGTTTGCACGTAACTATCTCACTGTTGCTTTCTTCACCTATTGGCACACTGTTCACCAGGCAAGGTAGATGATGCTGGGCCGGACGACGACTGTTACGAATTATTCTGCGCCTCCGAAGAGGGAAAGAAGAGCAATGCATGCCGAAACGGCAACGTGCACGTGTTCAACGTGAACGAAAGTGAAAGTCTGGGTCCGTACATGGCCCGATATCTAGGTGAGTTTTTTTTTAAACTGTCGAGTGATATTTCGTAAGCAAACAGTGCGATTTATTGTTTGACGTGCGTGCTATCGAATGAAAACCACGTGTGATCTTATCTTTTATACAGGACCTCTAATTCACGTTCGAGTTTTCACCCATTCATATTTTGTGTTTGTTTTCTTCTATTTGTTTAAATTTTACAGGTGCCAAGTTTTACCGTGGGGAGCAGTATTATTTGCAGATTGACAGTCACAGCCAGTTTATTCCTGACTGGGACGAAAAACTCATACAAATGGTACGTACACCTTGGTTGCTTTTAACCGGTATATTTTATATTTGTACACTGTGCAATCACTTGTGTTAAGCATGTTGATTGTTGTATGATTGTATGATAGAGCTGTGGTGCTTTCAGTTTTCTTCATCTTCCCACTTCTGATTTCTCACACTTTTACACCATGCATCCCTCTTTAGGTGCTGGATGCCCCTGCCGAAAAGCCTGTGATAAGCACCTACCCTCCGGACAGCACGATGAAATGGAAAGGGACCATTGGGTATCGCATGTGCGACAGCGAGTTCGCCAAGGCACAAATCGGTAAGTTGAGAATGTGTGATTGTGTGTAATGTTGTGGTATTATATGAGATGATATAATTGGATTATCCGCGTACAATCTGTTCGTTCACTTTCGATAATTTTCTGCATAATTCCGCATTGCCTTATATTGCTCTATAGAGTGGCAGATTATTCGTCTGGGTTCCAGTATGGCGTTTGATCACAAGATCCCCGATGTGCCAAAATACGCGCCTTTTGTGGCCGCAGGTTTCTTTTTCGGCCCGGCTTCGTTTCTCAAAGAGGTGGGAGTTACACAATTTGTGGCACACTTTTGTTTTGTTTTAAGTTGTGCGTGCGTGTTCTGCATCAGCAGAGACAGCAGTTGCATTGATTGTCGCACATTTGACCCTGTGCGTAGTTTCACTTCCAATATTCTTATTTTCTTTTCAGGTGCCTTTTGACCCTTTTTTGCCTTGGATTTTCATGGGCGAGGAGATTAGTATGAGCGCAAGGTATAATACTACATGTTAATAATATCTATTTTCTGTGTAGTCTTTGCACTAGTACACGTGTGGTTCCCCCTTTTTTTTCTCTTCCTACACAACTGATGGACTGTTCTTGTGATTCAGCCTGTTTACCTGTTTTCTGATATTATTTTTTCTGTTGTATTTGTTTGCAGGTTGTGGACGAGTGGGTACGACATTTTCAGTCCTAGTGTGAACGTGCTGAACCACTATTACGTAAGAAGGCACTACCCGAAGTTCTGGGAGAGTGTCAATAGGTAGGTGCGCTTTTGTTGTTGTTTTTTTTATTTCAAAATTGTATAACGGTGATCAGAAATTCGTTCGCTCATGTTGTGCACTGGATTTACTTACATGTACCGTTGATTTACCTCTTATACACATCGCTCATACAAACAGATTTTTCAAGAAGCCCATTCACAACGACCTGGTGGAAATCGTGATCAACCGAGTGAAATGCATGCTGGGTTATCCAGAATCACGACCGGAAATGATCTATCCGCAGAGCGTGCTGTACAGGTACATGTTTTTTCGTTGATGTTGTGATATAGCTTATTGAATTGATATGTATTCTTTGTGTAGCATTAGCTTTCTAGTGTGACGCGATGCATTAAATGATGGAAAACCTTTTTTCTTCTTCGTTGTTTGCTACAGACAAGACTTGTGGGGCATGGGTAAAAAGCGGTCCTTCACGCACTACATGAAAATGGTCGGCATTGACACGATGGCCAAACATGTTACTACAAACAAGTGGTGCCACCAAGGAGAGTGGCCCGAGTTAGCGATGCCTTACAAACTCAAGAAGTAGAGATATATTGTGTAGCTGAGTATCTGTTACGGTTGTAAATTGATAGTGAATTGAGCTGTTTGTATGCCTTCCGTTTGTTAATCGCGGCTAGCCAAAGAACAATCTTTTTTCGCACATTCTTGAATAGAAAATCAGGTTATTTTTACCCACTTTGCAGGAATCGTGCAGTGTTCTCAATTCCAGGCTTTTGCTTTCAAAAAATAAATCGTTCAAGTTGCACAACTTTAAGCTTGAAGCCTGAACAATCGTCGCGATGAAAAATGAATGTCTATCCCCAGAATCTGATCCTTGCGAAGTAAAAAGCAGAAATTATCGAAGTTGTAGTGATTGCAAATCTTGGCACTGGGAACCCGCGCATCCCTTGGAAGCTTACGAAGGAATGACTTTGCATGCGTACAGTGTCCGACTCGATGGTGTGTTCTTTATTTTTTGTGCAGACTTGCAGGGCGAACATGTAGATGACACTACGTTGGAGGAAGCTCTGGCAGAGTTTCTCCGAGAAGTTGATGCACGAATTGTTGATCAGAGCGGAGGACTGTATATCAAGCCTTCTTCGTTCGACTTTCAATTAAAAGAACTGCTGAAGTTTTTGGATTCACTGGTGAGGGATGGCTCGGTGGTTGATTGGGATACTTTGACTGAGCATGTATTAAAATACCACTCTCGAGACTATTAGCACTTTATTATCTCCGTGTGAAAGAGTTGTCAGCTTCAATTTGGGTTGAAACTTTTGCATTCAAAGCCTAGGTTGGAAAGTAGACTTGCTCTCATTAGTCTATCACGCTGTTCATAACAAAAGTTTTTGTGACACTGTTAAACTTTCTCTCAAACCCTGTTGTAAGTTTTTTCATACAATTTCAGTAAGAAATAAACTCGCACGATCGTACTTCCATTACTAATATTTACAGGTATAGTACACCTCAGTGTGGAATCAGTTATGTGTGTTTCTTTTTGGGGCCTAGGATTATACTCGACCCAGCGCCTAACTTAGTCATCGGCTTAGCAGCAGGCGCCCGTTCAACTATACCACCACTAAAAGCTGTGTTAGGCATTGCAGCAGAACTGGCATTAGGTTCTCCACTTGTGGTACCAGCGGGCTCGGCTGGTGCCGATGTGCTTTGTTTCAGAATGCCCTTCAAAGGTACAATTGGCTCTGTTGCCGTTGATACCTTCGAACCAACACTAATGTCGTTATTTTCACTAATACTCATCTGCTGCGTAGCTTTCTCAATATTGTGAGTAAACACAGTTTCATCCGCATTTGCCGCGCTCTGTGCTTTGTTAGAGACAGGTTTACTGTTGGACAAAAAGCCCTTCCCCCATCCACTCTTCTGCTTCTCTCCGGTCCCTGCGGTCTTCTTTGGAAGTACGGGAGCTCTTGTGGTCTCTACCACAGATTCTTTTGCTTCGAAACTGTCAAAGAAGTTGTCGTCGGCTACTTCTTCGTCCATTGATTCCTCTTGCTGCGCCAACAAAGCCAGTTCACGAATAAACTGATCTTCTTCCTGCGAACAAAAAACATTGACTTCTAGATAAGAATCAAGTATAAGTGGGCAAGTGTTTGTATTTTCTTACATTCAAAGCAGGGGCGCTCTCTTGCATCGAATTGACCAACTTTTCCATGTACTCTAATTCCTTTGAAATGTCAGTGACATCGTGACTGCTCACTTTGCCGTCGTTATCCAGGTACTCTCTGATCTCAAAAATAGAATCACTGCTACTCATTGCAAGCTTCGTGCACTGGAAATCGATACAACGAAGCGGAAAGTGAAGTGTGATTGGTGAGTTGGAAATGCGATTGGTCGTATTTATGAATTCGGTTAACTCACAGAATTGGCCTCGGATGTTATTTTGGTGCAACAAGTGGCACATGCTTTCGTGCAGAAGGAAGGAATTTCAATTATGTCGTTCACATTGGTCGTTCCTGACTGGCGATGTCGTATCCCTAGATTAACCAACCAAAACTTGCTAGAAATATCATTGGTGCTCTTCTCTGTCTTTGTTGTCGCCGAAATTGTGGGTGCGGTGCTGAGCAACTCACTTTCGCTCGTAGGAGACGCAGCCTCCATGGGTGTGGATGTTTCTACTTACGTTTGTAATATTTATGGAGAATGGGCGAAGAATAGCAACCAGCGGGGGACGGCCCGGTCACGAATCATTCTGGAAGTAGTTATTCCTGCAGTTTCAACACTGGCTCTGCTAGGAGTCACAATTTACATCATGATCGATGCAATACGGCTATTGCGCAACCCTCCACCCATGAATACCGTGGATACGGACAACCTGTACGGCTATGCGGTGGTGAACCTGCTGGTGGACCTGGCAGTATCTTATTTGTTTTATGCACGAGGTGATGATGTGTTTTTGGAGAAGGATGCCATGCCCACTTTGAGTTTGGACACGTCGATCACTTTCGAACAGGTATGATCGCTGTATTGTTTCTTGTTTTCTCCGTTTTCCTCCTGTCCACAAGTGAAGCTCAGTAGATGCGTGTATGATTTTACTCTGCTTATTCTCATACGCCACTTACACCTCCATACATGCTTCAATTATCATACCTTATCGAGCAGGAAGAAGACGATTTCGGGCACCTGGAAGATGACCTGGACGGTTACATGAACAACAGCACGGACGCCGATGCCAGCACGGTGTGGAATATATTCACGTCGAATCACAATGGTGAGTTCAGTTGAGCTTTCTTGCATGCACAGTATGTTTCTTTCTTTTCAAGTCTTTTTGAAAATCAGTCTCTGTTAGAAACTATAACTCTCACTTTTTATTATATTTATCTTATTAACGTGCAGGTCACAGCAGCAATGGTGGAGCCTATCAGACACTACCGGGGCACGCTGCACCTGGCAACTGCTGTTCCAACAGCTACAAACTCTGGAGCTCTTATTTCAGCCGCTGTGGCGTCTCCAGCACCCAACACAGCGCCAACGACGACCATTCCCCGGTACACAAGAAACACGACAGCAGCACCAAGAAGAATCTCAACATGATGAGCGCGTTCACGCATATAATGGGCGACACCATGCGTACTGTGGCGATGTTTTTAGCCGCGCTGGTGAGTACTGTGAGTGGCATTGATGGTGATGTCTGTGATGCCTATTCCGCGCTAGTTGTTTCGCTGACTATTTTAGTATTGTGTATGAGCTTAGTAGTTGATATTTATGCTGCGGGGGTGGATATATACCAAGATGAGTACTCAGATTACGATGCTGCCATACATATGACACAACTGCGAACCAATCGTAGCAGTAGTCGTTTACACAATGGTTCCAGTAGTAGTGGTAACAGTAGCGGTAGTGTACATAATAGTAGTCCGTATAAAAGGGTGAATGATATAGATTGGGATGAAGGGGTGGAAGAAGTTGAATTGTAGTGTACCTTGTGTTGCATTTCTAAAGGAAATAGCGTTGTGTTTGCGCTGTAACAACGCCGCAGATCACACTCCATTACACCAGTCACTTGAGACAATGTGAATGTCAGCATCTGCCAAATACAAGCTTTGTGTAAACGTAAACCGATCAAAATTGACCATTGATTGCATCCAAACCGTTTCAGACAAAAACGATGCGTCGTAAATAAGTCAGAGCTCTGCTGGCCGAATTATAATACCACAGGTAGCAGTCATGATGCTTCCCAGCATTGAACTTCGTTACTGGTCAATATTATTCATGAATCATTATAAGCGATTGACACCAGTCAGGTTTGCCGGTGAGTTTCTGTACTTCTATCGACAATTAAAATTTGATTGCTTAGTGTGTCTCCGCTGCTGATGCGTATTTATAGGGTCACGCCGAGCAACACACCTATATTTGGCGTTACTGTTGATCTTCTGTTGCATTCCGATGTGTTTGGCCATCGATCTCAGTCTAGACGGGATGTCGGCAAGCAAAGGATTTTCGATACAAAGCCCCGGGCTGGATAATATGGGTTACTCTGTAAGTAATGCAGGAGATATAAATGGAGACGGAATTGGAGATATCATTCTGGGTGCGCAGATTGGAGATCCTACAACTGACTCCGATGCTGGAATTACTTACGTAATATATGGCTGCAATGTCGCAGGCGGAGCCACACCATTTGCAGCAGAAATCCTATTGGCCAATGCCGCGTTGCCATCAACGGTTGGCTTTCGAATTCTGGGCGCCTCGACGGGGGACATGTGCGGAAGCTCTGTAAGCGAAGTTGGTGATGTAAACGCAGACGGAGTGACGGACATAATAGTTGGGGCACGAAATGCAAATAAAGCTTATGTCGTGTTTGGTCGAAATTTTCCTGGGGGAGCAACACCATTTGGTGATGTGCAGCTGCCTGGTATTGCCATGAGTCCACTGTTGGGGTTTCGCATATTGGGAGTCAGTGGCTCTGACTTCTTGGGCAGTGCGGTCAGTGCTGCCGGCGACATGAACGGCGATGGCATTGCGGATATTTTGCTTGGGGCAGGGGATGCCAACAGAGCGTATGTGATTTGGGGCAAGGATGTGGCACATGGCGGGGGCAATTTTGGGGATATTCAGCTCGTTGCAAGCAACATGAACGCAGCCGTAGGCTTCATGATCCTAGGCGCACAAACGGGAGATGAATTGGGGTCGCAAGTCAATAGTCTCAAAGACATCAACGGCGATGGTCTGTCCGATATTATAGTGTCGGCGCGGTTGGCCGACGGGGCAGCTGCATATAATGTTGGTATTGTGTATATTATATTTGGGCGCAATCTTATTGTGAGTACCCCCTTTGGCGACTTGCAATTGGGAACGGGAGCCATGGACCCATCCGTTGGCTTTCGTATTCTGGGTGATGTGGCTGCTGACACCTTGAACAGTTGCCATGATGCAGGGGACGTCAACGACGATGGTATAAACGATCTTATCGTAGCCTCGCCTACAGCGCGTGCTCCCAAT
>LNAP01001474.1_pt1 | contig 25498 bp, 23 predicted proteins | sample 602601 | NCBI WGS metagenome assembly LNAP01 (sample SAMN02440304, study PRJNA202911) | soil metagenome | biome: Subtropical and temperate rainforests or woodlands; isolation source: soil samples (1 kg each in a 20% v/v slurry with milli Q water) were... ...
CCCATCGCCGTTAAATAGTGCGCGGCCCAGGCATGACGGTCGGTGTCTCTTACGTAGGCGGCGTCTTCCGTGAACGCCTTGGCCAGGAACAGAAAATCAGAGGCCTGTGCCAATGCATCACTCACAGGCACTCCAGCGCTGACGTGGAACATCGCTTTTCCTGAGCAGTAGATGGGGGTGAAGCCGATGGTTTTTGCTTCTGTTGGTTCGCTCATTGATCACCTCCATAGACGCAAAGGTGAATAGGTGACGAACAGCACCGCGCAGAAGGCAGGTGCGTGAGAGGCTTTATTTCGAACGGATTTAGTTTGTTCATTATCAGTTCCCTTGATTAGAAGAACTGCCACTTCGCTGTCTCAAAAGCGGGGTGGCAGCCGTGCGTGGTGTGAGACCCGGCAATCAAGGTAACCGGTAGGCCCGAAAGCCTCCCACGCACAGCCGCCATAAAACCGATTCGCTGACGAAAAAAAACGCCGCATAGGTTCTGTGGCGCTTTGCGCCTTGATTGTCCCCGGGGTCTCACGCCCGATCGCTGAATGTGCAGCGACGTCTGGAGAGTATCCCGACAAAGATAGGGGCAACAAGGCGGTAGCTTGCTGAAATGCACAGTAACGCGCTTCCTTACGCAACTCTCGGATTTTGCCTACAACTTCAGCGAGAGTCACCCGGATATTCTGGCACCGACCCCACTCTGACAAAGAAGCGAAGCCCTACCAAGCGAGAAAAAAAGGCGCATCCCGCTCATTAGCTATCATGCAATAAAGAGCGAAATCACCGGATAGCGGGGAAGAGCATGAACAGATGGCGGCGGCTTTGATTGCAGCCTTGGCGGCCTGTGTGGCCGTCGCTGTTCAGGCTTTTCTCTACATGCTGGACAGCTCCGACGCCGTGCAAATTCATCCATTGAGCATTTTGGTTGTCGGGCTGATTTTTGGCTTCATTACTTTTGGACTTCTCTCATTGATTGAGAGGGGTGTGTTGCGACTGGTGGCCCCGATTATTTCCAGACCTCAAGCAGAACCTGAAGACGATGCCGGTGCAATGCCGGAACGGCCACTGACCTTTACAACCGAAGACCCCACTCATCAGAGAAACCTGTGACCTTGCGCTGGCAGCTTTCGCAAGAGCCCGTGGACGGATCTCACAGGCGTAATTCCGGGCTGACACAAACGAGAGAATCGTCCTACTTCGCACGCGGATACGTCCGAGATTGATCGAAGGTATATTCGTTTTTCAGCGAAGGCATCCGTAATGACTTCGCGGTCGAGCAGGTGGCTGGACGTTACGCACCATCTTCTGGTTGATCGGTTAATCGATGATTTATTCCCTCAAGGAGGAGGTAGCGATGTACAGCAGCAGTGAAGATGGTTTTCAGAGTAATGATCAGACCGGGGTGTCACGAGGCAAGCCAATGCCTGGGGATCTTCATCTGGATACCGGGCGGTTGGCCAACATTTTCAAAGCGCGAATAAAGAATACCGGGTGCCCGTTCTGTGAGCATGATGAGTGGGAGTTACCACTCCAGGCCGGGGCGACGGGTGTCGGGTTGCCTTGGGCGTGTGGCAAAGAGTATTTCCGCTCCGGCACGCAGGCGGTGATGCTTAATTGCAAATACTGCGGATTTATTCGCCTGCATTCGCTCAATGTGCTGGCAGATATCGTCGTCGAAGACAGCAGCAAAACCGTAGCGCTGGAGGTCTGCGATGAGTGAACCTTTTGTGCTGGTAAACCTTGATGAGCATTACCCCGACCGCTTCCCGAGCAACAAAAGAAGTGGCACTGACGAGAATGGACGAAGACCATCAGGTCCTCCAGGAGAAAACCCATTGGAACCGCGAGTATCTAAACTTGAGACGCATATCGAATACGTCCGACGTGACATTGGTGACCTTCGCGTGGAGTTTCGTGAGCACCGTCAAGAGGCTCGAACGGATTTTCGGGAGCACCGCAAAGACGCTCGAACGGATTTTCGTTTACTGTTCGGCGCGTTGATCACCACGGCGCTGGGCTTGGCAGCCATGATGGGAAAAGGGTTCGGTTGGTTGTAAATGAGCGAGTAAAAAGAAAAACCGGCTAAACGCCGGTTTTTTCGTGCAATTTGCCGACACCCTGATTTTGTCTGCGCTCTGAGGTCGCCAGCCCCTCAAAACGAAGGCGGCGTAATCACCCAGATCACCACGGCGTCCACCTCACCAGGATTGCCATACCGATGCGGCTCCTGGCTCGAAAAGCTGAAACTGTCCCCTTCATTCAGCTGGAAATAACGCTCCCCCACCCACAGCTCAAAACTCCCCGACAGCAAATACCCAGCCTCTTCCCCTTCATGGCTGTAACTCTGCTGACTGTAAGTCCCGGGCGGAAACCGTGAGTGCAGCATTTCCAACTGCCGATTCGGCTGCGGCGTCAGCAGCTGGTCCACAATCCCGTCCTCATAATGCACGCTCATCCGAGTGTTCTTGCGCACCACAACGCCGTTATCTTCAGGCGCTGTATTGCCCTCGCTGGCAAAGAACCATTGGATGGTCACACCCAAACTGCGGGCGATATTGAACAGCGCAGGAATCGACGGATAAGCCAGATTCCGTTCCAGCTGGCTGATATACCCCGCCGTCAGCTCGCTCATCTGCGCCAGTTCCGCCAGGGTCATGCCCCGACGTTTACGCAACCCACGAATCCGTGTGCCGAGAAAATGCGGTTCTGCCGTGGCGCTGTCCTGTGTGGGCGCGCTGCTGGCAGGCGGCATCTTGCTGCTGTTGCTCATGGCGTGCTCCAAACCGGGGTGTGTAAAAGCCCCGGAGTATAAAACAGCCTCAAAGCGCCCAGGCGACTTTCAAACCTTCGTAGATGGCTTCTTCAGCAGTGCGCGGGGCGAGGCAGTCGCCGATGCGGCGAAACTCCACCAGGCCTTGCAGCTCGGCGCCGAGGGTATCGACGGGTTGATGGCCCTGGCAGAGCACCAGTGTGTCGATGTTTTCGAAGAGCATCGGTTCGCCGCTGGCGGTGTGTTGCAGGTAGACGGTGTTGTCGTCGCAGCCGTAGAGGCGGGCGTAGGGGGTGATCGGGATGCCGAGTTTGTGCAGTTCGCCGGCCAGTTGATCGCGCACGTACAGCGGCAGGTTTTCCCCGCAATGGGTGCCGTTGACGGCGAGTTGCACCTGGTGCCCGGCGCGTACCAGACGTTCGGCGATGCCGGGTCCGATCCAGTCGGCGCGCCAATCGACGACCACCACGGAACGACCGATTTGCACCTCCTCGCGCAGCACTTGCCAGGCGTCTACGACCTGCAATTCGCCGCCTCGCTCGAAGTCCGGCCAATACGGTTCGGCGCCGGTAGCAACGATCACCATGTCCGGCCGCTCGCGTTCGACCAGCGCCCGGTCCACGCGGGTATTGCGCACAACGCGCACCCCGGCCAGCTCCATTTCGCGTTGCAGGTTGGTGCTGGCGCCGCCGAATTCGGCACGCCGGGGCAGCAGTTGCGCCAGCAAGACCTGGCCGCCGAGTTGCGAGCTGGCTTCGTAGAGTGTCACGTCATGGCCGCGCTGGGCGGCCACGGCGGCGGCTTTCATCCCGGCCGGTCCGCCGCCGGCGATCATGATGCGCTTGCGTTGGGCCGCTGGTTGTCGCTGGCCGAAGATCAATTCACGCCCGGTTTCCGGGTGCTGGATGCAGGAAATCGGCAGGCCTTTGTGGAAGTGGCCGATGCAGGCCTGGTTGCAGGCGATGCAGGCGCGCACGTCTTCGACATGGCCAGTGTCGGTTTTGTTGGGCATTTGCGGGTCGCAGATCAGGGCGCGGGTCATGCCGCAGACGTCGGCTTGGCCGCGGGCCAGAATCAGCTCGGCTTCTTGCGGCTGGTTGATGCGCCCGGTGACGAACAGTGGAATCGACAACCCGGCCTTGAACGTTCCGGCTTCCTTGGCCAGATAAGCGGCTTCGATCGCCATCGGCGGCACGATGTGCACGGCGCCGCCTAAAGACGCCGAGGTGCCGGCGACGATGTGCACGTAGTCCAGAATCGGTTGCAGGGATTGCACGGCGGCCAGGGATTCGTCCTCGGTCAGCCCTTCGGGATCGCGTTCATCGGCGGAAATGCGCAGGCCGACGATGAAGTGCTCATCGGTGTTGGCGCGCACCGCCGCGATCACTTCCCGCAGGAAACGCAGGCGCTGTTCCAGCTCGCCGTTATAGCCATCGGTGCGACGGTTGACCCTGGGGTTGAGGAATTGCGCCGGCAGGTAGCCATGGCTGGCGACCACTTCCACACCGTCGATTCCGGCCTGGTACAGACGTCGGGCAGCGGCGCCGTAACCGGCGACGATCTCGTCGATCATCGCTTGATCCAGCGCACGCGGCATCACCCGGAAACGCTCGTTGGGCACCGCTGACGGCGAGTAGGCGACGGCCAGCAAGCCATCGCTGGACTCCATGATTTCCCGACCTGGATGGAAGATCTGCGACAGCACCACGGTGCCGTGCGCATGGCAACGTTCAGCGATCGTCCGATAGCCCTCGATGCAAGCGTCGTCAGTGGCCATCAGCACATGGGAGGTGTACCGCGCGCTGTCATGCACCCCGGCCACTTGCAACACGATCAGCCCGACGCCACCTTCGGCCCGAGCGGTGTGGTAAGCGATCAGTTGCTCGTTGACCAGGTTGTCGGTGGGCATCGAGGTGTCGTGACCGCTGGACATGATGCGGTTTTTCAGGCGTTTGCCACGCAGCTGCAAGGGTTCGAACAGGTGTGCAAAAGCGGGGGACGAGGTCGGCATGGGACGGTTACTCCAGGCAGGCTGCAGCCGAAAGGCCGGCTTTTCGGTGTTGTTATTATTTGCCTATAGAAATTTACCTGTAGTAAAAAATCAACTTGTTTTTTTACTGTGCCTCGCAGTAGATTCGTTTGGCGCCCGCACCTGGGGCGAACCTCACAACAATAAAAAAGGGTCACGTCGACGTTGAGTCGAGTGGCACCGGCAAGAGGAACCACTGATGAAATCGAATACGCTCAAGCACGGTTTTTATCCCTTGATGCTGTCCTTGGCCGTCAGCCTTGGCAGCGCTCAGGCAGCACCGGACATGGTGGTGGTGGGTTACGGCGGCGCCGGCCAGAAAGCCCAGGATGTGGCGTTCTTCCAGCCGTTCAGCATTGCGGATCGCAGCAAGCTGATTCAAAGCGAATACAACGGTGAGATGGCCCGGATCAAAGTGATGGTCGACACCGGCAACGCCGATTGGGACGTGGTGCAGATAGAAGGCCCCGACCTGATGCGCGGTTGCGATGAAGGAATGTATGAAAAACTCGACTGGAAAACCCTCGGTCGCGTCGAACAATTGATTCCCGACGCCGCGCAGCCGTGCGGCTCGGCAGCGCTGGTGTGGAGCGTGGCGATTGCCTACGACACGCAGAAGCTGGCGCAGGCTCCGACGTCGTGGGCCGACTTCTGGGATGTGCAGAAAACCCCCGGCAAACGCGGGCTGCGCAAGCGTGCTGTGTACAATCTGGAGTTCGCGTTGCTGGCCGACGGCGTGAAAGTCGAAGACGTTTATTCAGTGTTGAACACGCCGCAAGGTGTCGACCGGGCCTTCGCCAAGCTCACCGAGCTCAAACCCTACATCCAGTGGTGGGAAGCCGGCGCGCAACCGGCGCAATGGCTGACGGCCGGGGATGTGGTGATGACCTCGACGTACAGCGGACGTGTGGCCGCTGCCGCGCAAAACGGCAGTCACCTGGGGCTGGTGTGGCCGGGCAGTCTGTATGGCATGGATTACTGGGCGATCATCAAAGGCTCGAAACATGTCGATCAGGCCAAGCGCTTTATCGCGTTCGCCAATCAGCCGGACGCGCAGGTCAAGTATGTCGAGCAGATCCCTTACGGCCCGACCAATACGCAAGCGGCAGCCAGACTCGACGGCAAACTCGCGCAATGGGTACCCACGGCGCCGCAAAACCTGAAAGGCGCGCTGTCGATGGACGTGGCGTTCTGGGTCGATCACGGCGAAGAACTCGAAGAGCGTTTTAATGCCTGGGCCAGCAAGTAGCCGCTGGCGGCTGGACGTTTCACCGCGTCCGGCCTTACTGTTTTGCGCAGTCGATCACCCTGGAGACCCACAACAATGAACGAGATCGCCCACCCGCTGCGCAGCACGACGGAACAGCATCTGCGCGAGGAACTGGCCGCCTGTTATCGATTGATCGCGCACTTTCGCATGACCGATCTGATTTTTACCCACATCTCGGTGCGACTGCCGGGGCCTGAGCATCACTTCCTGATCAATCCATACGGGCTGATGTTCGATGAGATCACCGCGTCGAATCTGGTGAAGATCGGCCTTGATGGCCGGGCCGTGGAGCCGTCGCCGTATCCCGTGAATCCGGCAGGTTTTGTGATTCACAGCGCCATTCATGGTGCCCGTGACGATGCGCAGTGCGTGCTGCACACCCACACCCGATCCGGCTGCGCGGTCGCGGCGTTGAAGTGCGGGTTGTTGCCGGTGAATCAGATCTCCATGGAGTTCTACGGGCGGGTGGCCTATCACGACTATGAAGGCGTGGCGCTGGACATGAGCGAACAGCAGCGCCTGGTGCAGGACCTTGGCGACAAGCCGGTGCTGATGCTGCGTAATCACGGTTTGCTGACCGTTGGCGAGACTGTGAGCCAAGCCTTCTTGCGCATGTACTACCTGGAAAAAGCCTGTGAAATCCAGCTCGCTGCGCAAGCTGCCGGTGAGTTGGTCTTGCCGCCGAGCGAGGTGTGCGAACACACCGAACGTCAGTTCAATGATCCTGGCCGGCCGCTGGACGAAGGGGAGTTGAGCGACCCGGATGCCATGCAGTTGGCCTGGGCCGCGCTGTTGCGATTGCTTGAGCGGGTGGCGCCGGGTTATCGCGACTGACTGGAGACTTGCCACGCTCTTGCTGTACAGTCGTTCAGCCCGCGGCGTTCACCGCCGCGCCCTAATGATTGATCCACGGAGAGTGTCGCGCATGAGTCAGGAAGCCCGTTTTTCCCGCATGGAGCCGGAGTTGCGCAAGGCCAACCTGATCGAAGCCACGCTGGTTTGCCTCAAGCGCCACGGCTTTCAGGGCGCATCGATCCGCAAGATTTCCGCCGAGGCCGGCGTCTCGGTCGGGTTGATCAGCCATCATTATTCCGGCAAGGACGAATTGGTGGCCGAGGCCTACCGGGCGATTACTGGCAGGGTCATGGGGTTGCTGCGCGACGCCATGGAACACGCGGCACCCAGCGCCCGGGAACGCTTGTCGGCGTTTTTTCGCGGCTCGTTTTCAGCCGAATTGCTCGACCCGCAATTGATTGATGCCTGGCTGGCATTCTGGGGGGCTGTACGCACGGCGGAATCAATCAACCTCGCGCACGAGCATTCCTACGGCGAGTATCGCGGCATCTTGCGTAAAGTCCTGACCGAATTGGCGCAGGAGGAGGGCTGGGAACACTTCGATGCCGACCTGGCCGCCATCAGCCTTAGCGCGTTGCTTGATGGTTTGTGGCTGGAGTCGGGACTCAACCCGGGCACCTTTACCCCGGAGCAAGGCATTCAGATTTGCGAAGCCTGGGTCGACGGCTTGCAGGCCGGCGGTCGTCAACGGTTTTGCGTTCAGACGACGGGCTGTTGATCGGTCGTTCAGCTGCCGATACTCTCTGGCGCCAAGGCAACAAAACACTCTAATAAGAAACACGCCTTCGGGCATACGCGGGACACCTAGCGATGACTCCTCGGGTACTGATCGTCGATGACGATCCGCTGATTCGCGAACTGCTGCATGCCTACCTGTCCCAGGAAGGTTATGACGTGCATTGCGCCGCCACCGCGGAGCTGGCCGAAACCTTTCTGGCGAGCCAGACGGTGGATCTGGTGATGCTCGATATCCGCTTGCCGGGCAAGGACGGGCTGACCCTGACCCGGGAGCTGCGGGTCCGTTCGGAAGTCGGGATCATTCTGATCACCGGGCGCAACGATGAAATCGATCGCATCGTCGGCCTCGAATGCGGCGCCGACGACTACGTGATCAAACCCCTCAACCCACGCGAGCTGGTGTCCCGGGCGAAAAACCTGATACGCCGGGTTCGCCACGCGCAGGCGCCCCAGCCGGTGGCGGCCATTGCAAAACCGGTCAAGCAATTCGCCGACTGGGCGCTGGACACCGATCGCCGACGGCTGATCGACGCCACTGGCAGCGAAACCCTGCTGACCCACGGCGAATACCAGCTGCTCAGCGTGTTCCTGCGCAACAGCGGCCACACGTTGAGCCGCGATCAGTTGATGGACCAGATCCGCAACCGCGAGTGGGTGCCCAATGATCGTTCCATCGACGTGTTGGTCGGACGTTTGCGGCGCAAGTTGCACGACGACCCGGCCGAGCCGCAGTTGATCATTACCATCCACGGTGCCGGTTACCTGTTCACCGCCAGCGTAGCGGCCTGACTCTTATGTGGCGGCTGTTTGCGCTGCTGCTGGGGGTGGTCGCCCACAGCACAATGGCGGCGGAAAAGATTCGCTATTGCGACTATCCGGTCTACCCGCCGATCTCCTGGAGTGACGGCAAGCAGGTGCGCGGCCTGGCCCCGAGCGTGGTGAAAAACCTCTTCGAGAAACTCGGCTATGAAGTCGACATCATCGTGCTCGGCAACTGGAAGCGCTGCCTGCTCGACGCCGCTGAAGGCCGGGTCGATGTGGTGTTGGCCTACAACACCGCACAACGCGAGCAGAGCATGATGTTTTCCACGGTGCCGGTGTTGCGTGAAGAGGTCGCACTGTTCATCAACCGCCAGCGTCCGGTGAAATTCGAGCGTCTGGAGGACCTGGCCCATTACCGTGGCGGGCTGCTGTTCGGTGAAAGTTATGGCGTGGAATTCGACCGCTTGGTCGCCCAGCACCAAAACATCGAGTGGGTCTCTGACAGCCGCCAGAACTTCGGAAAACTGATTCGCGGGCGCATCGACTTCATCACCTCGGAGCGACGCACCGGCGAGCTTTACGTCGAGAACCTGCCGGGCGCACAAGACATCGTCGCCTTGCCGACCTCCTTGAGCGTTGACTACCTGCGGATTGCGGTATCACGCCGTTCACCACTGGCCAGCCGCATGCCGGACATCGATGCGCAACTCAAACGCATGGTCGATGCCGGGGAGGTCGAGCGTTTGCTCGACGAAAGCGAAGTCACGTACCGTGACATGATCAACCTGCCGGCGAATTCGAAATGATCGGCGCACGGCCCGGGGGGCTGTTGCGGCGTCTGCTGTTGTTCATTCTGTTGTTCAGCCTGTGCTTCACCGTCCTGGCGAGCACCGTGCAGTTGTACTTCGAATACCGCCGCGAGATGCGCGAGATCGATTCGCGCATGGAGCTGATTCGCGCCGGGTATCTGGCCAGTCTGGAGCGCAGTCTCTGGGACTTGAACCAGGAACAATTGAATGTGCAGTTACGCGGCCTGGTGGATTTTTCCGACGTGGCACGGGTGCATCTGATCAGCCCTGATTTCGATCTGCTGCATGGCAACGCGGAGCCGATAGGGCCGTTGCGCATTGAGCGTTTTCAATTGGACTATCAACCGCCGTCCGGGCCGTTGCGGCATCTGGGCCAGTTGGAGGTCAGCACCGATCTGGGCGCCGTGCACCAGCGTTTGTATGCCACCGGTTTGACCAGCCTGTTATGGATGAGCGTGTTCTTATGCGGGCTGGCGGTGGCGCTGTCGGGGCTGTTTTACCGCTTGGTCACGCGGCACCTGCAAGTCATGGCCGAGTTCGCCCGGCGCGTTGCCGCCGGTGACTGGCACGACCCCTTGCAGCTGGACAAGCGCCGTGGCGCCGACGAGGACGAAATCGACACCGTGGCCCATGCGCTGGACGACATGCGCCGGGCAATCCTCAGTGACATTGACCGCCGGGAAACCGATCGACTGGCCCTGCAAGACAACCGCGATGAACTGCTGCGAAGGGTCGAGCGCCGCACCGCCAGCCTGATGCGTGCCAAGGATGAAGCCGAAGCGGCCAACCTTGCGAAATCACGGTTCCTGGCGACCATGAGCCACGAACTGCGCACGCCGCTCAACGGCATCCTTGGCATGGCCGAATTGCTGCGTGACGCCCACTTGGATGAGCGCAACGGCAAACGTCTGGATGCGTTGTACAAGGCGGGCGAAGGGTTGTTGTCGATTCTCAATGAAGTGCTGTATTTCGCTCGATTGGAGGAGGGCGTCAGCCACCCGGAACCGGTCGACTTTTCCCTCCGGCGGTTGCTCGACGAGGTGCTGACGCTGCTGGAACCGCGCGCGCTGAGCAACGACACGACGCTGCACTGCCGGATGGATCCGCAAGTCGCTGGTCGCCACCGCGGCGCCGAACAATTCTTGCGTCAGGTATTGAGCAACTTGCTGGCCAACGCGATCAAGTTCACCGAAGGTGGAGAGGTCAGAGTCGAGGTCGTGCTGCTGGCTCCCAACCCGCAACAGACCGGGCAACGGCTGCGCCTGAGCGTGACGGACAACGGCATCGGCATTGCGCCGGCGGTGCAGGATAAGATTTTCGAGCGCTTCACGCAGGCCAGCGAGGAGGTGGCGCAACGCTTCGGCGGAACCGGTCTCGGATTGGCCATTTGCAAACATCTGGTGGAGCAGTTGGGCGGGCAGATCGGTGTTGAAAGCCAGGTCGGGCAGGGCAGCTGTTTCTGGTTTGAAGTGACGTTGCAACCGTCGACCGGCACCACCGAGGTGGCGTCAAGCAGCGAACCCGGCAGGTCGCTGAAGATTCTGGTGGTCGAGGACGTGGCGCTGAACCGTGAAGTGGTCAGCGGCTTGCTGCAACGGGACGGGCATCAGGTCTGGCTCGCCGAACACGGCGAGCAGGCGCTGATGCAATGCGCCGGGCAGACGTTCGATTTGATCCTGCTCGACGTGCACCTGCCGGGCATCAGTGGCGTCGAGTTGTGCACATTGATTCGCGGCACCGAAGGCCCGAACCGCCAATGCCGAATCTTCGCCCTGACCGCCAGTGTGCAACCGGCGCTGGTGCGCGGTTATCTGGATGCCGGGATGGACGGCATTCTCGCCAAACCTCTGAAGCTCGACAATCTGCGTCAGGCCCTGGCCGGGCATTCACCCATACCCACGCCGCAGCCTGTTGACGAGGCAATGGATTGGCCGTTGCTGGACACCCACCGCACCTTGCTCGGTGAACAGAAACTCCAGGGATTGCTGGCGGTGTTGCGCGATTCGATCAGCCAGCATCGCGAAGCGCTCACGGAAGCGATCGAGGCCGACGATTGCACCGAAGTCGCTCACCTGGCGCATCGCCTGGCCGGCAGCAGCGACTCATTGGGCTTTCGTGCATTGGCCACTGTGCTGCGCGCGCTGGAAGAGGCTGCGCTGGTCAACGACGAATCAAGGTTGCGGATATTGGCACCGCAGGTTCACGCGCACTTGCAGCATTCGCAACAGACGCTGACCGACCTGCTGCACCCCTGACATACAAGTTCGTTACGACTTTTTACAACTTCGAGCGTTAAGGTCAACGGGAGCTTACATGGCCTTCCAATAATCGAGATAACCGCCACAGCGCGGTCTTCGAAGCTTATTGGAGATAATAATAATGAACCGCCGTAAAGCTGATCCCTCCTCGCGCCACGCGCACCTTGCTGATGGGGTGCGGACATGAGCGAATCTATCGAACGTAATGGCATCCACCTGACCCGCGCTTTAAAAAGCCGACACATTTTCATGTTGTCACTGGGGGGCGTGATCGGCACGGGGTTGTTTATGGGCTCCGGAGTGACGATCAATCAGGGCGGGCCGGTGGGGGCGATTCTCGCTTACCTGGTCGCCGGTTTCCTGATGTACCTGGTGATGGTGTGCCTGGGCGAATTGTCCGTGCAAATGCCGGTGTCCGGCTCGTTTCAAACCCACGCGACCAAGTTCATCGGGCCGGCCACCGGCTTCATGATCGGCTGGGTGTACTGGATGAGTTGGGCGACCACCGTGGGCCTGGAGTTCACGGCGGCAGGCATGCTGATGGAACGCTGGTTTCCAACCATTCCGATCTGGTACTGGTCGGCGCTGTTCGTGGTGGTGCTGTTCGGCCTGAATGCGTTGGCCACACGCGCTTTTGGTGAAGCGGAATACTGGTTTTCCGGGATCAAGGTCGCGGCGATCCTCGGGTTTATTGTGGTCGGCGTGCTGGTGATTTTCGGCGCGATCCCACTGACCAGCGGCGCACCGGCACCGATGATGACCAACCTGATCGGCGACTCGCTGTTCCCCAACGGTTTGTCGGCAGTGTTCGCAGTGATGATGACCGTGGTCTACGCCTTCCAGGGCTGCGAGATCATGGGCGTGGCCGCCGGCGAAACCGATCAGCCGGAAAAAAGCATCCCGCGTGCCGTGCGCAACGTGGTGTTTCGCGTGTTGATTTTCTATGTGCTGGCGATCGTGGTGCTGTCGGCAATCGTGCCGTGGCAGCAGGCCGGGTTGATGGAAAGTCCGTTCGTTCAAGTGTTCGACATGGTCGGCATTCCTTATGCGGCTGACTTGATGAACTTTGTGATTCTTACGGCGATTCTGTCGGTGGGTAACTCGGGCCTGTATGCCTCTACGCGCATTCTGTGGGCGATGTCCAAGACCGGCATGGCGCCGAAAAGCCTGTCGCCGTTGAGCAAGCGCGGCGTGCCGTTGCGGGCGCTGAGCATCACCTTGTGCTTCGCGCTGGTGTCGTTGATGACCAGCTTCGTCGCGGCGGACACGCTGTTCATGGTGTTGATGGCGGTGAGCGGCATGTCGGGCACGGTGACCTGGATCGTGATCGCGCTGGCGCAGTACAAATTCCGCAAGGCTTACCTGCGCGATGGCGGCAAGCTCAGCGACTTGAAATACCGCGCGCCGTGGTTCCCGCTGTTGCCGCTGACTTGCATTGCGTTGTGCTGTTCGCTGTTCGTGTTCCTGGCATTGGATGAAACGCAGCGCCCTTCGCTGTATTGGGGCTTCGGGTTTATCGCGGTGTGCTACGCCGCGTACTTCCTGACTCAACGCAAGCGCCAGGCGGTGCTGGCACCGAGCTTGCCGACGGCGTAGCGGTACACGCCAAGACAAAACCCTATGGGAGCAAGCCGTGGCGAGAGGATCAATCCCCTCGCCACGGCTTGCTCCCATCGTTGTTTTTGGTGGGTTACGCGCTGTAGGCAGTTGTTCAAAGTTGTAACAGCGCAGTCGTCGCATGGCTGGATGTCAGAACTTAAACCAATAAAATCAATTACTTACTAAGTAATCGCGGCTGTTACAGCCCGTTCTTCAGCCAATTGCCGTCTTACTGAACACTCGTTTAGTATGGCCCTAAGTCGCACCACCTCACGCCAAACACAATAATTCGAGGATTCGCATGACTACTCACATTTCTCTGCTGTGCCAAGTAAAAGCCGGCGTGGCCTGGATCACCCTCGATCGCCCCGATCAGCGTAATGCGCTGGACATTCCGACCCTGAAAAACCTGCACGCCGTGCTCGATGAGTTCAACGCCGATCCCTCCGTTCGGGTCGTGGTGCTGACCGGCAGCGGCCGCAGTTTCTGTTCCGGCGCGGATCTCGCCGAGTGGGCCGATGCCGAAGCCCGTGGCGCCCTCGAAAGCTACGGCTGGACCGAAACCGCCCATGCATTGATGAGCCGTTTGTACAGCCTGGAAAAACCGACCATCGCCGCCATCAACGGCACCGCCGTCGGCGCCGGGATGGACCTGACGCTGTGCTGCGACCTGCGCATCGCCGCGCAATCGGCGCGCTTCAAGGCCGGCTACACCAGCATGGCCTACTCGCCGGACGCCGGTGCCAGCTGGCATCTGCCGCGCCTGATCGGCACCGAACAAGCCAAGCGCCTGCTGTTCCTCGACGAGTTGTGGGGCGCCGACCGTGCCTTGGCCGCCGGTCTCGTCGGCGAAGTCTGCGCCGATGAACAACTGCACGACGTGACCACCGAATTGGCCACGCGCCTGGCCAACGGTCCGACGTTCGCTTTCGCCCAGACCAAAAAACTCATGCGCGAAGGCGCCCAGCGCAGCCTGCCGGAGCAACTGCAAGCCGAGCTCGCCGCCGGCCTGCTTTGCGGTCGCAGCAAAGACGGCGCCGAAGCCTTGCGCGCCGCCATCGAAAAACGCCCGGCACACTTCAGCGGCCAATAGGCTCGATGACTGGCCTCGTACACCTACTCAGCACATGAACAACAGGTAGCCCCATGAATTTCCAACTGACCCAAGAACAAGACATGTTGGTGGACGCGGTACGCAGCTTTGTCGCCAAGGAACTGCTGCCTCATGAGGAAGCGGTCGACCGCGCCGACGAAGTCTCCCCGGAGCTGGCGGCACAGATCCGTGGCAAGGCGATTGCGGCAGGTTTCTATGCCTTCAACATGCCCGAAGAAGTGGGCGGTGGCGGCCTCGATTACCTGTCCCAGGCGCTGATCGAGCGTGAACTGTCCAAGGTTTCGTGGGCGCTGCATGTGTTTGTCGCGCGGCCGTCGAAAATCCTCATGGCCTGCACCGGCGAGCAGATCAACGACTACCTGCTGCCGTGCATCCAGGGCGAGAAAATCGATTGCTTCGCGCTGACCGAGCCGGGTGCCGGTTCCGACGCCAACGCGATCAAGACCCGTGCCGTGCGCGACGGCGATGACTTCATTCTCAACGGCAGCAAGCACTTCATCAGCCACGCCGGTCACGCCGATTTCGCCATCGTTTTCGCGGTCACCGACACCTACGAACACAACGGCAAACAGCGCAACGCCGTGACGTCGTTCCTGGTCGACCGCGACACGCCGGGCATGACCATTCGCCGGGGTCCCAAGTGCGTGAGCAACCGCGGTTATCACACCTTTGAAATGTTCTTCGACGACTGCCGCGTTCCCGCCAATAAAGTGCTGGGGGAAGTCGGCAAGGGCTGGGACGTGGCCAACGCCTGGCTCACGGCCGGACGGGTGATGGTCGCCGCCAACTGCGTCGGCCAGGCGCAACGCGCGCTCGACGTGTCGCTGCAATGGGCCGCCGACCGCAAGCAGTTCGGCCAGCCGATCGGCACCTACCAGGGCATCTCGTTCAAGCTCGCCGACATGGTCACGCAGATCCGCGCTGCCGAACTGCTGACCTTGCACACCGCCTGGAAAATGGACCAGGGCACCATGACCGACGGCGAGGCCGGCATGGCCAAGTTGTTTGCCAGTGAAGTGCTCGGCAAGGTCGCCGATGAGGCGGTGCAGATTTTTGGCGGCATGGGCCTGATGGACGAATGCCCGGTGGAACGCATCTGGCGCAACGCGCGGATCGAGCGCGTCTGGGAAGGCACCTCGGAGATCCAGCGCCACATCATTTCCCGCGAATTGCTGCGGCCACTGTTGCGCTGACCGGTCGGGAGAATGGCTATGTCGCAAACGATTCGTGACAACCTCAAACGCATGCTCGCACCGCGCCACCTGGCGTTTATCGGTGGCCGCAGCATGGCCCGCGCGCTCAAGCGCTGCGCCGACGGCGGTTACCTTGGCGAGATGTGGCTGGTCAATCCGCAGCACGACAGCCTTGAAGGCGTGCCGTGTGTGCGCCGTATTGCCGATCTGCCGTGCGGCCCGGACGCGGTGTTCATCGCGACCAACCGCGAGCTGACCCTGACCTGCGTTGCCGAACTGGCCGCCAAGGGCGCAGGCGGGGCGATCTGCTACGCCTCCGGGTTCGCCGAAACCGGTGCCGAGGGCCAGGCCTTGCAGCAACAATTGCTCAAAGCCGCCGGCCACATGGCCTTGCTTGGCCCCAACTGTTACGGCCTGCTCGACTATTTGCACAGCTCCGCGCTGTGGCCGGTGGCCCATGGCGGAAAACCGGTGGAGAAGGGCGTCGCCGTCCTGACCCAAAGCGGTAACTTTGCCTACAACCTGTCCATGAGTGACCGCTCGCTACCAGTGGCCTACATGGCGTCGGTCGGCAATCAGGCGCAACTGGGCATCGCCGAATTGATGGACGTGTTGCTCGATGAGCCGCGCGTCACCGCCATCGGCTTGCACCTCGAAGGCCTGAAAAACGTCCCGGGTTTCGCCCGCGCGGCGCACAAGGCATTGGAGAAGGGCATTCCGATCATCGCCTTGAAAACCGGCGTGTCGCAGATCGGTGCCGAGCTGGCGCTGAGTCACACAAGCTCGCTGTCCGGTTCCGATGCGCTGTACGACAGTCTGTTTGCACGCCTCGGCGTGATCCGCGTCAGCGGCCCGGTGAGTTTCGTCGAAACCTTGAAAGCGGCGGCGTGCGGCAAGTTGCCGGCGGGCAACAGCCTGATCGCACTGGCCTGTTCGGGAGGCGATGCCGGGCTGATTGCCGACTACGCCGAGCGCAACGAGCTGAGCTTGCCGAAACTCGACGAAGGTCAGCGCGATGAGCTGGCGCAAGTGCTGCCGAGCTACGCCAATCTGGTCAATCCGCTGGATTTCACCACGGCGATCTGGGGCGACGGCGAAGCCTTGAACCACATGCTCGACAGCGCCCTGCGCACCGAAGCCGATGCGGCGATGCTGGTGCTCGATTACCCGGCCGAATTTACCGGCGAACGCAAGGAATGCGACCTGCTGCTGGAGCTGTTCTGTGCTGCGCTGATCCGCCACGGCAAGACCGGTTTTGTCACCTCGGCTTTCCCGGAATTGCTGCCGGCCCACGCTCGCGAACGTCTGCATACCCAAGGCGTGGCGGCGTTGCAAGGCGTCGAAGACGGGCTGGCCGCGTGGGGGCGGATTGCTGGCTATCAACGCAACCGTCAGGCGCTGCTGGCGCTCGGTGAATCAGTGCTGGTGCCGCACTGCCCTCAGGCGCTGGAAGGCGAAGGTCGCTTGCTCAATGAATGGGATTCGAAAAAAGCGTTGCGCGCCTTCGGCCTGCAGACGCCCAACGGCGTGTTGAGCTCACCGGACGAGGCGTTGAGCGACGCCAACGCGCTGGGTTATCCGTTGGTATTGAAAGCGGTCAGCTCCCAACTGCCGCACAAAACCGAAGCCGGCGCCGTGGCGTTGAACCTCAAGGACGGCGCCGCTCTGAACGCTGCCCTGGAAAAAATGCGCGCCAGCCTCGTCGATTACGCGCCGCACGTGCCGTTCGATCAGGTGCTGCTGGAGCCCATGGCCAAGCCGCCGTTGGCCGAGCTGATCGTCGGCATCAAACGCGAAAACGACTTCGGCCTGGCCCTGGTCATCGGCGCGGGCGGAATTCTGGTGGAGTTGCTCAAGGACAGTCGCAGCCTGTTGCTGCCCACCACCGATGGCGCCATTCGCCAAGCGTTGCTCGGCCTGCGCAGTGCCGCGTTGCTGCAAGGTTTTCGCGGTCGCCAAGTGGCGGATCTGGACGCGCTGGTGGCGGCGATTCGAGCGGTGGCCGATTACGCCTGCGAGAACGCCGGGCAGTTACTGGAACTTGATGTGAACCCATTGTTGGTCGGTGCCGATGGCACGACTGCGGTCGATGCGTTGATTCGCCTCGGCCACGAGTGAGGACTTGAATATGCAAAGCACAACATTGACCGGCGGCCAGGCCCTGGTCCGCCTGCTGGCCAACTACGGCGTCGACACCGTGTTCGGCATCCCCGGCGTACACACGCTGGAGTTGTACCGTGGCCTGCCCGGCAGCGGCATTCGCCATGTGCTGACGCGCCATGAGCAAGGCGCCAGTTTCATGGCCGACGGCTACGCCCGAGTCAGCGGAAAACCGGGTGTGTGCTTCATCATCACCGGGCCGGGCGTGACCAATGCCGCGACCGGCATCGGCCAGGCCTATGCCGACTCGATTCCGATGCTGGTGATATCCAGCGTCAACCACACCGCCAGCCTCGGCAAAGGCTGGGGGTGCCTGCACGAAACCCAGGACCAGCGCGCAATTACCGCGCCGATCACGGCGTTTTCGGCGGTAGCCCTTAGCGCCGAAGACCTGCCCGAATTGATCGCCCGTGCCTACGCGGTGTTTGACAGTGAGCGTCCGCGCCCGGTGCACATTTCCGTGCCGCTCGACGTGCTGTCGGCAAAGGTCAGCCGCGACTGGAGCAATGAAGTGGTGCGTCGCCCGAGCCGTGGCGTACCGGCCGCTACGGCGCTGGATCAGGCCGTGGCCAAACTGCAAAGCGCCAAACGGCCGATGATCATCGCCGGCGGTGGCGCATTGAATGCGCAGCAGCAAGTGCATGAACTCAGCACCCGACTCGCCGCGCCGCTGTTTACCAGCGTGGCCGGCAAAGGCCTGTTGCCGCCGGATGCACCCCTCAATGCCGGCTCGACCCTGTGCGTCGAGCCGGGCTGGCAACTCATCGCCGAGGCGGACGTGGTGCTGGCCGTTGGCACCGAAATGGCCGACACCGATTTCTGGCGCGAGCGTCTGCCGCTGAATGCCGAGCTGCTGCGCGTGGACATCGACCCGCGCAAGTTCAACGATTTCTACCCGTGCGCGGTGGCGCTGCAAGGCGATGCGCAACACACCCTCGCCGCGTTGCTGGAACGTCTGTCGCCCGCCAACCGCGATGCCAGTGCAGCGATCGCGTCCGTCGCAGCGCTGCGTGAAGCGGTGCAAAACAGCCACGGTCCCTTGCAGTCGATCCATCAAGCGATACTCGAACGTATCGCTGCGGAGCTGCCGGACGATGCCTTCATCAGCACCGACATGACCCAACTGGCCTACACCGGCAACTACGCCTTCAACAGCCTGACACCACGCAGCTGGTTGCATCCGACCGGCTACGGCACGCTGGGTTATGGCTTGCCGGCGGGCATCGGCGCCAAGTTCGGCGCGCCGCAGCGGCCGGGTCTGGTGCTGGTTGGCGACGGCGGTTTTCTCTACACCGCGCAGGAACTGGCCACCGCCGTCGAAGAGCTGGACAGCCCGCTGGTGGTGTTGCTCTGGAACAACGACGCGCTGGGACAGATCCGCGACGACATGATCGGGCTGGATATCGAGCCGATTGGCGTGCTGCCGCGCAACCCGGACTTTGCCGCCCTTGCCCGTGCGTTCGGTTGCACGGTGAGCGAGCCGCAAAGCCTGGCCGAGTTGCAAACCGACTTGCGCCACGGCTTCAAGCGCAACGGCGTGACCCTGATCGAACTCAAGCACGCGTGCGCGCAGTGACTCCAATTTTGTAAAAAGGATACCGCCATGCGCTTTTCCGATCTGACTCAACGCATCGCCGGTGACGGCGCTGCCGCCTGGGACATTCACTACCGCGCTTTGGCGCTGAAAGAGCAGGGCGAAGACATTCTGCTGCTGTCAGTCGGCGACCCGGATTTCGACACCCCGGTGCCGATTGTGCAGGCGGCCATCGACAGCCTGTTGTCCGGCAACACCCACTACGCCGACGTGCGTGGCAAACGCGCACTGCGTGAAAGCATCGCCCGGCATTACGCCAAACGCAGTGGCCAGCACGTTTCGGCGGAGCAGGTCACCGTGCTCGCCGGGGCGCAATGCGCGTTGTTCTGCGTGGCGCAGTGCGTACTGAATCCGGGCGACGAAGTGCTCGTCGCCGAGCCGATGTACGTCACTTATGAAGCCGTGTTCGGTGCCTGCGGTGCGGTGGTGATTCCGGTGCCGGTGCGTTCCGAAAACGGGTTTCGGGTGTTGCCCGAAGACGTCGCCACCCGCATCACGCCGCGTACCCGGGCGCTGGCACTGAACAGTCCACACAACCCGTCCGGCGCCAGTTTGTCGCGCAGCACCTGGCAGGCGCTTGCAGATTTATGCATCACCCACGACCTGTGGCTGATTTCCGATGAGGTCTACAGCGAGTTGCTGTTCGACGGCGAACACATCAGTCCGGCGAGTTTGCCGGGCATGGCCGAGCGCACCGCGACACTCAACAGCCTGTCGAAATCCCACGCCATGACCGGCTGGCGCATCGGCTGGTCAATCGCGCCACCGGCGCTGGCCGAGCACCTGGAAAACCTCGCGCTGTGCATGCTCTACGGTTTGCCGGACTTCGTGCAGGACGCCGCCGTCGTCGCGCTGGAAAGCAACCTGCCGGAACTGGACACGATGCGCGAAGCCTATCGCCAACGCCGCGATCTGGTCTGCGAATGCCTGGCCGACTGCCCCGGCGTGCGGGCCTTGAAACCCGATGGCGGAATGTTCGTGATGGTCGATATCCGCGACACCGGGCTCAGCGCCCAAGCGTTTGCCGACCGCTTGCTCGACCGTCATGGCGTGTCGGTGCTGGCCGGTGAAGCCTTCGGTCCGAGCGCAGCCGGGCATATTCGCCTGGGCCTGGTGCTGGGCGCAGAACCCTTGCGTGACGCCTGCCAGCGAATCACCCGTTGCGCCACTGAACTGATGGAAGCCCATGTCTATGCATAACCACAAGACGCTGTTTATCGATGGCCGCTGGCAGACCCCGTCGGGGCAGGGCATCGCCGAGGTCATCAATCCGGCCACTGAAGAGGTCGCAGGTTCGGTGCCGCTGGGCGATGAGCGCGATGTCGACAACGCGGTGGCTGCGGCGCGCCGGGCCTTCGGTCCATGGTCGCGGACGCCGTCGAGTGTTCGCGCCGGTTACCTGCGTGCCCTCGCCGACCAGTTAAGTGCCCGGGCCGATGAAATGGCTGCGGTCATCACCACCGAGTTGGGGATGCCGGTGCAATGGTGCCGTTCGGTGCAGGTCGACGGGCCCATCATCGGCCTGGAGCAATACGTCGAACTCGCCGGCTTGATGGATGAAGTGCGCGAGGTCGGTAATTCGCTGGTCATCCGCGAGGCGGTCGGTGTGTGCGCCTTCATCAACCCGTGGAACTACCCGCTGCATCAACTGATCGGCAAGCTCGCCCCGGCGCTGGCCGCCGGTTGCACCGTGGTGGTCAAGCCGAGTCAGGAAACGCCGTTGCATGCCTTTTTGCTGGCGCAGATGATCGAAGCGATCGGCTTGCCGGCCGGCGTATTCAACCTGGTCAGCGGACCGGGCTCGAAAGTCGGCGAAGCGCTGGCCAAGCACCCGGACGTGGACATGGTGTCGTTCACCGGCTCCACCGGTGCCGGGGTTCGCGTGGCGCAAGCGGCGGCGCCTTCGGTGAAGCGCGTGTGCCTGGAACTGGGCGGCAAGTCGCCGCTGTTGATTGCCGAGGATGCCGATCTGGCCGCCGCCGTGCGCTACGGCGTGCAGGACGTGATGATCAACTCGGGGCAGACCTGCACCGCGTTGACCCGCATGTTGCTCCCCGCCAGTCGTTACGCCGAGGCCGTGGAGCTGGCAATTGCCGAAACCCAAAGTCTGCGTATGGGCGATCCGCTGGACCCGCAGAGTTTCCTCGGGCCGATGTGCTCGGCGGCGCAGCGTCGCACCGTGCATGACTACATTCAGGCCGGACAACAAGAAGGCGCGCGGCTGGTTTTCGGCGGCGAAACAGCGCAAGCGTTTGAACGCGGTTACTACGTCAGTCCAACGCTGTTCGCCGATGTCGATAACCGCATGCGCATCGCCCAGGAAGAAATCTTCGGGCCGGTGCTGTGCCTGATTCCCTACACCGATGAAGCGCAAGGGATTCAGATCGCCAACGATTCGCCGTTTGGCTTGTCCAGCGGTGTCTGGGCCGGCAGCACCGAACGCGCCTTGCAGCTGGGACGACAGTTGCGCGCCGGGCAGTGCTTTCTCAACGGCGCGGCGTTCAATTATCAGGCGCCGTTCGGCGGCTACAAACAGTCAGGCAATGGCCGGGAATGGGGAGAAGAAGGGCTCAATGAATTTGTGGAAGTGAAGGCGATCCAGGTGTGACCGTTGACGGTTCAAACGATCTGCGCACGGTTATCGCCCACCCATAAAACCTGTAAACGTTTAGGAAATTGCCATGAAAGTCTTGATTGTCCACGCTCACCCGGAGCCGAAATCCTTTACCGCCGCCCTGCGTGACCAGGCGGTGTCGACGCTTGAGGCTCAGGGGCATGAGGTCCGGGTCAGCGACCTGTACGCGATGAACTGGAACCCGGTGGCCAGTGCCGATGACTTTTCCTCGCGGGAGAACCCCGAGTACCTGGTGTACGCGCTGGAGCAACGGCTGGGGGTGAAGAGCCAGTCGCTGGCGCCGGACATCCAGCAAGAACTCGACAAACTGCTGTGGGCTGACTTGCTGATCCTGAACTTCCCGATTTTCTGGTTCTCCGCCCCGGCGATGCTCAAGGGCTGGATTGATCGGGTGTTGGTGTCGGGTATTTGCTACGGCGGCAAACGTTTTTACGACCAGGGCGGATTGAGCGGCAAGAAGGCGCTGGTTACCGTCACCCTGGGCGGCCGTGAGCATATGTTCGGTGATGGCGCGATTCATGGTCCGCTGGAGGATATGTTGCGGCCGATCCTGCGCGGCACGCTGGCCTATGTCGGGTTTGACGTGCTGGAGCCGTTCGTGGCCTGGCATGTGCCGTACATCAGTGACGAAGCACGCAAAGATTTCCTGCACAGTTATCAGCAGCGCCTGGAGCATCTGAGTGATGACCGGCCGATGCAGTTTCCGCGCTTGTCGCAGTTTGATGAGGCGTTGTATCCGTTGCCTGGTTGAAAGGGGCTTTTGGCGGGGGCTTGAGGATGTGTTTTCCGGCCCCATCGCGAGCAGGCTCGCTCTTACAGAGGGTTTGTGTACGCCACAGATCTCCTGTGGGAGCGAGCCTGCTCGCGAAGGGGCCAGCGAGTTCAACCCCGAAAAACGAAATATGCCGAAGCTGTTCCCGATCACTGAACAGGTTCGGCAGAGGTGATCGGGTTTAAATTTCCTTCACCGGCGTTTCACCCTCAACCCCTTTGATCAACCCGATGGCATGCAGGCAATCCGCCTTGTTCACATACGACTCGCCACTGGCGATCGTCTCGTGGTTCCCCGCCCTCAAGCGCCAGCGCCATTGTCCTTTGCCGGTGCTCGGCGTGCCTTTGGATTGCCTGTAAATCTCGAAATACATTCTGCTCGCTCCATGCGATGGGTCATCGCGACAACCTGTGTGTCGCATCGGGGGCAAGCCTAGCGGAGCTGGGTTTTTTGGCCATCAGGCATTTGTTTCCAGGCATTTGAAAATATTTCAGCCCGCGCTGCCGGGTCGGTGTGGATGGCCAAAACCCCCGCAGTTTCGCCCTTGCATCACCTCCCTCGGTCCTGCTTAATACGACACGGCTCATGGCGTCGAGCAGCTGTCGACGACCTCGGATTGTAGAAAAATCACTATAAAAAAAGAGCAATCAATTGACTCATCAGCACGGAACGCAACTGACCGGGCATGTGCAGCTTTCGCTCGTGATACCGGTTTTCAATGAGGCGGCGACCATTGATTTGTTCATCGCGCGGATCACTGACGTCTTCAAGGATGAAACGCTGATCGGTCTGGAAATGGTGTTCGTCAACGACGGCAGCACCGACACCACGCTCGACCTGCTGCTGGAGCGCCAACAGACCGATTCGCGCCTGCGCATCGTCGATCTGAGCCGCAATTTCGGCAAGGAAGCGGCCCTGACCGCCGGCTTGCAGACCGCCACCGGCCAGGTGGTGGTGCCAATCGACGTCGATTTGCAGGACCCGCCTGAAGTGATCCTCGAGATGATCGCCCTTTGGCGTGAAGGCTATGAAGTGGTGCTGGGTCATCGTGTGAGTCGCAAGACCGACTCCTGGGCCAAGCAAACCTCGGCCAACTGGTTTTATCGCCTGCACAACAAAATCGCTGAGCAACATCTGCCGGAAAACGTCGGCGATTTTCGGCTGATGGACCGTTGTGTGGTGGATGCCCTGCAAACCCTGCCTGAGTCCCGGCGCTTCATGAAAGGCCTGTTTGCCTGGGTCGGGTTTCGCACGACGCATGTGAACTACGAGCGCCTTGAACGGGTGGCGGGGGCGAGCAAGTTCAACGGCTGGCGGTTGTGGAACTTCGCGCTGGAAGGCATCACCAGTTTCAGCACCGAACCGCTGCGCATCTGGACGTATCTGGGGCTGTTCGTCTCGCTGATCTCGTTCTCGTTTGCCATTTTCATCATCTTGCGAACCTTGATTTCCGGTGTCGATTTGCCGGGTTATGCGTCGCTGATGGTCGCCGTCACGTTTCTGGGCGGCCTGCAATTGATCGGCATCGGCGTGCTGGGTGAATACCTGGGCCGCACGTATATCGAGTCAAAACGCCGCCCGGTGTATCTGGTGCGGCGCGTCTACGACCCCAAGGACTGAACCATGGATCTCAAGGAAACCGACATCCTCGGTTCGAGCATCGACCAGCACTGGTATTACGCCTCCAAAGCGGCGGCCACCACGCGAATGCTGGGTAACACGCCGGTCACAAGGATTCTCGACGTAGGCGCGGGCTCCGGATTCTTTTCCCACCATTTGCTGAGGCATTCGGCGGCCCGTGAAGCCTGGTGCGTCGACATCAGTTACGACCAGGATTCGGACGCCACCACCGCCGGTAAACCGGTGCATTACCGTCGCGGCATCGACTCGGTGGATGCCGATCTGGTGCTGCTGATGGATGTGCTGGAACATGTCGATGACGACGTCGGGTTGCTCAAGGCTTACGTCGATAAAGTCCCCTCCGGCAGCCGTTTCCTGATGACGGTGCCAGCGTTCCAGTTTCTCTGGAGCGGGCACGATGACTTCCTGGAACACAAGCGCCGCTACACCTTGGCGCAGCTGGAAACGGTGGCCCGGGACGCCGGTTTGAACGTGAAACAGGGGGCTTACTACTTCGGCCTGGTGTTCCCGATTGCTGCGACCCTGCGCTTGTTGCCCAAGGGCGCACAACCGTCGCCACCACGCTCGCAACTCAAGCAGCACCACCCACTGGTGAATACGGTTTTGAAGACGCTGTGCAGCGTCGAACTGCCCTTCATGGGCGCGAATCGTCTGGCCGGATTGACCGTGTTTGTCCTGGCGCAGAAGCCGTGACGTCAGCCGAAAAATCCGCCCTGATCCAGCGTGGCCTGCGTTTTGCCGTGACCGGGTTGTTCGTCACGGCCCTGCATGCGCTGGTCGCCGTGTTGTTCATCCATTACGTGCTGCCTCTACCGCCCTTGGCCAACGGCGCGGCGTTTGCCGTGGCGACCGTGGTGTCTTACCTGATCAATACCACGTGGAGCTTTTCCGCCCGTTTGCACGGCAAAACGCTGCTGCGCTTCATGATGGTTTCCGCTGCCGGATTCCTGCTGGCGATGCTGGTGGCCTGGGCTGCGCAAATGGCCGGGCTGCATTATTTGCTGGGGATTGGCGCAGTGGCGCTGACCCTTCCGGCCTTCACCTTTGTATTGCATAACTTCTGGACGTATCGATGAAGGATTTCGCTAGACGCCTGCCACTCAACCTCTTGCCGCTGTTGATCGGTGTTGTGGCCTTTTTCCTCATCATCGGGCCACGGGCGCTGAACCCGCAAAACATCGCGTGGCTGGGCAATGGCGATCCGGCGACCCATTACCTGGGATGGGCTTTTTTCCGGCAGTCGCCGTGGACTTTTCCCATAGGGCTCAATCCTTCCTATGGAATGGAACTGGGCAATGGCATCATTTT
>LNAP01001417.1_pt1 | contig 25486 bp, 20 predicted proteins | sample 602601 | NCBI WGS metagenome assembly LNAP01 (sample SAMN02440304, study PRJNA202911) | soil metagenome | biome: Subtropical and temperate rainforests or woodlands; isolation source: soil samples (1 kg each in a 20% v/v slurry with milli Q water) were... ...
ATGTACTCCGGGTGAGAGGTGTTCTTCAATGAAAAGCAGCACACGATACCCGAGCCTTGGCGCATGAAGTCGTAACTACCGTAGGCCACGGCAAAGAGGTCCGGGTAAGATGGGTTCCAGCACAGGGCAGTCACCTGCTTCCTCTTGGTGCGCTCCGTGCTGAACCGCCACAGCGGCAGCAGACTTCCCTCTCCGTTCTTGACGTAGTCACTCTGGTCCTCCCAGTACTTGAAGTCTTGGAAGATGTCGTCCTCGGCGTTCTGGTTCACCATGCGCTCAAGGATCTTGAGGGCATTGCTCATCTTCTGGCTGTGCACCATGTCATCCTCCTTGCCCTTCTTCTGCGCGCCGCCATCCTCTCCGGCGTTAGCATGTCCACCGATCCCAGCCTTGCGCTTTTCAGCATTTTTGCTCATTTCCTCTTCCTGTTGTGTGTTTTTAAAGTCTTGCATATACGCATCGTAGATGTCCCACTGCGTCACGGTTGCGTTATATTGATTCACAGGGGGAGGCTCCGTTGCAACACCTCTTGACCGAAGAACGTTGTTGAATGTTTGAGCTGCTCTCTCACTATAGTTGAATTGGTTTTTACCCGTCTTGGGTGCCTCGGCCTCAATATTCTCCTCGCCCGCCTCCATTGCTTCCTGGGCCGCCTCCCGCTTCAAGCGCTCCACTTCCATCCTCTTATCCTCTTCTGTTTGCTGCTGCTGAACGGCGTCCTCGCTTTCTTTGTGAAGAGAGCAACCGTCCATTTGGAAGTGGAAGCATAAATGATCCATTGCACCTTCAGGATCTTGCTTGTACGCTTTTTCTTTGTAGTTATACTTGGTTGTGTTGTTTGGAATGTTCGGATCATTCGCAGTTAACACTCTAGTTAACTCGTCTTCAAGTTGCTCCTCCGTTAACACAAGCTGATTATCGGGTCTGACTGTTCTCTTGATAGGCTCTCTGTAGTAATCTTCCTCGTCTTGCATATTTGCAGCCTGTGCGGCATGGGCTTGGGCGTCATCACTGTCTTTCTTCTTTTTCTGCGGCTTGGTAGCCAGACCGGTCTTTTTAGGTCCCATGCTTGTATAAAATACAGGATGGACAAGTGAAGCGGGGCTAAGACTGTGTCCGTTTCAAATCCATGAAGGCAGCAAGAGAAAATCAAAAATCGAGTGAAACCGCCTGTGCTCATTGTACGTACACTGCTGGGACATCAGTTACGCTTGCCTCATCGGTTTCTTGATAAACACCACCATTCAACATTCTTCAGCTTCAGTTTTACTTCTTCCTTCTAAAGAAAAATGGGGTGCACTAACTCCCGTCTGACACCTGAAGAGAGGGATAAGCGCAAGAAAAATGCAGATGTTGAAGCGGAGCTGGCAAACCAAGCGAAACAAGAGGACGAGAAGATAAAACTGCTGTTACTGGGCGCAGGCGAATCAGGCAAAAGTACTATATTCAAACAGATGAAATTGATTTACGGTAATCAGTACACAGACGCCGAAAAGAAGCAGCAGATTCCAACAATTTACAGCAACATTCTTCAAGCAATCAAGGTTCTGGTCGAGCACGCCATTTCCTTCAACATGGTTGGCCAAGTTATTGCCAAAGCTGAGTTCGAGATCATAAAAAACATTGATGAAAACGAAGCGATCACAATTGTCGTTGGTAATGCCATCAAAGCATTGTGGAACGACCCTGGAATTCAAGCGGTGTGGGAGCGGCGATCAGAGTACCAAATCATCGAGTCAGTACAGTACTATTTCAACAGAATTGACAAGATTAAAATGCCCGACTACATTCCGGACAAGGATGATATTGTGTACTCGCGAGTGCGCACGTCAGGAATCGTTACGGAGCGCTACATCATCGACAACACGACCTTCGAGATGTACGATGTGGGCGGACAGCGCAACGAGCGCAAGAAGTGGATCCACTGCTTCGAGGGAGTCACCGCCGTGATCTTCGTCGCCGCCATCTCCGAGTACGATCAGAAGCTCTTCGAAGATGCTTCCACCAACAGAATGGTAAGTCTGACTTGCCATGCAATGTCCAGTGCTGCGTGATTGTTACTTTATGAATGTATATGGATGAACATATTCACTCATACATTTCTCCCACATTTTTTTCTTCTGACAGGTGGAGGCTTTGGACCTTTTTGAAGACATCTGCAACAACGTGTTTTTCCTGGAGTCCTCCATGATCCTGTACCTCAACAAGAGGGACCTGTTCGAGAAGAAGATCCAAGTGAAGCACATCCGCGACTACGGCTTCCCCGAATTCACGGGCAAGGACGGAGACTACGACGACGGCGTGGCCTTCTTCGTGGACAAGTTCCTGTCCAAGAACAAGAGCGGGGCGGACCGACAGATTTACTACCACGTCACCTGCGCCACCGACACTGGAAACGTGCGCACCGTGTTTAACGCATGTAAAGAGATCGTGCTCAGGCAAAACATTAAGAACACCGTCTTCAGTATGGAGTAACTCGTTGTTATTACTCACTTTATTTGATTGGGGGTCTATAATTATGCGAATTGTGGTTTTGAACTCGCAGTGAGTGTCGAAACTGTTGCTTTTTACTTAAACTAAACACATGTACATACATAACTTTTTCTTTTTTCTTTTTTCTTTTTTTCCTTCTCGAGAATAGGACATCGTTTACAATAGCCATCAAGTCAAAAACATAAATAATGGCAAGACCTCTTTTCAAAACTGCATCGTACAGAAAAATATCTTTTTTCGTAAGAAAAGAAAGGCCCCAAAAAACGCACATTTTCTCACTTCATCCTATGTCGCAACATAATTGGTGGACAGACAAAAGTGGTTGGTTATTGACCCATACTAATCTGATAAATGATTGCTAATAAAGTGACACATGCCTGTGACTATTCAGTCTAACTATAGCATGTGAAAATTGATTCTAAATCTATGGAACTTCATAGAATGTACAGCTAAAACCAGTGTTTGATAGTGCATTTTGCATTCTTGTGTTCTTGGGCTTGTGGTTTAGTTGTAGATGTATATCTGTGCTTGTTTGTTGTGTGTTTGTGCAGTGTGCACTGTTAGTAGTGTGCATGAGTACATGTGTGTATAATGTGTGTGCTGGTGTTTCAAAGTATGTAAAGCTAGCCGGTGTCTTTCTTGTGTTGTTTGCTATAATATTTCATGTTTTAGTAGTACGGGATGCAGAGATAGTAAAAATTTGCAAGGCAGAGCACAAAAAAGCACACTCATGCACAAACAACAACGCACATACAACAAGCAAACAAAAGCACACAAATAAACAAGCTTACAAGGCAGACAAGCACATACGCACACGAGCACAAAGACGCAAGCTCAACCTGCACACTAACAGCACACATGCACCAAGCCTACACAATACAAGCACACACACACAAGTACACAAAGCGCACAACCAAGCATGCAAGCACAAAAATGCAAAAAAGGCAGACAGAAAAGTATCAAGCACACAAATACATATCATACACAAGCACCAAGCACACAAGCTTTCAATACAACTTATGAGCAGATAAGCACACAACAAGTTCATAAACACACAAGTATACAAGTAGTACACAAGCACAGCACTTGACATCTTCATCCTTTTCTTGTTTGGTTGTATTGCTGCTGTGTGTGCTTTGTTTGCTTGTGTGCTTTGTGTGCTTTGTGTGCTTTGTGTGCTTTGTTGTGCTTTGTGTACTTTGTGTACTTTGTGTGCTTTGTGTGCTTTGAGTAAACAAAACCAAAAATATTTTGTGAATACTGGAAATTTTTATTGTCCTGCATTTTTCTGTGTAACGACTAAGTCCTTCTTAGTCAATCCATTTAGGGCACAATTAACAGGGAGCCTAAGAGTCACCCCAAAGTGCTCTTAAATGTTTGAAACTTGTTTTTCTTTGGCCCTTCTTCACTTCTGCATAGCTTGCGTTTTTGTTAGCTTGTGTGCTTGTGTGCTTGTGTGCTTGTGTGCTTGTGTGCTTGTGTGCTTGTGTGCTTGTGGTGTGCTTGTGTGCTGCTTGTGTGCTGCTTGTTTGCTGCTTGTGTGCTGCTTGTGTGCTTGTGTGCATGTGTGCTTGTGTGCTGGTGTGATACTAGTTTTGTGTGCTTGTGTGCAATGTGGTCTTGATGCTTGTGTGCTAGTGTGCTTGTTGAGCTTGTGTGTGCTTGTGTGTGCTTGTGTGTGCTTGTGAGCGCTTGTGTGCTGGTAATATGTTTTGTGCTTGTAAGCTTGGTGTTTGTTTGTGTGCTTGTGTGTTTGTGTACTACTTTTCTGTTTTGTGTGCATGATGTGTTTTTGTTTTGTGCTTGTGTGCTTGTCTGCTAATTAGTTGTATTAAGTGCTTGAGTTCTGGCGTGCTTGTTTGCCTGTCAGCTTACAAGCACCAAGACCACATTGCACACAAGCACACAAAACTAGCATCACACCAGCACACCAGCACGCAAGCACACAAGCACACATGCACACAAGCACACAAGCAGCACACTAGCTTACAAGCACCAAGACCACATTGCACACAAGCACACAAAACCAGCATCACACCAACACACAAGCACACAAGCACACAAGCAGCACATAAACACACAAGCACACAAGCAGACCACAAGCACACAAGCACACAAGCAGACCACAAGCACACAAGCATACAAGCAGCACACAAGCTTACAAGCACCAAGACCTCATTGCACACAAGCACACAAAACCAGCATCACACCAGCACACCAGCACACAAGCACACAAGCACACAAGCACACAAGCACACAAGCAGCACACAAGCAGCACACAAGCAGGCACACGAGCACACAAGCACACATGCAGCTAATTAGTTACATTGAGTGCTTGCACATGCAGTGTGTTTGTGTATGAGTGCTTGTGGGGCAGTGTTGTTTTTACTTGTGTTATTTGTCTCATGGTGTACTTTTGATTGTGAGCTTGCTTATTGTTTGTTTGCTGTTGAGTGTTTGTGGCGTGATTGCAGATGATTTCAGGATTGTTGTTAGTTGCGTCACTGCCATTCTAGTCAGCCGACAATCAGTTAGTTGACAGAGTAGGGTGGTTATGAGTAGTAACTTATTATTGTCTGAATCTGGAGTGTTGCATGTGCACAAGCAGTCTTTTGGAAAAAATAATTCCCCTAAAATACTTTCTTTCGGGTTCGTAATACTAAATACTAGAATTATTGGATCGAGCCGAATGAATACTAAAATTATTTTCCAGTTTTAAGACACATCTTATTTCATATCTTTCATCGCAAAGGAATGACATAAAGCTGTTTCTAAACTTAAGACACACCAAAAATACTAGAAAGTTTCAGAAATAAATACTAGAATGTTAAAAAGCCATGGAATGAATACAAATTCCTAGTATTCACCCAATACTTTTTCCCAAAGACTGTGCACAAGTTAAAATACAAACTATAATATAACTCGCAGAAAGGGCTAAAAATCCATAAACCGTTTCAATTTGGTTGTTGATTCAATTGCACTTTGCTGCTTTGCTACACAATTCAACTAAACTCTACCACAAAATGCAACTCGTTTCGTTTAAGCGTGAACAAGAGCAGCACAGGTTACACATACAAAGAATCAGGGAGACTCGGCCTATGCTGGAGTAAGGCAGCTTCGTGCTCAAAAACAATATCAATATTTGTTCCTGATAAAATTACTTCCACTTCTTAACAGCTCTTCGACACCTGAGTCTCTTGGATTAAAACATCTAGCTGTGAGACCTAAGAAACAACAATTGATTGAGGATCAGCGACAAAAGGTTGCAAAAGAGAACGCTAAACTTATGAGTGGGATGACAAAGGTATTCATCATCTATATAATACAATTGTTTATTTCACATATCGACGTTTTCAACCACATTAACGAATTTAAATCCTTAGATTATGAATGAAAAACGAGCTCAAAAGAAGCATGATCCTCCTCCAAGTTTAAATGAAGTAGCTCGAAAACGAGAAGTTGATCGAATGAATTTCGAAAACAACCTAATGTTGGCTCGTTTAAACAAGATTGCGCCAACGTTGAAAAACTCTAAATTGGAAGAAGATTTTAAGAAACATTTGCACGCAGAAGCGAATCTTCGCAAACGTCAAATGAAGCCTTTGAGTTTGCCGAAGGATCTGTACAGAGTGAAGGAGCATTCAGCAACGTTCGATTCCTCCACCTACGCATCTCAGCACAACAGTTTCGGGAAAAGTGGAAGCGTCTTACAAGAGGAGTTCGACCAGCCGATTCAGTCGATGAAGGAGTTCAGGGAGCAGGTTATTGCCTCGAAGAAGAAGAGTGCGCTGAGTCAGTCGGGCAGCTCTGTGATGATGAGGGGGGGAGGAGGCGACGGAAGTGTGGACGAGAGTGTAGGTGCAAGTATGTTACTGCGCAGCCAAAGAGAGATCTCAGCGCACCGGAACGAAGCTTTGTTCGAGCTCGACCACGAACCAACCTACTGAATATGATATATACGTGCTTTCTTGATTTATTTGGTTAAACAAGAAGAGACTTCAAAACGACTACGATCCTAGTTTTTCTGATTTTTTTTATATCCACTTTGTTTAATAATTCAAGGTATATAAAAAATCAAAAAAATATTCCAATGCGCCACCATTTCTAGCTTGTTCATCCGCTTATTCCAGAGCAGCATTTCTACTGTAATGGTATTGCAGCGCCCTTGGAATATCACTTCCTTGTCAACGAATTTCCCCCTCTTTGTAACTATTTCTGATTAGTATGCAGCTAAAACTTGTTACAGCAATTTATATTCGCATCACATCGCTAGAAGAGGCATCTCTTGTAGTGGGCGTCACTGTAGCACCACTGGGGCTGCCGAGCATAGTATTTGTCCGATGAATACCGCTGCTGCTACTGGGATTCGAGGTCGTTCTTGAGAAAGTAGAAGACGAAGAAGAAGAAGTCATAGAATCCAACACATTTCTGGCCTTGAGGGCTCGACGAGCTGAGCTTGGGGACACGTGCTCCGCTGGATCTCCAGACTGCAGCAGCTGCTGATGATGCTCTTGGTCCTGTTGGCGATGCTGATGATGTTGGCGGTGGTGGTGGTAGTGGGCATGATGGTTGATATTATTAGATCCGGCTGCCCCTCCAGCACCGACACTGCGGTGGTGCGTTGGATCTCTCTCAGCCGCGAGCACGGCGCCGATCTTTTTGACCAACCTCGCCCCGTTCGCCGCATGCTGTTGCAGCTGTTGTCGCTCCAACTCGGAGTTGATGGATCTGAAAACGGTCAAACCGTCAGGAGGAGGGTGGTCTGCCCTTGCTGCTGCTGCTGCTGCTGCTGCTGCCATAGCTGCGTCAGCCGTGGCAGCGATGGCACTCGACGGCGCGTTGGCAGGACCGCGAGGCAGCAGACGCAGAGACTTCTTGATAGCAGAAGTGGCGCCTGCTGTTGCTGCTGCTGCTGCTGTTGGTCGGGGTGGGCTGCTGCTCGTATCTTCGTAATCTGTCGCAAGAGAAGCAGACTGACTCTTACTGCTGCTCTGAATAAAATGTGATGATTGCATAACCCCTCTTGCCTCTTCGCTGATGGTACTGTGCGAAGAAAGCGGTGGAATGGGTGGCAAGTGCTCTCCACCTGCATCAGCACCTGCACCAGCATGAGCATGAGAGGTCCCACAAAAACCAGCTGTGACACGAGGTTTTTTAGCGGACCCAACGTGCACCCCTGCTGCTACTGCTGCTGCTACGGCAGGATGGGCTGCGTTGATGGTACTGGTTGGCACCTCCTCGTTCCAGTCCAGCCACCGCTCGACCCTTGTATCATTGTTATTATCATTATTGCTCTTGTTGTTATTATTATCACCATGGTCATCCTCTTCGTCGGACGTAGAGTGTTGGGTGCGTCCATTTGTAGACGATACATTGCTGATTTTTTTGGCCAACATTTCTTGAGTCGCTTCATCCTCTTCCTCTTCCTGCGTGTCGTGCCCAACAGTAGTAGTAACATCAGGTAGGTTGGAATGATATTTGCTGGCACGGAGCCTTCCAAGTGCTTCAATGTCCTTCTTGTGTTGTCGCACCAATGCCTTGATCCCTTCCCTGATATCCACCGGTGTTGCTGTTGCCATCCTATGACCATGACTTCGGATGGAGGAGGAGGAGGAACTGGCACTGGAACTGGCTGGTGTTGTTTCGATACAGTTAGGTCCTCCTTCACCTGTTGCAGCAGCAGAGGGTGAGTGGGGAGAAAAGGACGCGTCCTGATGCTTATGTGATAAAGCATAGCTACGCGAAGATGAGGGCGAAGCGGCTGGAGAAGTTGCAGTACCAGAGGAGAAGGCTTCTTTACTGTGGGATGCCGCTTCTTCTCCTGCGCTGCCGCTTAGAAGCGCTAATAACTGCAATAATTAGAAAACACACAGAAAGAAATTAGTAAAGGAATATTATTGTACACACAAAGTAACATGGTAGCATTCACCTCTTGAATGTCTTCGTATGTCACCACTCTATCGGGTCTATCAGAAGAAAATAAGGAAAGGAAAGGAATGAATAACCATGTAGGTGTAGACTTTGACACAGACTTTGAAGAAGAAACAACAAAATTAATGAGAGCTACACAGTGGAAGTTACTTACTGCACTTCTGTAGGGTCTGGTACGGCCAACACGTCTCCAGCCACATTCTTGCTGTTGCTGTTGCTGATAATGCTCCGCCTGCTGCTGCCAGCAGTGCCCAGAGGAGATCTCACTGCTGTGTGAGGGCTAAGGCTGCTCTTAGGGCTGCTGCTGCTGCTGTTGCGGGATTGATATTGCAGTTGTTGTTGCTTTATTCCTGGAGCCTTCGGGAGGAGTGCTTGGTACTCTATCGGCTACGGAAGAGTGAGAGTAAAACCCGTAAAAATCAGTTTCAAAAACAAAAGTGCAAGTGATACCAAGCTACTACATACATGATTGCTGCAGGTGTCGATGAGAGCGTCCAGGCGCTGCATTCGCTCGTGTTGAAGACGCACCTCTCGCAGCTCATGCAGGTAGTCCACCTTCCGCTCTCTCTTGTTGTTGTTACTGATGTTATTGTTGTTGTTGTTATTCCTCCCTTCTCCTGTCGTGGGTTCGTTGAATGCAGTCTCTGCTGTTGGTGCTGGTGCCTCTGCAGGGTCATTATTCTCCGCTTCTGTTGTTGTTGAAGTTCCCCATCCCCATCGACCAAAGGCAGCCAGCCGTTCGTCAATCGCATCGTTCGCCGCCTGCAGATCCGGGTCCCAGTAAGATTCCGCGCCTTTCTCGTCGTCTGGTTCAATACTCAGCAAATAAGCCAGTCGCTGCTGCTCGCGGTCTTTCTCCATACTGTTTTTGTTGGTGCTCTTTTTCGACGATGCTTCGATTACGTCGCGCTTAGCCTCTTTCTTTGCTGCAGGACTCAGCTCTCCAGTGGCTCGCGCGTGCTTGGTGGTGATAAACGTTTCGTCCACTCTGGGAGACGCTGTTTCAATTTCGACGTGATTCACTCTCGTAATTTCCTGCAGCTGCCTGTCCAATAACTGAATTTGGGCCAGGCCTCGTTTGATCTTTACGTCCGGTGTGTCTCTGAACGAACGAGCATATCGTCCGTTATATTCCTTATCGTCTTCCGCGTTGAGTCCATCCAGGAGCAAGTATTGACTCCACGGTTTTTCTTCGTTGGTCTCAGCAGACAAGTCGTCGCGGTTCATGGAGTTCACAATTGTATCAAAGTTAGTAGGTATGCGAATAAGAACATTCCCATCTGATCCCTTCATCTCACTCGCGCTGTCAATGTATGCCTCTAGTTCCTCCCGGATAGCTTTACTTCTCCGCTGATTCGCTTCGGAACTATGAATAGCCTTCTGGGCATTCTCAAAGAGCTCGTGGTAGGCCACATCTTCGTCACTACGATCATTTTCATCGTCAGACATCTCTGATATGCGCTCAAATACTATTCAAACTGTGCAATGTGCTTGTCCTGCTACCGGTAGTTATGTAAATGTCTGCACAGCGCCTTGCAGTTGACTCGGCAACGGAAAATGCTGCAGCGTTCAATAATGTCTCGGCTAAGCGTCAACTTTCAACGGTCACACACCTTATTTATATACGTCCTTTACCACCCTTTTATCCACTTTCACGCCAAAACAAGTACAACTTCTGCACCACACTTCGTTCTCTGTTGGACACTGCGGTTTGGGCATCTGAAATCGTTCATATAATAACAACGACAACAATGCTTCGAAATTCCCGCTTATTCTCTTCATCAGCGAAGGACCGTCTTCTCAATATCCAAAGTAAACTAAGTGACAATGTCTTGTCTGGATACAATCAATTGAAAGGGAGTCTGATACAGGCAATGGCACATCGCATGAACGCTAAGGACAAAGCAGAATTGATCCAGTATTGGGGAGAAGATGCAAAAAGTGTTGATACACCTGTAGACAAAAACGTGAAAAGCACAGAGACGGCAAAACCTTCTGTGCGGGTTCTTCCTACACCGAAGTTTGATATGGACGGTACAACAGAAGAAAGCACTCTCTTTCATCCTGTTCTTGGGGAGAAGCTTGTCGATTTGGGGTATAAAACTTTGTATCTTACCAACGTTAGATCACTGGCAACTGCCCCAATTTGGAAGAAGCAAAGAATTTTGCGACCTGAACGCGCTCAGTTGATTGCGAACGACAAGATCAAGAATAACTTAGGATCATCGTTATCTGGTTCTATTTCTTTCTTTTTGGACAAGAAGACGAAAGAAATTGGTATAATTGATGGACAGCATCGTGCTGGTGCACTTATGATTCTAGCACAGAAAGGTATGCACTTACGATAACACATACACATGTTGTGACGGTGACAATTGGACTCACATGTACTTTGACACCATACTGTACTGTTCCACACCTTTCACACAGGCTACTGGGACGAGAAAGCTCGAAACATCTTAATTGAAGTGTTTTCAACCAGCAGCCAGGTGCAGGTGGGGGCCTTGTTTCGAGAGATCAATGCAGCGGAGCCCGTGCGCCTAGTAGACCTGCTTATGCAGGAGGAGGCCCCCCTTTCTATTGAATCCAATGGTAGTGACACCAGCGCGACCCGGGACGGGAACCACAAGATCAACAGCAAACTTAGTACTGAAGAGTCAGCAACCACCGCAAGCACTTTACATAGCGCCATCCCCGCTATTACTTCGAGTGGGACAGATGCCAGCAAGAGCGCCGCTGAGACGAACAGCACAGGGAATGAAGGAGAGGGAGCAGAAGATGAGGTGGATACTGCCCGCAACGGAAATGTTCTCTCGCAGGAGGCGCTGGTCGCGGTGCTGGACGAGACAGTGGACGGTCTTGCCGCCGCCTATCCGGACATGTTCAAGCCTTCTTCCCGGTGCAAACCGCCGCACCTCAACGTGGACGTGCTGAGAGACGACCTCTTTCAGAGCGAGTTCCTGTCCCGGCACGATGTGCGTTCGGCCGAGGACCTGCGTAGCCTGCTGGACAGGGTCAACCGTGCTCTGGGTGAACACCACCACCAGCACGCCGCTCAGCACCAGCAGGATGGTGCAGGGGGACCCTCCAAGTCCGCAGCCGCTGCATTGAAAAAGGCAAAGGAACACGGATTCTATTTGGGTCTTGATAAAGCGTGGATGTATCTCACACACCCGCTTCCCTCCGCTGGTAAAGCGGCTAATGTTTAAGGCATAAAGAATGAGTGGGAAGAATAGTAATGCATCTGTATTGAATCATCAATGTCATGTCCGTTTGTGATTTCTACGACGTAGTGATCGATTAGCACTTGTTCATGTTTCTAAAACAAAAACAATTTACCACAAACTCTTTTTACATAATCGTGCAAGAAATTAGATTGGCAACATCAATTACAGGTGTGTGCAGCAATTAGCAATTTAGCCCTTGAGGGCGGAAGCTCCGGAGATAATCTCGATGAGCTCGGTGGTAATTCTGGCCTGGCGGGCTCTGTTGTACTGCAGGTTGAGCTTGTTCAACATCTCGCCGGCGTTCTTGGAGGCGTTCTCCATGGCACTCATGCGGGAAGACTGCTCCGAGGTGGCGTTGTCCATCAAGGCGTGGTACATCTTAGAGGCCACAGTGTACTCGTAGAAGTTCTGCAGAGTCTCGGGATCATTGTCGGGCTCCACCTCGTAGTTGAAGAGGAAAGGGTGGGCGGGGTCCAGCAGGGGAGCCACGGTCTTCACGGAGGGGATGTAAGCGATGGCAGACTTGAACTTGTTGTACATGAAGTGCACAGCGTCGTAGTCACCACCAATCACATCCTGAGCCAGCGCAGTGGCCAGCTCAAAGGTATAAGGCATCACACGATCCGTCGCACTACCAATAATTCTGTTTCCGTGGGAGCGGCGCAACTGAGCGCGACCCTTCTCACCAAGAACGAAAAGGTCCACCTGCTTGCCGTCGGCGTCCAATCTGGAGATAGCACCTCTGGTCATACGGGTCAGGATGGTGTTCACACCACCGCAAAGACCCTTATCGGTGGTCATGATAACAAACAGGTTCTTGGCGGGGAAGGCGGTCACATCGACAGTCTCCAGATCCTGCTCCACACCGGTGATGGGGTTGGTCCAAGCCTAAAAATACAAATTACAAAAGTGAGAAGAAAGGATATGCTAACGAATGATGACATTTATTGAAGCATACCGCAAAAGGGGCAGCAGCGGCCAGTCTGTTCTGATCACCACGCAGCTTCGCGGCAGACACCATCTTCATCGACTTAGTGATTTTCTCGATGTTCTTGGTTCCCACCATGCGCTCCTTCACTATAATAAAAATTCAATTCAACCAAATTAGAAAAATTATAACAGTAAATCATTGAAATGCTGCACTTACGCTGCTTCTCGGTGGCCATGCCACGCACCTGCTGGCTGGCCCTGTGACCCAACAATAGGAACGGTGGAAGGAATGACTTATTAGAAAAGAGAGCAAAACGGAGGGAAAAGCTGCTAATTACCTCTTCATAACGGCAGAAGTCTGGAAAGCTCTCATTATTCAAAGGCGAAAATGCTCAAAGCTCAATCTTGCACAATGTTTTGAAGGATGCGTTGCATGCAGCACGAGCGGCCAACAAAACCGAACGCACCATTGCAAGTCACTTTTAATAGGCATCGTTTGTATGTATATTTATTGCGACAGCTGTCCAATTATAAACACGTTGTACTTTAAGAGATAGCGAGTTTCTTTATCCGGTCACTGTGACGTCGAATCAAACTGTAGCACCAGCATCTTTTTGAAGTAAAGTGAGAAAATGGCGGACTTTGAGGGCGAAGTTGTTGATTATCAGGACGAGGAAAGTAGTGAGACACACGGTTTTACGGAGGAGGTGCAAAAGAGCGAATCAGATGCGGTAGAGCCAGAGAAATTTAAGCAGAGAGTTCTTGAGATGGAAGAGGAGTTAGAGAAGTTGACGAAGATGGAGCAGCAAGTTGAAAAGCAAATCACATCAGCTTCCGATAAGCTTGATGAAAGTTCAATGTAAGTTTCATAAAGCGATTAATATTTGCAGAAATTAGACTTTTTGACTGACATATTACTGACCATAGCTACGTCGGCCAAGTAGATTATGAAGCAACACCGGAAGAGCTTAGAGCTCATTTTGCGCCCTGTGGAACTATCAATCGCGTAACGATTGTATGCGACAAATTAACGGGTCGTGCAAAAGGGTAAGGCATAATTTACAAAGGATTGGCACAAAAGTGTTGGCGATTCTAAAATTTCGATTGTTTCTGTGCACAGATTTGGTTACATTGAGTTCGCTGATGCTGAATCGGTGGATAACGCATTGAAGTTAGATGACAGCATGTTTAAGGGTCGCCAGCTTAAGGTACTTGCATTGTGGCCTTGTGTGTTAAGCGAATTGAGAGCTGTATTTTATTTCGATGTTGCTTATACACCACCGGTCTAGGTTTTACCCAAGCGACAAAATGTTCCAAGTGGTTTTCCCCGAGGGGGAGGAGGCGGTCGAGGTGGATACAGAGGGGGTGGAGCTGGTCGGGGGGTCCCTCCCGGTGGCCCGGTGTTTGGCCGAGGAAGAGGAGCGGCGGGCAGGGGCTACTATGCTGGGGCGGGCGCGCCGGCGGGTCGCGGAGCACCTTTTCGAGGAGGAGGAGGAGGTGGCGGAGGTCGCTGGGCAGCAGGAGCGCCGGCACCCGCTCGTGGTGGTGGTTTTAGAGGAGGAGGACGAGGTGGCCGCACCCCATATTACTAATTGGTTCGAATAATATGACTCTATTGTCTAGTATGGTCGTTGTTAACGTTGATGCAGAAACAAAGGAAAAACTGTTTCCAATTTATTTTTGATTTGGCACATTTAATAAACAACATGTACAAATTGTGAACCTGTATAAATTACCAACCGCAAGGCTACGCGTTAGGAAAAATTAAGATTGGCACACGAACAATTAGGCTGATCTCCTGCAAAAATGTTGACACAACTCAGCAATAGTGCAGGCAGCCTTGTGCTAGCGACCTTAATATTAATGGAAAGTTAACCATGGGTTATAGGGAGTAGTTAAGTTTTATGCGTGACCATGCAGTGGCTGGGGTCATCGACCTTCAACAAAAATGAGCGCAATTCAGAAGAAAACATGCGTGTAAGCGATAAGCGAACACATAACACATAAATCCTTACATACCTTCTTCGTCATCAGCATCACCAACACATAACTCTGCTAGGCTCTTTGCGATCAACCCTGAAACTGCGATTCGGTGCAATAAGTTAGAGTGCTGTGCTGTAAGGTTGCATGTACAACGAAAAATGACAACAATACAAACCATCCATTGCTGTAGAACTGGGGACAAGTGTCGTTTGGAGTGGAATTGCGAATGTTTGGGCACCAGCAGCGAAACTAATATGGCGGCTCACGACCTTTTTCTGCCTGCATAAATGTTTTGAACGGTTTGTACCAATTACTAAACGAAATTATATGACGCAACTTGATCAAATAAAGACCTCCGCAAGCTTCTAGCTGAGCGCCACAGCACTTCGGAATAACCACGTCGCATCTCAACTCACAATGAATTCCGATGCAGAGTATGCAAGACGGACCACAAAAGCTGATGCGAAGTACCGATTAATTCGTTACGAATCAGTATGTTCTATTGTTTGTGCGTTTTTGCGCATATTCTAAATATTGTTTGAGCGCATTATTGTACCTGGACCCTAAATGGCAGTTACAGATCGCCCACATCGCCGAAAGTTTATGCGGAGATAATCACAAAGATAACATGGTTTCGCTGCAAGAAAGAAAGGTAGCCTCTTTACTATTATGTGTCTCTGCCCTGGATTTTAATCTTACCCATTCTTTGTTGCAGTTTGCAGATTTTCGTTTCAACAACGAGGCGATTAGGAAAGATCGAAAGCCATTGGAAAGTACAAACTGTCACCAGTTTGTTCCGTACTCCAGTTTTTCAAACCACGAGCTTCCCAGATTTATGGATATCACAAACAATGAAAAGAGAGTTTATTTAAAGCATCAGTTCAACTTGGAAAAAGAAAATAAATTGAGGCATGAAGGAGCTGATGACCTGTACACATCATACGACTCTAAGAAGTACCTTGATTTAGGAGTTGCTCCACTGCAACGGATTATCAATGATTTGCGAAGCATTTCGTCTCATTCTACAGAAGATCTGTGCGATCACAGAGCGGCAAAGGCTTCTGGTCTAGTCGGTTACGGTGAATATTTACAAGGTGCTAAGCACCCCGCACGAAAATATTGATTTCCAGATTGTAAACATGATGCACATTTAATACGGTATTTGATTTCGTGGATTGACGTAGTATGCATGTAAGATTTAAGTTAGATGCCGCTGTGAATCTAGTTTTCGCACAACGGACCTGTTGCTTTTGTTGCAGCATAGGCAACATGGCATTTTAGCTCTGGTGTTGGTTTCTACAATGTCACTTTGGGACATGCCATTGGCTTGCAATTTTATTTTAATCATTACATTATTCTCGTTCAAAGTTTCTGTGTGGTGTTTCCAACACATTCGCTAGTGCATTTAAATGGGTCGTACACATGTGCAGGGTAGTATTGTGCATGCTGTAGTTCTTGAGCATTATTGTAGAAATGCTATTGCTGAGTATACACAAAGTTTGCACAGGAATGGGTATAAGAATAGGGAATATGTACTAAATATAAAAAGGGAATGTTAACAATAAAAAAGAACACTACTTCGCACTCCTTTTATAGTTGGAAATTAAAAATCGCTGAATAGTGAACTGGCCAGGCAGCAGCAGCAGACAAGATATTCATGCATGCACTGCAGCAACCAAAACTGAAGATGATGAGTGAAACTGAAGAATCGTATGAAGCACCTACAAGTGCAAACCCCTTTGACGAGAGCGATGAAGCCGTGGAAGATTCTGTCGAAATAGTGCAACCTGAAACTGTGGCATCACCGGCCTCCACTAAAAATCCCTTTGAAAGCGACGAAGTCGAAGATGATACATCCTGCAATCCGTTTGAAAAGGATGTGACCACCCACGATTCTGAAGGCAATAAAGAGGATTACAAGTGCGTATCTTTGGATGCACCGGCAGTGGGTTTGAGTAAGACACAGAACGGAGAATGGGACCTGGAGTGGGAACACGTGTCGGCGGCAGTAAAAAAGAACTTTTCTAGTATCAGCGTTGTAGCCCCAGAACTAATTTCAAGCATGATGTCAAAGTAAGATTGTTTGACGTGCACCATGATCGTTTATGCTTTTTACGACTTCCCTGTGGTTAATATAGGCACGTTGTATATACCGTCAAGACCGAGCCCCAGAAGTACGTTGTGCGCCGCAGATATAATGACTTTGCGTGGCTTCGCGATACTCTTGCAGCTACGTACGAAGGTCTATTTATTCCTTCTATTCCGGCTACCACTATCTTTTCTTCGAAGACGACACTCACGGGCGGCAGCAAAACAGATGTGAACGGAGACTTTGTGAAGAACAGAATGCTGCAATTGCATCTCTTTGTGCAGCAGCTGGCCAATATCCCCTTTCTTCGGACCGATCCTTCTCTCCACAGCTTCCTTTCGGTGCAGAATGAGAAGGAGTTCAAGCAGTTGACAGAGGCTCCGCTGAACGTAGCCAATGGGGGCGGCACCGACAATTACACCAACGTGGGCTTGAGTATGTGGCTGAAGCTGGTCGACAATACTCAGACCAACCCGGAGGTCGCCAATCGTCTTGTGGGTGACTTCAAGCGTCAGCTGGACATTCTGGGTTCGACCCTGAACCAGGTGGACGCTGAGTGTCGCGCAGCGGGCAAGAAGGCAGTGGTCAGCGCCTCCGCCTTTTCCTCTCTCGTCGACCAGGTGGCACACTGGGGCGCTGTAGAGGCCGACCTCATTGACCCCAATCGCAACGAATATGTGGACCCCAGCGGCAAAGCCAAGAAGGCGCATCTGGACGCGCTCACTTCGGGGCATCAGCACTGGGCTCAAAGCATTGCTGTAAGTGGTGGCACTTGCTTAACTTACTTTGCTCATCTTGTTTACCGAAATTGTGCGCATTTAACTAGATTGTTTTCTTTCTTCTTTGCCCAGTTAATTCCCAAAGTCATGGCGAGGCTGCTGTTGAGTAATGTACAGTTCCAGCTGGTGCAGGTGGCGCGCTTCAAGGAGCACCTGCAGATCCGCGATGCGCTGATCAAAGAGTTGGAGAGAGCGGAGAGGGAGAAGGCCAAAGCGGCCGAAGACAAACAGCGGTCTCTCTCTCCGAGCCAGGCCAACAAGCGACAGTCGATGACTCTCATGTTTCAGAAGGGACCTGGAGAGTTGGTAAGTGACGGCAGTGCGCCTTTTCCTTTGTTGCTGTTGTGCATTGCCCTTTTAATCACGATATGTTGGTGCTATCTACAGGAGGAAATCTTGAATAAGAAGACTGAGCAGGTGGCTCAGCTGCAGGGTCGCGTGGATCGATTGACGAAAGGTCTTACGTTCTGCGAGATCCACCGCTTTAACAAGGACCGACTGAGCAGTATTGCCACGATGCTCGGCACACTCACTGCCACTCACTTGCAGGTATTTAGTGCAAATTATTTAAATACTTCTGCACGATGTTTTCAATTTACAATTTCCACTCCGCTCTCTTCGCCACACCCACTTCTTTCTACAGATGGCACAGTCGACGACGAACAAGTGGTTGGAGGTGGCGGCGCAGGTCGGGGTGGAGGTGGGCCTCTACAGCGAGACGGTCAGCAGCATCGTCAGCTCCGCCGCGCTCGACGAGGAGCTTGCCTTCAACGCCGCTGAGGGGTCTGCCTAGGCCTAGGCCTCTGCAGCTGGCCTTTTGATATCATATCTGTTCTTCGCACCCTTTAGTGTATATAAGTCCTTGTGTCTTTTAATAGCAGCACGAGTCCACTCCAAATAGTAAATCATCATTCTCAGAATATGAATGGAAAATAAATTAGCTTTAAGCTGTAAGTCCTTCGGTTTATACTAACAGGCATTTTTTTTTGCATGAAACTAATCAAAACAATATATCAACCACGAGTATGCTTACAAAATCCGAAACATGCTCTATGTTTCCTATTAAAAAAAACTATCGTTTATGACTGCACGGCGAGCTTCATGAGGTGCTCCATAAACACGCGCAAACTGACGTCGTCGGTGAAGATGGCCTGGCCCGCGGCCGAGTCGGCGGAGTTGTGGGTGACCGAAGGGTTCAGCATCGCCAACAGGAAGCGTGCCTCGGACTTGTGCTGGTCGCAGACGATGTAGCGCGGCACGGGGAAGCGGTTGTTCATGATCATTTGGGCGTCGTTCTGCGGAGCCTCCAGCAGGTTGCGGAAGTTGACGTGCTCCTCCTGGTGCTGATAGCCCTGCTGTTTCCACGCCGCAATGGTCTCACCGTGGAACACGATCACGTGGAAGAATGTGTCCAAGAGAAGGATCGTGTCGGGGCGCACCGAGGTGGCGTCCAGCAGCACTGGCTGCGGAGGGCCGTGGAAGGAGTACGACAACAACGAGGGCTGCAACATAATCAGCGAGTTGGTCGTGTTCTCACGGGTCAAAATGTGGCGATACACGGCTTGCTCGTCAGGCGAGGAGTTAAAGCTCTGCAGGAACTTGGATCTGCGCAGGTGAAACATGAACTGCGGGTAAATACTGAATTCCTGGGGCAGACGGAAGCTCGCTGCGTCGTCTTTGCGGTAGTTAGCAAACTTGGCGGCCAGGCGGATCAGGGAGCGATCCAGCCATCGCTGCACGTCCGCGATGTCCTCGGTGAGGCAGCGGTGCACGGCCAGGCGCGCCATCAGCACGGTGGCTGCTTCCTGGTCGAAGGAGGCCGCAATCGGGGCATGATCCGCGGGATCGCTGTGCCAGCCGCCGCACACAGTTGTCACGCGCAGGTGGAAGCGGCCGTTGGAGGCCTGGTAAGTGGTCAGGAACTGCATGAAGCGGCGCTTGTGGGCCGGCAGCGGTGTGGCGTTGGTGTTGGTCACTTCGAAGAAGAAAGCGATCGTGGTGGCGGGATCTACACCACCCAGGTACCACAATGAAGTGCCACTGGAAAAAAATAAATAGAAGAAAAGTTGGAGAAAGAACATAAGTACTGTCGGCGCTGAAGGTTTTTAAAAATATAAGTCTACGTACCCAACACCCATTTCATTCTCTGACACTCCCGGGCCGGCCTTCTTGAGAGAGGCGCAGGGACCGATGGCCCCGGTGATCTTGAACTCACGGGAGTGGATGACTTCGATCTGTCCGCCGAAGCCCATCTGGAGCTGGTTGGAACCCGAGGGGGCGCCTCCAGGTGGGTCAGGAAGACGTTCAAAGGCGCGGCGCAGAGACTCGCGGAACACCGACTGGTCGAACTTGTCTGCCAGTACAATGAGTCCGCCGGAGCGAGACACGAGGCCCTTCAGCTCGAGGGTGCCCACCTGGTCCAGCGAGCAGGCGAACACGTCCACCACGATGCTGTTGGCGATGGCCTTCTCCGAGAGAGCCGTGTAGAACTCCAGGGCGGGCTTGTACATGGGCGCCTGGTTCTTCGCCAGGTCCGTGTGCGAGCGAATGTTCTCCTTCTTGGAACGAGACACAATCGCTCCCTTGCCCACAGTAGGCGGACCGGCGATGAAGGTCATGATGCGGGAACCTTGTCTAGGCACAGAGGACTCCAGCAGGCCGATGGCTACGTTGAGCGCGGTGCCCGTGCAACGTTGCACTCGCTCGTCAGGCTGGCACGGCCAGGGGTCCTTCTGCAGGTCCTCCAGCACTTGCTCCAGCGCAAAGGTGCACTCGCCCACAGGCATGAGGAAGCGGCCCACGGCAGGTTGTCTGCCAGCACCGCTCATGCCCATAGGTCCTCCACCTCCACCGATGGGGCCGCCTGCCCCTCCCTGCTGGCCCTGAGCGCCTCCTCCTCTGGCAGGAGTGATGCCTAGCATGTCCTGCACCTTCTGCGGCGTGTATTCCTTCTCTCCGCGGAACACATACGACTTGGGGCAATCACTAAAGCCCAGCTCGTGCACGTGTACTAGAGTGCCGAAGGTGATCAGACCCACAAGCGCGTCCTCAGGCAACAGGTTCAGCGTCTGCTGCAGAGCATCTCGTAAATGAGTGAGCTCGTCTTCGTCGATGCAAGTATCAACCACAAACATGAAGGCAGGAGGGCCAACCGGTTGAGACTGCAACTCATATTCTACTGTGGTAAATTGTGGTATTAATTCCGCGGGCAAACTAGCCTCAGAAATATTCTCAGCGTAGTGCGGAGGGAAGTGGTTGCGGCCAGTGCAAAAGGGGCATGTCCACAGCTTTGTGCGAAAATCAACTTGCCTAAATAAAACAGGTGTTAATCATGTAAGATAAACTCGTCAATATTTGTCAAAAGAAGAGAACTTACACGTAGGGATTGAGAACTGCTGTGCATCCATTGCAGCGAATCGGATCATACGCCAAACTTCCTGGCATATTTTCAATTCTCTTCAGCGGACTATACCTATAATATTTATCCGCCAAGAGCACATATTAGAGTGAATACACGAAAAAATCAATCTCAAACTTTGCACTTACAAGCACCCGAGCGGAACAACAATTCGAGTTGCCTCAATTCGTGACGAAGGCCAAGTATTCCACGAGTTTCTGATACCATCCCTCTGTTCTGGTCCATGAAAATCCCACTGCTGTTGCATGCTGAAAACCTAGCCAAGCGACAGGAGGAAGCTCACTTTGTAAATAGTTAGTGTGCGCAAAGCATCACCTGCGTCACAGCAGCAGAGATTTTCGATACGTATCATCCATGTACCGTATAAATAAGCATAGTAAACTTATAGGTTGTCGCCTTTAGTCTACAAAACATGTAACCCTGGAAAGTGGGAATCCCCTGTCTCTCTCGCTCTTTGAAACCGTTTCCGGGCTGCACCAGTACAGTATTTCTAGGGGACTTAAAGTTGCCGGTGACCGGCCTGCACGCGAACGAATTTCCCTCATCTTATACACCAATGAATCAGAATATAACCCTGTAAGTGAGGAATTTACTGATGCCGCGAAGTAAACTGTCCTTGCCGTTTAGTCAAGCGTGCAAGCTCAGTGAGGAGCAAAAGCGTAAGCTAATTGAGTGCCAAGCGAAGAGAATCTACATTGAAGAATGGGAAATTACGGCCTTACTCGATTTATGCATAAATAGTGGAAGCGTCGACAAGGGACTGGCAGTTTTGTATGAGTACGCGGGGTATGTGGACGACCTGAAAAAGGTTGTGGAAAAGCGGTCAATTAGCATGGAGAATGTAATAGACTTCGTTTCCTGCCTCGATACTGAACATGGTCATTTGAATGTGGTAGAACTAAAAGCAACAGCCGAGAAGGCGTCGCTACTGACTATAAAGTCAATACATATTCTCAGCAAATGGCGACGGCTGCAGTGCTGTCCGCGACCGCTGTTCGTAGAGGAGAAGTCAGGCGGCAAATGGTCCTTCCAGTTCTTACTGAAAGATGAGGCAAAGCGTTTTAGTGATGTGCTGTTTCAAATGCTGGCGCATGTGAATTTATTTGACCTTGTTCCCATCGTCCACCTGGTTGTACTACTGGCACCATTCATGGAGTATCACAGCTTCTTAGATCTCATCAAGTACCAGCAAAAATACGCAAAAGGACTGCGGGATGCTTCAAAAGAGAGGACAGTGCCTACTATCGATGTTGGTGTGCTGAGCAGCGCGGAGAATCCCGTGCGCAGATTGTACACGTCCATTCGTGACATGTTGGCGATCGAGGACCGCATCGCCGGGTCCTGGGATGCCTTTCGCTCACTGCAGCAACAACAACAGCAACAACAGCAACAGTCACAGCAATCAAACTCTGGTAGTCCTTTGAGCAATGGTAGTCGTTATACGCCGGACTTGAGTCGGTTGTTTCCGATCCTGCGGCTGCCGTACCGGAACTTCAAGGCGCCGACCGAGGACCTGGCGTGGTTCGTGCCCACAGTGCCGCACTACCTCGACCTGGATGCCACTATTGGCAACACCCACACAGAACTACTGGCTGATTTGTACCCGCCCGAAGTGACTACTCCTGCAACTGCTACTGCTCCTATTGATGCTTCGTCAAGATCACCAAGTCCTCGCGACATGCCTGCTGATGAGAATGGTGAGACCGATTTGGAGTCGCCGTCGCGTCCTGCGGGCGCCGCCTTAGCGTTTGCTCGCTCGAAAAGCGGCATTTTAAAGAATTCTCCTCATCCAGGCAGTAGCAGGAAGGTCATCACTAAACCGTCCACAGCTGTCACTGAACCACCCATTCTGGATTCCGATCCTGCCTTCGTCAGCAGCAATCACCCGCTGGCAGATGCAGTGTTCCTAAATGCTCTTCCTGTGGTGCAGAATTTGCGGCTTGATGTTGGAGACAATAGCAATAATAATAGGAGCAATAGAAACAGCATGGAAGATGTTGGCTTCAGCAGCGGCAACAATAACAACATCCAAGAAGAAGCGGAAATGCATGCGCCATCCTCGTATGAGCACCCTGCTGCTGCCCCGATGCCCGCAGGCCCCGAGCGGAAGCGGTCCGTAACGATGGCTGCGGTGCCCACAGCGGGTCCCTCTTCTGCTGGGCCAGGACTGCGAGAAGCTTTGGAAATGCGTCGCCGCGTAACGCACGCGGGAACCATGTCTTCGGCATCATCGACTGCTGCTGTCCCTGCACGGAATGCCTTCAGTGCCAACCACAGCGTGATTCTTGATGACAATGAAGAAGAGGACGAGGACGATGAAAAAGAAGATAACGAAGAATTAATTAATGAACAAGGGAAAGGGGAAGAAGCAGAGAGGGAAGAGAGAAAAGCGAAAGAAAGAGAGGATACCACAGATAAAATAGACCTGATCCACACGAAAAGCGTCGGATTACACATTGAGACAAAGAACGAGGACATGCCGCCACACTCTGCACCGCAATACTCTCCTATCCCAGTCGTCTCTTCACCTGTATTGCCGCCGCCGCTGTCAGAAGATGGTGCTAATGTTGAGAGGCTGCAGGACGTTCCAGGCTTATTTCTGCTGAACCCAGTAAGCTTGCGGGTCTCAACAGACGGCTCTTATCCTCTGATCATTCCGATTGAAATAGCAGCGGACATTGCCACCAATCCAGACATCGCCGCCATGGCTCCGGCATTTCATTCTGCCGCACAGTCGCGCCGCAACTCCACGCACAGTCCTGTAAATATTGTAAATAGTCCTGCGAACAGCAGCAGCAACACCACTACCTCGCAGTCTGCAGCAACAACGATGAGACACACATCGCCCAATGCGACTGCAGCTGCGACCTCTCCGAAGAAACCTTCGCAGATCATGCGCACCGCCTCCGAGGGCAGGTACAAGACCCTCTCTTTCGACAGCGTCCTGGAGGAGGGTGAAATGACTTCTCCGCATGGAACGCACGGCCGGCCGCGCAACATTTCTTACGAGATTATCTATCAAGAGTCTCCGGAGGACCGCCTGCAGCAGCAATCGCAGCAGCAAGCGTATCTTTACCACCAACAAGAGCAGCAGTATCGAAGCAGAGCGATATTTCAAGCCACCCCTTCCCCGCTTCTCAGCCGCAAGCGTGCTCAATCCACGCCCGTGCACTTGAGTGTCTTCCAGCAGTCTCTCGGGACCCCACAAGCCACCCCTTTTTCACCGCCTGTGCGCCACTCCCCCTCTTTTGATGCCCTCTTCTCTCCGCTCACTCACGCGAGCAGCACAGGCGCTTCAAATTCCAGCTCTGACATGCTGCACAACAATCCTGAGTACCCTGCGCGCAAGGTGTACCGTGGCAGAGACTCCTCGCCCAGCGTGCGGTCCTTGAACTCGGCGCGTCGCAACTTCAGCGCAAGGTCTCGCGAGAATGCGGAACATGCGCCGCACTTCATGGAGACCTTCGGTATGTTGGACACTCTGTCGAAGCCCTTCACGCGCGGCGAGTCGCTGGCTGAGTCTCAGTTGATTCACATTGCGCTGCGCAATATGAAAGTCGGAGGATCTACGCTGATAGAGATGGCTGCGCGGAAGATCAGCGTGTGGTGGCGACTCGTAGGACCTCGTAAGAAATTGCTGCGCCGTATGAGTCTTCGCGACGACTGCAAGGATATTGTGTTGAGCTTGGTTGAATCTGCGGTAATTATCGGCATTGGCAAGCAGAGGCGGCGGCGCACGTTGCTGAGAAATGGCGCAGCGATGCGGATTCAACGTATGTTCCGGTTCTGGAGCACCACGATTCTGGTGGCGGTACGGCGGAAGGAGTTGATCCAGCGCAGCCACGCGGCGTGGGAGAAGCTGAGCCTCTGGGGCAACGCAGTGCTGATGGCTTTGAAAATATTTCGGTTCATTCGACACTGGCAGCAGCGTCGGATGTCCAAAAAGGTTTTGCGATTGAATGCGACACACGTGCTTCGGCGAACGACTGAAAAGTATTTCCAGATGCGCACATTGCGGAGGAAGTACGAAGAGCAGTATCAGCATTACACGAAGCTGAAAGTGGCGAATATGTTGAGTGCCAATCATGTCATTTCTTCCACCCTGCACCGTGAGAGGGAGCTGGCGGTGGCGTGCATTCAGAAGTGTTTCCGCGCATTCATGCTGCGCCGACAGGTGGTGCAGAAGCAGTACGCGGACATTATGGGTACGAAGCTCACTTATTTTTTCATCCGCTGCATTGCCCGGCGGAGACTGAAGATAAAGAGGAAAAGGCATGCCGCCGCGGTCGTCATCCAAACATTCGCTCGAGGGATTCGCACCCGCTCCAAGATCCTCAAAATCGTTCGGTCTGGCTTGCTGTTGAACTCTCTGTGGCGCAAGCACAAGGAGTACGTGAACCTCAAGTCCCAACTGCGCCGCGTGGACCGACCGCACACCCTCGTCATCCACGGCATACGAAACATCGCCAAGAAGACAATCAACTCGGAGCAGATTAAGTTCAAAGTGTCTGTCTGGTGGCACCCGCTGCTGCACATTGTCAGTCAAAACGACGTGAACGTGATTCTCCAAACCAAACAGCCGCAGTATATCTACAACTCCGCCGCCTTTTACTTGGTCGACACCGCGGTGCAGACC
>LNAP01001420.1_pt1 | contig 25475 bp, 26 predicted proteins | sample 602601 | NCBI WGS metagenome assembly LNAP01 (sample SAMN02440304, study PRJNA202911) | soil metagenome | biome: Subtropical and temperate rainforests or woodlands; isolation source: soil samples (1 kg each in a 20% v/v slurry with milli Q water) were... ...
ACTTCTTCAATCGCGATCCCGTCGTCCACACTTGGACCTACAAACTTGACAAGGCCGCTTGATATGATTCGAATTTCAAAATCGCTGATCTAGATGTCCGACATCGCTATAGCCAAGGATCTCTGGGATGTGGCGAAGACTCCCGAGGGAGTCGTCGCCAATTGGTTCTATGCGGATGGCGCCACCGTGCCGGCGGGCGCAACGGTGGCCGAGCTGATGGTCGAGAAATCGACCTTCGAGCTCGCGGCTCCGAACGCTGGACGGCTGCACATCGTTGTCGCCAAGGACGGTATCGTGAAGCCTGGGACCGTGATCGGGCGCGTTGATGAGGTCTGACAGGGTCAGTCCGCTAATGATCGCAGCACGATGTGTCACGAGATCAAGGGACCTTCCTGAGGATTTCGGGTCCGCGGAGCTTGGCTTGGCGCGACAGCAGTGCTTGGCCGAGGAGTTGACCTGCGATCGGCCGCGTCTTTGGCTGCTATGGCGTTGCCCCCGGGCCCTGATCGTCGGTCCCACCGACGCCCGTCTGCAGAACTTTTCCAACGCTGTAGAACGCCTTTGGGCGGAAGGATGGCCTGTCGTGATCCGGCGGAGCGGCGGCGGCGCCTGCCCGGTCTCGAAGGGAACGCTGCAGATCGCGCTCGCCCGCATCGCTTTGCCGGAAACCACGATCGACGCAGCCTATATTGAACTGAGCGACGTTATTCGGTCCACCCTGGAATCGTACGGACTGAAAGTTGAGATCCGCGAGCAGCCGGGCTCGTTTTGTCCGGGACGTTACGATATGTCCGTCAACGACCGAAAAGTCGCGGGCCTCTCGCAGCATTGGCGCCAATGCAATGGTCGTATCACCGTAACTACCGCAGCAACGCTGATCATTGACGAGAACACGGAAGAACTCGCAAGCATTGTTAATTCCTTCTACCTGGCTGCGGGCGGCAAGCAGCACTGCTCGTCCTCCACAATCGGCGCGTTACTGAAGGCCTTGCCCGTCGATGCTGCTTCTCAGGTTCCGCTAGTGAAAGATCTCTGTAATCGCATTGTAAATGAATCTCTCGACGAAAGTCGCTTCACACCCGCCAATTTCATTTCCGATAATTCGTGGGCGAACGCTACAGGTGAGCAAACCGTTTCGTTTGAATGATTCTTCGTTTGACTGAGATCAAGGAGACCTCCTTCGCCGGGCATAAGCTTTTCAAGTGTTCAGAAAACACGAAAGGAATATTCGTCATGGCTGAATCTGCCACCAAATTACCCATCAAGACCGAAGCGACTCCGGCTCCGCAAGCAACCAAGGCCGCGGACTGGCAACCGTTTGAAGCGCTGCGTAATCAGGTCGATCGGCTGTTTCATGACTTCCAGACCGGATTCCTGCAGGCCCCCTCCTACCGTTCGCTCCTGGACATCGAGCCGTTCTGGCGCCGTGATTTCGGCTTCAACATCACACCGGCCATCGATATCGTCGAGAAAGAAAAGGCTTTCGAGGTGACAGCCGAGCTGCCGGGCCTCGATGTCAAGAACATCGATCTTCAGCTCGCCGACAACGTGTTGACGATCAAGGGCGAAAAGCAGGAAGAAAAGGAAGAGAAGGCGAAGGATCGCTATGTCTCTGAGCGTCGCTATGGCTCCTTCCGCCGTTCGCTGCAGGTACCGGGCAGTGTCGATGCTGACAAGATCGAAGCCAATTTCAAGGGCGGCATTCTGACGGTTACCCTTCCAAAATCGCCGGAAGCGCAGAAGAAGCAGAAGACGATCCCCGTAAGCGTGAAGTAGCGAAAACTGCTGGCCTCGCCGTATCACGCTTGATCGGTGAGGCCGCGCCGCGGGGAGCAGTTCGCTGCCGAATACCGCATTCAAGCAGCACTCGCCTCGGCGCCGCTCTCGTTCGAGGAACGGTTTTCCGAGCCAATGTATCGGCCCGAGCTTCCTTATGGCTTGGAAACTCTCAATCTTCGAATAACGGTGAGTCCGATCGGTCTTGAGGATCGATGCGCTCGACTGACTGATTGTCCCCTACCGGGATCTCGCGCTCGACATCGACTCGTTCTCTTTCGATCAGGCCCGGGGCTTCGTCGGTCTGTTCAGAGGGAGGGGTACGTCTCCTCCCTGGAGGCGGCGCTCTTTCAGAGATATTGCTGTGACTTGAGTATCGCATGTACCCTCGCAACTCGTCGCCTCAATGGGACATCAGGCAGCAGATCGGACTCGACGTTAGCAGATCACGTGTCATCCCGCCAAAGACCCATTCGTTGAGCCGGCTGTGACCGTAAGCGCCGGTGACCAGCAAATCGGCCCCTTCGTCTTCGGCCAACCCGATGATCTGATCCGCGGCAGAGCCTTCCGCCTGGATCTCGACCCGGGACTCGGCCTTTACCCTGTGCTGCGCCAGATAGCGAATGACGTCGGCGACATGATGGCGCGCGATATCCATCTCATCCTTCTCGCAAACTTCCACGACGGTGACGCGCCTCGCTTCGCGGAGGAACGGCAGCGCATCCTGAACGGCGCGTCGCGCCTCCCGCGTATCCTTCCATCCGATCACGACGTGGTCGGCGACAACGGATCTCACTGCGGCTGGCACCACCAGAAACGGACGCCCTGCTCCCAGAATGGCAGCTCCGACATCGATAGTTCGATAAATATCGCCGGATTTTCCTTTTTCGATCACGATCAAATCGGCGCAGCGGGCCTCGCTGATCAGAGTCTGCGTCGGAAACTCAATCGCCGATCGCCATTCGGTCTGGCGGTCGGCGCCGGCCGCAGCACGAAACGTCTCTCCGGCCTCCGCAAGTTTGGCCTTCATCTTCGCGATATCGAGTTCCGTCGCGTTGTCGACGATCACAACGCCCTCGGCGACAAAGGGTGGCATGATCGCAAGGGCCGATAAGCCGATCAGCTTGGCCGAGAATTTTTGTGCGAGACCTGCCGCGACGCCAACCAGTTGCTTCGAAACATGATCGACGTTGACGTAGACCATCAGCGTTGCATAGGACATGCTGGGCTCCTCATCGAGCGATGAATGTTGCCATTACGAGCACGTCTGAGCGCAGGTCCTTTGACTCAAATCAAATCTTTAGTACGCTTCAAGTATCAGCCACAAGACGCCTTTCGTTCTCCGACCAGGTGACGCGTTTCGCAACTCGGCTGGTCTAGTGTTCTTGGCGGCGCCAACACGATGAGGGCCTTCGCCTCAACGCTCGTCTACTGATTCGAGCCGATCATGCCTTAGGCTGCCACCTGCTCGCTGCCGGCGGCGCCCGGGGAACGCAAGGGAGCGAACTGCTCTGCCGTCAGGGATTCATGCGCGATCAGAAGCTCAACGCCGGCCTCAAGATCCGCGCGCCGCTTTTCCAGGATCTGCCGTGCACTTGCATCTCCCGCTTCGATCAACTGGCGCACGGCGAGATCAATCTCCCGCGCTGTCGCTTCAGCGGCGCTGACGACCATATCCTGCATGGCAGGCAAAAAGGTCTGCGGCCTGGGCGCGTAGGTCCGCTGACCCACCTTTGCGTCCATTCCGTATTTCGTGACCATCTCGATCGCAATCTCGGTCGCTCGTTGCAGGTCGTCGGCCGCGCCGGTCGACACGTCGCCGTCGAAGATCAATCGTTCGGAGGCACGGCCTCCCATCAGCACCGCGATCCGGTTCTTCAGTTCGCTTGCCGCGAGCAGAAACCGATCCTCGGTCGGTCGCTGCATGGTGTAGCCGAGCGCGCCCACCCCGCGGGGAATAATGGAAACCTTCTGCACGGGATCGACACCGGGCAGGCTGGCAGCGACGATCGCGTGACCCATCTCGTGATAGGCGACCCTCCGGCGCTCCTCCTTGCTGAGCACCCTGCTCTTCTTTTCAATGCCGGCAACGATGCGTTCGATCGCGACCGTAAAATCGTCGAAGGAAACATCTCCGGCGTTTCGCCTGGTCGCAGCGATGGCGGCCTCATTGATCAGATTGGCGAGATCGGCGCCGGTGAAACCGGTGGTGAGACCCGCGACCTTATCCAGATCGACATCCTTGCCGATCTTGATTTTGCGGACATGCACCTTGAGGATGGCAACACGGCCGGCCTTGTCGGGGCGATCCACCAGCACCTGCCGATCGAACCGCCCTGCCCGCAGCAGCGCGGGATCGAGGATCTCGGGCCGGTTGGTGGCCGCCAGCAGAATGACGCCGGCGCTTGGATCGAAACCGTCAAGCTCGGCGAGCAACTGGTTCAAGGTCTGCTCCTTCTCATCATAGCCGCCAAAAGCTCCGGCAGAGCGGCTGCGTCCCAGCGCATCGAGCTCGTCGATGAAGATGATGCAGGGCGCAGCCTTGCGCGCCTGCTCGAACAGATCGCGAACCCGCGCCGCGCCAACGCCAACGAACATCTCCACGAATTCGGAGCCGGATATCGAAAAGAATGCGACCCCGGCCTCGCCGGCTACGGCGCGGGCGAGCAGGGTCTTGCCGGTGCCCGGCGGTCCGACCAGCAAAATCCCCTTGGGAACGTGAGCCCCCAGCCGGCCGTAGCTGGTGGGGTCCTTGAGAAAGGACACCACTTCCTGAAGCTCGAATTTTGCCTCCTCGACGCCGGCTACATCGGCGAAAGTGACCTTGGTATCCTTTTCGACATAGACCTTGGCGCGGGACTTGCCGATCGACATCAGCCCGCCAAAGCCCTGGCGATCCGCCAGCCGGCGTCCCAGGAAAATCCAGATCAGGTAGAACATCAGTGCAGGCACGATCCATGACAGAATGGTCTGGAACAGCCCGCCCGATGGCACACCGGTGACGACGATGCCCTTGGCCGCCAGTTTTTCGGCGAGCACTGGATCGACGCGCGCGGTAACAAAGGCGGATTTTCCGCTCGGCAGCTTGTCCTTCAGTTTGCCCTGGATGGTGTCCTGCCCGACGGCGACCTCGGTAACGCTGCCTTGGGCGACGAGCTGTTCGAATTCACTGAACGGAATAGTGTCGACAGTATTGTAGGTCGCCAGAATCCACTGCATCAGCAGCATGCCGATCACGGCCGCGAAAATATAACCAATGGTAACTGCCTGCTTTCGTGAGGACGGGTCGGCTTCCATCTTACCTTCTCCGGTCGAATCGGAACCATGAATCGTTCAGTGGCCGCAGGGGTACGCACGCCGCGGCCACAAGATTCCTAGCAGGCCGAGTTCATTGCGGCTTGCTCTAGATCAAGCCGGAATGATCGCGCGTCGCCTATGGAGGTTACTACCTCGTGCGCAACCTCGAGCCGGGAGGAATATACCGTGCCCTATGTATCGATCGATGATCTTCCTCCATCGGTTCAGGCGCGCCTGCCGCTGCACGCGCAGGAAATCTACCAAAGCGCCTTCAATAGCGCCTGGACGCAATATGAGGATCGCGGCCCCGGGGAGCGCGAAAGGATCGCTCATCGGGTCGCTTGGGCGGCGGTGAAGCACAAATACCAAAAGTCCGGCGACCGCTGGATTCGATGCGAACCTGGCTAAGCGACAGCTCGATATCCCGACGACAACCGGCGATGTTGCGCATGCCGGTCGAATTGATCCCGATCAACACCAGCGTTGTGCGACGGTGCCATCAACACGGCAACAAGGAGGTGAATCATGGTTGGGATAACATTAAGTTCGGAACAGATTCGTAATGCGCCCGCGGACGTGCGGCGGTGGATCGAGCGGGAGGTCATGACCTCTCTCGGTCAACAGGCGATATCGACGGACAACAAGCCCCATGGCGAACATCTGGCAGCCTGCAGCGAAGCGGAAGCGGCGGCCGTTCTGTCGCAGATTCAAGGCGTGTTACCCGCCGTCAACGTGTTCTTCGAATTCGGCCGGCAGGGCGCCATGATTGGGCAATCCAACATCGAGGCGTTCCGGCTGATCGATATCGCTCATCACACCCGCCTGCAGAATGTGGCGCAGGTTATTTCCTGCCTCGACATTATCAACCAGGCCTTCGGCCGCGTCTGCGGAGATGCAGCCGCGAAGTTCTGCGGGCTCGACCGTGAAGGCCACTGCTTCATCGCGCTGGAAACCCAACAGAGCATCCTGCAGCTTTGGCAGAAAGTCATCGCGAGCCAGCAGCTCGTGCTCGACGACGAAGAGAAACTCCCTGCAACCTCGGAAGCCGCTGTCGCGGCCGAGACCGGCCGAGCGGCGAAAGCCACGGTGCCCGGACGGGCCCCCGTCGAAGGCAAGGAAGCGCTGGCGGCCCAATTCTGAAAAATAACGGTTATGAAGGCCCGCGACCCGGCGAATGACCCGCGCGAGGGAACGAGACCCTTTTGCGCGCGTTTGCTGCCGGGGCCATCCTGCGCGAGACGCAATTGCCAGATCGCACGTTCTTCGACCGGCCGACCCCCATGCGCGGCGTTCACATGCCATTCGGGATGCCTGGATCCGAAATGTCGTTTATGCTCCTAGATCCCATTGATGCCCGGGTATTCTCGATGGATCATGCTCTCCGAAGGCTCGACGGTACTTCTCACGGCTTTTCGCCTGCTTCAACCCGCGGCAACATAGCCAGATGCTCAAGCTTTGATCTTCCCAGGAATAGGTGACGGGAGCGACGCAATGCCGACCAAAAATCCCATCAACTGGATGCTGTCCGACGCGATCGAGACGCTTGCGCGCGCCGAGCGGTTGCACCAGCAGTTCTTGAGCCTCCAGCCTTTGACAGGCACCAGCGAGCCAAGCTGGCAGCCGCCGGTCGACATGATCGAAACCGACCAGGAGATACTGATATTGATTGCCTTGCCGGGCGTCGATCCCGGCGATGTCGAGGTCATGCTCGACCAGGACACGCTCGTGGTCAGGGGACGCCGCTTACTGCCTGCGGAATTCCGCAACGCCCGCATCCTGCGCCTCGAATTGCCCCAGGGGCGCTTCGAGCGCCGAATTACCCTGCCGCCAGGCCGCTACACCGTCACCCGTTTCACCGCGGATGGCTGCATCGGCTTGCGCCTCGCGAAATCAAGTTAAGGAAATGGCCATGTCGTCCGACAATGAAGCTACCGTAGCGGATTCAGCTTCTACCCCGTCCACCGCTCAATCAGCCTCGATTCCCGGCGATGCACTCATCATCGTGCCGGTGCGCAATATTGTCTTGTTCCCGGGCGTCGTCTTTCCCATCACGATCGGGCGGGCGAAGTCGGTCGCCGCGGCCCAGCAGGCCGTGCGCGAACAGCGGCAGATCGGCCTTCTGCTGCAGCGCGACCCGGAGCTGAGCGATGTCGGGCCCGACGATCTGTACCGGATCGGTACGCTTGCCAATATCGTGCGCTACGTCACCGGACCCGATGACAGCCATCACCTGGTCTGCCAGGGAGTGCAGCGCATCCGGGTGCTGGACTACCTTCCAGGCACGCCATTCCTGGCCGCCCGCGTCCTTCACATCCCGGAGCCCACGACCAGTTCGCCGGAAATCGAGGCCCGCTTTCTCAATCTGCAGCGGCAAGCCATCGAAGCCGCGGAACTGCTGCCGCAGGCGCCGCAGGAACTGATCGCCGTCCTGCAAGGCACCACCTCGCCCTCGGTCCTGGCCGACCTTGCGACGTCGTACATGGACATCAAGCCGCAGGAGAAGCAGGAGATCCTCGAGACGGTCGACCTTGCGCTGCGCATGGACAAGGTTTCACATCATCTGGCCGAGCGCATCCAGGTGCTTCGGTTGAGCCATGAAATCGGACAACAGACCAAAGCCACGTTTGATGAGCGTCAGCGCGAGGCGATCCTGCGCGAGCAGATGGCGACCATTCAGCGCCAGCTCGGCGAGGGCGACGGCAAGGCGCAGGAGGTGGCAGAACTCAACGAAGCCATCGCCAAGGCGAAGATGCCGGCCGATGCGGAAAGCCAGGCGAAAAAGGAAGTTCGCCGCTACGAGCGCATGCCGGAGGCCGCCGCCGAGGCCGGCATGGTTCGCAACTATCTCGACTGGCTGGTCGAGCTGCCGTGGAGCCTGCCGGAAGAGAAGCCGATCGACATCGCCGAGGCGAGGCGCATCCTCGACGAGGACCATTACGGGCTGGAGAAGATCAAGAGCCGGATCATCGAATATCTTGCCGTCCGCAAGCTGGCGCCGGGCGGCAAGGCCCCGATCCTGTGTTTCGTCGGCCCGCCCGGCGTCGGCAAGACCTCGCTCGGCCAATCCATTGCACGCGCGATGGGCCGGCCGTTCGTGCGGGTCAGCCTGGGCGGCGTCCACGACGAAGCGGAAATCCGCGGCCACCGGCGCACCTATATCGGCGCATTGCCGGGCAACATCATTCAGGGGATCAAGAAAGCGGGTGCGCGCAATTGCGTCATGATGCTCGACGAGATCGACAAGATGGGGCGCGGCATCCAGGGCGATCCTTCGGCGGCGATGCTCGAGGTGCTCGATCCCGAGCAGAATGCGACATTCCGCGACAATTATCTCGGCATTCCCTTCGATCTGTCACGCGTCGTGTTCATTGCCACCGCCAATATGCTCGACACCGTTCCCGGCCCGCTGCTGGACCGGATGGAGCTCATCAGCCTCCCCGGCTACACGGAAGACGAAAAGCTCGAGATCGCACAACGCTATCTGGTCCGCCGCCAGCTCGAGGCGAACGGATTGAAGGCCGAACAGGCCGAGATCGATCCGGATGCGCTGAGACTCATCATCAAGGGCTATACCCGCGAGGCGGGCGTGCGCAATCTGGAGCGAGAGATCGGCAGAGCGTTCCGCAACGTGGCCGTCCAGGTCGCGGAAGGCAGCGCCAACCGGGTTGTCATCACGACAGCGGATATCACGACCGTCCTCGGCCAACCCCGGTTCGAGAACGAGATCGCGATGCGCACCAGCATTCCCGGCGTTGCAACCGGGCTGGCCTGGACGCCGGTCGGCGGTGATATCCTCTTTATCGAGGCGTCGCGCACGCCCGGCAAGGGCGCGCTGATCCTGACCGGCCAGCTCGGCGAAGTGATGCGCGAGAGCGTGCAGGCTGCGCTCACGCTGGTGAAGAACCGTACCGCCCAGCTCGGCATCGATCCCTCGATATTCGAGAAGAGCGACATCCACGTCCACGTCCCGGCGGGCGCTACGCCCAAGGACGGGCCGAGCGCAGGCGTTGCGATGTTCACTGCTCTCACGTCCCTGCTCACGGATCGCACCGTCAGAAGCGACACCGCGATGACCGGCGAGATTTCGCTGCGCGGCCTGGTGCTCCCGGTCGGCGGCATCAAGGAAAAAGTCGTCGCCGCCGCCGCGGCAGGCCTGACCCGCGTGATGCTGCCGGCGCGCAACCGGCGCGACTTCGACGACATCCCGGCGGGTGCCCGCAACAAACTGGAGTTCATCTGGCTCGAACGGGTCGATGACGCGATCGCGGCGGTCCTGGAAGGACCGGCGAGGCCGGCAACTGCGGCTGCGGAGTGATTTATCCCGCGTGACGCAGGGGGCGCGACCGTGGCGGTGTCGTCTACTTTCGGACGCGCCATGCGGCGAGTGTGCGGGTGGGATCGAGGTCGAGCGGTTCGAGAAAATCAGGTCTCTCGCCGCGGCCGAGACGCGCCGCCAGGCCTTCCGGCGCCAGCTTGAGGAAGTCTGCCTGATCGGGAGAACCAGCGCAGACGACGACATAGTCTACATGGCGGTCCGACAGGATACGGTGCGCGGCCTCCGGGGCGGACAGCATCGTGTTCACCATGGCAAGGTTGCCATCGTTGTTGCGGTGATAGGGCGCTGCGAAAACAGCGTGGCCGGTGGTTGCCAATATCGCCGGGCCAAGATCGATTGGCGCCATCACGCGACCGGGCGGCAGCGCCGCGAGCGGCGCGACGCTCGAAAGGGTTTGACATGACGCCGCCGGATCCAGTGCGGCCATGGTCGATTTCGGTCTGAGCATCCACTCGAGCACGGGCCGCGCGGCAAGGCCAACGGCCGCGAAGCTTGCCGGCGAAACGACAAGTGCGGCGACAACCAGTCGCCGTCCCTGTTCGCGGGTAACCCAGAGGCTGGCGAGGCTGACGGCAAAGAGTGGTGCGGCCACGATATTTGCAGCCGCAGCGCCACGAACCTGCCAGAGGCTGATCCCGATCAGCGCCGCGAGTGTGACGATGGAAACGATCCACCGGAATCGTGCCGGCGGCGCGCAGCGAATGAGTGCCACCGCGGCAAAGCCCAGCGTCATCAACGGAAATCCGTAAAAGGCCAGGATTTTCTGCGGTGCAAGCTGAAGGACGGCTTGGATCGACATGGTCTCGGCGACCCGGTCGAGCCAGAATGTCACGAGCAGCGGATCGACTTGCGCATAGGGTGAAGCGATACAGCCGGGAAATAGCTTGAAGAACAATCCGAGCAGCACCCCTCCCGCGACAACAGCCGCGGCAAGCCTCGCGCCCAAGGCCGGACGGAAGCGATCGACGGCCGCCACCATCATCAGGCTTACGCCGCCGCCGGCGATCAACAGCAAGAACGGCGCTGCGAATGCATCGCATACGGGAGCCGTCAGCGAATGGAGCGGCAACAGCGCTGCGGCGAGAAGCACGGACGATCCCGCCAATGCCGCGCCGAAGATACCGATGGGGCGGGACGCCAGGCCGCCACGCCAGATCAACAGTCCGGATATCGCGACGCATGCCGCGGCGATGGCCGGCAGCATTTCAAGCCCGATCGCCAGCGACAAGGAGGCCGCGAGCGCGGCGAGACATGCCTTGAAAGCGCTGTGCTCGATTTGCGCCGCCAGCCAAACGAAAGCGAGCAACAGAACGATCTGGGCATTGTGATGATCGATGGCGCCGGCCCGAAAATGGATCAGTGCCGGAACTGACAGCGCCGCCAGCAGAACGGCGGCAACCTGAGTTTGAGGTCGATTGTCGTCGTCGCTCATCTGTCCTGCGATCGCCGCGACCAGCAGCAAGGCTGCGCCGAAAAGCAGGGTCGGCCACAACACGAGGACGATGGCCTCTGCGCCCTGCGACCCCGCCAACGGCCGCAGGATCAGGATCAGCGCCGCCAAGGGCGCGTCGATCACACGCGACCAATGCATCGAAACGCCGGGCGGATCGAGCCGATACTGGGTGAGGTCGAACCAGCCCTGGCCGGCGATCAGGTCGCGCACTTCGACCAGACGCATCGCATCGTCGGCAGACATGGCGTCGAATACGCCGGCTTTCATCGCTGGTGCCGCAAGCGCGATCGCGACCGCGGCCCACAGCACGGCTATGATGATCGCCGGGCTGATGGCACGACGCGCGGGAGCGCCCGCCATCGACGAAACATTGGACAAGACTGCCATCCCACGTGAGCACGCGCCTCGGCGCGATCCGGGGCCGAACATAGCCGAGAGGGGATTACACAGCTATTAAGAGCATGGTCCGCTCGACTGGCCGGGGGCTGCCCATCGGCCGCGGACTAAGTCCGCGGCTTGCCGCTCCCGGCTTTCTCGCTGGCGCGGCGCAGGGCTTCGGCCAGCGCGCCGCCGCCTGATTGCTCCTGCCGCTTGGGCGACGCCGATGTCATCGACGCCCGGGAAATCTCGCGCGGCTTGCCTTGCCCGGTACGTTCGCCCTTGGCTGCGGGCGCATCATCAAGCCGCAATGTCAGTGCGATGCGCTTGCGCGCGACCTCGACCTCCAGCACCTTCACCTTGACGATGTCGCCGGGCTTCACCACCTCGCGGGGATCCTTGATGAAGGTGTTCGACATCGCCGAAATATGCACCAGCCCATCCTGGTGCACGCCGATATCGACGAAGGCGCCGAACGCCGCAACGTTGGTGACTGCGCCTTCGAGGATCATGCCGGGCTTGAGGTCCTTCAGCGTCTCGACACCCTCCTTGAACGTCGCCGCCTTGAACGCCGGTCGCGGATCGCGGCCGGGCTTTTCCAGTTCGCGCAGGATATCGGTCACCGTGGGCAGGCCGAACGTATCGTCGACGAAAGCCTGCGGCTTCAATTGGCGCAGGACATCGGCCTTTCCGATCAGCGCCTTGATGTCGCTTTTGGTCGCGCTGAGAATCCGCCGGACCACCGGATAGGCCTCCGGATGCACGCCGGAAGCATCGAGCGGATCCTCGCCGTCCTGGATGCGCAGAAAGCCGGCGCATTGCTCGAACGCTTTCGGCCCCAGCCGCGGTACCTGCTTCAACGCCTTGCGCGACGTGAACGGACCGTTGGCGTCGCGATGTTGCACGATGCTCTGCGCCAGCCCGGCGCCGATGCCCGACACCCGCGCCAGCAGCGGCGCAGACGCCGTATTGGCGTCGACGCCGACCGCGTTGACACAATCCTCGACCACGGCATCGAGTGAGCGCGCCAGTTTTGTTTCGCCGAGGTCATGCTGATATTGTCCGACGCCGATCGCCTTTGGATCGATCTTCACCAGTTCGGCAAGTGGATCCTGCAGGCGCCGCGCGATCGACACCGCGCCGCGCAGGGTCACATCGAGTTCCGGCAACTCCTCGGAGGCAAAGGCCGACGCCGAATAGACGGAAGCACCAGCTTCCGAGACGACGATCTTCGACATTTTCAGGTCCGGCAGCAGCTTGACCAGATCCATCGCCAGCTTGTCGGTCTCGCGCGAAGCCGTGCCGTTGCCGATTGCGATGAGGTCGACGCGGTGCGCAACTGCGAGTTTTCCGAGCGTCGCCAGCGTCTCGTCCCAGCGCCGTTGCGGTTCATGTGGATAGACCGTTGACGTCGCGACCACCTTGCCGGTGGCATCGACGATGGCGACTTTGACGCCGGAACGAAATCCGGGATCGAGGCCCATGGTGACGCGAGCGCCGGCCGGCGCCGCCAGCAGGAGATCGCGCAGGTTCGATGCGAACACGCGCACGGCTTCGGTTTCAGCCGCCGTCCACAGCCGCATGCGCAAATCGATATTGAGATGCACCTGGATCTTCGTGCGCCAAGCCCACCGCGCGGTTTCCACCAGCCAGCGGTCGCCGGGACGGCCCAAATCGGAAATGCCGACGCGCTGCATGATCTTCAGCTCCGAGGCGCTCGGCACGCCGGCGGCCGGGACCTGCGGATCGGGCAGTATCTGCAATTCGAGGATCTCTTCCTTTTCGCCGCGGAACATCGCCAGGATGCGGTGCGACGGCAGCTTGCGCAGCGGCTCGCTGAAATCGAAATAGTCCTTGAATTTCTCGCCTTCGGTCTTCTTGCCTTTCCGTACGGTGGACACCAGCAGCCCGTCCGACCATACCTGCTCGCGCAAGCTCCCGATCAGGTCGGCGTTTTCGGCGAAACGCTCCACCAGGATAGCGCGTGCCCCCTCCAGCGCCGCGGCCGCGTCAGGCACCTGCTTTTCGGGATCGATGAAGCGAGCGGCCACCTCCTGCGGATCGTTTTGCGGCTCTGTCAGCAACAGTTCGGCCAATGGTTCGAGACCGGCCTCTTTCGCGATTTCGGCCTTGGTGCGGCGTTTCGGCTTGAACGGCAGGTAGATATCTTCCAGGCGGCCCTTGCTGTCGGCGGCGAGGATCGCGGCTTCCAGCGCAGCATCGAGCTTGCCCTGTTCGCGGACCGAATTGAGGATCGCAGTGCGGCGTTCTTCGAGTTCGCGCAAATAGTTCAGGCGCTCTTCCAGCGTACGCAATTGCGCATCGTCGAGCGCGCCGGTGATCTCCTTGCGATATCGCGCCACGAACGGCACGGTAGCACCTCCGTCCAGCAGCCCCACCGTGGCCTCGACCTGCTGCTCACGGACGCCAAGTTCTTCCGCAATTTTTCTGTAGATGTTCGCCACGCGTAATCTTTCTGTCGTCGTCGCGGCGGGTGAATCACCAAACCGCGGGAGGACGCTTATGGACCATCGCCGATTGTTTCAGCAACCCGCTCGCGAAACAAATTGATCTGTGGATGGACGCTATTGCCGCCGGGCTACAGCCTTGCAGAACAAAAGTCAGCGGATCATGCGGCGAGATAAAGGTGGATCGGAGGCACTTAAATGTGTAGACGGACGCTCCTGCTGGAGCTTTCATGTCGATCTGCGGACTTGATTTCGGGACATCCAATACGACGCTTGGCACGATCGAAGGCACGGTGCCGGTCCTGGTGGCGCTGGAAGGCGGGCAGACCACGATTCCCAGCGCAATTTTCTATGAAGTGGACGGTGCCGTCCTGATCGGCCGCAAGGCCATCGAAGCCTATGTCGAGGGCGCGCCCGGCCGGCTCATGCGCAGCCTGAAATCGGTGCTCGGCACTTCGCTGATCGACGAGACCACTCGCTTAGGGCGCCAGCGCACCAGCTTTCGCGACGTGATCGCCTATTATCTGGGCGCGGTAAAGCGGCGGGCCGAGCAGGCGACGGGGCGCGAATTGCGCGACGTGGTGCATGGCCGTCCCGTGCACTTCGTCGACAACGCCCCGGACGCCGACCGCAAGGCGGAGCAAATCCTGCGGGAGATCGCGCGCGAGATCGGCTTCGATGAGGTCACCTTCCAGTTCGAGCCGATCGCCGCGGCGCTGGATTACGAGCGCCAGATATCGAGCGAGGAAGTCGCCTTGATCGCCGATATCGGCGGCGGCACGTCGGATTTTTCGATCGTGCGTCTCGGCCCGGAGCACCACCGCAAGGCCGATCGCAGCGCGGATATCCTTGCCAATGACGGCGTCCGTATCGGCGGCACCGATTTCGACCGCCAGCTCTCGCTCGGCGTCGTCATGCCGCTGTTCGGATTTGGCAGCGCCATGAAACGCGAGGGGCTGGACGTGCCCTCAAGCTATTTCCACGATTTGGCGACCTGGTCGAACATCAACCGGATGTACGAGCCGCGCGTGCTCGCGGATATCCGCCAAGTCCGGCAAGAGGCGCGCGAGCCCGCTTTGCTTGACCGGCTGGTACGGGTGGTCGACGAACAGCGCGGCCATAGTCTGGCGATGGAGGTGGAGGACGCGAAGATAGCGCTGTCCGACCGCCGCGAAGCGGAGATTCCGCTGGAATGGGTTGCGCCAGGCCTCGGCGCCACCATTCGCCGTCCCGATCTCGTCGGCCATACCAGGCAACTGGCGGAGCGGATCGCGGCCCGCATCAAACGCTGCCTTGCAGAGGCGCGGCTGTCCGCTGATGATATCGACGCGGTATTTTTGACCGGCGGTTCGGTGCGGCTCGCCCATGTCCGCAAGGCGATCATCAAAACGGTGCCCTCGGCGCGGATCGTCGACGGCGACACGTTTGGCGCGGTCGGCAAGGGACTGACGCTGGAGGCGCTGCGGCGCTACGGACCGCGGGACTGAGATGGCTCCGCGCCGAATTGCAAAGCGCTTGCGGCAATTGCATACTCGATTTTGCAAAATGTTCTGTTGGCACTTTTAAGGGAATGAACCATGGCGGATGCCGATCTGGATGTCGTAATTCGGCAGCTCGCGAAGCAACAGGCTAAAGGTCTTTTGGCCGCTGCAAAAAGCCGGCGCGATCGATACGCCGGCATGGCCGCCAAGGCGAAGACCAGGGAAGCCAAGGAAAAATACAAGCAGATCGCCAAGAGCACGCTGCTGCTCGGCACCGCCGCCGCCAAGCGGCTGCAGATGGCCGCCGACAATGCCGCCGACAGTTATGCGAGATCGATGCGGGCGGCAGTGGAAGAGCATGCCGAAAAGAAGCCGGCCAAGAAGGCAAAGGGTTGATCGCACCATCTCTTGTCATGACCGGGCTTGCCGACTGACGAGTTTCGGTAAAAAATCGGCGCGCCGTTGAGCGCGCCGATCTGATTCATCGATGCCGTGCCGTTCAGCTCATGACGCCGCCGCCCTTGGCGCGCGGTTGCGGGAGTTGCGCTGGAAGAACAGCGCCTGGCTGGCCACCGCCGAAACCATGGCCGGCTGGAACGGTTTCGAGATCAGGAACGCCGGTTCGGGGCGTTCGCCGGTCAGGAAGCGTTCCGGATAAGCGGTGATGAAGACCACCGGCACCTCGAACACCCGCAGCAATTCATTGACCGCATCGAGGCCGGAGCTGCCGTCGGCCAACTGGATGTCGGCGAGGATCAGGCCGGGCTTCTTGTTCTTGGCGAGCGCAACAGCATCGGAATGAGTCCGGGCAACGCCGATGACGTTGTGTCCGAGGTTTCTCACGAGACTCTCAAGGTCCATCGCGATGAAGGTCTCGTCCTCGATAATCAGCACGTCGGTGGCGATCTCCGCGGCCATTTCGCGGCCGGCGGCGTCGGCAAGCTTGCGGGTCTCGGCGACATCGGTGCCAAGAATGAACCCGACCTCTTCTTCAGAGAAACCTTCAAGCGACAGCAGCAGGAAGGCCTGGCGCGGCAATGGCGTGATATTCGAAAGCCGCCGCTCCGGCGGCATCGGCAGCGTCGCCACATCGGTGTCGTCGTTGACAGAGACCGAATTCCAGATCTGCGTAAACAGCCGGAACAGCCCGGCACGCGGTCCGTGCTGCTCGTCGAGCAGGGAAGGATCCTGAAGCAGGGCTTCGAGCATGGCCCCGACATAGGCGTCGCCGGAGGCCTGGTTTCCCGTCAGCGCACGGGCGTAGCGCCGCAGCAACGGTAGATGTTCAGCAACAAGCTGTGATCGGGACATCCCCACTCCATCCTTCTATAGGGCCAAAAGGGTGGCCCCGGTTCCCATTGATGCGCCTGATTACGCCCGAACGTCATAAAAGTTCCCCGCATCAGGAACTTTCGGGCGAACTTTGAATTAGCAATCCATGGCGCGGTCGCCGCAAAGCCTTCGCATTTAGGGATAATTCTTGAAAATTCAGAGACTTAACTCTCGGGGAAGCGTGGATCAGGTCATGAAAGATGTAAAGTCTCAAGCGAGCAAACCGGCCGTGCCCGGCAAGCAAGGCGGCCTCAATGCCGAAATTCAGTCGAGGATCGGCCATCAACTCCGCGCCATGTACGACGATGTTGTGCGGCAGGGCGTTCCGGAACGATTCGCAGAACTGATCCGAAAGCTTGATGTGCCCGAGCCCCAACCCCAAGTCGTAGACCCGGGCGCTAAAAATGATGGAGGGGAATAATGCCTCTCACAAATCAACTTCGCGACGACATTCTGGCATCGGTACCTAGTCTACGGGCCTTCGCCATCTCGCTCAGCGGCAACGGCGATCGGGCCGACGATCTGGTGCAGGAGACGCTGCTGCGTGCCCTCGCCAACATCGACTCGTTCCAGCCGGGCTCGAACCTGCCGGCGTGGCTGTTTACTATCCTGCGCAACCTGTTCCGCTCGGACTACCGCAAGCGGCGGCGGGAGGTGGAAGACGCCGACGGCAGCTATGCCAAGACGCTGAAAACCCAGCCGGCGCAAAACTCGCATCTCGAGTTCGAGGAGTTCCGCGCCGCGCTCGAAAAGCTTCCGCAGGACCAGCGTGAGGCCTTGATCCTGGTCGGCGCTTCCGGCTTTTCCTATGAGGATGCCGCGGCGATCTGCGGCTGCGCGGTCGGCACCATCAAGAGCCGCGTCAATCGCGCACGCTCGAAACTCTCCGCGCTGCTCTATGTCGATGGCGCCGAGGATTTCGGCCCCGATGAAACGGTTCGCGCCGTGATCGGCGGCAGCAGCGGTTAGCACCGTTCCGTTCAACAACTCGAGAGACCGCAAGGGTGGGCAAGGCGTTCTTCGCGCCGAGCCCACCCTTGTCTTGTGTCAAGGTTATGGTGGGCACGCGGAGCCTGTCATCGGGCGCGCGTTCGCGTGACCCCGGTGGCTTTTCCCACCCGCACCGAATTCGATTATCGCTTCGACTTGACCGGCGCCGAAAATTGTTCGGTCCGGTCCCGCTCCGTCATGTCGATGACGGTGTCCATCGGCGCCGTGAGTTCATAGACATAACTCACGTCGGTGAAATATCGCTTCGACACGCCGCCGAGAGCTTCCGGCGCGACGCGGTCGAGCAGGATGACGCCGAAGTCGCTGTCGGCTCGCCGCGTCGCCGCGCTGGTGTTGAATTCCTCCCAGCGAAAATGGAACGTGGTGTCGGGCTCCTCTCCGTTCACTTCCCAATGCGCGACGATGTGCGGATGCTTGCCGACCAGCGACAGCCCTTCATCGGAATGCGAGGCAAGCTCGAAGAACAGCAGCGACAGGCTCTGTGCGGCGCGCGCGCTCACGGCGATATCGGGGCCGCTTACCGCGATGCGCTCGGCGTGAGGGATGGCGCGGGCCTCGAACAGTCCTTTCAGAGCCACACCCTGCCACTGGCTTTCGCTCAACAGTGAAACCACGTTCGACATCGCATGAATTCGTCCGATCAGGAGTTCGCGCGCGACATCAATGTCGGAACCGTGGCGTAAGGTGCGCGTGACGATCGACTGGATCACCGCCAGGATGTTCTTGACCCGGTGATTGAGCTCGTCGATGACGGCGGTCAGCCGCCGCTCGAAGCCGATCCGCACCTGGATTTCACGGCTGAGCCGCAAATTGTTGTAGGCGACATATCCGAACAGCCCGCAGACGATGCCGGTCAGCGCCAGGCCGATCGCGCCCGCGATGATCGCGGTCTGCTGGGCGCGGTTCGCCGCGTTGACCTTGGCGTAATAGCCGAGCGACCAGTCGCGGCCGCCGAACGTCACCGTCCGCACCATCGAAGGCGCCGGGCCATCCGGGCTTACGGTCCGCGCCGTGACGACGCCCTGATCGTTGGCGATCAGCTCGCTGTCGGCACTGCGCGGATCTTTCAACACCACCGAGAACAGCGACAGATCGTCGTTGGTCAGCATCAGCGGCGCCAGTTCGTAGGAAAATGTCACGAAGCCCGCCGGCGAGGTGGCGCCGTCCTGCAACACCGGCGCGGCGAGAACGATGCCGATCGGCCCGTTCCGGCGCAGCAGCGGCAGCGGGTCGGACGCAACGGGCTTTCCCTCGGCCATGGCTCGCGCCAGCATCGGTCCGAGAATCGGATGCTGGTCAAAGGAGATGCCCGGAAAGGCCATCGTCTCGGCATTGCGGGGCTCGACGTCCATCAGCACATCCACCGGCTTGTCGAGCGACTTAATGTCCAGAGGCTTGTCGTCGTAGCTGCGAATTGTCGGATTCGAGAATCCGGCGCTCGCCAATTCGCCGCGCGCCGCATCGAGTTCGTTCGGCTTCAGCCGCGCGATCCAGGCTGCGACGACGAAATCGGTCTTGAAGGCATAGATCGATGAGCGCAGCGGCTGCAGCATGTTGGCCTTCATCACGGAAGGCGAACGGAACAGGCCCGAGGCGACGCGCGCGAGCAGTTCACGTTCGGTGAGCCGGTCCTGAACCAGGCTGGCATGCACGTCGATCGCGCGCGCCAGCGCGATCCCATCGACGGTCAATTCCTGGTCATGAACGCGATAGGCTGCGAGACCGGAGAGCAGAACCCCGATAAGCGCGATGAAACCGATGATGAAGCCCAGCCGAACCACTCGCTTACTCGGAAATGCGAAGTTGGCGAAGAAGTAATTGAAGCATCTGACGTCCGCCTGAGCGGCAACGAACCGAAACAGGACAAAGGCTGACCGGCCGGGATAATGAAGGAGCGATCATCGTTACGCAACTACGCCACGCGATGAGGATTAATATGAATGCCGAGAGCATCGGCTCGGCAAAGGCCAGAGCGTGACAATCACGCAAAAGAGATATTGTTCCGGTGACTGACGAAAGTTTCCGGCGGTGTCGCGGCGCCGGTTCGCCGCCACAAGTGTTAACGAATAAGGTTAGCCTGCCTTGCCTGCACCGCCGGACCGAGACCGCCTTTGGCCTCGATGAAACCGATGATGCGGTCGAGCCCTTCGCTTTTCCTCAAATTGGTCATGACGAACGGCCGTTCGCCGCGCATCCGCCTTGCGTCGGTATCCATCTTCTCCAATGATGCACCGACATGCGGCGCGAGGTCGATCTTGTTGATGACCAGCAGGTCCGACCGGGTGATGCCGGGTCCACCCTTCGAGGGGATCTTGTCGCCTGCCGCGACGTCGATGACATAGATCGTCAGGTCCGCGAGTTCGGGCGAGAACGTCGCGGCGAGATTGTCGCCGCCGGATTCGATCAGCACCAGATCGAGGCCGGGAAATTTCGCGCGCATGTCCGCGACCGCGGCGAGGTTCATCGAGGCGTCCTCACGGATCGCGGTGTGCGGACAACCGCCGGTTTCGACACCGGCGATGCGATCCGGCGTCAGCGACCCCGAGCGCACCAGGAACTCCGCATCCCATTTGGTGTAGATGTCGTTGGTGATCGCAGCGATATCGTAGCGCTCCCGCATCGCCTTGCAGAGCAAATCCATCAGCGCGGTCTTTCCCGATCCGACGGGACCTCCAATGCCGACACGAAGCGGGCCGTGAGAAGTTGTCATGTCAGGCGTTCCTCTATCCGTCGTCCCGGCGAACGCCGGAATCCGTACCGCGTGATCCATCAACAAGGCAGGATGGCCGACGCCTTCTATCATAGAGGCCGGTATCTATGGGTCGCCGCGTTCGCGGGGACCACTCGTTGATAGTTATCGGGACCAACGTCATGACCTGAACAGCCGCGTGTACTGCGTCTCGTGCCGCAGGCTTGCCAAGTCAGCCCGAAAGCTCGCGCCGCCGAGATCGTCGAGCACTGCGTCCATGGCGCGCTTGGCGGTCGCGACAACAACCGGCTCCAGCGACGCCAGCACGCGCTGGCTGTCGGTTTGCCCCAAAGGAACCAGCCGCGCGCCGGCGGAGATCCAGTTCGAAGCCAGCGCGTGAAGGAACGCGTGCATGGTTGGGGCCAGCGGGACCGCATGCGAGGAACTGACGAGCCCGACCGCGACGGGATACACGATCGTGCCGCCGCAGACTGCAATCATTTCATCCAGCCCATCGCAGTTCCAGGCGGTGCGCGCGATGTCGATAAAGGCGCGTCCCTGCGCAGACGTCTCGAGTTGGCGCTCGCGCGACGGGACGAAGGCCGCTGCGAGCTCCGCGATATCTGATAGGCCGGCGTGATCATGCGACGACGCGGCCCGGTGCGTCCCGGCCAGGAACACGCCATCGCAAAACCCTGCGCCATCCGCGAGCATCGAGGCCAGCCAGCCCCGCAGGGATGCGGCCTCACTGATGTCGCCCGCTTCCACCGCCCACTCAATGCCGCTGGAATAGGAGAACGCGCCGACCGGAAATGCCGGCGACAGCCAGGTCATCAACCGGTACAGCGCCGCCGCTTCGTCCTCGGTCATCCCTCCCCACGCCTCGGCCGGATCGGGCTTACTTGTGGTCATGAGCATGGGAGTGATCGTGCTGGTGGCCGTGATCGCAGTGCTCGTCGTGGTGATGGTGGTGACCATGGTCATGCGCGCCGTGCTGATGGGCAAGAGCCTCGGGCGCGGGCGCGTGGCCGCCGGCATAGGCGCCGCCCTCGGGATCGAACGGCGCCTCGATCTCGATCACGCGCGCGCCCAGCCCCTTCACCATCGCCTCGATGACGTGATCGCGGCGGATGCGCAGGCCTTTTGCCATGATCTGTGTCGGCAGATGGCGGTTGCCGAGATGCCAGGCGAGGCGCACCAGATGGCTCGGGTCCTGGCCGCGGATTTCGATCAGCGGCTCCGGCGCCGCGACCACTTCGATCAACCTGTTGTCATCAAGCACCAGCGCATCGCCGCCACGCAGGACGATCGCGTTTTCCAGGTCGAGCAGGAACTCAAGCCCGCGCGTGCCCGTCATCGCCATCCGCCGCCGGTGCCGGTCGTCGAAATCGAGCACGACGGTATCGGCCGGCGCTTCCGTCCAGCGATGTTGTCCCTGAACTCGTGTCGCACGGATCATGTCAGAATTTTTCCACTTTGCCGTCGCTGATAATCTCGATCACGGTCGGCGAGACCTTCAGCGGCGCGGAATATTCGCGCCACACCTTCATATGCGGCGCTTTGCCATGCGCGTTGAGGTCCTCGCGGGTTTCCCAGCGCTCGACCACCACGAAAAGATTGGGGTCGTTGATGCTGGAGTGGCTCTCATAGGAAAGGCAGCCTTTTTCCTTGCGGGTTTCCGCGATGCATTCCTTGGCGCCCTTGATGAAGGCATCGCGCTGGTCCGGCTTCACCTGCGTGGTGGCGACGACATAGATCATGGACTGGTTTCCTGTTGTTTTCTTGATTAGCGAACGTCGACTTTCTCGGGCGTGATGATCTCGATTTTCGGCGGCGCCGAGAAGCATTTCACGGCGACGCGGCCGAAGGTCTTCATATGCTCGGCGCCGCGGTGCGGCACCAGCGCCTCGGCGTTTTCCCACTGTTCGACGAACACTATCTTGGCCGGGTCGGTGACGCTTTCATGCAGGTCGTAAGCGATATTGCCGGACTCCTTGCGGGTTTCCTTGATGCAGGCGGTGGCGGCAGCAATGAATTCGGCGCGCGTTTCAGGCTTCACGGTCAGCGTGGCAACGACGTAAATCACGAAGAATCCTCCCGGACTTTTGTTCTGGCTTTGATCGCCGGGATAGACCTTAGAACATGAAATAGCGCTGCGCCATGGGCAGCACCTCGGCGGGCGCGCAGGTCAGGAGCTCGCCGTCGGCGCGCACCTCATAGGTTTCGGCATCGACCTCGATCTTGGGGGTTGCGCCGTTGTGGATCATGCTCTTCTTGGAGATGCCGCCGCGGGTGTTCTCAACTGCATAGAGCTTTTTGTCGATACCGAGCTTCTTGCCGAGCCCGGCGGCTACCGCGGCCTTGGAGGAGAATACCACCGAAGAAGCCGTCAGCGATTTGCCGAAAGCAGCAAACATCGGCTGGTAGTGCACGGGCTGCGGGGTCGGGATAGATGCATTGGGATCGCCCATCGGCGCCGCCACGATCGAGCCGCCCTTGATGATGCATTCGGGCTTGACGCCGAAGAAGGCCGGCGCCCACAGCACCAGATCTGCAAGCTTGCCCTTCTCCACCGAGCCGATCAGCTTTGAGACGCCATGGGCGATCGCGGGATTGATGGTGTATTTGGCGATGTAGCGCTTGACCCGGAAATTATCGTTGTTGCCCTTGTCTTCCGGCAACGAGCCACGCTGCTTCTTCATCTTGTCGGCGGTCTGCCAGGTCCGGATGATGACTTCGCCGAGCCGGCCCATGGCCTGGGAATCCGACGACATCATCGAGAGCGCGCCGAGATCGTGCAGGATATCCTCCGCTGCGATGGTCTCTTTCCGGATGCGGCTTTCGGCAAACGCCAAATCTTCGGCGATCGAGGGATCGAGGTGGTGACACACCATCAGCATATCCAGATGCTCGTCGATGGTGTTGCGGGTGAACGGGCGCGTCGGATTGGTCGAGGACGGCAGCACGTTCTTTAAGCCCGCGATCTTGATGATATCGGGCGCGTGGCCGCCGCCGGCGCCTTCGGTATGGAAGGCGTGGATGGTGCGGCCCTTGACCGCCTTCACGGTATCCTCGACGAATCCGGATTCGTTGAGCGTGTCGGAATGGATCATCACCTGAATGTCGTGATCGTCGGCGACGCTGAGGCAATTGTCGATCGCGGCCGGCGTGGTGCCCCAATCCTCGTGCAACTTCAGCGCGCAAGCGCCGGCATTGATCATCTCCACCAGCGAGGCCGGGCGCGAGGCGTTGCCCTTGCCGGAAATCCCGAGATTGACCGGGAACGCGTCGAACGACTGGATCATCCGTGCCATGTGCCAGGGGCCGGGCGTGCAGGTGGTGGCATAGGTGCCGTGCGACGGGCCGGTGCCGCCGCCGAGCATCGAGGTGACGCCGCTCATCAAGGCGTGTTCGATCTGTTGCGGGCAGATGAAATGGATGTGGCTGTCGAATCCCCCTGCGGTAAGGATCTTGCCCTCGCCCGCGATCACGTCGGTTCCGGGACCGATGACAATGGTCACGCCGGGCTGGATATCGGGATTGCCGGCCTTGCCGATGGCGCTGATAAAACCTTCCTTGATGGCGACGTCGGCCTTCACTATCCCCCAATGATCGACGATCAGCGCATTGGTGATGACGGTATCGGCCGCGCCCTGCTTGTTGGTGACCTGGGACTGACCCATGCCGTCGCGGATCACCTTGCCGCCGCCGAATTTCACCTCCTCGCCATAGGTGGTGAAATCCTTTTCCACCTCAATGATGAGATCGGTGTCGGCGAGCCGGACCCGATCGCCGGTGGTGGGGCCGAACATATCGGCATAGACAGAACGTTTGATCTTCGTGCTCACAGTGTGCTCCTTGCAAGCTTGACGGTTTCGTCGAATGTCCGGTCGAGCGCAGCGTTGACCCCGCGGCATCCGGCGACGACTTTTTCAGCCCAGGCGACATAGTCCGCCAGATCGTCGCGCTCGTCCCGGTTCGGCTCAGGCAGGATGCGTGCGCGGATGTTGCTGACCTTGTCGGCGATCTTGATCAGTTTTGCGCCCGGCGATTTGTGCGGCGCGTCGACGATCTGCTTCTGCCGGCGCTCGGGTTTCGGCAAGGTCATGTCATCAGTCACTTCGACGACAAGGGATGCGACGCGCTCGCTGAATTTCTGCGCCAGTTCCTCGCGCGTGGTGCCGGTGTCTTCGATGGTGTCGTGCAGCCAGCCGGCCGCGACAAGCTCGGCATCCAATCCTTCGGTCGCGACCGTTAGCAAGTTCGCGACCTCGGCGAGGTGGTTGATATAAGGCTCGTTGCCGCGCCCCTTTCGCGCCATGCCGCTGTGACGGTGCGCAGCAAGCTCGGCAGCTTCGGACACAAGGCGCAAGCCCGTGAGCATCGCTTTACAGCTTTCCCATCACGTCGCCACGGAAGCCGTAGACGACGCGTTTGCCCGCGAGTGCCACGAGTTGAACGTCGCGGGTCTGCCCCGGCTCGAACCGCACGGCGGTGCCGGCCGCGATATCGAGCCGCATGCCGCGGGCTTTCTTGCGGTCGAATTTCAGCGCCGGGTTGGTCTCGAAGAAATGGTAGTGCGAGCCGACCTGGATCGGACGATCGCCCGAATTGGCGACGGTGAGTATCACCGTCTTGCGGCCGGCATTGAGTTCGATCTCGCCGTCCTTGATGAAGAGTTCGCCGGGGATCATTTTTTCTTCCTCTGTCATTCCGGGGCGCGCGAAGCGCGAACCCGGAAGTTCGAGATGATAATCTCTGGATTCCGGGTCCGGCGCGTTGCGCTGTCCCGGAATGACGATCGTGTCATCTTATCGGCTCATGCACGGTGACCAGCTTTGTCCCATCCGGGAACGTCGCTTCCACCTGGATGTCGTGGATCATCTCGGCAATCCCGTCCATGCACTGCGCGCGGGTAATCACCTGCGCGCCGGCCTGCATCAAATCCGCCACCGTGCGGCCGTCGCGCGCGCCCTCGACGATGAAATCCGAAATAATGGCGATGGCTTCGGGGTGGTTGAGCTTGACGCCGCGCTCCAGCCGGCGACGCGCCACCATCGCGGCCATCGAAATCAGAAGCTTGTCCTTTTCACGGGGAGACAGATTCATGCGTGCACTCTAATCGATTTGACCGGTCTAATTGAGCCGCCCGGCGCCTAGATCAGCGATTTTGAAATTCGAATCATATCAAGCGGCCTTGTCAAGTTTGTAGGTCCAGGTGTGGACGACGGGATCGCGGTTGAAGAAGTCGATG
>LNAP01009276.1_pt1 | contig 25460 bp, 23 predicted proteins | sample 602601 | NCBI WGS metagenome assembly LNAP01 (sample SAMN02440304, study PRJNA202911) | soil metagenome | biome: Subtropical and temperate rainforests or woodlands; isolation source: soil samples (1 kg each in a 20% v/v slurry with milli Q water) were... ...
CGACATTCTAATCCCCAAGGCATGCTTTGTCTTGGCAAGGCTGAAGGTAAGATGGGCAACCATCGGGACGTTTTGACGCAGCAGAGGTCAAGATGCCTCGGGAAAGCATCCATAAAGCAGGAGTCATTTGATGGCCCGTATTAGTGTTGAACGTGCCCATGGCCTGGGTAAGGAAGCGGCTCGCGAGAAGGCCGACAAGCTGGCGCAGAAACTTTCCGATCAGTATGGCCTGGAGCCGCAGTGGTCCGGCGACACCCTCAATCTCAAGCGCTCGGGTGTGAAGGGTGCGGTACATGTCAGTGAAGATTCGATCAAGGTCGACGTGGAGTTGGGCCTGATGATGTCAGCCATGAGCGGCATGATCAAAGCGGAAATCGAAAAGGCGCTGGATAAAGCGTTGGTCTGATCTCCAGCTGTAATGAGATCCCCTGTGGGAGCGAGCTTGCTCGCTCCCACAGTTTTTTGTGTGGCGCTCTCAAAGGTTTATGTCATTTGTTAGGGTGCCGTTTCTAATTTTTCTCCCTACTTTGTGCCAGAGCCCGACACTTACCCGGGCAGTTCCTCAAACCTTCTGCGCGTGAGGTGCACCATGGCCAAAGTTATTTTGAAGAAAAAAATCGACCCGTCGACCGGCACGCTGGGCGACGTCAAATCCTATGCCCGCAAGATCTGGCTGGCAGGCCTGGGTGCCTACACCAAGGTCGGCCAAGAGGGCAGCGAGTACTTTCAAGAACTGGTCAAGGCTGGTCAGGTTGTTGAAAAGAAAGGCAAAAAGGTAGTCGCTGAGAAGCTTGAAGCGGCCAATGCCGAGATCGATGAAGCCAAGAGTGAAGTCAGCACTTTCAAAGGCAAGGTCGAGGTTCAACTCGACAAGGTCGAGAAGGCGTTCGACACGCGTGTCGCAAGTACCTTGAATCGTATCGGTATTCCGTCTAAACATGACGTTGAGACACTCTCTGCTAAGCTCGATGAGCTGACGGCATTGCTCGAACGTGTCGCGCGTAAATCTTAAGGAGAACGGGATAAACCGAAAAAGAAGGCAGCTCGTGGATCGGGAAGGTTGAAGATTACTCCCGAAAAATCTGGCTGGCTGGTTTAGGCGTGTACTCGAAGATCGACACTGACGGCAGCAAACTCTTCGATGCATTGGTTAAGGACGGCGAGAAAGCCGAGAAGCTCACCAAGAGCGCTGTTGGCAAGACTGTCGACGCCGCCAAGGACTCCGCTTCTTCGGCCAAGTCGCGCATCAGCGGCGTGAAAGATCGCGCACTGGGCAAGTGGGATGAGCTGGAAGGTGCTTTCGACAAGCGTCTGAACAGCGCCATTTCGCGTCTGGGCGTACCGAGCCGCAACGAGGTCAAGGCACTGCACAGCAAGGTCGAAACCCTGACCAAGCAAATCGAAAAACTGACCGGTGCCAAGGTTGCGCCTGTTGCGGCGAAAACCGCGGCAGCCAAGCCTGCTGCCAAAACCGCAGCCAAGCCACTGGCAAAAGCAGCGGCTAAACCTGCTGCCAAGCCTGCGGCTAAAACTGCAGCCGCCAAACCGGCCGCAGCCAAACCTGCAGCCAAACCGGTGGCTGCAAAAGCCGCCGCCAAACCAGCGGCTAAACCGGCCGCCAAGCCTGCAGCGAAAACTGCAGCGGCCAAGCCAGCGGCCAAACCCGCTGCGGCGAAAAAACCAGCGGTGAAAAAGCCGGCAGCTCCAAAGGCCGCCGCGCCAAAACCAGCAGTGGCAGCTGCCAAACCGGCAACGCCGGCAGCTCCGGTCAGCGCTTCGAACTCCGCTACCGCACCGACCCCTGCGGTCACCCCGACTGTCGCGCCAGCTCCATCGACGCCAACCAGTCAGTCCTGATTTTCAGGGCTCAAGAAAACGCCCGGCCTGTGAAGGTCGGGCGTTTTTGTTTGTGTGCGAATCTCTGACCGACACAAGCCCAATGTGGGAGCGAGCTTGCTCGCGATGAGGCCATCACATTCAACATTGATGTTGGCTGATCCGCCGCCATCGCGAGCAAGCTCGCTCCCACAGGGTTGGTGGGTGTCAGGGTTATTCGTGGTCTTCCAGGTACTCCATCGCCATCTGTTCGGTCGCAGCCTTCATCGATGGCAGCAGGTGCGGCGCCACCAGCATCATGATCTGGTAAACCACCAATCGCACCTCGCCCTGACGATCAAGAATCCGCTGATAGTCCAGTGAGAAAAGCAGTGTCATGGTGATCTGCTCCACAAGTTGCCCCAGTGCCTGGGTATCGCTGACCAGCAGCCCTTGCGCCTTCAATCGTGCCAGCAGCGATGCCAGTGTGCGCTTGAGTGCATTGAGCAGGTTGCGAATGCCCTTGGCCAGTTTCGGCAGACGCCCGGCGAGGTTCGACAGATCCTGGAACAGGAACCGGTAGTGGGACAGGCGTTCGACGATCAGGTGCAGGAAGAGCCAGTATTCTTCGGGTGCCAGTTCGGCATCGGCCGGTGGATCGAGCAAGGGGGCCAGTTCGCCCTGGAAACGCTCGAACAGCCCGAGAATCAGAGGCTCCTTTCCGTGGAAGTGGTAATAGAGGTTGCCCGGGCTGATGCCCATCTCATTGGCAACTTCCATGGTGGAGACATTCGGTTCGCCCTTCTGATTGAACAACTGCAGGGCACATTCGAGGATCCGGTCGCGGGTTTTCATCCAGTCTTCTTAATGATCGGGTCTTGCCACGGCCGACAGTGGCCGTGGCTCGTTGAACGTCAGCGCACGCGCACGTAAGTACCGGGTGCTGCCTCCATCGGTGGATAGTTCTGGTTGCCGAGCGCCATGTGGGTTTCCTTCTGCGCACCGGAGCGTTCCTGAATCCAGCTAAGCCATTGGGTCCACCAACTGCCATCGACACGCTTGGCGTCGTAGTACCAGGCCCGTGGGTCGCTGCTGAATTTGCCGTTCTCGACGTAGTTGGCTTTCGGGTTGCTCGGCGGGTTGAGGATGCTCTGCACATGGCCGCTGTTGGACAGCACGAAGCGCCGCTCGCCACCGAGCAACAGCGTCGAGCGATACACCGCGTCCCACGGCGTGATGTGATCGTTGATGCCGGCGACGCTGAAGCTGTCGACGGTGACCTTCTGCAAGTCGATCGGCGTGCCACACACTTCCAGGCCACCCGGGTGAGTCAGCGGGTTGTGCTTGAAGAAGTCCAGCAGGTCACCATGCAGGGCGGCCGGCAGGCGCGTGTTGTCGTTGTTCCAGTAGAGGATGTCGAACGCCGGTGGCTCTTTGCCCAACAGGTAGTTGTTGACGAAGTAGCTCCAGATCAAATCGTTGGGGCGCATCCAGGCGAAGACCTTGGCCATATCGCGGCCGTCCAGTACACCTTTCTGATAGGAGCGGCGTTTGGCGGCTTCCAGAGTCTGTTCGTCGGCGAACAGCGTTGCGGGGCTGTCCATCTGGCTGTCGAGCAGGCTCACCAGGTAAGTTGCGCTGGACACCCTGCGCAGCTGCCGCTTGGCCTGCAGGTGTCCTTGCAGCGCGGCAATGGTCAGACCGCCGGCGCAAGCGCCCATCAGGTTGACCTCCCGTGCGCCGGTGATCGCCCGACAGACATTCATGGCCTCTTCTACAGCTTCCACGTAGGTCGAGAGCCCCCATTCGCGGTGACGCACATCCGGGTTGCGCCAGCTGATCATGAAGGTTTGCAGGCCGTTTTTCAGCGCGTACTGGACGAAGCTGTTGTGGGGGCTAAGGTCGAAAATGTAGTACTTGTTGATTTGTGGCGGCACCACCAGCAGGGGCTTGGAATACTGCTTTTCGCTCATCGGTTTGTACTGGATCAACTCCAGCAGTTCGTTGCGAAATACCACGGCTCCGGTGGAGGTGGCGACCGTCTTGCCAACCTCGAATGCTTGCTTGGTGACTTGCCGGGGCAGGCCGTCGTTGTGCAGCAGATCGTCCACCAAATGGCTGATGCCACGCACCAGGCTGTTACCGCCGGAATTGAAGAGCTCCTTGACCGCCAGTGGATTGAGCAGGGTGTTGGAGGGTGATACGGCGTCGTTGAGCAAGGTGAACGCAAAGTGGGCACGGGCGCGGTCGTCCGGGCTCATGTCGCTCTCGTCGATCCAGCTCTTGACCTGTTTCTGCCAGCTAAGATAGGCCTGCAGGCTGCGCCGATAAAACGGGTTGAGGCTCCATGCCGGATCGGTGAAGCGAGCGTCCTGCGGGTTGGTCGGGTGCAGGGTTTCGCCCAGCAGTACACGACCAAGCTGGCCGCCGAGTTTGAGGGCATGTCGGGCACTGTGCACCGGATTGCGCAAGCCATGGGCGGCCACACTACGCAGGGTCGATAACAGATCCCGACCGCGCAGGCCGGTAATCGCACTCTGTGCATTGATGAACGCGGCGGGAGTCGGTAAGGAATCCCTCGCAGGTTTCTCGCGCATGAGTCAACACTCCTTCGTCTTCAGGCTAAAAACAAACACACCGAACCAGAACACCATAGACGCTGTAACGGGTTGTTGCGCGGCGTGGCGTCCTGCCGGCCGCTGACGCAGCGGTTTAGCTGCCCAATGGCGCCGGACGCGGATGCATCACCGCGCGCTGGCGCTCCTCCTCCAGGAATTTCATGATGATCGGGGCCACCGCTTCGGCCCGGGTAATCAGGAACAAATGCCCGTCATCGATGATGTGCAACTGGGCGTTGGGGATCCGCCAGGCCAGCAAGCGCATGTTGACCAACGGGATCAGCGGGTCATCGTCGCCGGCCAGTACCAGGGTCGGCTGGCGGATCTTGTGCAGCCAGTGGATGCTGGTCCAGCCGAGGCCGGCGAACAGCTGCCAGTAGTATCCGAGCTTGCCCGCTGAACGCACCTTGGCCGCATGGCTCGCGGCCAGCGTCGGGTCGCGACGGAACGAGCCACCGTAGATCATCGGTGCAATGCGGATCACGTGGGACGGTTGGATGTAGCGTCGCGGGCTGGCCATCATCCACAGCACTTTCGGCTTGCCCGGCACCATCGCCGCACCCGCCGCCGTTGCCGCCAGCACGAGTTTCTTGCAGCGCTCCGGATAGTCATAGGCGAACTGTTGGGCCAGGGCGCCCCCCCAGGACACGCCGATGACGTTGACCTGCCCGTAGTCGAGATAGTCGAGCATCCGCGCTGTGAGCTTCGCAAGGCTCGGAAAACGATACGGCCGGTTTGGTGTCGACGAACCGCCGACGCCGGGTACGTCGAAGGCGATGACTTCCAGGTCCGGGTCCAGTGCCGCGATGAACGGGAACACCAGCTCCAGGTTGGCGCCGATGCCGTTGAAAATCAGCAGGGGCGTCAAGTGAGGCTTGCCGGGGCGTACCGCCGTGCGGAGCGTCTGGCCATCCAGATCGACGGTACGGAATATGAAGGGTTGCGGCATGCTTCTGGCCCTGTGGGTCGCTATTTCGAATTCGTCCTCGATCCCCTGTAGGAGCGAGCTTGCTCGCGAAAAACGTGCGGGCAACGCGCTATCCAGATTGCACGCGTTATCGTTAACGCCCTTCGCGAGCGAGCTCGCTCCTACAGGGATAGCGAGGTGTGTCAGTTACCGCTCATGCACATAGGTGCCTGGCGCGGCTTCACCCGCGGGATAGGCCTTGTTGCCCAGTTTTGCCGGTGCTTTTTTCAGGTTTCCCGAACGCTGTGCCTGCCATGCCTGCCAGTGCAGCCACCAGGAGTCGGCGTGCTTGGTCGACTCTTCCTGCCAGTCATCGGCATTGACGGGCATTTCAGTGCTGGTCATGTAGCGCGATTTCGGATTGCCCGGCGGGTTCAGAATGCTCTGGATGTGTCCGCTGCTGGACAATACGAATTCAACGTTGCCGCCGAACAGTTGCGCCGACTTGTAGCAGGAGCGCCATGGGGTAATGTGGTCGCTGGTGCCGGCCAGCGAGAAGATGTCGGCGGTGACTTTCTTCAGGTCGATCGGCGTACCGCACACTTCCAGTGCATCGGCACGGGTCAACGGGTTACTTTTGAACATTTCGATCAGGTCGCCATGGAACGCGGCGGGCAACCGGGTGGTGTCGTTGTTCCAGAACAGAATGTCGAATACCGGCGGCTCGTTGCCCAACAGGTAGTTGTTGACCCAGTAGTTCCAGATCAGGTCGTTGGGGCGCATCCAGGCGAAGACTTTCGCCATGTCACGGCCTTCGAGTACACCGGCCTGGTACGACTGGCGCTTGGCGGCTTCCAGGGTTTGCTCGTCGACGAACAGGGCCACGTCGCTGTCCAGGGTGGTGTCGAGCACGCTGACCAGCAGGGTCAGGGCGTTGACTTTGTTCTCGCCGATTGCCGCGTAGTGACCCAGCAGCGCGGTGCAGGTGATGCCGCCGGAGCAGGCACCGAGCATGTTTACGTCTTTGCTGCCGGTGATGGCGGTGACCACATCAACCGCTTCCTTGAGCGCTTCGATGTAGGTCGACAGGCCCCACTCGCGCTGCTCCTTGGTCGGGTTGCGCCAACTGACGATGAAGGTCTGCACATTGTTGCGCAGGCAGAATCGCGCCAGGCTCTTTTCCGGGCTCAGGTCGAAAACGTAGAACTTGTTGATCTGTGGCGGTACCACCAGCAGTGGGCGTTCATGCACCTGCTCGGTGATCGGCTTGTACTGGATCAGTTCCAGCACGTCGTTGCGAAAGACCACCGCGCCCTCGGTCACGCCAAGGGTCTTGCCGACCTCGAATGCGCCCATGTTGACCTGGCTCGGCATGCCGCCGTTATGTACCAGGTCCTTGGCCAAGTGCGAGAGGCCATCGAGCAGGCTCTTGCCACCGGTTTCGAAGAAGCGTTTGACCGCCGCCGGGTTGGCCGCCGTGTTGGTCGGGGCGAAGGCCTCGGTCATGAGGTTGATCACGAAGTGCCCGCGGCTGACGTCCTTGGCCGGCAGGTTGCTGTCGTCGATCCAGTCGTGGAGTTCCTTGCGCCACGCCAGGTAGGTTTGCAGATAACGTTTGTAGAGCGGGTTCTGGCTCCAGGCCGGATCCGCGAAACGACGGTCATCGCTTGTCGGTAGCAGCTCGGATTTGCCGAGCAGCACGTTCTTGAGTTCCAGGCCGAAATGAGCGACATGCTTGGCGCTGTGAATCGGTTGCTTGATGGCCTGCCTGAGCACCATTCGAGCAGAAGCCAGTAGATCCTTTCCACGCAGTCCAACGACAGGATTCAGCCCCAAGGTGTTTTCCGAGGCTTGACTCTTCAAGTCATCGTTATTCTTGTTACTCATCTACGACGCTCCATTGTCCTGAGACGAGTACCGGGTCCTGCTGTGTAGTCACACAGCCAATGCCAGGTACTACTGCTCGGGGTGACCGTTAATACTGCATCGCTGCTTTTTTAATGCAGAGAGCACTGCAGGGAACTTGCCAGTTCCATTGGTTACCCGAGTTTAATTTTTTTCGCAAGCAGGCCAATCGGCGGCCCTGAAGCGGAGCATTCAAACAGATGAAATTAGAAAATGCCCTCTAATGAGCAAGAGGCTCGGATTAGAGCATCAGCCTGACGACGGATTCGTTCGGGTCGCGGGTTTTTCCGGCGGCTTTTAGCTCGGCCAGATAATCTTCCCAGAGTTCGTCATAACGTCGCCCCAGCTCGTACAGATATTCCCAGGTGAACAAGCCGCTGTCGTGGCCGTCATCGAAGGTCAATTTCAGTGCGTACTGGCCGGCGGGTTCTACCTTGGTCAGGCCTACATTGATCTTGCCAAATTGCAGGATGGGTTTGCCGTGGCCCTGGACCTCGGCGGAAGGAGAGTGCACGCGCAAGAACTCGGCGGGCAGGGTGTGCTCCTCGCCGGACGCGTATTTGAGCGTCAGGGTTTTCGAGGCTTTGTGCAGCTTGATGTCGGTGGGGATCATGGCCAGATGTCCGTCTTGTGCAGAACCTTGTGGGAGCGAGCTTGCTCGCGATAGCGGTATCAGATTCAACATCTATGTCGAATGAGATGGCCTCATCGCGAGCAAGCTCGCTCCCACAGGATCTCTATCGCTGTAAGTATGGCTTACAGGATATAACGGGACAGGTCTTCGTTCTGTGCCAATTCACCCAGGTGGCTGTTGACGTAGTCGGCGTCGATCTGGATCACCTTGTCGTCATGGGCACTGGCCAGGTCGCCGGCGCTGAACGACACCTCTTCGAGCAGGCGCTCGAGCAGGGTGTGCAGGCGACGGGCACCGATGTTTTCGGTTTTCTCGTTGACCTGCCAGGCGATCTTGATGCCGCTCGGCTGGAACTCGATACCCAGGCCTTCGGTTTTCAGCAGAGCGCAGTATTGCTCGGTGAGCGAGGCGTGAGGCTCGCTGAGGATGCGTTCGAAATCCTCAGGGGTCAGGGCCTTGAGTTCGACACGGATCGGCAGACGGCCTTGCAGCTCGGGCACCAGGTCGCTCGGCTTGCTCAGGTGGAACGCACCCGAAGCAATGAACAGGATGTGGTCGGTCTTGACCATGCCCAACTTGGTGTTGACGGTGCAGCCTTCGATCAGCGGTAGCAGGTCGCGCTGCACGCCTTCGCGGGACACATCGACGCCTCCGGAATTGCCACGCTTGGCGACCTTGTCGATTTCGTCGATGAACACGATGCCGTGCTGCTCGACCGCTTCCAGGGCCTTGGCCTTCAACTCTTCATCGTTGACCAGGCGACCGGCTTCTTCGTCGCGCACCAGCTTGAGCGCTTCCTTGACCTTGAGCTTGCGGGCTTTCTTCTTGCCCTTGCCCATGTTGGCAAACAGGCTTTGCAACTGGTTGGTCATTTCTTCCATGCCCGGTGGCGCGGAGATATCGACGCCGGTCATTTCGGCGACCTCGATTTCGATCTCCTTGTCATCCAGCTGACCTTCACGCAGGCGCTTGCGGAACAGCTGGCGGGTGTTGGAATCGGCAGTCGGGGCATCGTCGTTGCTGAAACCCATGCGCGCCGGTGGCAGCAATGCATCGAGGATGCGCTCTTCGGCGGCGTCTTCGGCGCGGTGGCGAACCTTGACGATTTCCTGTTCGCGCAGCAGCTTGATCGCCGCATCGGCCAGGTCACGAATGATCGATTCGACGTCGCGGCCGACATAGCCGACTTCAGTGAACTTGGTCGCTTCGACCTTGATGAACGGCGCATTGGCCAGTTTGGCCAGGCGACGGGCGATCTCGGTTTTACCGACACCGGTCGGGCCAATCATCAGGATGTTCTTTGGCGTTACTTCAACGCGCAGCTCTTCAGGCAGCTGCATGCGGCGCCAGCGGTTGCGCAGGGCAATGGCGACGGCGCGCTTGGCATCGTCCTGGCCGATGATGTGGCGGTTGAGTTCGTGGACGATTTCACGGGGAGTCATGGACATAATATTCAGTGGACCTCAAGCAAGAATGAGCCGTGGTGCGATGGCTGCACGGGCTTACTCGGCGCAGTCCTGCTCCTCAATGGTCTGGGTGTGGTTGGTGAATACACAGATGTCGCCGGCGATACCGAGGGCGGTTTCGACGATTTCCCGGGCTGACAGGTCGGTCTTTTTCAGCAGCGCGCTGGCCGCGGCCTGGGCGTAGGCGCCACCGGAACCCATGGCGATCAGGCCGTCTTCGGGCTCAACCACATCGCCGTTGCCGGTGATGATCAGGGAGGCGTCCTTGTTGGCGACCGCGAGCATGGCTTCAAGACGGCTCAGGGAACGGTCGGTGCGCCATTCTTTGGCGAGTTCGACGGCTGCGCGCACCAAGTGACCCTGGTGTTTTTCAAGCTGGCCTTCGAAACGTTCGAAGAGGGTAAAGGCGTCGGCGGTGGCACCGGCAAAACCGGCGATGACCTGACCGTGGTACAGGCGGCGAACTTTTTTCGCGTTGCCTTTCATCACGGTATTACCAAGGGAAACCTGGCCGTCGCCGCCCATGACGACTTTGCCGTGGCGGCGAACTGAAACGATGGTGGTCAAGGGAAGAGTCTCCACGCAGCGGGGCGAAAATGCCTTATGCCCATCCATATGGGGGTGCTGGAGTGGATTTCAACCGCGCAGTGGAAGAGGGGACGGGCGGCGTGTGCCAAAGGGAATATGTGGCGTTGGATATGATGCCATCGCGAGCAGGCTCGCTCCTGCAGGGTTAGCGTAAATCCTGTGGGAGCGAACTTGCTCGCGATGAGCGATGACGCGGTGGTTCTGAAAGGATCAGCGACTCTGGCGTTGTTGTAACAACAAATTGCTGAAGCCTGCGCCCGCCAATTGTTTCTGCGCGGTGGTCAGTTGCTCGCGGTTGCTGAACGGCCCGACCAGAACCCGATACCAGGTTTCGTCTTTCACCGTGCCGGACTCAACCGCCACGGCCTGGCCCAGCAGGATGATCTGCGCTCGCACCTTGTCCGCATCAGTCTCTTTACGGAACGAGCCAGCTTGCAGGAAAAACTTCGTCACAGGCGCAGCCTTGACCGGTGGTGCAGGAGGCGGAGTAATCCCGGCCAAGGCAGCCTGGGCCCGTGCGGTGTCGATCTTCGCCGCTTCGGCCGGGGTGACCGGCGTGGTCGGGATGGCCGGCACTTGCGGCGTCGGCAGGGTTTTTTCCGGCACGGCATCCGGCGGCACGATGACTTCCGATTCCGGCAACAAGGTGTAGAAGTCGTACTTCGGCTTCACCGGTTGCGTCGGGCTCGGCGGGGTCTTGTTGGCCTCGGCGATCTTGCTGGCTTTCTGCTGTTGCTGTTGCTCGACCTTTTCACGCTTGACCGTGTCGCTGCCCTTGCCCGGCTCCAGTTTCATCAAGAACACAAGGAACGCACCGACCGTGAGGCCGATGACCATCCACAACCAACCCGGAATCGGTTGCTTTGCAGGAGCTTGGTAACGGCTGGCGCCACGCTTGGGTGCAGGTTTTTTCTTGGCAGCCAACTTACATACGCTCCAGAGTTTCCCAGGCCTTGCTTGAGGGTGCGTCCGGTCAGCGCGGCGAGGCGCAGGCGGCTCTGCATTTGTGCCGGGGTATCGGCGGCGAGGATCGGGCAGTTCTCGTAGAAGCTGGAGAACAGGCCGGCGACGTCGTACAGGTAAGTGCAAAGGATGTGCGGAGTGCCTTTTTCGGACACGTTGTTCAGGATTTCACCGAACTGCGCAAGCTTCGCCGCCAGTTCATGTTCGTGCGCCGCTTCCAGAACGATCTGGCCTTCGACTTCGCTGAAGTCCTTGCCGAGCTTGCGGAACACACCGGCCACGCGGGTGTAGGCGTACAGCAGGTACGGCGCGGTGTTGCCTTCGAAGTTGAGCATCAGGTCGAAGTTGAAGCTGTAGTCGCTGGTGCGGTGCTTGGACAGGTCGGCGTATTTCACCGCGCCGATGCCCACGACCTTGGCGATATTGCGCAACTCGGCTTCGGCCAGTTCCGGGTTCTTGTCCTTGACCAGGGTGTAGGCGCGTTCCTGGGCTTCGGTCAGTAGGTCGATCAGCTTCACGGTACCGCCATCACGGGTTTTGAACGGACGACCGTCTGCGCCGTTCATGGTGCCGAAGCCCATGTGTTCCATTTCCATCGGATGGGTCACGAAACCGGCCTTGCGTGCCACGGCGAACACTTGCTGGAAGTGCAGGGCCTGACGCTGGTCGACGAAGTACAGCGCGCGATCGGCCTTGAGTTTGCCGCTGCGGTAGCGCACGGCCGCCAAGTCAGTGGTGGCGTACAGATAGCCGCCGTCAGCCTTGACGATGATCACCGGCAGCGGGTCGCCGTCGGCGTTCTTGAACTCGTCGAGGAACACGCACTGGGCGCCGTTGCTTTCGACCAGCGGCCTTGAGGTCGTTGACCACGTTGATCAGGTCGTCGTTGTAGGCACTTTCGCCCATCACGTCGGCCATGGTCAGTTTGACGTTGAGCAGTTCGTAGATTTTCTGGCAGTGGGACAGCGAGATGTCCTTGAACTTGGTCCACAGGGCCAGGCAATCGGCGTCGCCGGCCTGCAACTTGACCACCAGGCCACGGGCACGGTCGGCGAACTCTTCGGATTCGTCGAAGCGTTGCTTGGCGGCGCGGTAGAAGTTCTCCAGGTCCGACAGTTCGTCGCTGGTGATCGGGTTTTCCTGCAGGTAAGCCATCAGCATGCCGAACTGGGTGCCCCAGTCGCCGACGTGGTTCTGACGGATCACGGTGTCGCCGAGGAACTCCAGCACGCGGGCCACGCCGTCGCCGATGATGGTCGAGCGCAGGTGACCGACGTGCATCTCCTTGGCCAGGTTCGGCGCCGACAGATCGACCACGGTGCGCTGCACCGGGCCGGCCTTGCGCACGCCGATGTGGGTGTCGGCCAGGGCCGCGTCCAGGCGTGCGGCCAGGGCGTCGGTGTTCTGGAAGAAGTTCAGGAAGCCAGGGCCGGCGATTTCGGTCTTGGCGACATTTTCGTCAGCCGGCAGGGCGGCGATGATTTTTTCCGCCAGGTCGCGGGGCTTCATGCCGGCGGGCTTGGCCAGCATCATGGCGATGTTGCTGGCGAAATCGCCGTTCTTCTTGTCGCGGGAGTTTTCCACCTGGATCGCCGGCGACAGGCCTTCAGGCAACGAGTTGGGTGATGGCTTGTTGGATCAGCTGGCGAATGGTGTCTTTCATGGTCTTCTCTTTCGACCGCAGGCGCGGCGGCGCATCATGCGCTGGTGGAAAAACTGGGCATTATCCGTTGCGAAGACGGCCTTGCCAACCTTAGCAGGCAGGATGTGGATGTGTGGTGACAATTAGGACCCCATCGCGAGCAAGCTCGCTCCCGCAGGTTTTGAGGTGGATACAAATTGTAGTTCCCCCCCGAGAACCCCTGTGGGAGCGTGCTTGTTCGCGATGGCAATCCCCAAATTAATACAAATCGACCGGATCAACATCCAAAGACCAACGCACCGCTCGCCCGCTCGGCATCTGCTCCAGCACCAGCAACCAACTGGCCAGCAATCGATGCAAGGGTGCTCGCGCCGTGGCCTGTACCAACAGCTGTGCACGATAACGCCCGGCCCGGCGCTCCATTGGTGCCGGGACCGGTCCCAATAACTCGATCCCGGTCAGATTCTGCTCGGCCAGCAAACGCTCCGCCTCGCTGCAAGCCTCATCCAGGAAGCCTTCGGCCTGACCCGGTTTATGCGCCTCGGCCCGCAGCAGCGCCAGGTGCGCAAACGGCGGCAGACCGGCTGCGCGGCGTTCGCTCAAGGCCTGTTCGGCAAAGGCGAAATAGCCTTGCTCGGTCAATTGCACCAGCAGCGGATGGTCGGCCAGGTGCGTCTGGATAATCACCTTGCCCGGCTCTTCGGCGCGACCTGCGCGGCCGGCGACCTGCACGATCAATTGAGCCATGCGCTCGCTGGCGCGGAAGTCACCGGAGAACAGGCCGCCGTCGGCGTCGAGGATCGACACCAGCGTCACCCGAGGAAAGTGGTGACCTTTGGCAAGCATCTGCGTGCCGATCAGGATGCACGGCTGGCCTTTTTGAATGGTCGCGAACAACTGGTTCATCGCATCCTTGCGCGATGTGCTGTCGCGGTCGACCCGCAGCACCGGATAGTCCGGGAACAGAATCGCCAGGCGCTCCTCGGCCCGTTCGGTGCCGGCGCCAACGGGGCGCAGATCGACCTTGTTGCACTTCGGGCACTGGCGCGGCACGCGTTCGACGTAGCCGCAATGGTGGCAGCGCAACTCGCCGTAACGCTGATGCACGGTCATTCGCGCGTCACAGCGCTGGCACTCGGACATCCAGCCACAGTCATGACACAGCAGGGTCGGGGCGAAGCCGCGGCGGTTGAGGAACACCAGGACTTGCTGTCCGGCGGCCAGAGTCTGGCCGATGGCTTGTTGCATCGGCCCGGAAATGCCACTGTCCAGCGGGCGGCTTTTCACGTCCAGACGCAGGAAGCGCGGCTGTTTGGCGCCGCCGGCCCGTTCGTTCAAGCGCAGTAGCCCGTAGCGGCCGGTGTAGGCGTTGTGCAGGCTTTCCAGCGAAGGGGTGGCGGAGCCGAGGACAATCGGGATGTTTTCCTGTCGCGCCCGCACCAATGCCAGATCACGGGCGTGGTAGCGCAAACCTTCCTGCTGTTTATAGGAGCCGTCGTGTTCTTCGTCGATGATGATCAGGCCGGGGTTCTTCATCGGTGTGAACAGGGCCGAACGGGTGCCGATAATGATGTCGGCCTCACCGTCCCGCGCGGCCAGCCAGGCCTCGAGGCGTTCGCGGTCATTGACCGCCGAATGGATCAGCGCGATACGGGCATTGAAACGCTGTTCGAAGCGCGCCAGGGTCTGCGGGCCGAGGTTGATTTCCGGGATCAGCACCAGCGCCTGCTTGCCGGCCTCGAGGGTTTCACGGATCAACTGCAGATAGACTTCGGTCTTGCCGCTGCCGGTGACGCCGGCCAGCAGGAACGCGTGATAACTGTCGAAGCCGGCGCGAATCGCCTCATAGGCGGCGCGCTGCTCCGGGTTCAGGGGGAGCTCCGGTTGCGCCAGCCAGTGTTCGTGGCGTCCGCTCGGGGCGTGCCGGCGGATCTCGACCTGCACCAGGTCCTTGGCCAGCAGCAAATCCAGGCTGTCCTTGCTCAGCATCAGTTTGCTCAGCAATTGATGGGCGACGCCATGGGGATGTTGGGCCAGCGTGGCCAGGGCTTCACGCTGGCGCGGGGCGCGGGTGATGCGCGGATCGTCGAGGCTGGCCCCCGGCGCGGCGGACCAGAAGCGCTCCTGGCGTGCTTCGGCTAATTCACCCTGGCGCAGCAAAACCGGCAGCGCCCAGCTCAAGGTGTCGCCGAGGCTGTGCTGGTAATACTGGGACGTCCACAGGCACAGCTTGAACAGCGCGGGCGGCAGCGGTGGCGTAGCGTCGAGCAGGGCCAGGGCCGGCTTGAGTTTCTCGGCCGGCACTTCGCTGGTGTTGGTGACTTCCACCAGAATACCGATCATCTCCCGTCGGCCGAACGGTACCCGCAGGCGCATGCCGGGGTGCAACTGGGCGCGCAGGACGCCGGCCGGAGCGCGGTAGTCGAACAGGCGGCGCAGCGGCGAAGGCAGGGCGAGGCGCAAAATGGCGTCGGGCACGCGGGGGATCTCGATCGGCGGAAGATAAAAGCGGGGTCGTATGTCCCCTGTGGGAGCGAGGTTGCTCGCGATAGCGTCGTGTCAGGCAACACATATGCTGACTGACGCGCCCTCATCGCGAGCAAGCTCGCTCCCACAGGGATCGCGCATTGGGGCGGGAGCCTAGCAGACGGTCGGTCTCAGGGACAGCTTGCGTGATTGGCATTGTCTGGTAGAATCCGCGGCCTAATTACGTGCGGTATTCAACAATAGTGTTGGGTGGCGGCACGCTAGCCTGAGGAAGACACCATGAAAGCTGATATCCATCCAGAATACCCAGCAGTTGCTGTTACCTGCAGCTGCGGCAACAAGTTCGAAACCCGTTCGACCTTCGGCAAAGCCCTGGCGATCGACGTTTGCAACGAATGCCACCCGTTCTACACCGGTAAGCAGAAGACTCTGGACACTGGCGGCCGCGTACAGCGCTTCGCCGACCGTTTCGGTGCTTTCGGCGCGAAAAAGGCCTAAGGCCAATCAACTTGGGAAGCCGTTGCGGTTTTTCCATGCTGATGAAGAAGGCGTCCCTCGCGGGCGCCTTTTTTATGTCCGCGATTTGGCTATCCGGCGCCCAGGCGTTTTGCCCGGCACCCGGCGGCTTGGCGCCCGTCGCGGTGCAGCGGGTGGTGGACGGCGACACCCTGCGCCTGAGCGATGGCCGCAGTGTGCGCATGATCGGCTTGAATACGCCGGAGCTGGGCAAGAATGGCCGTTCCGACGAACCGTTCGCCGTGGTCGCGCGCAAGCGACTCGAAGCCTTGGTAGCGGCTAGCGACGGTCAGGTTGGTTTGCTGCCTGGCAAAGAAGGCAAGGACCATTACGGCCGCACCCTGGCTCATGTCTACGGTGCCGATGGCGCCAACCTCGAAGCGCAAATGCTCGCCGAAGGCCTGGGTTTTCAGGTGGCCGTGGCGCCGAATGTCGATCTGGTTGTCTGTCAGCAAGCTGCCGAAACCAGCGCTCGACAGGCCGGGCTCGGTGTATGGCGCCAGTCGCCTGTACTGAAGGCGGAGCAGATCAGCACTTCCGGGTTCGCCGTGCTCAGTGGTCGTGTGAGCAAGGTTCAACGCAATCGCGGCGGGGTTTGGATCGAGTTACAGGATTCGGTTGTATTGCGCGTTGCACCCAATCTGCTGGGGCGGTTTGATGCGGGCTTGCTGGAAAGGCTCGAAGGCAAGCAGATCGAGGCGCGCGGTTGGGTACTGGATCGTTCGCGACGTGGCGGACTGAAGGAAGGTCAGGCACGCTGGATGTTGCCCTTGACCGACCCGGCGATGTTTCAAGTGGTGCAGTGATAAAAAATTGTAGACATTTTTTACGTTGATTGTGAACAGTCTAGCCCTTGTGTGCCGTGGCTCTTGGCCCAAAGTCGTAGAGCCGGGCGCTTGACAGGGGTGACCGGTCAGTCTTGTGGGGACTTTGCGAGGCGCGTATCCTCGCTCACCAGTCTGTCCAACAGTAAAAAGCGGAATGCCAAAATGTCTGATCTGAAAACTGCCGCTCTCGAATATCACGCCAATCCTCGTCCAGGGAAGCTGAGTGTCGAGCTCACCAAGGCCACGACCTGTCGCTGGCCTACAGCCCGGGCGTAGCCGAACCAGTACGCGAGATCGCCCGCGATCCTGAACTGGCCTACAAGTACACCGGCAAAGGCAACCTGGTTGCAGTCATTTCCGATGGCACCGCGATTCTCGGTCTGGGTAACCTCGGCCCATTGGCTTCCAAGCCAGTGATGGAAGGCAAGGGCGTACTGTTCAAGCGCTTCGCCGGCATCGACGTTTTCGACATCGAAGTCGACTCCGAAAGCCCGCAAGCCTTCATCGACACCGTCAAGCGCATCTCCATCACTTTCGGTGGCATCAACCTGGAAGACATCAAGGCACCAGAGTGCTTTGAAATCGAGCGCGCTCTGATCGAGCAGTGCGATATTCCGGTATTCCACGATGACCAGCACGGCACCGCTATCGTGACCGCCGCCGGCATGATCAACGCCCTGGAAATCGCTGGCAAAACCCTGCCGGAAGCCAAGATCGTCTGCCTGGGTGCCGGCGCTGCCGCCATTTCCTGCATGAAGTTGCTGGTGAGCATGGGCGCCAACATCGAAAACATCTACATGGTCGACCGCACCGGCGTGATCCACTCCGGCCGTGACGACCTGAACCAGTACAAGGCTGTGTTCGCTCACGCGACCGACAAGCGCACGCTGGCTGACGCCCTGCAAGGCGCTGATGTGTTCGTTGGTCTGTCCGGCCCGAACCTGCTGAGTGCTGAAGGCCTGCTGTCGATGGCGCCTAACCCGATCGTGTTCGCCTGCTCGAACCCTGATCCGGAAATCTCCCCGGAGCTGGCGCACGCTACCCGTAGCGACGTGATCATGGCCACCGGTCGTTCCGACTACCCGAACCAGGTCAACAACGTACTGGGCTTCCCGTTCATCTTCCGTGGTGCCTTGGACGTTCGCGCCAAGCGCATCAACGAAGAAATGAAAGTGGCTGCGGCCAACGCCCTGCGTGAACTGGCCAAGCTGCCGGTGCCTCAGGAAGTGTGCGACGCCTACGGCGGCATCAAGCTGGAATTCGGTCGTGAGTACATCATTCCGAAGCCAATGGATGCCCGCTCCGATGCCGTGGCCAAAGCTGCCATCGAGACCGGCGTGGCGACCCTGCCATATCCGAAGAACTACCCGCTCAAAAGCGTGGATGACGTGTTCAACGGCTAAGCCGTTGTAGCGCTTCAACGAAAGCCCCGGCTTGTGAAAGTCGGGGCTTTTTTGTGCCTGAAGGTTTTGTGGGGTTTCTGATGGCCTGTTCGCGAGCAAGCCCGCTCCCACATTGGAATGCGCACCCCTGTGGGAGCGAGCTTGCTCGCGATGGCGATATGACAGGAAGCCCGGATGCAAAAAAGCCCCGCCTTCTACAGAAGAGCGGGGCTTTATGTTGGTCCTGCAATCAGAACAAATCGATCGGCGCCGCTTCATCCGCCGGCAGCGGGCTGCCAGGTGCCAGACCGTTGCCCAGCTCGTTCCCGGACGGTGGCGTATCTTCGACCTTGAACAGTTCAAAGTAGGCCCCCGGGGTGCCCGGGCTGGCTGCGCGACCGCTGATCGGATCGACTCGCAGGCTGAGGATGCCTTCGGGCTCCGGTTGAGTATGCGGTGGTTTGCCTTTGAGCGCGGCGCCCATGTAGTTCATCCAGATCGGCAGCGCGACGGTGCCGCCGAATTCCTTGCGACCCAGGCTTTCCGGTTGATCGAAGCCGGTCCACACGGTCGTCACGTAATCGGCGTTGTAGCCGGAGAACCAGGCGTCCTTGGATTCGTTGGTCGTACCGGTCTTGCCGGCAATGTCAGGGCGGCCCAGGGCGAGCGCGCGGCGACCGGTGCCGAGCTTGATCACATCTTCAAGCATGCTGTTGAGGATGTACGTGGTGCGCCCATCAACGATGCGTTCGGCCACGGCGGGTGCTTGTGGTGTCGGCGTAGTGCCCGGTGCCTCGCCCGGCGTTGCGTTGACCGTGAAGGCTTGGGCGGCCGGCACGGCAATGCCATCGCTGGCAGCGCCGCCCTGAGGCACGCTCGGCGGGTTGGCGACGAACAGCGTGTCGCCGTTGCGGCTTTCGATCTTGTCGATGATGTACGGGGTGATCTTGTAGCCGCCGTTGGCGAAGGCGCTCCAGCCGGTGGCGATTTCCATTGGCGTCAGGGTCGCGGTGCCCAGCGCCAGGGACAGGTTGGGTGGCAAGTCCTGTTTGTTGAAGCCGAAGCGCGTGATGTAGTCGATGGTCTTGCCAACGCCCATCGCTTGCAGCAAGCGGATCGACACCAGGTTGCGCGACTTGTACAGCGCTTCACGCAGGCGAATCGGGCCGAGGAAGGTGTTGGTGTCGTTCTTCGGGCGCCAGACTTTGTCCAGGTACTCGTCGACGAACACGATCGGTGCGTCGTTCACCAGGCTGGAGGCGGTGTAGCCGCTATCCAGTGCGGCGGCGTAGACGAACGGTTTGAAGCTCGAGCCCGGCTGGCGCTTGGCCTGCAATGCGCGGTTGTAGTTGCTCTGTTCGAAGGCGAAGCCGCCCACCAGCGAACGAATGGCGCCGTTCTGTGGGTCCAGGGACACCAGAGCGCCTTGGGCCTGCGGGATCTGGCTGAACTTCAGCGAATTGTCCGGCTGACGCTGCACACGAATCAGGTCACCGACCTGGGCCACGTCCGAGGGTTGTTTCGGGTTGGCGCCCATGCTGTTGGTGTTCAGGAACGGCCGGGCCCACTTCATGGTGTCCCAGTTCACGTGTTCCTGACCGGAGCGGGTCAGTACCTGCAGGCCGGTCTTGTCGACCTGGGTCACGATGGCCGGTTCCAGGCCGCTGATGATGCGTTGTTTGGTCAGCTCGGTTGCCCAGGCCTCGCGGGTCTTGCCCGGCAGTCGCGACTCTGGCCCGCGATAGCCGTGACGCTGATCGTAGGTCATCAGGCCTTCGTGGACCGCGGTGTTGGCCAGTTCCTGGAGGTCGCTCGGTACCGTGGTCGTGACGCGGAAGCCTTCGGTATACGCGTCGCTACCGTAGCGCCCGACCATTTCAGCACGGGCCATTTCGGCGATGTACGGGGCGTTCACTTCCGGGGTCGGCACGTGATAGCTGGCGTTCAGTGGCTCGTTGACTGCAGCGGTGTAGTCGGCCTCGCTGATTTTTCCGAGCTTGTACATGCGCCCCAGGATCCAGTCGCGACGCTCCTTGCTGCGCGCCGGGTTGGCCAGTGGGTTGAAGCGCGACGGCGCCTTGGGCAGGCCGGCGATCATCGCCATCTGCGCCAGGCTGACATCGCGGATCGATTTGCCGTAATAGACCTGCGCCGCCGCCTCGATGCCGTAGGCGCGGTTACCCAGATAGATCTTGTTGACGTACAGCTCGAGGATCTCGTCCTTGGTCAACTGGCGTTCGATCTGCAGGGCCAGCAGGATCTCGGTGGTCTTGCGTGAAAAGCTGCGTTCGCTGGTCAGGAAGAAGTTCTTCGCCACCTGCATGGTGATCGTGCTGCCGCCGGACTGGATGTGTCCGCTTTTGACCAGTTGGGTCGCGGCACGCATCAGGCTGCTCGGATCGACGCCGTAGTGGTTGGCGAAATTGTCGTCTTCAGCACTTAGTAACGCATTGATGAAATTGGGGGGAATGTCGGCGAAACGGATCGGTGTACGGCGCATTTCGCCAAATTCTGCGATCAACTTGTTATCGCTGCTGTAGACCCGCAAAGGGATCTGCAACTGGATGCTTCTCAGCGCCTCCACGGACGGTAGTCCGGGACTAAGGTAAAGGTACGCCCCGCTCAGACCCAGAAGGAGTCCGCAGAAAACCGCGACGATGGACCAACCGAAAAACTTCAGCAGACGAATCAAGGCTTTTGGATATCCAGGGTAAAAAATGAATTGGGCAACAGGGTTCAGGCTAATCGAGAACGACCCGCGCTTGAGCAAAAGCGGAAAAAAACGCTGGGCATTATAAGCATTTTTCTGATCGGGAGCGTGGCTGGCGCTGCTGTCAAGACGGGTGGATTGAACGCAATGGACATTGCAGAGTCCGTAACTCACGGAAAGTCATAGGGAATTGGTAGTGCCAGGACTCTTCAAGAAAAAATCCAATACGCTGCTGGGAATCGACATCAGTTCCACCTCGGTGAAACTTCTTGAGTTGAGCCGTCAGGGTGAGCGCTACCGGGTCGAGGCCTATGCGGTCGAGCCATTGCCGGTCGGTGCGGTGATCGAAAAGAATATCGCCGAGCTCGAAGGTGTGGGGCTGGCCATCACTCGCGCGCTGGCCAAGGCCAGAACCGCCCTCAAGAACGTGGCCGTGGCCGTAGCGGGCTCAGCGGTGATCACCAAGACCATCGAGATGGATGCCGGTCTTTGCGAAGACGAAATGGAAAGCCAGCTGAAAATCGAGGCTGACCAGTACATTCCTTATCCTCTTGACGAAGTCGCGATCGACTTTGAAGTCCAGGGCGCCTCCGGGCGTAATCCCGATCGCGTCAACGTGCTGCTCGCCGCTTGTCGCAAGGAAAACGTCGAAGTTCGCGAGGCCGCCCTGGCCCTGGCGGGGCTGACCGCCCGCGTGGTCGATGTCGAGGCCTACGCGCTGGAGCGTTCATTCGAACTTCTGGCCGGTCAGCTCGCGGTTTCCGAGAAACCTTTGACGGTCGCAGTGGTGGACATCGGCGCCACCATGACCACCCTGAGCGTGCTGCACAACGGGCGGATTATCTACACCCGCGAACAACTGTTCGGCGGTCGCCAACTGACCGAGGAAATCCAGCGTCGCTACGGCCTGACGCTGGAGCAGGCGGGGTTGGCGCAAAAGAAGGGCAGTTTACCGGATGACTATGCCGCTGAGGTCTTGCAGCCATTTCGAGAGGCGCTGGTGCAGCAGGTATCGCGCTCGTTGCACTTCTTCCTTGCTTCCGGCCAGTACAGCGCCGTCGACCATGTCCTGCTGGCCGGCGGTACGGCGTCGATCCCGGGGCTGGACCGTTTGATCGAGCAGCAATTGGGCATGCCGACCCAGGTCGCGAACCCGTTTTGCGAAATGACTCTGGGCAGCAAGGTCAATGGCGCTGCCTTGGCGAGTGATGCCCCGGCGTTGATGATCGCCTGCGGTCTGGCCCTCAGGAGCTTCGACTGATGGCACGGATCAACCTTTTACCCTGGCGCGAGGAGCGACGTGAAATCCGCCGCAAGCGCTTTCTGCTGGTCCTGGTGGCGGCAATGGTGGGCGCGATGGGGGCGGTGCTGGTTGCGAACCAGGTCATTAGCGGTGCCATCGACCGGCAAGTCGCCCGTAACGATTACATCGGCAAGCAAGTCGCCGTGGTCGATGAGCGAATCAGCCAGATCAATGATCTCAAGGCGCGCCGTCAGCAATTGGTCGAGCGCATGGGTGTCATCCAGGGCCTGCAAGGCAATCGCCAAATCAGCGGGCGAATGTTTGACCAGTTGGCGCGAGCCCTGCCCGACGGCGTGTATTTCACCGAAGTGAAAATGACCGCAAAGACCTTGTCCATCACCGGTGCCGCACAATCCAACAACCGCGTTTCAGAATTGATGCGCAACCTCGAGGCATCAGACTGGTTCGATGCGCCGAGCCTGACCGAAGTCAAGGCCACGGCTGCCGGCCAGCTGGAGCAGGCAAACGTCTTCCAGTTGACCGTCCGCCAGACTCAACCCGCAACACCGGAGGGGGGCAAATGAGTCTGTCCGAATGGTTTGAAGGGGTGCGCAAGATCGACATCAATGATCTGGATACCAGCAACATGGGTTCCTGGCCGCCGGCGATCAAGTGTCTGGTGGCCGCCTTGCTCGTGTTTCTGGTGCTGGCTTTTGGCTATAACTTTTCCACCCACGACCTTGTGAGCCAGCTCGATCTCAAGCGTGAGGAAGAGTTGACACTCAAGGAGCAGTTCGCCAGCAAGGCCCGCATGGCGGCAAACCTGGATCTCTATACCCGGCAGTTGAAAGAGATGGGGAACACCTTCATCGTGCTGTTGCGGCAATTGCCCAGCGATACCGAAGTGCCCGGCTTGCTCGAAGACATCACGCGTACGGGCCTCGGCAGTGGCCTGGAGTTCGAAGAGATCAAGTTACTGCCGGAGGTGGCCCAGCCGTTCTACATCGAACTGCCGATCCAGATCACGGTCACCGGGGAATACCACGACCTGGCTACCTTCGTCAGTGGTGTGGCCGGGTTGCCGCGAATCGTTACCCTGCACGATTTCGATTTGGCTCCTGTCAGCCCTGAGGGTGGTCCGAAACTGCGCTTGACCATCCTCGCCAAGACCTACCGCTACAACGACAAGGGACAGCATCAATGAGCCTGGTACGTTGTTTTTCGGTGGTGGTGTTGCTGTCTGTCCTGTCAGGTTGTGGCGGGGGCGATGACTACACCGATCTGGACGCGTACATGAACGAAATGCGTCTGCACGGGCCGGGGAAGATTGAACCAACGCCAGTATTCCAGTCTTACCCTGCATTCACTTACAACGCGGCGAATATGCGCAGCCCGTTTTCGCCGCAGATCAGCACTGATCTGGCGGCCCGGCGGCGGGGTTCGGGTAACGTCAAGCCCGACCCGGATCGGGTTAAACAATACCTCGAAGGCTTCAACATCGAGCAGTTTGAAATGGTCGGCACCCTTTCCAATGCAACGGGTTCCTATGCCCTGCTGCGCGGGGCGGGTGGGGTGCACCGGCTGAAAGTCGGCGATTATCTGGGGCGTAACCACGGACGGATCGTTGCGATCAGTGGCTCTCAAGTCGATGTGGTTGAAATTGTCCCCGATGGTCAGGGTGCGTGGCTGGAGCGTCCCCGGACCATCCCTTTGAAAGAGCACTCATAGTGGAACTCCAATAATGAACAGGATTCTTTCCACCGTCGGCCTTTCGCTATGGATAGCGTTGTTGTCGCCGATGGTACAAGCGGCCAATCTCAAGGCGCTGGATGTGGCAGCGCTGCCGGGTGACCGTGTCGAGTTGAAGTTGTCGTTCGATGCGCCACCCCCGGTGCCCCGCGGCTACACGACGGATACGCCAGCCCGGATTGCCCTGGATTTGCCGGGTGTCGCCAGTCAACTGGCGAGCAAGACTCACGATCTGGGCAGTGGAAATGCCCGAAGTGCGACGGTGGTGGAAGCCCGAGACCGTACGCGGTTGATCATCAACCTGACCCAGCCGGCCCCGTACGACTCGCGAATAGAAGGTAACAATCTGCTGGTTGTTGTCGGGCAGGGAGTCAAACCGTCGATATCCAGGCCGGCGGCGGTAGCAACGCCGGTTCCGGCACGAGCCGTCGCGACGGCGGGCAAGGCCATTCGGGGTGTGGATTTCCAGCGGGGGACCCAGGGCGAAGGCAACGTGGTGATCGACTTGTCGGATCCATCGATTGCGCCCGACATACAAGAGCGCGAAGGCAGGATCATCGTCGGATTTGCCAAGACCTTATTGCCCGAGCGATTGCGCGTGCGCCTGGACGTGAAGGATTTCGCCACGCCCGTGCAGTTCGTCAATGCCAGCGCGAGCGGCGATCGGGCCACCATCAGCATTGAACCCGGCGGCACGTTCGATTACTCGACCTATCAGACTGACAATAAACTCACGGTCAGCGTTCGCCCGGCGACAGTCAACGAACTGCATAAACGCAATGCCGGGCAACAGGCCTACAGCGGCGAGAAGCTATCGCTGAACTTCCAGGACATCGATGTGCGCTCGGTGCTGCAACTGATCGCCGATTTCACCAACCTCAATCTGGTGGCCAGCGACACGGTCCAGGGGGGAATTACCCTGCGTCTGCAGAACGTGCCGTGGGATCAGGCGCTGGATCTGGTGCTGAAAACCAAGGGGCTGGACAAGCGCAAGGTCGGCAATGTCCTACTGGTTGCGCCGGCTGATGAAATTGCTGCCCGTGAGCGTCAGGAGCTCGAATCGCAGAAGCAGATTGCCGATCTGGCACCGTTGCGTCGGGAGCTGTTGCAGGTCAACTACGCCAAGGCGGCGGATATCGCCAAGCTCTTCCAGTCGGTGACCAGTGCCGAAGCGAAACCCGACGAACGGGGATCAATCACCGTTGATGAACGCACCAATAACATCATTGCCTACCAGACCCAGGACCGGCTGGATGAGCTGCGCAGGATCGTCACGCAGCTGGATATCCCTGTGCGTCAGGTGATGATCGAGGCGCGCATTGTCGAAGCCAACGTCGACTATGACAAAAGCCTCGGGGTGCGCTGGGGTGGTTCGATACAGAACAAGGGCAACTGGAACACCTCCGGCGTCAGCAATGGACTCAATGGGTCATCGACCATTGGCACGCCCGGCAGTACCAGCACCAACTCACCGTTCGTCGACATGGGCGTAGCCAACAACACCTCGGGAATCGGTATCGCCTTCATCACCGATAACGTCTTGCTGGACCTGGAGCTGACGGCCATGGAGAAAACCGGCAACGGGGAAATCGTCTCGCAGCCCAAGGTGGTCACGTCCGACAAGGAAACCGCCAAAATCCTCAAGGGCACGGAAATTCCCTATCAGGAAGCCAGTTCCAGCGGCGCGACTTCGGTGTCGTTCAAGGAGGCGTCGCTGTCGCTGGAAGTGACGCCGCAGATCACGCCCGACAACCGGATCATCATGGAAGTCAAGGTGACCAAGGACGAACCGGACTACCTGAACAAGGTTCAGGATGTACCCCCCATCAAGAAAAACGAAGTCAACGCCAAGGTCCTGGTCAACGATGGCGAGACCATCGTCATTGGTGGTGTTTTCTCAAATACTCAGAGCAAGGTTGTAGATAAGGTGCCATTTCTTGGCGATGTGCCGTATCTTGGCCGCCTTTTCCGGCGTGACGTGGTTTCGGAGAAAAAATCCGAGCTGTTG
>LNAP01002886.1_pt1 | contig 25437 bp, 25 predicted proteins | sample 602601 | NCBI WGS metagenome assembly LNAP01 (sample SAMN02440304, study PRJNA202911) | soil metagenome | biome: Subtropical and temperate rainforests or woodlands; isolation source: soil samples (1 kg each in a 20% v/v slurry with milli Q water) were... ...
CCGTACAGAAGCAAGTGCCCGGCAACAGGATCGCGCAAAAAGGGATTGACTAACCAGGGCCCGTTACAGAAGCCCGGATGGAGCGACGAGCAATCCGGGCTACGATCCCACCTACTTCGGCAGCAAATTCTTCAGCTTGTCGATGTCGCGCACGTTCATCTTGAAGCCGCCGGGCATCACGATGTCGCCGGGCTTCTGCTCCGGCTTGCAGGCCCCGAGCCACTTGGCTTCGAGGGTCATGGTGGTGTCGCGCCCCGCGGCGCCGACAGCGCCGCCTTGCGCATGCGACGAGGTCTTCACCGTATAGGCCGAGTTGAAATCGCCAGTGATCTCGGCATGCGAGGTCGTGCTGATGCCGGCGACGCTGCACTCGGAATCGCTGACATAGCCGGTCGCGGTCTTCTTGATCTCCTGCTTGGCGCAGATCTGCTTGGCCATCGGAGAGACGTTGTTGTTCATCTCCTTGTCGACGGTCTCGTCGGTGCAGTGCTGCATGGTCATCTCGGGCACGGGCGAGCCGGCCCTGACCATCTTGATTTCCCAGAGACCGGCCTTGCGCACCGGCAGATCGTCCGCACGAGCCACGCCTGCCGACAGAACGAGGCAAAGGGCCGAGCCGAGCAAAGCGAGTTTGCGCGTCATGAGGAGATGCTCCCGGCTGAGAGATTGGGGCGCTGCGAAAGCGCTTTAGTAGAGCGTGCGGATCGGCTGCTCGGCGGCGCCATAGGGCACCCAGCGGCAGGAGAACGAGATGTAGCCGCCCTCATAGGCCTGCACCGCGAGAAACTTCACCACCTTGCCGTAGCGCGCGCAGTGATCGACCGCGACCTGACGCGCATCGACCTGGGTCGCCATCGAATAGGCGATGATGCCGCCGGTGTCGTTGCCCTTGAACGGCGGCACCGGAAGGAGATCGGCGCGCGCCGACTGGCTCGCCATAATACCCAAGGCAAGAATGCCCGCGGCCGCAATGATTCGCATTCCCGTTACTCCAATTGGTTGGCGCCAGTTTACGGTGCCGGAATGGAAGTGAAAAGAACTGAAGCCCTGCCGGCTGCGACGTTATGGTCAACTCTTGGGTAAGTGTTGCCGCGCTGCACTTGACCTGCCCGGGCCTTCGCGGCACCGTCCAGCCTTCAAGACCCAGCTGTCCGGATTGCCCATGCGCGCCCCCTCCCTGAAATCGCTCCGCTTTGCCGCCGTGCTCGGCCTCATGTTCGGGGCAATGTCGCTCGGCGAGGCCAGGGCCGCCAATCCGCTGGAGCTAAACTTCTGGCTCAGCGGGCCGCGCTATGACGGCGCCGTCGCCGATTGCGACAAGGCGCTGCCGACCATCGCCACCCAGTTCTGGGAAAAGGAAAGCTCGTTCTGGAATTCCTCGTTGAAGATCACCGGCTTCGCCGCTGTTCACGAGGTCGCTTTCCGGCCCTGGCAGTCCGACAACATTCCCCGCCGCTATTGCACCGGCGAGGCCATGCTCAATGACGGCAAGGCACGCAAGGTGCATTTCTCGATCATCGAGGACGGCGGCTTTGCCGGGTACGGCAACGGTGTCGAATGGTGCGTGGTCGGAGTCGATCGCAACTGGGCCTACAATCCGGCCTGCCGCGCCGCCAAGCCGTAATTCGACCAGCCCTGATTCGGACCGATCAGGAGCCAAGCGAGCGCCGCTCGAAATTTGTTCTTGAAATGTTCTTTTCGCCTGCTAGGCTCGATTGCACAGTCTAGTTGAGGGGCGTCGCCATGTTTCATTCCAGATTGCAATCTTTCTCCCGCCTGATGATCTCGCTGACGCTTGCCCTACCCCTTGCGGCCGGGCTGGTCGTCTTCGCCAGCGGTGCAAAGGCCCAGGACAAGCGGCAGAACGCGCCCGGCGAATTCGATTTCTATGTGCTGTCGCTGTCGTGGTCGCCCTCGTTCTGCGAGGAGGCCGCCGAGCGCGGCGGGCGCTCGCAGATGCAGTGCGGCGGGCGGCCCTATGCCTTCGTGGTGCACGGGCTGTGGCCGCAATATGAGAACGGCTTCCCGGAATACTGCCAGCGGCCGTCGCCGCGGCTGAACCGCAACATCGTCTCCTCGATGCTCGACCTCATGCCGGCGCCCGGCCTGATCTTCAACGAGTGGGACAAGCACGGCACCTGCTCGGGGCTCGACGGCCGCAATTATTTCGAGACGATCCGCAAAGCGCGCGCCGTGGTGAAGATCCCGGCCGAATATCTCGACCTGTCGCAGGCCAAGTCAGTGGCGCCGGCCGCCGTCGAGGAAGCCTTCATCAAGGCCAATCCGGGCCTGAGCAATGCAGCCGTGTCGGTCACCTGCAACCGGACGCGGCTCTCCGAGGTCCGCATCTGCCTCAGCAAGGATTTGCAGTTCCGCGCCTGCGAGGACACCGACCGCCGCGCCTGCCGCCGCGACCAGGTTACGATGCCGCCGATCAGGGGTGGTTGAGGACAGTACAGCCTCCGTCATGCCCGGACTTGTCCCGGCCATCCACGTCCTTCCTGCCCTGTGGTCGCGCGTGGATGGCCGGGACAAGTCCGGCCATGACGAGTAGAAGATGCTGCGCATCTTCTCTCATGAGCCGCAGATCTTCCCATGAACTACCGTCACGCCTTCCACGCCGGCAGCTTCGCCGATGTCATCAAGCACATCGTGCTGGCCCGCATCATCACCTATCTGCAGGACAAGCCGGGGGCGTTCCGCGTCATTGACACCCACGCCGGCGCCGGCCTTTACGATCTCGACAGCGACGAGGCGCGCCGCAGCGGCGAGTGGCTGACGGGCATTGCGCGGCTGATGCAGGCGCGGCTGTCTAACGACACCATCGCGCTGATCAAGCCCTATCTCGACATCGTTCGCGCCTTCAATCCGAAGGCCGAGCTCAAGGCCTATCCGGGCTCGCCGCTGATCGCGCGCGGCCTGATGCGGCCGCAGGACCGCCTGGTCGCCTGCGAGCTCGAGCCGAAGGCCCGCAAGGCGCTGATCGGCGTGCTGCGCCGCGACGAACAGGCCCGCGTGGTCGATCTCGACGGCTGGGTGGCGCTCCCTGCTTTCGTGCCGCCGAAGGAACGGCGCGGCCTCGTGCTGATCGATCCGCCGTTCGAGGCAAAGGACGAGTTCGAAAGGCTCGGCGAGGCCTTCTCGGCGGCCTTCGCGAAATGGCCGACTGGTATCTATGTAATCTGGTATCCGGCCAAGAGCCGGCGCGCCACCGACGCGCTATCGCAGCTCGTGGCGCGGCTCGCAGCCGCAGCAAAGCCGCCGGGAAAATGTCTGCGCCTCGAATTCAGTGTCGCGCCGCAGCTCGACGGCGCCGCCCTCACCTCCACCGGCCTGCTGATCGTCAACCCGCCCTACACGCTGCACGGCGAGCTGAAGACGATCCTGCCCGAACTGGAAATGCCGCTCGGCCAGGGCGGAGCTGCCAGATTCCGATTAGAGGTGCCGCGGCCGTAACGCTCCGGCATTCTTGGGAAAAATATGCAGTAGCGGTAGTCAATCTGCAGAGAACCGTATTATGCTGTTTCAGTGACTGGCTTTACGTTCCGCTTCCGCGAATGGTTGCGGCGGAGTGAAGGCCTAAGAAAGATCCGGCCGGACCGACAAGGTCCGTTCAAGGATGGCCAGCTCTCCCGGGCTCCGTAAGGCCCGGTCATGTCGTGACGTGAGTCTGCGTCGCGACGGAGGAGCAATGAGGGGGAGTTTCCCGATGGCCATGACGGGAACGGTTAAGTTCTTCAACGGCGAGCGCGGCTACGGTTTCATCAAGCCGGACGACGGCGGTCGCGATGTGTTCGTACACATCACCGCTGTGGAGCGGGCGGGACTGAAGGACCTTGCCGAAGGACAGCGTATTACTTTCGAAGTCGAGCCGGACAAGAAGGGGAAGGGACCGAAGGCGGTCAATTTAGTCCTCTCCTAGCGGGCCTGACGCAAACCACCTGACGCAAAAAAAATCCCGGCCGCGAGCGGCCGGGAGGTTGTTGTCCGGTATTTTCTTGTTGCTATCAGAAGTGATAGTTCACGCCTGCGCGCACAACGCTGGCGCTATAGCCGTTTGAGACACCCGTAATTCCGAACTGGCTCGTCGACAGATCGATGTAGAGATATTCGAGTTTCACGCTCCAGTTCTGCGCAAGACCGAGTTCTGCGCCGGCACCGATGGTCCAGCCGGCGCTGGTGTGCGACTCTGTCCAGCCAAACGTCTGCGCACGCAGTTCGCCGAAGGCGAGGCCGGCGGTCCCGTAGAACAGCACGTTGCTGAAGGCATAGCCGGCGCGGCCGCGCAGGGTGCCGAACCAGGGATTGGAGAACTTCCACGGCGCGAAAGTGTCGTCGGCGCCGGCGGCCTGGATGTCGCCCTCGACACCGAACACCCACGGGCCGTTCTGGAAATTGTAGCCGGCCTGCGCGCCACCGACGAAGCCGGAGGGCTTCACGGGACTGTTGCTCACCGAGCCCCACTCATAGCCGAGATTGGCGCCGAGATAGGGGCCCGCCCAGCTATAGGCGTTGAGCGGCTGATTGACCGTGTAGGGCGCACGCTGCCCGTAACTGAGATCGGCGGCCTCTGCCGAAGCTGTCCAGGCGGCAGCAACCAACGCGGCTGCGCCCACAACGAACCCCTTCATCACACTCTCCAACGCAACTGCCGTAACCGGATGCTGCCTTGCGCCGCCGCGCCGGGCCAAAAACGCATGGTTACGGAACCAAGAACTTTTCGCGTAAGATTTATCGAGAGTTTTAAGTTAAAGGGCTGTTAAGGCGGGTTACCGCGCTGTTAACAGACTTAAGGAAGCGTTACCGGGAACCGCGCCCGCCATCCCTGTGCGTGCCGCACCGCCGGAACTTCAAATCGGCATCCCCAGCGCTTAAATTCGCACCATGGTTCACGATTCCACCGACAATCCGGATGAGGCGCGCGCGCGCAAATCGCCGCGGGCCGCTGCGACCGACACTCCGCCCGAGGGGCTGACGCCGCCGGATCTCGATCCCGTGGCCGCCGGCGGCGACGACGAGGACGAGCCGCGGCTGCCGGACATCCTGGAGGAGAGCGGCGCGGTCGGCGAGGAGCCTCTGGCGACGGGCCACGAGGCGATCGAGCGCGCGGTCCGGCTCGCCCCCACCTCGCCCGGCGTCTATCGCATGCTCAGTGCGAATGCCGACGTGCTGTATGTCGGCAAGGCCAAGAACGTCAAAAAGCGCCTGTCGAACTATGCGCGCCAAAGTGCGCCGCAGCCGGCGCGCATCCTGCGCATGATCGCCGCCACCGTGACCGTGGAAATCATCTCGACCACGACCGAGACCGAAGCGCTGCTGCTCGAGGCCAACCTCATCAAGCAGCTCCGGCCGCGCTTCAACGTGCAGCTGCGCGACGACAAGTCGTTTCCCTATATCCTGATCACCGGCGACCATTGGGCGCCGCAGATCCTCAAGCACCGCGGCGCCCAGTCGCGGCCCGGCCGCTATTTCGGCCCGTTCGCCTCCGCCGGCGCCGTCAACCGCACCATCACGGCCCTGCAGCGCGCGTTCCTGATCCGCTCCTGCACCGACTCGTTCTTCGAGAGCCGCACCAGGCCCTGCCTGCTCTACCAGATCCGCCGCTGCGCCGGTCCCTGCACCCGCGAAATCGACTTCCCCGGCTACACGACGCTGGTGCGCGAGGCGACCGACTTCCTGTCCGGCAAGAGCCAGGCGGTGAAGAAGGAGCTCGCGGGCGAAATGGAAAGGGCCTCGGGCGAGCTCGAATTCGAAAGCGCCGCGCTGTACCGCGACCGCCTCGCCGCGCTGTCGGCGATCCAGTCGCAGCAGGGCATCAATCCGCGCACGGTCGAAGAAGCCGACGTGTTCGCCATCCACCAGGAAGGCGGCTTCTCCTGCGTCGAAGTGTTCTTCTTCCGCACCGGGCAGAACTGGGGCAACCGCGCCTATTTCCCGCGCGCGGAGAAGACCTACACGCCGGAGGAAGTGCTCGGGTCCTTCCTCGCCCAGTTCTACGACGACAAGCCGCCCCCCAAGCACATCCTGCTCTCGCACGAGATCGAGGAGAGCGAGCTGCTGGCCAATGCGCTGTCGATCAAGGCCGGCCACAAGGTCGAGGTCACGACGCCCAAGCGCGGCGAGAAGAAGGAACTGGTCACCCACGCGCTGACCAATGCGCGCGAGGCGCTGGGCCGCAAGCTCGCGGATACCGCGACGCAGAGCCGGCTGCTGGATGCCATGGCCGCGACACTGAGCCTGCCGCATTCGCCCAAGCGCATCGAGGTCTACGACAACAGCCACATCCAGGGCACCAATGCGGTCGGCGCGATGATCGTCGCCGGCCCGGACGGCTTCGTCAAAAACCAGTACCGCAAGTTCAACATCAAGTCGGAAGGGCTCACGCCCGGCGACGACTACGGCATGATGCGCGAGGTGCTGGAGCGCCGCTTCAAGCGCCTCGTCAATCCGCCCGAAGAGGGCACAGCGAGGACCAGGGACGACGACTTCCCGCAATGGCCCGATCTCGTCATCATCGATGGCGGCCGCGGCCAGCTCAATGCGGTCCGGGAAATCTTCACGAATCTCGGCCTGACCCAGGTGTCGCTGATGTCGGTCGCCAAGGGGCCGGACCGGGATGCCGGCCGCGAGACCCTGTTCATGCCGGAGCGCGAGGCGATCAAGCTGGAGCCGCGCGACCCCGTGCTCTATTTCATCCAGCGGCTGCGCGACGAGGCCCACCGCTTCGTCATCGGTTCGCACCGCAAGCTGCGCAAGAAGGACATTCGCGAGGCCGGTTTGCAGGAGATTCCGGGCATCGGCCCGTCACGCAAACGTGCCTTGCTGCATCATTTCGGAACCCTGAAGGAGATCGAACGGGCCTCGATCGTCGATCTCGGCAAGGTTCCGGGGGTGAGCGCCGAGAGCGCGCGCAGGATTTTCGACTATTTCCATCCCCAGCCGGGGTGAACTCAAGGGAGCCGCGGTCATATGGTCGTCGCATCCCGCACCCCATTTGGGAGCTGGACGGTTGACCTTCAGGCACCAGCGGTATTGGTAGGACGGATGAACATCGCCACGACACGAGGGACGAACAGCCGCGCGATGTCCCTCCCGAACATCCTGACCTATGGCCGGATCGCCGCGATCCCGGTCGTGGTCGGGTGCATCTACGCGCAATCGATTCTGGACCAGCCGCTGTGGCTGCGCTGGGTGGCGGTCGCCATCTTCATCGCCGCGGCAGTGACCGATTACCTCGACGGCTATTACGCCCGGATCTGGAATCAGCAATCGGCGTTCGGCCGGATGCTCGATCCGATCGCCGACAAGCTGCTGGTCGCCTCCTGCCTGCTCATGCTGGCCGCGGACGGCATCATCCACGGCTGGTCGCTGTGGGCCGCGATCGTGATCCTGTGCCGTGAGATCCTGGTTTCGGGCCTGCGCGAATACCTCGCCGCGCTGCGCGTCAGCGTGCCCGTGACCAGGCTTGCCAAGTGGAAGACCACGGTCCAGCTCGTCGCCATCGGCTTCTTGCTTGCGGGCCCGGCCGGCGACGAGGTAGCGCCGATCGTCTCGATGATCGGGCTGGCGCTGCTATGGGCTTCGGCGATCCTCACCATGTACACCGGCTACGATTATTTCAGCTCCGGCATCCATCACCTCATCAAGGAGGATGAGGCATGAAGGTGAAGTACTTCGCCTGGGTGCGCGAGCGCGTCGGCAAGGCCGAGGAGACGATCGAGCCGCCCGCGACCGTCCGCACCGTCGAGGAGCTGATCGCCTGGCTGTCCGGCCGGAGCGAGGCTTATGCTTATGCCTTCGAGAAGCCGAAGGTGATCCGCACCGCGATCGACCACGCCCACGTCAAGTCCGACGCCGCCATCGCCGGCGCCCGCGAGATCGCGTTCTTCCCGCCGATGACCGGCGGCTAGTCCATGACATCCACTGCCACCAGCTGCCCCGTCACCATCCGCATCCAGGAAGACGATTTCGACATCGCGCGCGAGATCGCGGTCCTGACCAAGAGCCGCACCGACATCGGTGCCGTCGTCAGCTTCTCCGGCATCTGCCGCGGCGACGAGGACAGCGCGAAGATCGCGGCGCTGACGCTTGAACACTATCCCGGCATGGCGGAGGAAGAGATCAAGCGCCATGCCGACGAGGCGACGTCGCGCTGGCCGCTCAACGGCGTCACGGTCATCCATCGCGTCGGGCGGTTCATGCCCGGCCAGAACATCGTGCTGGTGCTCACCGCCTCGCAGCACCGCCAGGCGGCGTTTCAGGCCGCCGAGTTCCTGATGGACTATCTCAAGACCAACGCGCCGTTCTGGAAAAAGGAAGAGAGCGCCACCGGCACCGGCTGGGTCGAGGCCCACGCCCGTGACGACGAGGCCGCCGCACGCTGGACCCGATCCTGATGGCAAGAGCATCCAAGAAGACCGTGCGCGGCCGCGCCGCCCCGAAACTCGCGAAGGTCGGCCGCGGCGAGCTGCTCACGCTGATCGATTTCGTCCGCTATGCAGTGAGCCGCTTCACCGAGGCCAAGCTCGCCTTTGCGCACGGTACGACGGATCCGGTCGCCGAAGCCGTCTTCCTGGTCTGTGAGGCCCTGCACCTGCACCCCGACCAGTTCGAGATCTTTGCCCATGCCTGCGTCACGACGGCGGAGGGCAAGACCCTTCTCGACCTCATCCATAAACGCGTGACCACGCGCAAACCGGCCGCCTATCTCGTCAACAAGATCTACATGCGCGGCCTGCCCTTCTATGTCGACGAGCGCGTCATCGTTCCGCGCTCCAGCTACTGGAGTCGCATTTCGGCGGCGACGGCGAAGTGGGGTCCCTGATCGACGATCCCACCGCCGTCGAGCGCGTGCTCGACCTCTGCACCGGCTCAGGGTGCCTGGCGATCCTCGCCGCGCATCATTTCCCGAACGCGACGATCGATGCCGTCGATATCTCGAAGGGCGCACTCGAAGTTGCCGCGCGCAATGTCAGCGAACACGGGCTCGACGAGCGGATCACACTCCACCGCGGCGATCTGTTCGCCCCGCTCGGCGACAACAAATACGATCTGATCATCACCAACCCGCCTTACGTCGATGCCGAGGGCATGGCGGCATTGCCGCCGGAATGCCGGGCCGAGCCGAAGCTCGCCTTCGACGGCGGCGCCGACGGTCTCGACGTGGTGCGCCGCATCCTGCACGACGCGCCCGACCACCTCACGCCAGATGGCGGGCTGCTCTGCGAGATCGGCCGCGGCCGCGAATTGGTCGACGAGGCATTTCCGGAACTGCCGCTGCTCTGGCTCGACACCGAGGAGTCCGAGGGCGAGGTGTTCTGGATCGCGGCCGCCGATCTCGGCTGATCCGTCACGACAATCGAGCTCCGGCGGAACAAGTCAAATTCCGCCACGTTCATCCCCCGACGAAGTTCTCGTTTCCGGAGGGTATCCGCATGCTCGCGCCATCGGGCGAATTGCTGCGCGCCGGCATGGCGCTGAAACTCAACCATCTCAAGCGGGCCGCCCAGTCCTACTTGCGCGACCGCACCAGCCAGGCCACCGGACACGCCACGTCCTATGCGGTCGCGGCGGGATTGTATGCGGCGACCGGGTTATTCCTGATCGCGACCACCTTTGTCGGCCTGATTGCGCTGTACCGCTGGGTTGCCATCACTTACGGACAGTTCTGGGGGTTTGGCGCCGTGGCGGTCGTGCTGCTGGTGCTGGCTGCAACCTGCGCTGGAGCCGCAATGGCACAGATGAATCGCCGGACCAAACCGATCGTGCCGCTTGCCAGCCGCCTGCGCGTTGCGATCGCGACTCCGCGGATACCGCGCGGAACGGTCCAGCAGGCGGTGAAGGAGGTTGCAACCGCGATTCCCCTGGTGCCGCTCGGGCCGGACGAGAACTCGGGCTCAACGGGTCGTGGCAGCAGGTCAAATCCTGTTCGCGACAGCCGGCCATTGCAGCTGGGCCTGATGGTCGCAGCTGCCGGATTGCTGGGCGTGACAGTGGCGCGGCGGAAGTACCGTCGCCACCGATTGGACGCATGATGTCCACGCCCCGATCAGGGCAATTCGACAGTTGGCTCCTGGTCGCCGCCACGACCGTCTTCGTGCTGGCTGCGGAACGGTATTTCCAGGGCTTCGGCCAGCCAAGGCCGCCCGAGACCCGCCGCAACACTGAAGCCAGCTCACCCGAAACCAATCCAGCGCATGCGGCCGCGCAGCCGGGCCGTGGCCGACGTTCGAACAACCCGTTCACGATCCCCTGGGCTGGCTGGAAGGACATCCTCTGGCGGACTTATCCCCGGATCGACGATGATCGACTGCTCGCAACAGCGGCCGGTGTCGTCTTCTTCGGCCTGCTCGCGATCTTTCCGGCCGTCACCGCGCTGGTATCGTTCTACGGCCTGTTCGCCGACCCCGTCACCATCGGCGATAATCTTCAGACCCTCGCGGTGATGCTGCCGGAAGGCACCTATCAGATCATCGGCGATCAGGTTACGCGCGTCGTCTCCAAGGGCAATGCCGAGTTGGGCACGACCTTCCTGATCGGCCTCGTGCTCGCAATCTGGAGTGCCAATGCTGGCGTCAAGGCCATTATCGACGCCCTCAACGTAGCCTACGAGGAACGCGAGAAGCGCGGCTTCATCCGGCTCAATATGGTCTCGCTGGCGTTTACCGTCGGCGGCATCGTGGCACTGCTGCTCATGGTCGGCGCCGTCGTCGCCTTCCCGCTCGCCCTTGATCACCTCCGGCTCGCGCCCGAAAGCAAGCTGATCATCGCGATTGCGCGCTGGCCCCTCCTGCTCGTGTTCCTGCTTGTCGCGCTGGCGCTGCTTTACCGGCTCGCGCCAAGCCGGGACGCACCGCGCTGGCAGTGGCTGAGCGTGGGCGCGGTGACCGCTGCCGTGCTCTGGATTGCCGGCTCGGCGCTGCTGTCCTGGTATCTGTCGGCCTTCGCCAATTACAACGCGACTTACGGTTCGCTCGGCGCCGCGATCGGCCTGATGATGTGGATGTGGATGTCGGCCATCGTCATCATGTTCGGGGCCGAGTTGAACTCGGAGATCGAGCGCCAGACCCTGCACGACACGACCACCGGGCAGCCGAAGCCGCTCGGCAGCCGTGAGGCCGTCTCCGCCGACACGGTCGGCGCCGCCGCTCCGAACTGATCGCGGAGGTCAGGCCGAGCTCCGGCCTGACCGAACTCGCCCTCAGCGCCTGATGATGACGGCTTCCAGATATTCGCCGTGCACGACTACCGTGCCGTCGTCGGCATGGTTGAACTCGCCCAGCAGTGTCATGAGATCGCCACGCAGCGCCGCCTGACCGGTCTCGTCGAGCGCGGCGAAGGCCTTCAGCATCGGTCCGTAGTACGATTTGAAGACATCGATCCAGTGCTCCGGCGAGCGATAGCGGAACACGAACATGCGCGGTTCGGCTGATATCTCCGAGGCCTTGGTGATGAACATCTCCTCGAGCCGTGCCTGCGTCCCCCACAAGGCCGGCGATTTCACACCCGCCGGTGGCGCCACATGCTTGCCGATGGTCTTGAAGAGCTGGCCGATGAACCCCTGCGGCGTCCAGTTGGCGAGGCCGATCTTGCCGCCGGATTTGCAGACCCGCGCAAGCTCGGAGGCCGCCTTGTCCTGGTCGGGCGTGAACATCACGCCGAAGGTCGAGACGACGACGTCGTAGCTGGCATCCGCAAACGGCAGCGCCTCCGCATCCGCCTCGCGAAATTCGACCGTCAGATGATCCGCCGCCGCGCGTTCCTGTCCGCGCCTCAGCAGCGCCGGCACATAGTCCGTGGACGTGACGTCACACCAGCGCCGCGCCGCCGCCAGCGTCGCATTGCCGTTGCCGGCGGCGACGTCCAGCACTTTGCTGCCGGCGCGCAAGTCCAGCGCCTCACAGAGCTGCTCGCCGACGATCTGCAAGGTGGTGCCTACGACGGCGTAGTCGCCGGACGACCAGGCGCCTTGCTGGCGCTGCTTGACGGCGGCGAGATCGGGTTGGGCGGGGGCCGGCTTGAGCGCTGCGGATGTCGACATGGCAATTCTCCTTGGGTTGAAAACGCCGGGACGATAAGGCGCATGCGGCTCGCTGGCCTTGAGAGCGGCGTTATTTTACGCTGAGACTGCCTTGATTTCCCCGCGGGAGCCGAGGGCAGCGTGACATTTCATTTCGAGGACTTCGTACTCGATCCCGAACGCCGCGAATTGCGGCGGATGGAGACGCATGTCGCGTTGGAGCCACAGGTGTTCGACCTGCTGCTCTATCTGGTCCGCAACCGCGAGCGCGTGGTGACGCGCGACAATCTGCTCGACGCGATCTGGAACGGCCGTGTCGTCTCGGAATCGACGCTGACCAGCCGGATCAACGCGGCGCGCCGTGCCGTCAACGACAATGGCGAGGAGCAGCGGCTGATCCGCACCATCGCGCGCAAGGGCATGCGCTTCGTCGGCGAGGTCAGAGAACTTTCCGCGGAAGCCATGCCCGCAGCACCAGGCAAGGCGTCCAACGCGCCGCCAACGGGATTGCCGCTGCCGGATCGTCCGGCCATCGCGGTGCTGCCGTTCACCAACATGAGCGGCGAGGCCGAGCAGGACTATTTCTCCGACGGCATCAGCGAGGACATCATCACCGCGCTGTCGAAGCTGCGCTGGTTCTTCGTGATCGCGCGCAATTCGTCCTTCATCTACAAGGGGCGCATGGTCCATCTGCGGCAGGTCGCCGAGGAGCTGGGCGTGCGCTATGTCGTCGAAGGCAGCGTCCGCAAGGACGGCGATCGCGTCCGCATCACCGCCCAGCTCAACGACGTTGCCACCGGCAGCCATCTCTGGGCCGAGCGCTACGACCGCGAGCTCGCCGACGTCTTCGCCGTGCAGGACGAGATCACGGAGGCGATCGTCGGCGCGATCGAGCCGCAGCTCTACGCCGCGGAAAACTTCCGCGCCCAGCGCAAGCTCCCGGACAGCATGGACGCCTGGGATCTCGTGATGCGCGCGCTATCACATTACTGGCGCGTGACGCGGCAGGATCATGTCGTGGCGCAGGCGCTGCTCGAAAAGGCCATCGCCCTCGACCCGAACTACGGCAAGGCGCTCGGCCTGCTCGGCACCAGCTACATGTTCACGGCGCATATGGGCTGGATGGAGATGGCCAGCGCAATAGCCGCTGCCGAGCGCGCCGCGCGCGCGGCGACCCGGGCCGACGACGAGGATGCCTGGGCGCACAACGCGCTTGGCCATGTCCACCTGTTCGCGCGGCGCTTCGAGGACTCGCTGGCGGAGTTCGAGACCGCGCTTCGGCTCAATCCGAACTTCGCGCTGGCGCAGGGCTATTACGGCCTGGCGCTCGGCTATTGCGGCCGCTGGCAGGATGCCGACGAGGCCGCGCGCAGGGCGATCCGCCTCAGCCCGCGCGACCCCTACGCTCCGGTTTATTTCGGCATCGCCGCCTATGCCCGCTTCCTCGGCGGTGATGACGCGGAGGCGATCCGGTTGGCCCAGGAGGCCTTGCGCCAACGCAGCGATTTCGTCGGCGCGCATCGGGTGCTGACCGCGGCCGCCGGCATGGCCGGGCACATGGAGATCGCCCGTGCCGCCCTGAAGGAGCTCCGCCGTGCCCAGCCGAACGTGTCGCTCGCCTGGATCGCCGAGTTCATGCCGGTCAAACTCGCCCCCGACCGCGAGCGCTATCTCGAGGGCTTTCGCCGGGCAGGCCTGACATAGGCTTTGCTGACATAAGCCTTACAGAGGCAGCTATCCCCTCGAATCAACAATGATGTTAGGGTCATGCCGCTTGGGGGAGCATGAGGCGTGACGGGTTCGCACAGCAGCCCATGTTTTCCCGGAGTGAGGCAGTCAGCTCTTTGAGGCGTAACGCGCGGCATGATTCGCATTTCGACGATCTTCATCGCCATCTGCATGGTTCTGGTCGCGGCCTCGCTCGGGCTGGTCCTCTACTCGGTTGCCGGCATCAGCGGAACCGAATCCGCGATCGTGGCGCTGACCGCGCTGACCTTCCTGATCCTCTACAACGCGGTGTCGATGCGGCTGCGCGATCGCAACGACGTTGGCGGCCAGATCGCCGATCTGTCGCGCGGCACCGCCGACCTCGCCCGCCAGGTCGCCGAGTTCGGCCGCCGGCTGGCTGCGATCGAGGGGCGCATCGCCTCGTCCAATTCGACCAACACCGACCGCATCCAGTCGGTGGCGGGCGAGATCAACGAGCTCGGCGGGCTCGTCAGGCAGCTCGCGACCACCGTGTCGGCCCACGAGGATCTTCTGGTTGGCAACGCGCCGGTCCCCTCTCCTGCTCCCGCTCCGGTCGCGATGCCGGAACCTGAGGCGCCGATCGACCTGATTGCAATGCCCGAGGAGCGCCCGGTTGCGCCTCCCCCGCTCCCGGCAGCGGCACCGCGGCCGACGCCGCCAGCGGTTCAGACCAAGACCGCCAACGCGGTTCAGGCGGTCAACGGACGCAACCAGCCCCAGATGCTGGCGACGCTGCGCAACGCGATCGACGAGAACCGCATCGACATCTTCCTGCAGCCGATGGTGACGCTGCCGCAGCGCAAGGTGCGGTTCTACGAGGCGGTGACGCGGGTACGTGACGGTCGCGACCAGCTGATTGCCGCCGAGGAGTTCATCAGCATCGCCGAGGCCTCGGGGCTGATCGGGCGCATCGACAACATGGTGATGCTGCGCTGCGTGCAGGTGCTGCGCCGCCTGATGGTGCGCAACAAGGATGTCGGCGTGTTCTGCAACGTCGCGGCCTCCACGCTCGGCAATTCGACCAGCTTCGCGCAGTGCCTCGACTTCCTCGAAGCCAACCGGGCACTGGCGCCGTCGCTGGTGCTGGAATTCAAGCAATCGACCTTCCGCAATCTCGGCCCGGCGGAAACCGAGAATCTCGCAGCTCTCGCCCAGCGCGGCTTCCGCTTCTCGATCGACCACGTCACGGATTTGCGCATCGAGCCGCGCGAGCTCGCCGACCGCGGCGTGCGCTTCATCAAGGTGCCGGCCTCGCTCCTGCTCGACCCCAGGCAGGCCTCGACCTCGGACATCCACCCCTCCGACCTCTCCGATCTGCTCGGCCGCTTCGGCATCGACCTGATCGCCGAGCGCATCGAAGGCGAGCGCGCGGTGGTCGATTTGCTCGACTATGACGTGCGGTTCGGCCAGGGCTTCCTGTTCGCGCCGCCCCGGCCATTGCGGCCGGAAGGGGCATCTGCTACCGGCGGGGCCGCGCCGAACCAGGCGCAGGACACCCAGGGATCCAATGGCTCCGCTCCCCCCAGCCCAGGTGCGACGTCTGCAGCACCTCCAGCCCAACGCATCACCACCGGCAGCGCCGCTCTCGCGCGGCGTATCTGATCGGCCGCGCGCATCATGACCACGCTGCATTTTGCCGAAAGCCTGCGCGAGCTCGTGGGCGGTGTGGACGTCGTGCTCAGCGACATCTGGGGCGTGGTCCATAACGGCCTGGAATCCTTCCCGGAGGCCTGCGAGGCGCTGCACAACTATCGCAGCCGTGGCGGTACGGTGATCCTGATCACCAATGCGCCGCGCCCGGCGGATTCGGTGCAGCGGCAGCTCCGCAAGCTCGGCGTCGCGGACGAGACCTATGACGCCATCGTCTCGTCGGGCGACCTGACGAGGCTCTATGTCGCCGAGCATCCCGGCCGCAAGATGTTCTGGCTCGGGCCCGAACGCGACAACTCGATCTATCGCGGCCTTGATGCGGTGACCGCGCCGCTGGAAGAGGCCGACTATATCGTCTGCACCGGGCTCTACGACGACGAGACCGAGACCGCGGAAGACTATCGCGGCATGATGCTGCAGGCGCGCGAGCGCAAGCTGACGCTGATCTGCGCCAACCCGGACATCGTGGTGGAGCGCGGCGATCGGCTGATCTATTGCGCCGGCGCCATCGCCGAGCTCTATCGCGAGATCGGCGGCGAGGTGATCTTCTACGGCAAGCCGCACCGGCCGATCTACGAGCGCGCGATGGCGCTCGCAGGCGAGCGCCAGGGCCACCCGATCGACCGGAAAAAGGTGCTGGCGATCGGCGATTCCGTCCGCACCGACCTGACCGGGGCGCGCGAATTCGGCATCGACTGCCTGTTCGTCACCCGCGGCATCCATGCCGAGGAGTTCGAGGGGCTCGACCAGCTCGACCCGACATCGGTGATGGAATTGTTCGGCCACCCGCCGAAAGCGTTGATGCGCGAATTGAAGTGGTGATGCTGGAGCTCTCGGCGACTCAGGCTTAGACGAATTGCTAAGCTCCAGACGCCGTCATGGCCGGGCCTGACCCGGCCATCCACGTCTTACTTCTAGCATCAGGAACGTGGATGCCCGGGACAAGCCCGGGCATGACGTTCCAAATGAAAAATGATTGTCCGGCGAAGAGCGCGCTTACGCGCTCGCCATGTCCGGGAAGACCGCCTCGATCTTGGTCTTCAGCGTCGCCGCGTTGAACGGCTTGACGATGTAGTTGTTCACGCCGGCCTTCTTGGCCGCGATCACGTTCTCGGTCTTCGATTCGGCCGTGATCATGATGAAGGGCGTGGTGGCGAGGTTCGGATCCGCGCGCACTTCGCGCAGCAAATCGTAGCCCGTCATCGGCTCCATGTTCCAGTCGGAGATCACGAGGCCGTACTTCTTGCCGCGCATCTTGTTCAGCGCCGCCGAACCATCGCTGGCATCATCGATGTTCTCGAAGCCAAGCTGCTTCAGCAGATTCCTGATGATACGGATCATGGTGCTGTAGTCGTCAACCACCAGAACCGACATCGACAAATCAACCGCCATCTCGACTCCCCCAACGCAAACCAGGAATGTTACAATCGGATCCGCCAGCTCTAGCCCCGCGGTTCCACGTTTCAAGCACTAGCACCGAGGCGTTAAACAGCGCGTTAATCGCGGGCGCCCTCGAAGGACTGAAATCGCATTCAATGCGGCCGCCCCCCTCCCGCTTGACTTCATCCAGCCGGTCAAGCCACGGTCCGAGCCGATCCTGCCGCTTCGAGAATTCCCCTGATGGCCCCGCATTTTACCGTTATTCGCGACTCCACGCCGGATTCCGCGATTCTCAGGGGCGCCGTGGTCGCGATGGGCAATTTCGACGGCGTTCATCTCGGCCATCGCGCGGTGATCGCGGCGGCCCTGGAAATGGGCCGAGCGCATGGCCGCCCTGCACTGGCGTTGACCTTCGAGCCGCATCCGCGCCGGTTTTTCAGCCCGAACACACCCCAATTCCGCCTGACTGACGAGCCGGCGAAGCTGCGGCTGCTGGCCGGCACCGGGCTTGCCGGCGCCGTGGTCATGACCTTCGACAAGGCGCGGGCCGGCACCAGTGCGCAAGATTTCATTCACCATGACCTGATCGGGCGTCTTGGTGTCAGCGGCATAGCCGTCGGCTACGACTTCCATTTCGGCAAGGGACGGGTCGGCTCGCCGAGCCTGCTGGCCGACGAGGCACCCCGGCTCGGCATCGAGGTCGACGTGCAGCCGCATGTCGACATCGACGAGCGGCCGGTCTCCTCCAGCGCCATCCGGATCGCACTCGCCGAAGGCCAGATCGACGAGGCCACCACCATGCTGGGCGCCCCCTGGTTCATCACCGGCGAGGTGATCCACGGCGAGAAGCGCGGCCGCGACCTCGGCTATCCCACCGCCAACATCCGCCTCGATGCCAATTGCGGCCTCAAGCACGGCATCTACGCGGTGCGGGTCGGGCGCGGCGCCGAGCGGCTGGACGGGGTGGCGAGCTTCGGCCGCCGCCCGACCTTTGATAATGGCGCGCCGCTGCTGGAAATCTTCCTGTTCGACTTCAAGGGCGACCTCTACGGGCAGGCCCTCGACTGCGCCTTCGTCGGCTTCATCCGCGAGGAGCTGAAATTCGACAGCCTGGAGGCCCTGATCCGCCAGATGGACGACGATTCCATCCGCGCCCGCACCATTCTGGCCGCCGCCCCGGACGCCTTTCCGCGGCTTGGCGCCGTTAATTGAGGCCGAAAGACCGGCCCGCCGGGCCTTTGCGCTTCCCCCGGCCGGCTGCTATGGAGGGCCATGTTTGCGCGGCGCATCATAGGGATTAGCGGCCCGGCTTCCGCCTGAGCCTTCGGCTCGGCGCAAGACCGGGATTTCGTCGTTCCGCCCCGCGATTCCGCATCGCCATCCGTTTCCGCGCCATTCCGAGCCAGTCAGCATCATGTCCGAAAAGCCGCAAAAGTCCGACGCCAAAGACTATTCGAAGACCCTGTTCCTGCCGCAGACGGAATTCCCGATGCGCGCCGGCCTGCCGCAGCGCGAGCCGGAGATCCTGAAATACTGGAACGACATCGGCCTCTACGACAAGCTGCGCAAGGAAGCCGAGGGCCGCGCCAAGTTCGTGCTGCATGACGGCCCGCCCTACGCCAACGGCAACATCCATATCGGGCACGCGCTGAACAAGATCCTCAAGGACGTCGTGACCAAGAGCCAGCAGATGCTCGGCTACGACTCCAATTACGTGCCCGGCTGGGACTGCCACGGCCTGCCGATCGAATGGAAGATCGAGGAGGAGAATTACCGCTCCAAGGGCAAGCAGAAGCCGGACTTCCGCGACTCCGCCGCGATGGTGGCTTTCCGTAAGGAGTGCCGCGCCTATGCGACGCACTGGATCAACGTCCAGCGCGAGGAATTCAAGCGGCTCGGCATCATCGGCGACTGGGACCATCCCTATCAGACGATGAGCTATCCGGCCGAAGCGCAGATCGCCCGCGAGCTGATGAAGTTCGCGGCCAACGGCACGCTCTATCGCGGCTCCAAGCCGGTGATGTGGAGCGTGGTCGAGAAGACCGCGCTTGCGGAGGCCGAAGTCGAGTATGAGGACCACACCTCCGACACGGTGTGGGTGAAGTTTCCCGTCACGTCTCCGGCACATGGCGCGCTCGCCTCGGCCAGCGTCGTGATCTGGACCACCACGCCATGGACGCTGCCGGGCAACCGCGCGATCTCGTTTTCGCCGAAGATCGCCTACGGCCTCTATGAGGTCACCGACGCGCCTGCGGATAACTGGGCCAAAAACGGCGACCTGCTGATCCTGGCGGATGCGCTGGCCGAAAGCGTGTTCAAGCAAGCCCGCGTCACCACCTACAAGAAGGTGCGCGACATCCCGGCCGACACGCTCGATGCGGTGGAATGCGCGCATCCGCTGAAAGGCGTCGGCGGCGGCTACGAATTCACGGTCCCATTGCTTCCCGGCGATCACGTCACCGACGACACCGGCACCGGCTTCGTGCACACCGCGCCCGGTCACGGTCGCGAAGACTTCGACGTCTGGATGGCCAATGCGCGCGAACTGGAAGCGCGCGGCATCAACACCACCATCCCCTATACCGTCGACGAAAATGGCGCCCTCACCGACCACGCACCGGGCTTCACCGGCAAGCGCGTGCTCACCGACAAGGGCGAGAAGGGCGATGCCAACGAGGCCGTGATCAAGGCGCTGATCGAGGCCGGCAAGCTGCTCGCGCGCGGCCGCCTCAAGCACCAATATCCGCATTCCTGGCGCTCGAAGAAGCCGGTGATCTTCCGCAACACGCCGCAATGGTTCATCGCGATGGACAAGGACATCAGCGAGGACGGCCACGCTAAAAAGGGCGACACACTGCGCGCCCGCGCGCTGCACGCGATCTCGGTCACGCAATGGGTGCCGCCGTCGGGCGAGAATCGCATCAACGGCATGATCGCCAATCGCCCGGACTGGGTGATCTCGCGCCAGCGCGCCTGGGGCGTGCCGATCGCCGTGTTCGTGCGCGAGAAGAGCGACGGTTCGGCCGAGATCCTGCAGGACGAGATCGTCAACCAGCGTATCACCGAAGCCTTCATGGAAGAAGGCGCCGATGCCTGGTACATGGACGGCGCCCGCGAGCGCTTCCTCGGGTCCCGTGCGGCTGAGGACTGGAAGAAGGTCGACGACATCTGCGACGTCTGGTTCGATTCCGGCTCCACCCACGCCTTCGTGCTCGAGGATCGCCAGAACTTCCCGCAGCTCGGCAACATCGTCCGCAAGGTCGACGGCGGCAGCGACACCGTGATGTATCTGGAAGGCAGCGACCAGCATCGCGGCTGGTTTCACTCCTCCTTGCTGGAAAGCGCAGGCACCCGCGGCCGCGCGCCCTACGACATCGTGCTGACCCACGGCTTCACGCTCGACGAGAACGGCCGCAAGATGTCGAAGTCGATCGGCAACACCGTCGAGCCGCAGAAGGTGATCAAGGATTCGGGCGCGGACATCCTGCGCCTGTGGGTCTGCGCCACCGACTATGCCGACGACCAGCGCATCGGCCCGGAGATCCTGAAGAACACCATCGAGACCTATCGCAAGCTGCGCAACACCGCGCGCTGGATGCTCGGAACGCTGCATCACTTCAAGCCGGGCGAGAAGGTCGCCCATGCCGAAATGCCCGAGCTCGAGCGGTTGATGCTGCACGAACTGGCCGGGCATGCCGAAACCATTCGCAAGGCCTATGCCGCGTTCGACTACAAGACCGTCGTCGCAAGCCTCTCGGCCTTCATGAACTCCGAGCTGTCCGCGTTCTATTTCGACATCCGCAAGGACACGCTGTATTGCGATCCGCCGTCCTCGGTGGCCCGCAAGGCAGCGCTCACCACGATCGACCTGTTGTGCGACGCCATCCTGAAATGGCTCGCCCCGATCCTCAGCTTCACGACCGACGAAGCCTGGCGGATGTTCCGGCCGAAGGAGGCGCCTTCCGTCCATTTGACCCTCTTCCCCGAGGGCCTCGAACAATTCCGTGACGCAAGGCTCGCCGCGAAATGGGAGATCATTCGCAACGTCCGCCGCGTCGTCACCGGCGCGCTCGAACTCGAGCGTGCGGCCAAGAACATCGGCTCGTCGCTGGAGGCCTCGCCGGTGATCTATGTCGCCGAGCGCGACATGCTGGCGACGCTGTTCGACATCGACCTTGCCGAAATCTGCATCACCTCGAATTACGAGGTGCGCGAGGGTGAGGCGCCGGCATCGGCGTTCCGTCTCGATGCCGTGCCCGGTGTCGCGGTCGTGGTCGAGAAGGCGGTCGGCACCAAATGCGCCCGCTCCTGGAAGATTTCGCCGACGGTGGGCGAAGACCCTGAATATCCCGACGTCACCCCGCGCGACGCCAAGGCGCTGCGCGAATGGAAGGCGCTCGGGGTGATGGCCTGATCCCCGGCCATGGCCCCGCTCCGCGCCGGCATCCTCGCGGCAATGGTCACGCTCGTGGCCGACCAAGCCTCAAAGCTCTGGCTGCTGAACGGTTTCGACCTTGCCCGACGCGGCGTGGTGAAGGTGATGCCGTTCTTCGACCTGGTGCTGGCCTGGAACATCGGCATCAGCTTCGGCTGGCTCCAGAACGACAGCCAGGCCGCCCAGATCGCGCTGATGGCGGTCAAGGCCGTTGCGGTGGTCGCCCTCGCCATCTGGATGGCCCGCTCGCACACCCTGCTGGCGACGGTCGCGCTGGGCCTGATCATTGGCGGCGCCATCGGCAACGGCATCGACCGCTTCGCCTATGGCGCGGTGGTCGATTTCGCCCTGTTCCATATCGAGATCGGCGGAAATACCTATAATTGGTACGTGTTCAACCTCGCGGACGTGGCCATCGTTGTCGGGGTGGCGGGGCTATTGTATGATTCCTTCTTGGGGGTACCCGCCGCAAAAGCGCCCTGATCCCGGCCGATACGGGCTGGCAGGTGGAACCTTGCTTTTTGCGAGGATTGGCCGCGTGTGAGCGGAAAAGAGCAGCTATCTGCCACAATATGGAACAGGTACAGTAATGCGCAGCTCCGAGACCAGCGGTTCGATGGTTCGAGACCCCAAAGCGGGGTTCTCGCGGGCGTTGAAATTGTGCGCTGTCATGCTCGGCATCGGTCTCGTCATGTCGGCAGGCCCGGTGCGCGCCGGTGACGACGACGAGGACGACGATGGGATGACCTTCGAAGAGAAGATCATCGACAATCTGATGTCCGGCATCGGCGCCAAGAGCATGGAAAAGCCCGGCATCGAATACCGCGAGCGCTCGCCGCTGGTCGTGCCACCCAAGCTGGACCTGCCGCCGCCCGCGACCCAGGCCAAGAATGCGCCGAACTGGCCCAAGGACCCCGAGGAAAAGCGCCGCAAGGAAGCCATCGCCGCGCGCAAGAAGGCCACCAAGGCCACCGAGAACTGGCAGGCCGCCCAGCCGCTGACGCCCGCCGAGATGAAGGCCGGCGAGGTCGCCGCTGCCCCTCGCACCAGCAACGACCCGATCCAGCCGGGCACCAACGGCAACCCGTCGCTCAGCCCTGCCGAGCTGGGTTTTTCCGGCGGCCTGTGGAATATGATGAGGGGCGTCGGCGGCAAGGGCGAGACCAAGCAATTCACGACCGAACCCCCGCGCCAGTCGCTGGTCGAGCCGCCGCCGGGCTACCAGACGCCGTCTCCAGGCTATGCATATGGCGCTGGAGAGGACAAGTCGCGGCGGACCTATTTCGACATCATGTCGGGCAAGGACAAGGAACAATAGCGTTCCCGTCCTGCCGCGGTATCCTGACCGCAGCGAATCTGGCGCCACCGGCGGATGCACGCCGGGGCGCGATCTAGATTGCCTATCAGTAACTTGCCACCGCGTTGAGTTCTCTGCTTCGTGACGCGAAGCCTCAGCCGCACGGTGTAGCATGCCGTGCCTTTCGAGCCGGACGTCCGGGCTCGGCCTTTCACCAAGGATCATGATGTCCGCTAACCGATCGGTTGCCTGCCTCCTTGCCGCGCTGCTTTCGACGAGTGTCCTGACGGCCGGCGCGGCCCTCGCCCAGACCACGGTGACATCGGCTCCGCCCGCCAGCTTCACGCTTGGCAATGGCATGCAGGTCGTGGTGATCCCGGACCACCGCACGCCCGTGGTCACCGAGATGATCTGGTACAAGGTCGGTTCGGCCGACGAGACGCCGGGCAAGTCCGGGCTCGCGCACTTTCTCGAGCATCTGATGTTCAAGGGCACCTCGAAGCATCCGGTCGGCGAATTCTCCCAGACCGTGCTCCGCGTCGGCGGCAACGAGAACGCCTCGACCTCGGTCGACTACACCAATTATTACCAGCGCGTGCCGAAAGAGCAGCTGCCGACCATGATGGAGTTCGAGGCCGATCGCATGACCGGCCTGATCCTCAAGGACGAGAACGTGCTGCCCGAGCGCGACGTCGTGCTCGAGGAATACAACATGCGCGTCGCCAACAATCCGGACGCGCGGCTCAACGAGCAGATCATGGCCGCGCTCTATCTCAATCATCCCTATGGCCGGCCCGTGATCGGCTGGCACCAGGAGATCGAGAAGCTCGACCGTGAGGACGCGCTCGCCTTCTACCGCCGCTTCTACGCGCCGAACAACGCGATCCTGGTCATCGCAGGCGACGTCGAGGCCGCCGACATCCGTCCGCTGGTCGAACGCAATTTCGGCTCGATCCCGGCCCAGCCCGCGATCCCGGCACGCCGCATCCGCCCGCAGGAGCCGGAGCCGGCCGCACCGCGCACCGTCACGCTGGCCGATCCACGCGTCGAGCAGCCAAGCCTGCGCCGCTATTATCTCGTTCCTTCCGCAACCACGGCCGCAGCCGGCGAAAGCGCGGCCCTCGATGTGCTGGCGCAGTTGATGGGCAGCGGCAGCAACTCCTATCTCTACCGCGCGATCGTGGTCGACAAGCCGCTCGCGGTCTCGGCCAGCGCCAGCTATTCGAGCATCTCGCTCGATCCGACCCAATTCGCCGTGTCGGCTTCGCCGAAACCCGGCGTCAGTTTCGCCGAGGTCGAGCAGGTGATCGACGGCGTCATTGCCGACGTCGCGCAGAATCCCATCCGCGCCGAGGATCTGGAGCGGGTCAAGACGCAGCTCATCGCGGAAGCGATCTACGCGCAGGACAATCAGGCGGTGCTGGCGCGCTGGTATGGCGGCGCACTGACGACGGGCCTGTCGATCGAGGACATCCGAAGCTGGCCGGACCGCATCCGTGCTGTCACCGCCGAGCAGGTTCGCACGGCTGCGCAGAAATGGCTCGAGAAGAAGCGCTCGGTGACGGGCTATCTGATCAAGGACACCGGCGCCGCCAAGCGCGAGGAGAAGCGTTCGTGACCTATCCCTTCCTTCGACGCATTGCATTCTCCCTTGCCGCCGGCACCGCGTTCGCGCTCGCGACCATCTCGCCATCGCAAGCCGCAGCAAAGATCCAGCGCCTGGTCTCGCCTGGCGGCATCGAGGCCTGGTTCGTGCAGGATGCGACCGTGCCGCTGATCGCCATGGAATATTCCTTTGCCGGCGGCTCGTCCCAGGACCCCAGGGACAAGTCGGGTGTCGCCAATCTGGTCGGCGACCTCCTCGACGAAGGCTCCGGCGATCTCGACTCCAAGACCTTCCACGAACGGCTCGACCGCCGCGCCATCGAGCTCAATTTCAGCACCAGCCGCGATACCTTCCGCGGCAGCCTGCGCATGCTGCGCGACAACAAGGACGAGGCCTTCGACCTGCTCCGGAGCGCGCTGACCTCGCCGCATTTCGACGCCGCCGACGTCGAGCGTATCCGTTCACAGGTGATCTCGGGCCTGCGCCGCGAGACCACCAACCCGACCTCGCTGGCGAGCCGCAAATTCCTGGAGGTCGCCTTCGGCGATCACCCCTATGGCCGGCAGACCAACGGCAATCTCGACAGCGTGCCGACCATCACGGTCGCCGACATGAAGGACTATGTCGGCCGCGTGCTTGCGAAGGACGGACTGAAGATCGCAGTCGTCGGCGATGTCGACCCGGCGACGCTCGGCAAGCTGCTCGACCACACGTTCGGTAGCCTGCCCGCCAAGGCCAACCTCACGCCGGTCCCCGACGTCGAGGCTGCAAAGCCGCCGCAACGCGCCTTCGTGACGCTCGACGTGCCGCAGACCGTGATCACGTTCGGCGGCCCCGGGGTGAAGCGCAACGATCCGAACTTCATGGCGGCCTACGTCGTCAATCACATCCTCGGCGGCGGCGGATTGTCTTCGCGCCTTTATCGCGAGGTACGCGAGAAGCGCGGGCTGGCCTATTCGGTGTTCGAATCGCTGCTCTGGATGGAGCATTCGGCGATCTTCATCGGCAACACCGGCACGCGTGCCGACCGTTCCGGCGACACCATCGACGCCATCGACAAGGAAGTGCGCCGGATCGCAGAAGAAGGTCCGACCCAGAAGGAGCTGGACGAGGCCAAGTCCTACCTCAAGGGCTCGCAGATGCTGGCGCTCGACACCTCCTCCAAGCTGGCGCAGGCGCTGCTGCAGTATCAGCAGGACAAGCTGCCGATCGACTATATCGAGAAGCGCAACGCCATCGTCGATGCCGTGACGCTGGACGACGCCAAGGCCGCCGCCAAGCGCCTCTGGGGCCAGGGCCTG
>LNAP01001424.1_pt1 | contig 25435 bp, 23 predicted proteins | sample 602601 | NCBI WGS metagenome assembly LNAP01 (sample SAMN02440304, study PRJNA202911) | soil metagenome | biome: Subtropical and temperate rainforests or woodlands; isolation source: soil samples (1 kg each in a 20% v/v slurry with milli Q water) were... ...
CACGTAGTCGATGTCCTCATAGGCGCCGTTCTCTTCCAGGAAGTTGATCGAGGTGATGACGCCGCGGCCGGCGCAGCCGACGCCGGGCTCCGGACCGCCGGACTCCACGCACTTGATGTCGCGGTAGCCGACCTTCATCACTTCCTCGATCTCGAGGTCCTCGACGCTGCCGGCGGCAGCGGCCAGGCTGAGGATGGTGTCCTGCGCCTTGGCATGCAGGATCAGCCGGGTCGAGTCCGCCTTGGGATCGCAGCCGACGATCAGGATCCTGTGTCCCATCTCCGCCAGTGCGGCGAGCGTGTTCTGGGAGGTGGTCGACTTGCCGATCCCTCCCTTACCGTAGAATGCGATTTGTCGTAGTGCAGCCATTTCTCTCTCCATGAACCGATTGCTGTTGCTGTCTGCGCGTGCCGCGATGTCTGATCGAAGTAGATCCCGTTACGTGGCGCGCTTGCGGACTTGCTATGCCCGATCGGAGACATGCAGCCGTCAGCCATTCGCCTTGCGAGAACGATGTTTGCAATGCCTGTGCCAGCGTTCGGGGCGAACCAAAACCCACGTGATTTGAAATGGATAGCTAAAACTAATGCGGCGTCCGCAGCTTGTTGCAAACCCGACATCGACGAATTCTAAACGTTGCGGACTCGACGCTGTCCGAAACGAAACAACCTCGCGGCCGATGTCGTTTGACAGGGTGGAAGCGCGCGCCGGCCGCGACGTCCGCCCGTGATGGTACGGCGCTTGCTTGATCATGCTGAATGCTTAGCGAGGACAACATGCGAATTGGCTCCAGAAGCCCGCGCCCGGCGGGCGACCGAATGATCTTTGTCGTGGAGACCGACGATGTTGTGCGCTCGGCGCTGCAGTTCATCCTGCGCGACAGCAACGAGATCGGCACTTTCGCAAGCCTTGACGAGGCCTTGAGCAAGACCTCCGACGGGCAACCCGATGCTGTCCTGCTCGGCCTTAGCCTCGTCCGCAACGACGGCGGCCGCTTCTTCGCGCAACTTGCAACTCGCCTACCCGACGTCAGGGTCTTGCTTGTCGCGGATTCTGCCACCGACCCGTTGGCGCTGGACTGGATCGGACGGGGCGCTCACGATGTACTGGGAAAGCCTATCACCGTCGATGCCGTGCGGCGGAAAGTCAATCTGCTGCTGGGACGGGAACCGATGCCAACACGCACGCCTGCGCAGCTCGTGAACGCCGTTCCATGATGACGTCGCCCGATTTGCCCCAGCCAGATGCAGACTGCCAGTAGAGGCCGACAATGACTGCACTTTCGCCAAGTCTTCCGCTGCTCGATGAGATCATCGATAATTTTTCATTGCTTGACGACTGGGACGATCGATACCGCTATGTGATCGAGCTCGGCCGCGCTTTGCCACCGCTTCCCGAACAGTCACGCACCGAGGCGAACAAGGTGCAGGGCTGCGCCAGCCAGGTCTGGCTTGCGACCAGCGTTCATTCGGACGACAGCGGCCTGATGCTCGTGTTTGCCGGCGACAGTGACGCCCACATCGTGCGCGGCCTCGTCGCTATCCTGCTTGCCATGGTATCCGGCAGGCGCACGGACGAAATCCTGTCGGCAGACCCGATTGCGCTGTTCGAACGCCTCGGCCTGCGCGAACACCTCACCCCACAACGCTCCAATGGATTTCGCTCCATGGTCGCGCGCATCCGCTCGGACGCCCAGCAGGCACTCAAGGATGCGGCCTGATCGCCGATGGTCTGGCCGTCCGTAGCCCCCGACCGGCATTCACAAGGATTTGCCCGACCGAGGCCAGCAATACGCCTAGATCTCGGCGACGGCCCGACGTGCCACGCTGCTCGCCACGGCCTCACAAGCCCTTGCAAACTCCAGTAGTTCGGCCTGATGCGTATGGTCCTCGGCGATTTGTGCGACTTCCTTGAATTTCGCCGCCTCTTCCCGCCAATACATTGCGGCATCCATCTCAGGTCTCCCATTGATGACAAATGGACCGGCGCGCAAAAGCCCACTTATCGCTGGCCGGCCAGTCATCGCCAGGAGGCTCGCACCATCTCGCGACCGCGCATGATGACGACCACGGAGCGCGCGACGAATTCAACCGTGTAGTAGATTTCACCGAGAAAACTCCAGCTTTCGCGCACGACGCCGGCGTCGCCCTTGTGCACCAGCGTCTCGCCGATATCCTTGTGCGGATAGATGCCGTCATTCTTGACGAACGCTTTCGAACGCACCGCTTCGCCGAGCTTGAATTGCGGCCGTCCGGCGGCCCACGCTGCCTGTTCCACCCGGCGCCGGCGCGCATCGTGAACGACACGGGCAATGGTTGCGGGCCTCGGTGCGCTGCGGTGGCTCATGCGAAAAACTCCTGGGCTTTCATCAAGGCACGCGCGAGGCCGTCCACCTCCTCGTGCGTGTTGTAGAGAGCGAAGGAGGCGCGACAGGTCGCCGGCACGCCGAAACGCTCGAGCAGCGGCATCGCGCAATGGGTGCCGGCGCGGACCGCGATCCCGGCGCGATCGATAATGGTTGCGAAATCGTGCGGATGCGCGCCCTTGACCTCGAAGGAGACGATGGCGCCCTTGTCTTTCGCGTGTCCGAAGATGCGAATGGAATTCATCTCGCCCAGCCGTTCATGGGCGTATCGCGTCAGTTCCGCCTCATGGGCGCGAATCCGTGCTTTGCCGATCGAGTTGATGTAGTCGATCGCCGCGCCCAGTCCGATCGCCTGTACGATGGCCGGCGTCCCGGCCTCGAACCGGTGCGGCGGCTCACCATAGGTGACGCCGTCCTGGCGCACCTCCCGGATCATCTCGCCGCCACCATTGAAGGGAGGCATTTTGGAAAGATGTTCGTGCTTGCCGTAGAGCGCGCCGATCCCGGTCGGTCCGTACAGTTTGTGCCCGGTGATGACGAAGAAGTCGCAATCGAGATCGCGGACATCGACGTCAAGGTGAACCGACGACTGCGCGCCGTCTACCAGCACCGGAATGCCGCGCGCATGGGCGATCCGGATCACATCCTTGACCGGCACCACCGTTCCCAGCACGTTCGACATCTGCGTGATCGCCACGATCTTTGTCCGATCGGTCAGCAGCTTCTCGAATTCGTCGAGCAGGAAATTGCCTTCATCATCCACCGGCGCCCACTTGATCACCGCTCCCTGGCGTTCGCGCAGGAAATGCCACGGCACGATGTTGGCGTGGTGCTCCATGATCGACAGCACGATCTCGTCGCCCGGCCCGATCCGCTCGCGGCCGAAGGTTTGCGCCACGAGATTGATCGCCTCCGTCGCGCCACGCGTGAAGACGATCTCATCGCTGCGTTCGGCGTTGAGGAAGGCCGCGACCTTATCGCGGGCGCCCTCATAGCCCTCGGTGGCCGCATTGGCGAGGTAATGCAGCCCGCGATGCACATTGCTGTATTCCGACGTATAGGCCAGCATCATCCGGTCGAGCACCGCCCTAGGCTTCTGCGCCGAGGCCGCATTGTCGAGATAAATCAGCGGCTTGCCGTGGACCTGCATGGCCAGGATCGGAAAGTCCTCGCGGACCCTGGCGACGTCGTAGCTTCCGTTGCTTACAGCCGGGTGCATCGGTTCATCCCCGCTCAGCCAGCCATGCCACGGTGGCATTCATCAGCGCCTCACGGACGCCTTCGTGCGCGACGGCCTCGACGACCTCTGCCGCGAAGGCCTGGATCAGCAGCGATTCTGCTTCCTTCTCCGGAATCCCGCGGGCCATCAGATAGAATTTGAGCTGGTCGTCGAGCGTGCCAACGGTGGCGCCATGGCCGCACTGGACGTCATCGGCGAAGATTTCCAGCTCCGGCTTGCTGTCGGCTTCGGCCTCGTCCGACAGCAGCAGGGCGCGCGACATCATCTTCGCATCTGTCTTTTGCGCCTGTTGCTTGACGGAGATCTTGCCCTGGAACACCGAGCGCGCGTGGTCGTCCACCACTGCCTTGAAGATCTCGCGGCTCTGGCCGTCGGCTGCCGCGTGATCGATGGCCAGCGTGGTGTCGGCATGCTGCTTGCCCGCCAGCAGGCTGGTGCCGCGAATATCAGCCACTGTTCCCTGCCCTGCCAGCACCGCGAACAACTGATTGCGCACGACCAGCCCGCCGGTCGTGAAACCCATGTCGCTGAACCTCGCCCGTGCTCCGACATGCGCCAGCAGGGTCCCGACGTGCAGCGCGGCGCTGCCTTCGCGGGTGATCTTGACATGATCGACCACCGCATCGTCGCCGACCACCATCTGCAGGACGCTGTTGACCTGGTAGTCCGTGCGATCGGGGCCCTCGTGGGTCTCGAGGATCGTCACACGGGCGTTGCCGCCGACCACCACCAGTGACCGGGTGAACATCGCCGCCGCAGTCTTGGTGGTGTTGACAAAGACGAGGTGGATCGGCCGCTCGATGTTGACGCCCGGCGACACCGCGATCACCACGCCGTCGCTCGCCAGCGCGGTGTTGAGCGCAAGCGCCGGATCATCCATCGGGACGACGTCGCCCAGTCGCTGCGACAGCAGCGGCTCGTCCGCCGCCAGGGCGCTGGCCATCGAGCGCACAGTAAGTCCGGCTTCGAGGTCGACCAGGTCTGACAGTTCTTCGACAAACGCGCCGTCGACAATCAGCAGGCGACGCAGGTCAAGGCCGGCCAGCAAGGCGCCGGCTTCTCGCGCTCGGGACTTCGCCGTGGCATCGGGCGCAGTCGCCAGCGGTTTGGCGTCCTGCATCAGCCGCCGCAGGTCCGTATACTTCCAGGCCTCGACCCGTGCATGCGGCAGGCCGGTGATAGCGAAATGGCCAAAGGCCTCGCTGCGAACCGCGGCAATGTCCTCGCCGCCCGGCAGCGACGGCCGGGCCACCGAATAGACATCGGCCAGGCCCAGCTCGGCTTTGGTCTTGATGGCGCGTACCCCGACATTCATGATCGTTACGCCGCTTCGTTTTGGTATTGCGCGTAGCCGGTCTGCTCCAGCTCAAGTGCCAGGTCCTTGCCGCCGGTCCGCACAATGCGACCTGCGGACAGCACGTGGACGATATCGGGCACGATGTAATCAAGCAGCCGCTGGTAGTGCGTAATCACGATCATGCCGCGCTCGCTCGAACGCAGCGCATTGACGCCGTTGGCGACCACCTTGAGGGCATCGATATCGAGACCGGAGTCGGTTTCGTCGAGCACGCACAGCAGCGGCTCGAGCAGCGCCATCTGTAGCGTTTCGTTGCGCTTCTTCTCGCCGCCCGAGAAGCCGACATTGAGCGGTCGGCGCAGCATCTCCGGATCGATCCCGAGCTGCCTGGCGATTTCGCGCACCCGCTTCAGCAGATCGGGAGACGACAGCTCTTCCTCGCCGCGCTTGCGGCGCTGCGCATTGAGGGCGGTGCGCAGGAACGTGACGGTCGCGACGCCGGGGATCTCCAGCGGATACTGGAAGGCGAGGAACACGCCCCTGGCGGCGCGCTCGTCGGGCGCCATGGCCAGCAGATCCTCGCCCTTGAACAGGATTTCGCCGCCGGTGATCTCATAGCCCGGCTTGCCGGCCAGCATGTAGGACAAGGTCGATTTGCCCGCCCCGTTAGGGCCCATGATGGCGTGAATCTCACCGTTGTTCACGGTGAGGTCGAGGCCGTTGAGGATTTTCCGGCCGGCGATTTCGGCTTGAAGGTTCCGGATCTCGAGAAGCGGCGTCATTGCAATTCCTTCCATGCGTGTTGGAGCTGGCGACGGCTAGCCCACGCTGCCTTCAAGGGAGATCGAAATCAGCTTCTGCGCTTCCACCGCGAACTCCATCGGCAGTTGTTGCAGCACGTCTTTCACAAAGCCGTTGACCACGAGGCCGACGGCTTCTTCCTGCGAGAGCCCGCGCTGCACGCAGTAGAACAGCACATCCTCGGAGATCTTCGATGTGGTCGCCTCGTGCTCGAACAGCGCCGAGGAATTCTTGGCCTCGATATAAGGCACGGTGTGCGCGCCGCATTTGTCGCCGATCAGCAGCGAGTCACACGCCGTGAAATTGCGGGCACCGGTGGCCTTGCGGTGCGCGGTGACGAGACCGCGATAGGTGTTCTGCGACACGCCGGCGGCGATCCCCTTGGAGATGATCCGGCTCGTGGTGTTCTTGCCGAGATGGATCATCTTGGTGCCGGAATCGACCTGCTGGTGGCCATTGGAAATGGCGATCGAATAGAACTCGCCGCGCGAATTGTCGCCGCGCAGGATGCAGCTCGGATATTTCCAGGTGATCGCCGATCCGGTCTCGACCTGGGTCCAGGAAATCTTGGAGTTGGCACCGCGGCAGTCGCCGCGCTTTGTTACGAAATTGTAGATGCCGCCGACTCCGTCAGCATTGCCCGGGTACCAGTTCTGCACCGTCGAATACTTGATCTCGGCATCGTCCAGCGCCACCAGTTCGACCACGGCCGCATGCAACTGGTTCTCGTCGCGTTGCGGCGCCGTGCAGCCCTCGAGATAGCTGACATAGGCGCCCTTGTCGGCGATCAGCAGCGTGCGTTCGAACTGGCCGGTATTGCGCTCGTTGATACGAAAATAGGTCGATAGCTCCATCGGACAGCGCACGCCCGGCGGCACATAGACGAACGAGCCGTCGGAGAACACCGCGGAATTCAAGGTCGCATAATAGTTGTCGGTGGTCGGAACGACGGTGCCGAGGTACTTTTTCACCAGTTCGGGATGTTCGTGGATGGCCTCCGAGATCGGCATGAAGATCACGCCGGCCTGCTTCAGTTCCTTCTGGAAGGTGGTGGCCACCGACACCGAATCGAACACCGCATCGACCGCGATGCGCCGCTCGCCCTCGGGCCGCACGACACCCTCCAGCATCTCGACCTCGCGCAGCGGGATGCCGAGCTTTTCGTAGGTCTTGAGAATCTCCGGATCAAGCTCATCCAACGATCCGATGGTCTTCTTCGGCTTCGGCGCGGAATAGTAATAGAGATCCTGGAAGTCGATTTTCGGATAGTTGACCCGTGCCCAGCTGGGCTCCTCCATCGTCAGCCAGCGGCGATAGGCCTCCAGGCGCCATTCCAGCATCCACTCCGGCTCGTTCTTTCTGGCGGAGATGAAGCGAACGATATCTTCCGACAGCCCCTTCGGCGCCTTCTCGGACTCGATATCCGTGACGAAGCCGTATTTGTACTGTTCGACATCAATACCGCGGACCCGTTCGATCGTCTCCTGGACGGCAGCCATTCGTCACTCCACTCGCGGTTCAATGGTTGTCCCGGTGATCGTAACATCGTCGCATCCCGGAATGCATTTGGTCATGCAGCTGATTCACGATTGCCGCGTTGGCGATGACCGATCGCACCCGCGTATCTTCTCCAGCGACAAGTTCCATCAGCAGGTGACCGAACCGCACCACGAGATGCGCGAGCGTGCCTGTCTGGCTGTCAGAGGTGCGGGGCGTCATGTCCGTACTCCTACGCCGGCACGCAGGTGTTATCGACAGGGCAGACCGCGGCGCATTGCGGCGTGTCGAAGCTACCCTCGCACTCGGTGCACTTCTTCGGATCGATAACGTACATGTCATTCTTGAGACGGATGGCAGCGTTGGGACATTCGAATTCGCAAGCGCCACACACCGTGCATTGCGAGGCAACGATCTTGTAGGCCATCTCATGACTCCCGCGCGTGCTGATGATGCCGGACGACATCTCTCTTTCAAGCCGCGTGCCAGAAGCTAACAATTTGTTTTGTAAGGATTATCCGCTGCGCGGTGCAGATCGGGGCCTGTCGTGGCCCCGACAGGGTGTCGCAAGTGCGACAGCCCCTGTCAGATGCGCTTGATCTCGATGCCGTGCTTCTTCAGCGCATAGCCAATCTGACGTGGCGTCAGACCGAGGACCCGTGCAGCCTTGGCCTGGACCCAGCCGGTGCGTTCCATCGCTTCGATGAAGCGCTCACGATCCGGCAGCGGTCCGTGACCTGCGCTTGCCACATCGGCAGTTGCCGAAGCGGAATCGACTTCCTTGGCGCTCGGCAACCGGGCCGGAGCAACCGCGCCTGCGACGGCGTTGGTCGGCAGCACCGTCATCGGCACGACCGGCTGAACCACGTGTTCGGAATGGCCTTTCCATAGCAGGGCAGACAGGCATTCATTACGCCGACAGGCAAAGTCGTCCATGGTGATGGACGGCCCCTGCGCCAGTGTTGCCGTCCGCTGCACGCAGTTCTCGAGTTCGCGGACGTTGCCGGGGAAACCGCAGCTCATCAGCACTTCCATCGCATTGGTGTCGAAAGTCAGGCTGCGATCGTTCTCGGCTTCAAAGCGCTTGAGGAATTCACGGGCGAGCTGCGGAATATCGCTGCGGCGATCGCGCAGCGGCGGCATTAGCATCGGCACGACGCTGATGCGGTAGTACAGATCGGCGCGAAATTCGTTGCGTGCCACCGCGGCTTCGAGATTCCGGTTGGTTGCCGTGACGATCCGTACATCAACCTTGATGGTGTGGTTACCGCCGACGCGTTCGAACTCCTGCTCCTGCAGCACGCGCAGCAGCTTGGCCTGGAAAGCGGGCGAAATTTCCCCGATCTCGTCCAGGAACAACGTACCCTTGTCGGCAAGCTCAAAGCGCCCCTTGCGCGAATTGATGGCACCGGTAAAGGCGCCCTTCTCATGGCCGAACAGTTCAGATTCCAGCACGGATTCCGGCAGCGCGGCGCAATTGATCTTGATGAACGGTCCTTTCGCCCGCGGCGACAGCTCGTGAATCGCCTTCGCGATCAACTCCTTGCCGGTGCCGGACTCGCCGCGCAACAGAACCGGGGAGTGCGACTTGGCGACGATCATGATCTTTTCGAGCAGCGAGCGCAGCGCCGGACTGTCGCCGATGATGCCCTTGACGTGAACCTTCTTGCGCTCCTTGGCCGGCTTTAGTTCCGACAACTCCTTCTGCAACCGATGGCTCTCGGCCATCAGTCGGTCGCGGTCTCGCGAGACGACGCGGTAAAGCTGCACTGTCTGGCCGATCAGATTGGCCACCATGGTCAGGAAGCGGACATCGGTATCCAGCCTGAAGACCGACTGGCCGTCCCAGATGCGGTCAATGGTCAACGTGCCGACAACCCGTGTGGCGATGCGGATCGGCACGCCGATAAAGGATACTGTCACGCCCTCCGCGGCGCCCATGGCCGCGGCGTCATTGGCAAACAGCGGATGCGTCGCCACATTCTCTGCCACCAGCGGAACGGCGGTCGCCACGATCTGTCCGATCGCCGTCTCCGGCAGGCGTGCCCGGTAGCGCTCATCGGCGCCCTCGTTCCAGCCCACGCCCACCGTAATATCGGGAATGCCGTCATCGGCCAGCAGCGAGATCACTCCGTGCCGCATTTGCAGAAACGAACTCAGGACGTTCAGGACGTTCGCGAGCGTCGTCTCAAGCCGGTTCGGCGCATTGAGGATCTTCGAAATTTCATAGATGCCGGTAAGGGCAATCTCGCTCAATGGAACGACCGGGGCGTGAGGTTGCGCCTTCATGCTATCGAGCACAGATGCTTCGCAGGGGACCATGGTCATTCCTCCATCGTCCTTGGCCTTCCTCTCCGACTTCTCTTTTCTTTCTCTTAATCATGCGCCACACTCGCTCGATTGTCTTGCTCAACTTGATCGCAGGGCTGCAGAATAACCGGGCGCGAGTTGCACACGAACTATCCATTAACTACACGGTTCCATCAGTTTCGGAACCGCCGTTCGGAGCGAGAGCAGCCTGGCCATTCATTGCACTGAAACGCGGCGACCGTTTTTCGGGCAGCATCAACTTTGGTAGTGCAAGGAATACCGGAAGAAATATCAGACGTGCTGCCCGCCATTGATCTGGATTTCCTCGCCGGTGACGTAGCTCGCGGCGTCGGAGCAGAGAAAGAAGATGACGTTCGCAACCTCTTCCGGCCGGCCGATCCTGCGCATGGGAATTCCCGGCGCCAGCAAAGCTTCGGTTTCGGGCGAGATGATGTCCGTCTTGATCTCACCAGGCGCGATCGCGTTGACGCGAATGCCGTGCGGCGCATAGTCATGCGCCATTTCGCGGGTCAGACAGGCCAGCGCCGCCTTCGACGTCGCATAGGCCGAGCCGGCGAATGGATGGACGCGCGAGCCGACGATGGACGTCACATTGACGACCGAGCCGCCGCCCGCCTTCAATTCATCGAACAATCCCTGCGCCAGCAACAGCGGTGCAAGCAGATTGACCTGAAACACATCCATCCAGGTCTCGATGGAAGTCGTCAACGAACTCAGGCGGCTGCCGTCGACATCCTTCGGCGAGATGGCCGCATTGTTGATCAGCGCATGGAGCGGCGCGCCGCCAAGCCGCGCCTTCAACCCGGCAATCGCTTGCGGCAGCGCGCGATGGTCTCCCAACTCGATCTGCACATGATTATCCGCCCCGGCATCCCAGGGACAGCGCACGCCGTCGAAAGGCTGCCGCGAGCAGGTGATGATGCGCCAGCCGGCTTCCGAGAACAGCTTGCCCGTCGCATGGCCGATGCCGCGCGAGGCGCCGGTCAGTATCAGCGTCTTCTGTTCCCCACGCCCACGGCGTTCGCTCTGGTCGCGATGGAACGGACATGACGCGACGTCGGGAGCGGCATCCGCCGGCTCCGCTTCCCGTTCGTCGAGCTGCACGTCAAGACTCACTGATTCCCCGCGTCCGTTGCACCCGACCCGACACTCGCACTGGTATCAGCCTGTCGCAGATTGTGCAGGAACCGGGCCATCGTCCGACCGGCGCAATTGCAATGCCGGTAGGCCTCCGCGGCGTCCACTGTTCGACAACTTGGCGGGTCTGCAACAATTCGCCGGTCTGTTTTCCGACAAGCCTGGCCGTCGATCGCCGCTACACCACGGGTCATTCGGCCCTGGGAACGCAATACGCCGCATTCCGTCGTTCGGCTTTCTTCCCATTACTTGGCTTGCTTCCTGCTAGATGCGATTGCACCGAGGTTGCCGCGGCTCGCCGGTTCGCGCCGGGATGGTCCGCGGCAATCTCTCTGCTTCGTCGACGCCCGGACGGATGATGCGGGCGCGCGTTGCGCGACCTGCGGGAGACGAAGCCATGCCGCTCTACGGTTACCATTGCGCAAAATGCGGCGGCGACGTCGAACTGCTGGTCGGAGTAGACGAGGCACCGACATGCCCAGACTGCGGCAGCCTGAAAATGGAACGACTGGTGTCCCGTGTGGCGCCGCCGGGCAAGAGCAAAGGCATCATCAAGGCCGGGCGCGCGCGGGCCGCGCGCGAGGGGCACCTCAGCAATTTCAGCCGCTCAGAGCGCGGACGCTGACGCGCTAGCGTCCGGCCGCGTCGTCCGCCTGCCGGAACTGCTTTCGCCGTATCGCAGGGTTCGCATCCTTAGCATTGGAGCGGCGCCTTCCGCGTTCCATGACGACCTTCGCAGCGCTCCCGCACGTTCCACCTTTCGAACAGCCGCCGCCTCGGCAAGCACGTCGTCTAGGCCCGCTAAAAACACGCGCCCGATCACCTTTGACAGGGCAGCGGGATGCGGGCATTCGTAGGTGCATATGGGAGCCACGACATGATTGAGACTGCGCACGCGCGACGAGGCATGGTGACCTCGCCGCATCACCTTGCCTCGCAGGCCGGCCTGCAGATCCTCAAGGACGGCGGGACTGCCGTCGAGGCCGCAATCGCCGTGGCCGCCTGTCTGGCGGTGGTCTACCCGCACATGACCGGCATCGGCGGTGACGGCTTCTGGCTGATCGCCGAGCCCGGCAAGCCGCCGATCTCCATCGACGCCTGCGGCCGCGCCGGCGCCGCGGTCGATCTCGCTTATTACGCGTCGCGCGGTTGCACGGTCATTCCCAACCGCGGCCCGCTAGCGGCCAATACCGTCGCCGGCACGGTCTCCGGATGGCAAAAGTCGCTGGACGCGACCCGGCACTGGCAGGCGCCCCTGTCCCGCGAGCAACTGCTGGAGACCGCGACTGCCTATGCAAATGACGGCATCGTCGTCACCCGCAGCCAGGCGGAGTTGACCACCGCCAAGGCAGCCGAACTGGTCGACCAGCCGAACTTCCTCGACACCTTCATGCCGAATGGCAAGCCGCCCGGCGAAGGCGACATCCTGCGGCTGCCCGCGCTGGCTCAGACGTTGAAGCGCCTCGCAGCCGATGGCTTTGACTCGTTCTACAAGGGCAAGCTCGCAGAGGACATCGCCGCCGACCTCATCAAGACCGGCGCACCGATCACCGCCGCGGACCTGCAGCACCACAGCGCCAGCGAGCGCCCGCCGCTGTCGACCCGGGTGCACAATGCCAGCCTCTACAACATGGCGCCGCCGACCCAGGGCCTGTCGTCACTGATGATCCTGGCGCTATTCGATCGCCTCGGCGTCACCAAGGGCGAAGGCTTCGATCACATCCACGGGCTGGTGGAGGCCACCAAGCAGGCCTTCATCGTGCGCGACGCGCATGTCGGCGATCCCGACCACATGACTGCCGATCCCGTCTCGTTCCTCGACGATACGCTGCTCGATAGCCTTGCCGCCAAAATCGATCGCCAGCGCGCGCTGCCATGGCCGCATCTGGCACAGCCCGGCGACACCGTCTGGCTCGGCGTGATCGACGGCCATGGCCGCTCGGTCTCCTTCATCCAGTCGGTATATTTCGAATTCGGCTCCGGCGTCGTGCTGCCGCAGACCGGCATCTGCTGGCAGAACCGCGGCTCGTCGTTCCGGCTGACCGAAGGCGGCTGGAATGCGCTGAAGCCGAACCGCAAGCCGTTCCATACGCTCAACCCGGCGATGGCGATCTTCGACGACGGCCGGCGCATGGTCTACGGCACCATGGGCGGCGAAGGCCAGCCGCAGACCCAGTCCGCAGTGTTCTCGCGCTACGGCCTGTTCGGCATGCCGCTGCAGCAAGCGGTGTCTGCGCCACGCTGGTTGCTCGGCAAGACCTGGGGCGACGCCAGCGTCACGCTGAAACTGGAAGACCGTTTTGCGCCGGAGCTGATCGCGAAGTTGAAGGCGGCCGGCCACGAGGTCGAAGTGCTGGACGGCTATTCCAGCACCATGGGCCATGCCGGCGCGATCGTCGTCCATCCCAACGGCGTACTCGACGGCGCCACCGATCCGCGCTCGGACGGCGGCGTGGCGGCATGGTGATGGGCTGGGTTCGAATCCAGCACGGCGCTTGCTTCACCTCTCCCCAAGGGGAGAGGTGAAGGCCGCCCGACTTCAGATCTCGTGCTTCGGCGAGGCGAAGATGCAGGCCAGCGTCACCAGCGACGCCGCCAGCAGGTAGTAGCCGACATAGGTCATGCCGTAATTGACCTGTAGCCAGGTCGCGGCATAGGGCGCCAGCGATGCGCCGAAGATGCCCGCCAGATTGAAGGTGATCGAGGAGCCGGTGTAGCGCACCCCGGTGGGGAACGGCGCCGCCAGTGCGGTGCCGATGACGCCGTAGTTCAGGCCGAACAGCAGCATGCCGACGGTGGTGAAGGTGTAGATCCCGGCGATGCCGGCGGCCAGCAGCGGCCCCAGCGCGAAGGAGAACGCCGCCACCGCGATGGTGCTGACGATCAGCAGTTCGCGCCGCCCGAAGCGGTCGCCAAGCTTGCCGGCCGCAATGGTGGTGACGCCGAACAGGATCGATCCGTAGATCTGCACCTTCAGCGCGTCGAGGAAGGAGATGCCGACGACCTTCACATTGTACGACAGCAGATAGGCCGTGCAGATGTAGAACAGCACGAAGGTCACCAGCGCCATGAAGGTGCCGAGGAACAGGCTGCGCTTGTGGTTGCGGAACAGTTCCACCACCGGCACCGCGACGCGCTCTTCCTTCTCGATGGCTTGCTGGAATTCCGGCGTCTCGGTGATCGACAGCCGCACCCACAGGCCGATGCCGATCAGCGCGATCGAGGCGACGAAAGGAATCCGCCAGCCCCAGCTCAACAGCGCCTCCTGCGACATGAAGTGCAGCAGGATCCAGAACGCGCCCGAGGCGAGAAACAGGCCGAGCGGCGCGCCGAACTGCGGAAACATGCCGTACCACGAGCGTTTGCCTTCCGGCGCATTCTCGGTGGCCAGCAGCACCGCGCCGCCCCACTCGCCGCCGAGCCCAAAGCCCTGGCCGAACCGGCACAGCGCCAGCAGCAGCGGCGCGATGACGCCGATCTGCGCGTAAGTCGGCAGCACGCCGATCACCACGGTGGAAATGCCCATGGTCAGCAAGGCTGCCACCAGCGTGGTCTTGCGGCCGACGCGATCGCCGAAATGGCCGAAGACGATGGCGCCGAACGGCCGGGCAAAGAACGCGATGGAGAAGGTGGCGAACGAGGCCAGCAGCGCCGTGGTCGGATCGGAGTTCGGGAAGAACAGTATCGGAAATACCAGCACCGCCGCCGTCGCATAGACGTAGAAATCGAAGAACTCGATGGTGGTGCCGATCAGGCTGGCAAGCAGCACCCGCGCCGGGGAGTTCAGGGGTTTGGCAAGCCGCATGGCAGCGGCAGATGGCATGGCAGTCGTCGCGTCGATCATTCTCGGAACCCAGCAGATGCGGTCTCGCCGCGCGCATCTGCTCGACGTCCAAACCCGTTTCAGGGTCGTTTAGCGCAATTAAGTTGCCCTGTGGGCGCGGCGGTCACGCTGATTTCGGGATGCAGCATTGCATCAGGCGGAATATGAGTTCCTCCGGCGCAATGGATCCCCGAGCGAACCTACAAGCGTTGCACCAAAGAATGCCCGGTCAGGTCACGGGTCCCGGATTGAACAACGTCAGGTCGTTGAAAATGCCCCAGCGATCCGACCACGGCTTGATCCGGCCGCTGGCGACTTCGAGGATCAGTTCGAACAGCGCCTGCCCGGTTTCCTCGATGGTCTTCTCGCCGGTGGCGATGCCGCCGGCGTCGAAATCGATCAGGTCGGACCAGCGCTTGGCCAATTCCGTCCGCGTCGACACCTTGATCACCGGCGCGGCGGCGAGGCCATAGGGTGTGCCGCGGCCGGTGGTGAAGATCTGCATGGTCATGCCGGAGGCAAGCTGCAGCGTGCCGCAGATGAAATCGCTGGCCGGGGTGGCGGCGAAGATCATCCCCTTGTCGCGCACCCGCTCGCCCGGCGACAGCACGCCGGTGATGGCGCTGGTGCCGGATTTCATGATCGAGCCGAGCGCCTTCTCTACGATATTGTTGAGCCCGCCCTTCTTGTTGCCGGGCGTGGTGTTGGCGCTGCGGTCGGCGCCGCCCTGATCAAGATAGTTGTCGTACCATGCCATCTCGCGGATCAGCGCCTGCGCGACCTCCTTGGTCGCCGCGCGCGGCGTCAGCAGATGGATGGCGTCGCGCACCTCGGTGACTTCCGAGAACATCACCGTGGCGCCGGCCCGCACGAGGAGATCGGCGGCATGGCCGACGGCAGGATTGGCGGTGACGCCGGAGAACGCATCGCTGCCGCCGCATTGCAGGCCGATCACCAGATCGGACGCCGGGCAGGTCTCGCGGCGCCGCTCGTTCAATATCTTCAACCGCGCTTCCGCCATCCCGACAATGCCGTCGACAATGGCGCCGAACCCCTGGAAAGCCTCGTCCTGCATGCGGACGATGTTGCTGCCGGCGCCCGCCGGCGTCAGCCGCTCCGGCGCGAGCTTCTCGCAGCCGAGTCCCACCACCATGGCCTCGCCGCCGAAGTTGGGATTCCTGGCGAGGTTCTGCAGGGTGCGGATTGGCACGGCCGCGCCCGGCGCATTGATGGCAACGCCGCAGCCGTAATTATGCGTAAGGGCCACCACGCCATCGACATTGGGATAAAGCGGCAGCAACTCCTCGCGGATGCGCTTCAGCGCAAATTCCACCGTGCCGGCCACGCATTGCACGCTGGCGGAGATCGCCAGCATGTTCTTGGTGCCGACCGAGCCGTCGGGATTGCGATAGCCTTCGAACGTGTAGTCTTCGAGCGCCGGCTGCTTCGGCGGGATCGCCGTCGCCAGCGGCAGGTCGTCGAGCGCCGGCGGCGTCGGCATCGCCATCAGCGCTTCCGCTACCCAGGCGCCGGCGGCGATCGGCTTTTCGGCGTAGCCGATGATTTCATTATAGCGGCGGATCGGCGCGCCCTGGGCGATATCGACCAGCGCCACCTTGTGGCCCTGCGGCACGAAATCCGTCAGCGTCAGTCCGCAGGGAAACACCGTCCCGACCGGCAGGCCGAAATCGTTGACGACAATGGCGACATTGTCTGCGGGCTGCAGCCGGATATAGCGCGGCGCATAGAGGGTCGCCGGTTTCGTTGCCGCAACCACATTCATCGTCGCCTCCTTTTTTCAGGCTTTTTCTACGACGATGCTAGTGACGGACGGCTCGCCCGGCAAGGGCAGCCGGCCTCACGGCTGGCCGAGGCCAGCAAGGACTTCGTCGAGCGCCACCAGGAACCGATCAGCATTCTCGCGTGAAAATACCAGCGGCGGGCGGATCTTCAGCACGTTGGCATCCGGCCCGGCGGCACTGATCAGGATGCGCTTTTCCCTGAGCGCGTTGACCAGCTTCGCGGTCGCCGCCGTGGCGGGATTCTTGGTGGCGCGGTCAGTCACCAATTCTACGCCGATGAACAGCCCGGCGCCTCTGATATCGCCGATGATCTCGTGCATGTTGGCCAGCCCACGCAGCCCGTCGCGCAGATAGGCGCCGACGTCCCGGGCATTGCCGATCAGGTCGCTCTGCTCGATGACGTCGAGCACCGCCATGCCCACCGCACAGGACACCGGATTGCCGCCGAAGGTGTTGAAGTAGCGCGTGCGCTTGCCGAAGCTCTCGAGGATCTCCGGCCGCGCCACCATCGCGGCCATCGGGTGGCCGTTACCCATCGGTTTTCCCATGGTGACGATGTCCGGCACGATGCCGTGGCGCGCAAAACCCCACATGCCCTCCCCGGTACGACCGAAGCCCGGCTGCACCTCGTCGGCGATCATCAGTCCGCCGGCCTCGCGGATCGCCGCCACCGCCGGCGTCAGAAATCCCGCGGGATCGGCGAACACGCCGTCACTGGAGAAGATCGTATCGACCAGCAGCGCTGCCGGCTTGATGCCATGGGCTTTCATGTCGGCGATGGCCGCCCGAACATCGGCGGCAAAGGCCTCGCCGACGTTGTGGCCATGGGCGCGATAGGCGTCCGGCGCCGGTACGGTGCGGACATGCGGTGCCAATCTGATGCCGTCGCCGAGCGACGGCGACATTTCCGAAATCGCGATGGTGACCCCGTGATAGGCCAGCTCTGTGACGATCACACCGGTGCCGCCGGTGAACGCGCGCGCGGCGCGGTAGGCGAGGTCGTTGGCCTCGCTGCCGGTGCAGGTGAACATCACATGCGCCAGCTCCGGCGGGAACAGCGCCAGCAGCCGCTCGGCATAATCTAGGATGCCGTCGGTGAGATAGCGCGTGTGGGTGTTGAGCGTCCCCGCCTGCCGGCTCAGCGCCGCCACCACATGGGGATGGCAATGGCCGACCGACGCGACGTTATTGTAGACGTCGAGATAGGCGCTGCCGTCGGCATCGTACAGCCAGACGCCCTCGCCGCGGACCAGATGCACGGGATGGGCGTAGAACAGCCGATAGGCCGGGCCGAGCAGTTTTTCGCGCCGCGCGATCAGCGCGCGGTCGCGTTCCGAAATGCCGGTGGCCGCGGCGGCGTCGAATGCGTTGATCATGGTCATCGGTTCATCTCGCTTCGATCTGGCCGCGCAGCCACAATATGGCATCGCCGCGGGAAATCTCCTGCAGCCGCTGCAGCCCGTTCCAGGCGGTGGCCTGGTTGCGCAAAATATACTCGGCATTGTCGGGATGGCGCGCGGCGCGCCACGAACTCACGGCAATGGTCAGCGCCAGACGCGCGCCGACCATGTCCGGCAGCAGCTCGATTTCCTCAGGCCGCAACGGACAGATCACGTGAAAGCTTGTCGCCATGTCGGCCGCGCCCTGCAATGGGTGGCCCTCCGCGATGATCTGATAGGCCGCGGCGACCGCGAGGTCCTGCACCAAAGGCGAGCGCACCACGTCGCCGAAGTCGATCACCCCCGCGATCACGTCGTCAGCGACGGGATCGGCCAGCACGTTGTGCGGATTGAAGTCGTTGTGGATCACCTGGGCGCGCAGCGACGGCAGCATCGGCGTGACGTGTTCGCCGAAGCGGTCCAGCGCGGCTTCCGCCAGCGCGCGCTTCTGCGGATGGGCAAGATCGGCCAGCAGCGCGCGGGCGCGCGGCGCCGACTTGATGTCCCAGAGGAGATCGTGACCATCGGCGGGATGCCGGAAATCCGCCAGCGCCAGATCGAGCCGCGCGAGAAACGCGCCAAGGCTATGCCGCTGCGCGGTGCTGCCCGCGGCGTGATGCAGCGGGCGGCCGGCGAGATAGGTCAGGCAACGCACCCGACGCGGCGGCTGGCCATCCGTCTCCCAGACAAATTCAAGCGCGTCACCACGCGGACGCACCAGCCGCGGCACCGCCAGATCGGGCGCTGCGGCCTCGATATGCAACAGCAGCCGGCTCTGCAGGTCGGTCACATCAGGCGACTCGGCGGGATGAACCACCTTGAGCACGAAGTGCCGATTGTCGCCATCGACCAGATGGAAATTGCGGTCGCGCTCGCCGGTCAGCGGCGCGACGCGGACATCCAGCCCGAACGCGGCCCGCGCCAGCGCCTCGATCTCGTCGATCCGTGCAGGCGGCGAGGCGACATCGAGCAATTCGCCGAGCTGCGCGATCAGCGGAGCGCCGGATGAGGTCGACGGCGGCAGTGTTGCGGCAGAATCGCTGTGGACAGCGGTCACGGGATCTCCGGTGTTTTGCGATTGCGCGGTCCGGCCATTGCGTGACCGACCCCACCGATATCCGCTTCATGTGCCGTGTTAAAGCCTGTTTACGTCACCGCTGTCGTCTCTAATTCCGGGTCGCTCGCTCCAGGAAATGCACCAGCGCCGCGCGATCCTGCTCGGAGCCGATGCGCTGTTCAGGCATCTTGGTGCCGGGCGTGAAGGCCGCCGGTCCAATCTCGAACAAGCGCGCCACCGTCTCGGGAGTCCAGACAATGTCGAGCCGCTTGAGTGCCTCGGAAAAATCATAGCCCGGCGCGGTCGCGATGCGGCGGCCGAAGAGGCCGGACAGGCTTGGCCCCGCCTGCCTGTCCAGCCCGGTTCCGAGGGCATGACAGGCGACGCAGGCGCGAAAGATCTCGGCGCCCGGATCGCCGGCATAGGCGGCGAGGGGATCGCCGGCTGCTGCCACCAGCATCGGATCGACCGATTCACCGGTCAGCGCGTTCCAGCGCCGGACGATATTGTCGGCGCCGCCGGTCAGCAGCGTCCGGCCGTCCGGCAGGAACGCCACCGACCACACCGGCAGCCCCGGACCGACCAGCGTGCGCGCCAGAACGCGCGTCCTGCGATCGACGATGGCGACCGCACCGCCGATCCCGGCGGCCGCTACCAGGGCACCGTCCGGCGAGATCGCAATGGAGATCACCGGCCGTGCGCTCGCGGCAGCTTCACCACGACGCGTGCCGTCGCCAGCCAGGAAATACAGCCTGCCGTCGGCGCCGCCGACAACGATCTCGCCGTCACCGGCGGTGGCGACCGCGTTCAGCGGACTCGGCATGGCTACCATGATGGGCGTCGCGGCGCCGGCCAGCGGCCAGATCCGGACGCTCTGGTCGTAGCCGACGCTGACCAGGGTCCGGCCATCGGTCGCGAACGCCACACCGTTGACGTTTTGCGTATGCCCTTCGAGAACGCGCGGCGCGCCACCCGCCAACGGCCACAGCCGGACCGTTTGATCCCAGGAGGCCGACGCCAGTGTGGTGCCATCCGGCGCGACGGCCAGCGCCGAGATCGGCGCCGTATGACCTTCCAGCACGGCGTCCGGTTCGGCCTTGCCAAGCGTCCAGATCGCGATGCGCCCGTCGGCGCCGGCGGTTGCTGCGCGGCCATCCCCCAGCATCGCCACCGCATTGACGGCATCGGCATGGAAACGCAGCACCTGCAGGGCCGCGTCGCGCGTCAGCGACCAGCGGATCGCGGTCGAATCGAAGCTCCCAGAGATCGCGCTTTGTCCGTCCGGCGCCACCGCCAGCGCCCGCACCGGCCCGCCATGGCCGCGCAATTGCGCGAAGGCAGGCGTTCCGGCCGGCAGCGCAGCCAGCAGGGCCATGCCGGCCAGCAACGCGCAACGGAGCTTCCTGGGGACATCGAGCATTGTGGTGATCGTGTCGTCCGTTCGTGACGCGATCAAGGCCGAGATCCGCACCCTGCGTCAGCGCATTCCCGGTGTGTCGCGGTCAAGACCCCTGGCCTGCAGATCGTCGAGATAGTCCTGAAAACGCCGCTCGGCATTGATGCCGAGATCGCGCAGGAACGCCCAGGAGTAGATCCCGGTATTGTGCATGTCGTCGAAACCCAGCCGCACCGCGTAATTGCCCACCGGATCGACGGCGAGAATTGTCACATTGCGCTTGCCGCCGACGGTCTTGCGCTGCGCTTCCGAATGCCCCTGCACTTCGGCGGACGGACTGGTGACCCGGAGCAGTTCCGCAGGCAGGCTGAATGCCACACCATCTTCGAATGTCACCAGAAGCGCACGGCGATCCTTCAGCAGACGGATTTCGACCGGCCATGCCGGAGCGGGGTTGGGCACGGTCAAGCTCGTCGCCAGCGTCAGCTGGGTCCAATCAGGTTGTCACCGGGATCGCCGACCCGGGCGCCACCGGTGGTGTAGGCGACCGAGCTCGGCTCCTGGATGCTGTTGAGCACAATCGACACGCCGACCGCGGCAATCGCCGCGAACACCAATGCCGCGAGAAATGACTTCATGATGCTGCTCCAGACCTGTTCCTGAACACCGGCCGAACTATTCGGCCGGCACGGCGCGCGGGGTGCTTCCCGACGGCGCCAGGCCCTTGGCCTGCTCTTCTGCCACCCAGAGCGAGTGATGCTCCTTGGCCCAGTTGAGATCGACCTCGCCCGTTCCCATCGCTTCGAACGCACCCTCCATGCCGATGGAGCCGATGTAGATGTGGGCCAGCATCGCCGCGATGAACAGCATGGCGATCACGGCATGGATCACGGTCCACAGCTGCATCGTTGTGACGTTGCCGGGAAGGTAGGGAAACAGCATGAACCAGCCCGACAGCGACATCAGCGCGCCGCCGATGATCACGATCCAGAAGATGCCCTTCTGCCCGGCGTTGAAGCGCTTCGACGGCGGATGCTTGCCGTTGCCCAGAACGCCGCCGCCCTGCTTGATCCATTCGAGATCGATCTTGCCGGGGATGTTGTCCTTGATCCAGATGAAGAACATCATGACGAGGCCGAACATGAACGGGAACGCCAGGTAGTTGTGGGCGAACTTGGCGTAGGTCGACATCGCCGAGAAGGCGTCGGCGCCGAACAGCGGCAGAATCAGGATCCGGCCGAAGCTGACATTGAGACCCGACAGCGCCAGCACGACGAAGCAGCTTGCCGTCAGCCAGTGGGTGAAGCGCTCGATGCTGGCGAAGCGCAGGATCTTCACGCCGGCAAACCCATGCTCGATGCGAATTTTTCCGCGCACCAGCAGGAAGATTGCGAGCACGGCGATCATGCCGAGAATGGCGATACCGCCGATGATCGGCAGCTTGCTGCGGTGAAAGTCCCGCCAGTCGCGCCCGGCGGGCTGGATCAGGCTGGACGCCATCCGGTCAGGAATGGTGATCCGGCCAGTGATCTTGTCGCCCTCCTTGAGCGCTTTCAGAAGCTGGTCTTCCTGGACCGATTCCGCCGTGGGCTTGAAGGACAATTGCGCGGCGGCGGGATGCGCGAGCACAAACAGCAGTGCGATGGCTGCACAGACGGCCCTGAGGGTTGAAGTCGAGATCGACATCGGCGCGACCTTCCAGTTATTCACAATGACTTGGCGCAAGAATGACCTTGCACGTGATGCCTTCCGGGATCGCGGCGCGATCCCGGTCCCGGACTAGCCCGTCGGCGAATCGCTGTAGGCGGTTTTCCAGCCCCACATGCCCGAACCGTAGCCGCGCTTCATCACCCGCTCCTTGTAGATCTCCGCGATGATGGCGCCATCGCCGGCAAGCAGCGACTTGGTCGAGCACATCTCGGCGCAGATCGGCAACTTGCCTTCGGCCAGGCGGTTGGCACCGTATTTGGCGTATTCGGCCGGCGTGGAGTCGGCTTCCGGTCCGCCCGCGCAATAGGTGCACTTGTCCATCTTGCCGCGCGATCCGAAGTTGCCGACCTTGGGATACTGCGGCGCACCGAACGGGCAGGCATAGAAGCAATAGCCGCAACCGATGCACAGGTCCTTGGAGTGCAGCACCACGCCGTCGGCGGTGGTGTAGAAGCACGACACCGGGCAGACCGCGGCGCATGGCGCATCGGTGCAATGCATGCAAGCCATCGACACCGAGCGTTCGCCGGGCTTGCCGTCATTGATGGTGACCACGCGGCGGCGATTGATGCCCCACGGCACTTCGTGTTCGTTCTTGCAGGCGGTGACGCAGGCGTTGCACTCGATGCAACGGTCGGCATCACAAAGAAATTTGACGCGAGCCATGATTTATTCTCCCCTCACGCCGTTTGGATCTGGCACAGGGTCACCTTGCCCTCGTGCATGCCGGTGACCGGATCGTAGCCATAGGACGTCAGCGTGTTGACGCTTTCGCCGAGCACGATCGGATCGGTGCCCTTCGGATAGTTGGCGCGCTGATCGACGCCCTGGAACCAGCCGGCGAAGTGGAATGGCATGAACGCCACACCCTTGCCGACGCGGTCGGTGACCAGCGCCTTGACGCGGGTCTTCGAACTGTTTTCAGGGCCGTAGACCCAGACCCAGCCGCCGTCCTTGATGCCGCGCTCGGCGGCATCCGACGTGTTGACCTCGACGAACATGTCCTGCTGCAACTCGGCCAGCCAGCGGTTCGATCGGGTCTCCTCGCCGCCGCCTTCGTATTCGACGAGACGGCCGGAGGTCAGGATGATCGGGAATTGCTTGGCAAGCCCCTTGTCGACAGCGGCCTTCTGGATCGAGAAACCGAGATTGGCCATGCGGAACTGGCGGCCGTCCGGGCGCGTCGGATATTTGGCCACCAGATCGGGACGCGCCGTGTAGATCGGCTCGCGATGCACCGGCACGGGATCGGGCAGATTCCACGCCACCGCGCGAGCCTTGCCGTTGCCGAACGGGATGCAGCCGTGATCGAGCGCGACGCGGATGATGCCGCCGGACAGATCGATCGCCCAGCCCACGCCATCCGGGTTGTTACCGCCGATCTTGTTGATCGTAGCGAGTTCGGCTGCCGTGAGATCCTTGTCCCAGCCGAGCTTCTTCAGCACGCCCAGGGTAAACTCCGGATAGCCGTCGGTGAGTTCCGAGCCTTTGCTGTAGGAGCCTTCGGCCAGCAGGTTGACGTTCTTCACCGAACCGTCCGGCTGCTTCTCTTCGTACACGACGCCGAAGCGGGCGCGGAACGTGCCACCGCCGTCCTTGACGTGAAGGCTGGTGTTGTACAGCGTGTGGGTGCCGGGATGCTTGATCTCGGGCGTGCCCCAGCACGGCCACGGCAGGCCGTAATAATCGCCGCCGACCTCGGGCGCATCGGCCCTGGCGCGCAGCGTTACCAGATCGAACTTGTCCTGGTTGCGCATATGCGCCTTCAGCCGCTCCGGCGACTGGCCGGAATAGCCGGTGGAGAAACCGCCGCGGTTGATTTCGCGCAGCAGATCCTCGGGCACCGGGCGATTGTTCTCGACCTTGATGTTCTTGAACATCGCCTCGGCGAAGCCGAGCTTGGCCGACAGCCGGTAGATGATTTCGTAGTCGTCCTTGGATTCGAAGATCGGCTTGACGACCTGATCGGCCCACTGCAGCGAACGGTTCGAGGCCGAGCGCGATCCCGCCGTCTCGAACTGGGTGCAGGCCGGCAGCAGATAGGTGCCGTTCTTGCGCTCCGAAATCGCCGCGAAGGTCGTCGGATGCGGATCGGCGACCACCAGCAGTTCCAGCTTCTCGATGCCCTTCACCATTTCGGTCATGCGCGGAACGGTGTTGCCGCCGTGCCCCATGACGATCATGGCCTTCAGGCTGTCGCGCTGATCGACTTCATCGGGATTGGCGAGCGTCGCGTCGAACCAGCGGGTCGACGGGATGCCCGGCATTTCCATGTTCTGCTTGCGGGTTCGCGCCGGACGGCCGGATTTCGCCGGCACCTCGTCGAAACGCGAGACGAAGTAGTCGTAGTCGACCTCCCAAACGCGCGCCCAGTGCTTCCAGGCGCCTTCGACGAGGCCGTAATACAGCGGCAGCGTCGTGATATCGAGACCGAGATCGGTGGCGCCCTGCACGTTGCAGTGGCCGCGGAAGATGTTGGCGCCGTTGCCGAAGCCGCCGACATTGCCGGTCGCCAGCAGCAAGTTGCAGTAGGCGCGAACGTTGGCGGTGCCGACGGTGTGCTGGGTGCCGCCCATGCACCAGATGAAGGTCGACGGCCGCTGCTTGGCGAAGGTCTCGGCGACTTTCTTGAGCTGATCGCCGGGAATGCCGGAAACGCGCTCAGTTTCCTCGGGCGTCCACTTGGCGACTTCGGCGCGGATCTGGTCCATGCCGTAGACGCGCTGCGCGATGAATTCCTTGTCTTCCCAACCGTTCGCGAAGATGTGGTGCAGCATGCCCCAGATCACCGCGATGTCGGTGCCGCTGCGGAACCGGACATATTCGGTGGCGTGGGCGGCCGTGCGCGTGAAGCGCGGGTCGAGCACGAAGACGTTGGCGCGGTTGATTTCCTTGCCGGTCAGAACGTGCTGCATCGAAATCGGATGCGCCTCGGCGGCATTCGACCCCATGAAGATGACGGTCTTCGAGTTTCGGATGTCGTTGTAGGAATTGGTTTGCGCGCCATAGCCCCAGGTGTTGGCGACGCCCGCCACCGTGGTCGAGTGGCAGATGCGCGCCTGGTGGTCGACGGAATTGGTGCCCCAGAACGCCGCGAACTTGCGGAACAGGTAGGCGCCCTCGTTGGAGAACTTCGCCGAGCCCAGCAGATAAACCGAATCGGCACCCGACCTGGCGCGGATCTCCAGCATCTTGTCGCCGATTTCACTGATGGCCTGATCCCACGACAGCTTCTGCCACTCGCCGTTGACCAGCTTCATCGGGTATTTCAGGCGGCGGTCGCCGTGAACAAGCTCGCGCACCGAAGCGCCCTTGGCACAGTGCGAGCCGCGATTGATCGGGCTGTCCCAGGCCGGTTCCTGGCCGACCCAGACGCCGTTCTGCACTTCGGCGATCACCGAGCAGCCCACCGAACAATGCGTGCACACGCTCTTCCTGATGTCAGTCGGCGCGCCGACGGCTTTCGGACCAGCCTGCGCCTTGCGCACCGATCCGAGCGGCATCAGGCCGAGCGCCGCGCCGGCGCCGGCGGCCAGGCCG
>LNAP01002346.1_pt1 | contig 25434 bp, 26 predicted proteins | sample 602601 | NCBI WGS metagenome assembly LNAP01 (sample SAMN02440304, study PRJNA202911) | soil metagenome | biome: Subtropical and temperate rainforests or woodlands; isolation source: soil samples (1 kg each in a 20% v/v slurry with milli Q water) were... ...
TGCCGGTATTTCGTTGCGGCTGGGGGAGATCGATCCGCTACTGGCACAGCTGGCGCGGGGGCACGCCGTGGCCAATGGCCTCAATGCCGAGGTCGTCACGCTGGACATCGCCGCGGATGCCGCGGCTTTCGCCGCCGCCGGACTCGCCCCTGACAGCGCCGACGTGGTGCTGATGAACCCGCCGTTCCACGATCCGGCCCGGCACCGCGGCTCGCCGGATGCGGCGCGGGAGATCGCTCATGTGGCCACGGCAACCACGCTGCAGGCGTGGGTGCACGCGGCGCGGCGCCTGCTGAAATCCGGCGGCACGCTGACGCTGATCTGGCGCGCCGACGGCCTGGCCGAGGTGCTGGCGGAGCTGCAGCGGGGATTCGGCAGCATCAGGGTGCTGGCGGTGCACAGCGATCCCGCAGAGCCTGCGATCCGGATCATCGTGCGGGCCGTGAAGGGGGGACGGGCGCCGCTGGCCATCGCGCCGGCGGTGGCGTTGAGGGATGCATCCGGCGCGCCGGATCCCCATATTCAAGACGTGCTGGCAGGAACGGCGGCGCTGCGGTTCTGAAGCGCCAGGAAATCGCTTACTGCGGCAACGTCTCGGATTGCTTCTGCGGCGCGGTCGTGAAGTGGATGGCCGCAAACAGACAGCACATCAGCATCATCAGCAGATAGATCTTCATGTCTTCCTCCGCTGCGGCGTAGAACGCCTGATGGGATTGCAACGCACCGAGCTTTGCTGAGTTCAATGACACCGGCGTGATAAGATATGGTTAAGGTCGAGGTAACCGGATGAGTGAAATGCAAGATGATCGGGCGGGCGCGGGATTGATGACAACACTGACGGACCTGATCCCCGCGCGCTTCCGGCGCAACGCCGCCGTGGTTCCGGTGGTGCGGCTGTCCGGCGTGATCGGCGCGGTGACGCCGCTGCGGCCGGGCATGTCGCTGGCCGGCGTCGCGAAGATGCTGGAAAAGGCCTTTGCGACGAAGAACGCCAAAGCGGTGGCGCTGGTGATCAATTCACCCGGCGGTTCGCCGGTGCAGTCGCGCCAGATCTTTCTGCGCATCCGGCAGCTGGCGGCCGAGAAGAAGCTGCCGGTGCTGGTGTTCGTCGAGGACGTCGCGGCGTCCGGCGGCTACATGATCGCCTGCGCCGGCGACGAGATCTTTGTCGATCCGTCGTCGATCGTCGGCTCCATCGGCGTGGTCGGCGGCACCTTCGGTTTCCAGGAGTTGATCCGGAAGATCGGCGTCGAACGGCGGCTCTATACCGCCGGCGAGCGCAAGGCGACGCTCGACCCGTTCCTGCCGGAAAATCCTGATGACGTCGCGCGCATCAAGGCGCTGCAGCGCGAGATCCACGCCATCTTCATCGCGCTGGTGAAGCAGAGCCGTGGCGCCCGCCTGAAGGGCGCGGACGATGTGCTGTTTTCCGGCGAATACTGGGCCGGCGAATCCTCCATCGCGCTGGGCCTGTCCGACGCCGTCGGCGATCTCCGGTCGACGCTGCGGGCGCGCTATGGCGACAAGGTGGACATGCCGGTGATCGCGCCGCCGACCGGGTTGCTGGCCGGGCTGATGGGCCGCAAATCCGGCGCCGGGGTGGAACTGACCCTCGACGGCCTCGGCGGACTGCCGGAGCAGTTGATTTCGGCGCTGGAAACCCGGGCGATCTGGGCCAAATACGGCTTTTAGCGGGTCGCCCGGCCGCGCCATTTGGTCCCGCACAAGCCGATTGCGGGAACGCCGCGGTTGTACGAAACTGCGCCTGGAGGGCTGGATCATGAACGACAAGGATCGCGCGATGCCGCCGCTGGTTGCAATTGCAGGCGCCCTGGGTGGGGCTGCCGTTGTCAGATGGGCCTATCGGACCGCCGTCCGGATCAACCGCGAGCTGGAACAGGTGCGGCTGTCGCGGATGGCCGAACCGGCCGCCACCGAGATTCCGACGCTGCGGCGCGACCCCGCCACCGGCGCCTACCGCCCGGGCTGACGCAAAAAGACCCCCAAATGCTTGCGCCGGCCTGGGGATGGGGCACCATCCTCGAGGTCGGCGAGCAAGCTTGGAGGTCGTTACATGTCTTTGGCGGTGGGCTCGATGTCGCCATCGCGCGTCGCCATTCGCAGGGATAAGCACCTCGCGCCCGGATCGTTCCCGCGCCGCCCCGTTGCTGAGAACAACGGTTCGGCGGCGCCTCGGTCTCGTTCGCGCTAAGCACGACAGCACCCCTTGATAGCCGGGGTGGTATGAACAAGCCACAACCTGTGGCCGTGTTCCATGAACACCGGTTACCACCGGGTTAGCGCTTTAGCTGCAATCGTCCTGCGTGCGTGCGGCAATACCTTCGCCGCATCGCCTTGATTCCGCAGGGCGCCGCCGATACGGTCCGCGCTCCCGTTCCCCCAAATCCTGAACGAATCCCAGATCGCCCCCATGGACTCTCTTCCCCCGCATATGCGCCCGGAACGCTCGTTCCAGGGCCTGATCCTGACCCTGCAGCGCTACTGGGCGGATTATGGCTGCGTGATCCTGCAGCCCTACGACATGGAAGTGGGCGCCGGCACGTTCCATCCCGCCACCACTTTGCGGGCGCTGGGTCCGAAGCCGTGGAAGGCCGCCTATGTGCAGCCGTCGCGCCGGCCCAAGGACGGCCGCTACGGCGAGAACCCCAACCGGCTGCAGCACTATTACCAGTTCCAGGTGATCATCAAGCCGTCGCCGCCGGACCTGCAGGACCTCTATCTGAAGTCGCTGAAGGCGATCGGCGTCGACGCCGCGCTGCATGACGTGCGCTTCGTCGAGGACGACTGGGAAAGCCCGACCTTGGGCGCCTGGGGGCTCGGCTGGGAGTGCTGGTGCGATGGCATGGAAGTCAGCCAGTTCACCTATTTCCAGCAGGTCGCCGGCGTCGAATGTTCGCCGGTGGCCGGCGAACTCACCTACGGCCTCGAGCGCCTCGCGATGTATGTGCAGGGCGTCGACAACGTCTACGACCTCAACTTCAACGGCCGCGACGGCGCCGACAGGGTGAGCTATGGCGACGTCTTCCTGCAGGCCGAGAAGGAATATTCGCGGCACAATTTCGAGCACTCCGACGCCGACATGCTGTTCAAGCAGTTCGTGATGGCCGAGGGCGCCTGCAAGTCCTATCTCGACGCGGGCTGGAAGGACGGCAAGCGCGAGGCGCATCTGATGGCGCAGCCGGCCTATGACCAGTGCATCAAGGCCAGCCACGTCTTCAACCTGCTGGATGCCCGCGGCGTCATCTCGGTGACCGAACGCCAGAGCTACATCGGCCGCGTCCGCGACCTCGCAAAAGCCTGCGGCGACGCCTGGATGGCGACAGAGGCGGGCGGGGCTTCTTCACCCTCCCCTTGAGGGGGAGGGTCGCCCGCATCTTGCGGGCGGGGTGGGGTGAAACGGCGGGTGACAGCGGTGATGATATGGTCAAAAGACCCATCAGCGACTTCAAACGCAAGACCGCGCAAAGGCTGCGCGACAATACGACGGCCGCCGAAGATATTCTCTGGCGACATCTGCGACGCCTCGACGTGAAGGGAAGTCACTTCCGTCGACAAGTGGTGATCGGACCTTATATCGCCGATTTCGCCTGTCTGGCGCAGCGGCTGATCATCGAAGTCGATGGGTCGCAACACGGGGACGATGACGGCCTTCGCCGCGACCACGTCCGGACGCGCTGGCTGCAGTCGGAAGGTTATCGAGTGATACGATTTTGGAACAATGACGTGATGAGCAAGACCGACGCAGTGTTAGAGACGATCCATCACATGATCGCTGTCACCCCACCCCGCCTGCAAGATGCAGGCGACCCTCCCCCTCAAGGGGAGGGTGAAGTCTCCCGCGGGGAAACCAACTGATGCCCGATCTTCTGCTCGAACTGTTCTCCGAAGAAATTCCCGCGCGCATGCAGGCCAAAGCGGCGGAGGATCTGCGCCGCATGGTGACCGATCGTCTGGTCGCCGAGGGGCTGGTCTATGAGGGCGCCAAGGCCTTTGCGACGCCGCGGCGGCTGGCGCTGACGGTGCACGGCATTCCGAACAGGCAGTCCGACCTCAAGCAGGAGCGCAAGGGGCCGCGGGTCGGCGGCGCGGAGGCGGCGATCGCCGGCTTCCTCAAGGCCACCGGGCTCAATTCGCTGGATGAAGCAAAAATCCAGCGCGACCCCAAGGGCGACTTCTACATCGCGCTGACCGAGAAGCCGGGCAAGCCGACCCTCGACGTGCTGGCGGAAATCCTGCCGCTGATCATCCGCACCTTTCCGTGGCCGAAATCGATGCGCTGGGGCGAACGCTCCGCACGGCCGAGCGCGCTGCAATGGGTGCGGCCGCTGCATTCCATCGTCGCCACCTTCGGCATCGACACCGAGGAGCCCGAGGTGGTGCCGTTCACGCTGGACGGCGTCACCACCGGGCAGACCACGCGGGGCCATCGCTTCATGGCGCCCGGTGAATTCCCGGTGCGCCGCTTCGACGACTACGTCGCGAAGCTGCAGGCTGCGAAAGTCGTGCTCGATCCCGAGCGCCGCCGCGAGATCATCCTCGCCGATGCGCGCACGCTGTGCGCGGCGCAGAATTTCGAGCTGGTCGAGGATCCCGCGCTGCTCGAGGAGGTCGCCGGCCTGGTCGAATGGCCGGTGGTGCTGATGGGCTCGTTCGATGAAGCCTTCCTCGCGATCCCCGACGAGATGATCCGCGCCACCATCCGCACCAACCAGAAGTGCTTTGTGGTGCGCGATCCCCGCTCCGGCAATCTCGTCGACAAGTTCATCCTCACCGCCAATATCGAAGCCTCCGACGGCGGCGCCGCCATCGTCGCCGGCAACGAGCGGGTGATCCGCGCGCGATTGAGCGACGCAAAGTTCTTCTACGACACCGACCTGAAGACGCGGCTGGAAGACCGGCTGCCGAAATTCGAGCACATCGTGTTTCACGAGAAGCTCGGCAGCCAGGCCGAGCGCATCGCGCGCATCGTGCGTCTCGCCGCCGAGATCGCGCCGCTGGTCGGCGCCGATGTGGAGAAGACCAAGCGCGCGGCGCAACTGGCCAAGGCCGATCTGCTCACCGAAGCGGTCGGCGAATTCCCGGAGTTGCAGGGCCTGATGGGCCGCTACTACGCAAAGGCCCAGGGCGAAGATGACGCCGTCGCTGCTGCGAGTGAAGAACACTACAAGCCGCAGGGACCTGCAGATCGCGTGCCGAACGATCCGGTGACCATCGCTGTGGCGCTGGCCGACAAGATCGATACGCTGGTCGGCTTCTGGGCAATGGATGAGAAGCCGACGGGATCAAAAGATCCGTTTGCTCTCCGACGTGCAGCTTTAGGCGTGATCCGACTGGTCGTAGAAAATGCTCTCCGGCTCTCGATGCTGGATGTCGCAAAGTCGGGCGTGGATGGCCTGCTGGAAACGGGTACGCAGCAAGCGCTTATCGATTCTCACAAAGTCCCTGCAGATCTCCTCGCCTTCTTCGCCGACCGCCTCAAAGGCCAGTTGCGCGAGCAGGGCGCCCGTCACGATCTCGTCGATGCGGTGTTTGCGCTTGGCGGTCAGGACGATCTCCTGATGATCGTCCGCCGCGTCGAGGCGCTGGCCAAATTCCTCGACACCGACGACGGCAAGAATCTTCGTGCCGGCGTCAAGCGTGCGTCGAACATCCTCGCCATCGAGGAGAAGAAGGACAAGCGCGCCTATGACGGCGCGCCGGAGCCTTCGCTGTACAGGCTCGACGAGGAGAAGGCGCTGGCCAAGGCGATTGCCGAGGTCGGGCCGGAAGCGTCAGCCGCCGTGGCCAAGGAAGACTTCGCCGGCGCCATGAGCGCGATGGCAAAACTGCGCCCGGCGGTGGATGCGTTCTTTGACAAGGTCAAGGTCAACGACGACGACGCAGCCGTGCGCGAAAATCGCCTGAAGCTGCTCAACGAGATCCGCGCCGCCACGCGCGCGGTGGCGGATTTCTCCAAGATCCAGGATTGATTGCGTCGCGCGTTGACGCGCGCGCTGTCGTTCCCCGGGCGCGATGCACCACGCCGCCGGCGATGCACAGCATCGCTGGCGGCGTGGTGCTTCGCAGACCCGGGGCCCCGCTTTGCTGAAATCAACGGGATCCCGGATCTGCGCAGCAGCATGCGATGCTGCGCATCGCCATGCCGCAGCGCGTCCGGGAAACGAGAGCTGCGGCGCGTGAACAATGCAAATTCCTCATCATTGATATTGACAATAATCCTTTCGTAGGCTTATAGTCCCGTCCGTCCTGCTCGACGAGGGGCGCTGTCATGAGGCGTCTTGAGAGTGGAGCAGGATGCGGTGTCCCGCGCGTGTGCCTCGCACGCACACCCCGGGAGGCTGGAGGTCACCGTCCGGGCCCACTACGGGGCTCTGCCGCTCTGTGCCGGCTGACAGTGACAAGGCGGGGAAAGCCCGCCGGAAACTGTCCCGGAAGAACGGTCCCCCGGCCCAAAATCACCGCGGTGGCGCGCCCGCAGGCGCCGCGACCCGCTTCGCCGTTGCGACGGCATAGCGGATCGCGCCCCAACCACCACCCCGCGCCTGCCGGCGCGCCGCTCCCCTCATGTCCGGAGGGGAGATCTGCTCACACCTCGGACGCCATGGGCGCCGCGAGAACGTGAGCGCTTGGCTGTTTGACATTCGCATACGAAAATTCGCGCTGCACCCGCAAGGCGTGCATCGCGCCGGCGCGCTCCCTGCTGTCGTAAATGGTTCATACGCGACCTATAGTCGGGGGCCTCCAGATGCCCCGGCGATCGATTGCACGATCATGCCGGCGCATTGCGATCCGGAGAGTGTTGATGAAGATGCGTCGTTTGATCCTGGCCCTGCTGGCCTTTGCGGTCCTCGCCCCCGTCCAGGGCGCCCGCGCCGCGGATGTGATCTGCTACAATTGTCCGCCGGAATGGGCCGACTGGGGCACCATGCTGAAGGCGATCAAGACCGATCTCAACTACGACATTCCCACCGACAACAAGAATTCCGGCCAGGCGCTGGCGCAGATCATCGCCGAGAAGGCCAATCCGGTCGGCGACATCGGCTATTTCGGCGTCACCTTCGGCATGAAGGCCAAGGCGCAGGATGCGCTGGAGCCCTACAAGCCGGCCCATTGGGACCAGGTCGATGCCGGCCTCAAGGATCCCGACGGTTACTGGACCACGATCCATTCCGGCACCCTCGGCCTGTTCGTCAACAAGGATGCGCTGGGCGGCAAGCCGGTGCCGAAGTGCTGGGCCGACCTGTTGAAGCCCGACTACAAGGGCATGGTCGGCTATCTCGATCCGTCCTCGGCCGCGGTCGGCTATGTCGGCGCCGTCGCCATCAACCTGGCGCTCGGCGGCTCCGCCGACAATTTCGAGCCCGGCCTGAAGTTCTTCAAGGAGCTGAAGAAGAACGATCCGATCGTGCCGAAGCAGACCTCCTACGCCCGCGTCGTCTCCGGCGAAATGCCGATCCTGCTCGACTACGACTTCAACGCCTACCGCGCCAAGTATTCCGAGAAGGGCAATTTCGAATTCGTGATTCCCTGCGAAGGCTCGGTGGTGTTTCCCTACGTCGTCGGCCTGGTGAAGAACGCGCCGGACAAGGACAAGGCCAGGAAGGTCATGGACTATCTGTTGTCCGACAAGGGCCAGGCGATCTGGACCAATGCCTATCTGCGCCCGGCCCGCAACATCGAGTTGCCGGCGGCCGTGAAGGCGAAATTCCTGCCGGACAGCGACTATGCCCGCGCCAGGAGCGTCGACTGGGGCAAGATGGAGCTGGTGCAGAAGGCGTTTACGGATCGCTATCTCGCCGAAGTGCGCTGATACACGAAGCAAGCGTCTTTCTTCCTTCTCCCCCGCGCGAAGCTTCGCTTCGCTAGGTGGGAGAAGGTGGCACGGCCGAAGGCCGTGACGGATGAGGGGTTACTAGGCTCGGAGTTTGTGTTTACCCCTCACCCGACCGCGCTGACGCGCGGCCACCCTCTCCCACAAGGGGAGAGGGGAAGAAAGCGCGCCAGAGTAGAACATGTCGCATAAATCCTTCGTCTGGCTCTGCCTGCTGCCGCTTGTGGTGGTGACGGCGGCGTTCTTCCTGCTGCCGATGGCGCAACTGCTCGTGGTCGGCGCGTCAGGCCCGCGCGGGCTGTCGGCCTATCTCGCCATCCTCACCGAACCGCGCTACCGCGCCACCCTGATCAACACCGTGGTGCTGTCGGCGGCCACCACCGGCGCGACGCTGGCGATCGCCACCGTCGCCGGGCTGTTCCTGCAGCGCCATCGCTTCCCCGGCCGCGCGGTGCTGATCGCCATGCTGACCTTTCCGCTGGCCTTTCCCGGCGTGGTGATCGGCTTCCTGATCATCCTGCTGGCCGGCCGCCAGGGCCTGATCGGCGCGGTCTCGAGCGCGATCACCGGTGAGAAATGTGTGTTCGCCTATTCGATCTGGGGACTGTTCCTCGGCTATCTCTATTTCTCGATCCCGCGCGTGATCCTCACCATCATGGCGGCCGTCCAGAAACTCGATCGCGGGCTGGAGGAAGCGGCGCGCTCGCTCGGCGCCAGCCCGTGGGCGGTGCAGCGCGACGTGGTGCTGCCGGCGCTCGGCCCGGCCTTCGTGGCCTCCGGAGCCATCGCCTTTGCGACGGCGATGGGCGCCTTCGGCACCGCCTTCACGCTGGCCACCAACATCGATGTGCTGCCGATGCTGATCTATACCGAGTTCACACTGGCGGCGAACTTCTCGATCTCGGCGGCGCTGTCGATCGGGCTCGGTGTCATCGCCTGGGCGATCCTGGCGCTGGCGCGCTCGTTCAGCGGCGGCACCGTCGCGGCGGCGGGGTAGATGATGCGCGATCGCCTGATCTTTGCCGGCCAGCTCGGCTTTACGCTTCTCGTCGCCGCGTTCCTCGTGGTGCCCGTGGTGCTGTCGATCTCGGCCGGCATCACCGTGAATTACTTTCGCGGCATCTCGTCCGGCGTCACCCTGCAATGGGTCGCGCAGGTGTGGGATCTCTATGCAGGCGAGATCGGCCTGTCGTTCCTGATCGCCTTCGCCACGCTGGCAGTCACGCTCATCATTGGCGTGCCCTCGGCCTATGCGCTGCATGTGCGCGGCGGAAAACTGTCGCGCATCGTCGAGGAAGTGATCACGCTGCCGCTGGCGATTCCCGGCCTCGCCATCGCGCTGGCGCTGCTGCTCACCTATGGCGGCTTTGGCAGCTTTCGCCGCTCCTGGCTGTTCATCCTTGCCGGCCATGTGGTGTTCTGCATGCCGTTCATGGTGCGCTCGGTGATGGCGGTGTTCTCGACCATCGATATCCGGACGCTGGACGAAGGCGCGGCCTCGCTCGGCGCCTCGCCGTGGCGGCGCTTTGGCAATGTCATCGTGCCCAACGCGCTGCCCGGCATCGTCGCGGGATCGCTGATGGTGGTGACGCTGTCGCTCGGCGAATTCAATCTCACCTGGATGCTGCACACGCCGCTGACCAAGACGTTGCCGGTCGGCCTCGCCGACGCCTATGCCTCGATGCGGCTGGAAGTGGCCTCCGCCTATACGCTGATCTTCTTCGTCATGATTGTCCCGTTGCTGGTGGCGATGCAGATGCTGGCCGACAAGGGACAAAAGCCATGATGACCACAACAACACACGGCGCCGCCGTGCATATCGAAAATTGCGGCAAGACCTTCGCCGACGGCACGCAGGCATTGGCACCGGCCTCGCTCGACATCGTCAGCGGCGAGACCCTGGTGCTGCTCGGCCCTTCCGGCTGCGGCAAGACCACCATGCTGCGCATCATCGCCGGACTGGAGACGCCGGACCAAGGCGGCCGCGTGCTGTTCGACGCGCAGGACATGACCGCGGTGCCGATCGAGCAGCGCCATGTCGGCATGGTGTTCCAGTCCTACGCGCTGTTTCCCAACATGAGCGTCGCCGACAATATCGGCTACGGCCTCAAGATCCGCGGCGTCGCGAAGGTGGCGCGCGACCAGCGCATCGCCGAAATGGTGGCGCTGACCAATCTCACCGGGCTGCAGGACCGGCGCATCGATCAGTTGTCCGGCGGCCAGCGCCAACGCGTGGCGCTGGCGCGTGCGGTGGCGATCCGGCCGCGGGTGCTGTTGCTCGACGAGCCCCTGACCGCGCTCGATGCATCCTTGCGCGACCGGCTGCGTGGTGAGCTCAATCGCCTGCTGCGCTCATTGGGGATCACGGCGATCTACGTGACCCACGATCAGGCCGAGGCGATGGAGCTCGGCGACCGCATTGTGGTGATGCGCAAGGGCGCGATCGCGCAGATCGGCACGCCGCGCGAGGTCTACTTCGCGCCAACGAGCCGGTTCGTGGCGGAGTTCGTCGGCGCCGCCAATATCATCGAGGCGCCGGTGGCCGAGGGGCATCTCGTGCTGCCGGGCGGACGCCTCGAGGTTGCGACCGCGGCCAATGCCGCGGTCGCAGCCGCTGCGGTCGCAACCACCATGATCAGGCCGGAGACCATCGCCATCGTCGATCCCGCCAATGCAGCGTTGTGCGGCGTCATCGACAGCATCAGCTTCATCGGCGACAAGCAGCGTATTGTCGTGACCGGCGCGGCCGACAAGCCTCTGACCATCGACGCGCCGAACACGGTTTGCGTGAAGACCGGCGACCGCGTCGGCCTGTCCATCGCGCCTACTGCGGTGCGCCTGCTGCCCGGAGACAAGTGATGTCGAAACCGATCCTGATCGCGCAGATTTCCGACCTGCATATCAAGGCGCCCGGTGCGCTCGCTTATGGCAAGGTCGATACCGCCGCTGCGTTGCAGCGCTGCGTGGCCGCGCTTAACGCCTTGCAGCCGCGGCCGGATCTGGTGGTGGTCTCCGGCGATCTCGCGGACACGCCGACGCCGCAGGAATACGACCATCTCAGGCGGCTGCTGGCGCCGCTCGAGATTCCCTTCATCGGCATTCCCGGCAATCACGATGCCCGCGCGATGATGCGTGCGGCATTTCCCGAACAGCACTACGCGGCGCAGAACGGCGCGCTCAATCAGTTGCACAGCGTCGGCGGTCTCGACCTCGTGCTGCTGGATTCCAGCGTGCACGCCAGACCGCACGGCGAACTCGAAGCCGCCACGCTGAAATGGCTCGACGACACGCTGGCGTCGTCGTCGGACAGGCCGGCGCTGTTGTTCCTGCATCATCCGCCGTTCCGCACCGGCATTGAACACATGGACGTGCAGAATCTGTTTAATGCCGATCAGCTGGCATCGATCGTCCGCAGGCATCCGCGCGTGCAACTGGTTGCCGCCGGTCACGTTCATCGGGCAACGCTGACGCTGTTTGCCGGCGTCCCGGCGACGATCTGTCCCGCGCCGAATCACGCGGTCGACCTCGATCTCGACGCGCGCCGCGCGCCGTCGTTCAGGGTCGAGCCGCCGGCATTCCATCTCCATGTCTGGTTTCCCGGCGACGGCTTAGGTCATGTGGTGACGCATCAGGTGCCGATCGGCGATTTCGACGGCCCGCATCCGTTCTTCGGCGCGGACGGCAAGTTGCTGTAACGCGCTCCGAACGTGTCCCGGACGCAGCGCAACGCGCCTCCGCGGGAGGCGTCGTGCGCTGCAGAGCCGGGACCGCGATGAAACTCGGTGTCTGGTACGGTCCCGGCTCTGCGCAGCAGCGTCCGGGACACGAGAGTGACGCGACCGTTGAAGTCAGCTCGCCGTCAGCGCGTCCTGCTTGATGATCCTGAACCGCGACTCTGCATCTTCCTGGCGGAACAGCGCGATGCGATCGATCGCCACTGACGTCAATGCCAGCGCATCGAAGCGTGCGCGCAGCATGGCCAGGATCGGCCTCTGCCGCGAATCGGGCATGCGGCCGGTCAGCGTCATGTGGAAGCGGAAGTCCTCGCTTACGTAAGGATAGCCCCAGCGGTCGAGCTGTTCGACCTGACGCGCCGTCAGCGTCTCCGGTTTCCGGCGTGCACGATCCTCAGCCGACAGCGGCGCGCGGAAGGCGTCGAAGGCCTCGACGCAATCCTGGGCCAACGCCTGCAGCGTGACGGAACGCTCTGCCGGGACCACGGCGATGAAGCCGCTGATGGCGTGGACGGCCGGCTTGATCACCGGAATCTCGCGCGGCTGCCGCGCGAAGTCGGCGCAGGCGGCCGAAAGCTCCGCTTCGGTGGTGCCGGGCGCCAGCGCGAACGGCGCCTTCAGCGTGGCGTGAAAGCCGTATTTGCGCGGGTCCTGCGTCAGATCAGGCCAGTCCGGGGCGGCCGCGACGACATCCTTCGGAAAGGCCACGTCGTTGCCGGACAAAGCGTCGTAGCCGAGCAGGGCGGCACCGAAGCGGGCAAGCGGTTTGCGGGAGGGCGGGGCGTAATAGATCGCGTAGCGGGGATATGAACTCATCGCTGCAGTTTAAAGCAACGTCACGCCGCCGCAACCTTGCTGAGCGTGGCTGCCGACCGCGTCACGCGATCCGTCTCGGTGAGATGCACCAGCCGGCCGGCGGCGATCACCGCAACGACGCGCGGCCGCAACGCCACTGTATCGTCGACCAGGATGATGTCGGCGCGCTGGCCGGCCTGGAGCGTGCCACGGTCGGTGAGACCGGCGGCCCGGGCCGGCGCGGACGATACCAGTGCCCAGGCCTGCGGCAGCGGCAAAATGCCGTCGGCCACCAGCCGGAACGCCGCCAGCAGCTGCGCCGGATAGTAATAGTCGGACGCCAGCACGGAGCAAAGGCCCTGGGCGATCATGTCCGACGCCTTGGTCCAGCCGGTGTGGCTGCCGCCGCGCACAACATTTGGCGCGCCGAACACGATGAAGTCGCCGGCCGCAGCGGCGGCCATTGCGGTCTCGACGTTGATCGGGAATTCGGCGATCGTGACGCCGAGGTCGCGGAAATCGTTGCGCATCGCGGGGGTGTCGTCGTCGTGGGACAGGGTTGCCACGCCTGCCGTGCCTGCCGCCTGTGCCAGCCGTGCGATCGAGCCCGGCACCTGATCGGCACGGGAGATGGTGCGCTCCACCAGTTGGTCGAACGCCTCGAGGCTCAGCCCGGTGCGCTCCGCCATGCGGATGCGCTTTTCCGGCTTCTTCGGATTGTGCACGGCGGTGGTGATGTGGTCGTTGAAGGCCAGCAGGTCGATGCGGCCGCCCGCGAGCCACGCCTTGATCTCGTCCTCGGCGTCGAGGTTGTAGGTCTCCTGCCGCAGATGAAAACGGGTGTCGGCGGCGAGTTGCGGCCGCAGCGCCTCGATGGCCTCGAGCAGGCCGCGCGCATTGTCGATGCTGCGCAGCCCCGGCTCCCACGAGCAGGTGGTGCCATGGAACACGGTGGTGATGCCGTTGGCGATCACCTGGCGGTCGCTGTCGATCAATGCGACGTCGAGCGGAAAATCCACGCCGGGGCGCGGCATCATCTGGCGTTCGAAGGCGTCGCCGTGGATATCCACGATTCCCGGCAGCACCAGCAGGTCGCCGGCATCGATGCTGAGCCTGGCGCGGGTGGCATGAGCACCGACGGCGTCGATGTCGCCGCCCGCGACCTGCAGCGAGGTCTCGGCGATCTCGCCGCCGACAAGGGCGCGACCGCCTTCAATGAGGATGTCGATCATGTGGATGCCAGCTGTTCTGCAGGATGATGTCGAACGGGAGAGGGCTGTGCTTCATACTTGCCGACAAAATCCTCCACGGCAAGGTGGCGGAAGTCCGGCAAAGCGCGGCGCAGCGTCTCGTGGTCCCAGTCCCACCACGCCAGTGCGATGAGCCGCTCGGCGATGCCGTCGGCGAAGCGCGGGCGAATGGTGCGGGCCGGATTGCCGCCGACGATGCTGTAAGGCGGCACGTCCTTGGTGACGATGGCGCCGGCGGCGATCACCGCACCGGTGCCGATGTTGCGGCCCGGCAGGACGATCGCGCCATGGCCGATCCAGACGTCGTGGCCGATGGTCACGTGATGCGCGCGCCGCCAGTCGAAGAACTCGGCGTCGTCGCTCTCGCCGGCAAAGTAGGCGCTGGAGCGATAGGTGAAATGCGACTGGGTCGCACGGTGCATCGGGTGGTTGCCGGGATTGATCCGGGTCATCGCGGCGATCGAACAGAACTTTCCGATCGTCGTGTAGGTGATCTGGGAGTCGTTCACGACATAGGAGTAATCTCCGAGCGCGACTTCCTGCAGGATGGTGCGGGCGCCGACCTCGCAATAGGCGCCTATGCTGACATCGTGCAGTTTGGCGCTGGCATCGACGAAGGGTTCGGTTGAAAGCATCTTGCCGGCCATGATGAGGTCCCGTGGATCACGGCTGCGTTGCGCCTCCGCACGCGCTCCTCTTCAATCGCTTCCGTGACGGCGTCATGACGCATGCGTGACGGTTGGCCGATATTCCCGGCTCCTGCGACGCTTCCATCTGTGTGGTCCGCGCCAACTGTCACATCACTGTAAAGGGCAGGCGCTAGCGGTGTGTCATCGATGATGACTGGAGTTTCGCATGCTGGTGGTGGAAGGGTTGACGTGCCGGTTCGGCACCAAGGCAGCCGTGGACAACGCGTCGTTTTCGATTCCGCCCGGCAGCTTCGTTGGCGTGATCGGCCGCTCCGGCGCCGGCAAGTCGACGCTGCTGCGCATGATCAACCGGCTGGCGGATTCGACCGAGGGCCGCATCCTATATGAGGGCGAGGACGTTACGGCACTGCGCGGCAAGGAGTTGCGGCAGTGGCGGGCGCGTTCGGCGATGATCTTCCAGCAGTTCAACCTGGTCGGTCGGCTCGACGTGTTGACCAACGTGCTGATGGGCCGCCTGGCGGCAACGCCGTCGTGGCGCTCGCTGACCCAGATCTGGTCCGAGCAGGACCGCGCGCTGGCCATGTCGGCGCTGGAGCAGTTCGACATGGCGCAGCTGGCGTCGCAGCGCGCCGACCAGCTATCCGGCGGTCAGCAGCAGCGCGTGGCGATTGCCCGAGCGCTGGTGCAGGATCCCGACATCATTCTCGCGGACGAGCCGATCGCCTCATTGGATCCGCGCAACACCCGGATCGTGATGGACGCGCTGCTGCGCATCAACAAGCACTTCGGCATCACCGTGATCGTCAACCTGCATTCGCTGGATCTGGCCCGCAACTACTGCGACCGGCTGATCGGCATGTCCGCCGGCCGGGTCGTGTTTGACGGTGCGCCGGCCGCGTTGACCGAGCATGTTGCCCGCGAGCTCTACGATCTCGAGGCGGACGAGGTGATGGGCGCGGCTTCCGGGCACGTACCTGCCGATACAAGAATTCCGGCCCTCGGCAACGCCGCGGTGGCCTGAGTAAGGCGTCTGGAACGCCGGCGGCCTGCAAACATGCAGCCGCAAGTTCAACAATGACATGCAACAAACAGGTGGTCTCATGATCAATCGTCGTACGATTCTGTTCAGCGCCGTGGCGCTGACGCTCACCGCCTCCGCCGCATCGGCACAGGACTGGAAGACCAAGTATCCGGAACTGACCTTCGCGGTGGTTCCCGCCGAGAACGCTTCCGGCGTCACCGAACGCTGGACGCCGTTCGCAGCCTATCTGTCCAAGGAACTGGGCGTGAAGGTCAACCTGCGCATTGCCAACGACTATGCCGCGGTGATCGAAGGCCAGCGCTCGGGCAACATCCATATCGCCAGCTACGGCTCGGCGTCATTCGCGCGGGCGCGCCTCACCGGCGTCAAGACCGACGCCTTCGCCAACGACATCAACATCGACGGTTCGACCGGCTACTACTCGGTGTTCTTCGTCAAGGCGAGCAGCCCCTACAAGACCGTCGACAATCTCAAGGGCAAGAACCTCGGTCTCGTCGATCCGAATTCGACATCGGGCAACAACGTGCCGCGCTTCGAGCTGGACAAGATGGGTATCTCCGACGCCGACAGCTACTTCGGCAAGGTGGTGTTTACCGGCAGCCACGAGAACGCGATGCTGGCGCTGTCGCAGGGCACTGTCGACGTCGCTGCCAACCAGTGGACCAACGATAACGACTCCACGCTGGCGCAGATGCTGACCAAGGGCATGCTGAAGAACGCCGATGGTTCAGCGATGAAGAAGGAGGACTTCCGCATCATCCACAAGTCGGCGCCGATCATCAACGGCCCCTATGCCTACAGCTCGGATTTGCCGGACGACATGAAGGCGGCGATCGCCAAGGCGTTCCTCGAAGCCCCGACCAAGGACAAGGCGGCGTTCGACAAGCTGTCGGATGGCCAGAAGAAGGGCTTCCATCCCGCCACCACCAAGGATTGGGATGCGACCGTCGAACTGATCAAGTTCGTCGACAACCTGCGCAAGAAGAAGGCGTCGTAAGTTACGCAAGCGCGCCGGCACTGCTGTTTGGTCACCTCTCCCCTCTAGCGAAGCTTCGCTTCGCGCGGGGGAGAGGTCGGCCGGCAAAGCCGGTCGGGTGAGGGGGCTGCGCGCTCTCGAGCGTGAAAGCCCCTCACCCGAAGCCTCGCTGGCGCTCGGCTTCACCTCTCCCGCAAGCGGGGAGAGGTGAATGCTTTGCTGCTGCGTGCCGTCTCCCTCAGAAAGAAATTCTTGCCGTGACTGCCGCCATTTCGATCCTGCCGGGTCCGCAGCTTGCCGCGCTGAACGACGCCTATCGCAGGGCGGTGGCCCGCAAGCGGTTGCGCATGGCATTGGCCGTTGCGGTCTTTGCCGCGGCGCTGATCGCCGCCGGCGTGGGTGCGGAAGTGAACCTGCGCACGCTGTTCACCTACTTCGGAAATTTCGTCAGCTATTTCGATCGCATCCTGACGCTGGAGAGCGGCGCGCGGGTATGGACCGACATCCCGGAATGGTTCTGGGGCTGGCAGAAGTGGCTGTGGCTGCTCGGCGAAACCATTCTGATCAGCTACGTCGGTACGCTCAGCGGCGCGATCCTCGGCTTCGGGTTGAGCTTCGTGGCGGCCGAAAACACCTCGCCGTCGGCGTGGCTGCGCTTCGTGGTGCGGCGGTTTATGGAGTTCTGCCGCACCGTTCCCGATATCGTGTTCGCGCTGATCTTCGTCATCGCCTTCGGTCTCGGGCCGATGGCCGGCGTGCTGGCCATCGCCATCCACTGTGTCGGTGCGCTCGGCAAACAGTATTCCGAGATGGTCGAGAATATCGACATGAAGCCGGTCGAAGGCGTGCGCGCCACCGGCGCCGGCTGGGTGTCGTGCATGCGCTTTGCAGTCTTGCCGCAGGTCACTGCCGGATTCGCCAGCTATTCGCTGCTGCGCTTCGAGATCAATGTGCGCGGCGCCTCGGTGATGGGCTTCGTCGGCGCCGGCGGCATCGGCCAGGAGCTGATCGTATCGATCCGCAAATTCTACTATTCCGACGTCAGCGCCATCCTGCTGCTGATCATCGCCACGGTGTTCGTGATCGATATTGGTACCGGATGGGCACGTGGACGATTGTTCGGCCAGGACGGGCGTAAATGACCATGGCATCGGAGCCCAACGACCATCCCGATCTGGCGGGCCTGCGTGCCCGTCATCCGATGATCTTCTTCCGTCCGCTATCGTCGCGCCTCGCGATGCCGGCGATGCTGGCGGCCGCCGCGGCGCTGTTGGTGGTCGGGCTCGCTGTGCTCGAATTCTCCCCGGCGCGGATGCTGGCGGGCCTGCATCAGCTCGGCTGGATCACGCTGATGATGTTCCCGCCCGACCCCGGCTCATCGCTGCCGACCTATCTGGCGGCGATGGGCGAGACCCTGTCGATCGCGCTGCTCGGCACCGTCCTGGCTGCGGTGTTCGCCTTGCCCGTGAGTCTGCTGGTGGCCCGCAATATCGTGCCCTCGGCGATCTTCCGCTTTCCGCTGCGCCGCTTCCTCGATTCGATCCGCGGCGTCGATACGCTGATCTGGGCGCTGGTGTGGATCAACGTCGTCGGCCTTGGCCCGTTCGCCGGCGTGCTGGCCATCGCGGTGTCGGATTTCGGCGCCTTCGGCAAACTGTTTTCAGAGGCCATCGAGGGCGCCGACAGCAAGCAGGTCGAAGGCGTGCGCGCCTCCGGCGGCACTGCGCTGCATGAGATCCGCTTCGGCCTGTTGCCGCAGGTGTTGCCGGTGATCGCGGGGCAGGTGCTGTATTTCATCGAATCCAACACCCGTTCCGCCACCATTATCGGCATCGTCGGCGCCGGCGGCATCGGCCTGCAACTCGCCGAACAGATCCGCGCACTGGAATGGCAGCGGGTATCGTTCCTGATTCTGATGATCCTGGTGGCGGTGGCGGCCATCGATGTCATCTCGAGCCGGCTGCGCTTTGCCATCATCGGGCGGCGCGCGGTGGCATAGGCGGTCTGGTCCGCCCTCATCCTGAGGAGCCGCGCTCTTCGCGCGGCGTCTCGAAGGATGAGCAACATACGCCTTATGGTTCGAGACGAGCGAAGACGCGCTCCTCACCATGAGGGGATCGCATTACCCGTTTTCCACCACGAACTCGACGCGTTCGGCGACGAAGCGGGAGCGCGAGACCTTCAACGGTGTGCCATCGATGTCGATGTCGGTGCTGTCGACGATCAGCACCGGGCGGCCCAGCGCGAGATCGAGCCGCGCGGCATCGGCGGCATTGACGATGGCGGCGGTAATGCGCGTCGACAGCCGGCGATAGTCGCGGATGCCGTAATGCGCCAATAGTTTTGTCGTGGAGTTCAGGCGCTCGTAGACCGCAGCCGCGTCGGGAAAGCGGTCCGCGGAAAACCACGTGGTGCCGATACAGATCGGCGTCCTGTCGGCGAAACGCAGCGCCTCTATCCGCACCAGCGCAGCGCCGGTCTTCAGTCCGAGTTGCCTGGCGAGGTCGCGCGTTGCCGGTTCGATCAGTGATTCGATCAGGCGGCCGTCCGGTTCGCGGCCGCCGGCGCCAACGATTTCGGAAAAGCGGGTGCGCGCGCGCAGCGGATAGGTCAGCTTCGGGGCTTCCACATAGGTGCCGCTGCCGCGCTCGGCACGGACGACGCCGCGCTCCGCCAGCGCCGCCAGCGCGCGGCGCACGGTGTGGCGGTTGACCCGATAGGTCTCGGCGATCTCGTTTTCGCCGGGCAGCTTGTCGCCGGATGCATAGGTGCCGTCGGCAATGCCGCGCTCGATGCCGTCGGCCACCTGCCGCCACAGCGCCACGCCTGTATCCTGCATGCTCATGATGTCGTGTCGCTCAATTCGCCGCGGGCTGCCAGATAAAATTTCCGGATGTCACGAAATGGTCATGGCATCTCCGTATGAAGTTGTCTATTAACATAGACAACTTCACGCAGGCAACCGGAACCTATGACCAGCGCCAGCCAGGATAATCAGCAGCAGAAGCGGCGGCAGGCCGCGATGGCAGTGCTCGCGCACGCCGATGCGGACAACATCGCCCGGCGTCTCGAGGGCATTGCCGTGCCGGCCCATGAAAATCTGCGCGAGCCGGAAAACGGTCTGGTCATGCTGCGCGGCCGCACCGGCGGCGACGGCGCGCCGTTCAATCTCGGCGAGGCCACGGTATCGCGCGCTGCGGTACGGCTGGCCAGCGGCGAGGTCGGGATCGGCTACACGCTGGGCCGCGACCGCGACAAGGCACGGCTGATCGCGCTGTGCGACGCGCTCGTGCAGACCACCGCCCATGCGGCGTTGGAGGCGGAGGTGCTGGCGCCGTTGCGGCTGCAGATCGATGCGGAACGGAAGCGCAAGGCCGCGGAAGCCGCAGCGACGCGGGTCGATTTCTACACACTTGTGCGCGGGGAGGGCTGAGCATGACCACAGTTGCAGAAATGCCGGCGGGCTTCGCCAACAAGGTGCTGTCCGCACAGTCGACCTTCCGTTCGGTGATGGACGCGATGGCGCGTCCCGGCAGCGTCCAGCGCATCGCCGCTCCGTCAGGTGTGCCCGTCTCGATGATGCGCGGCACCGCCGCCATTGCGCTGACCCTGTTCGATCAGGATACGCCGGTCTGGCTTGATGGGGCGATGACGGCCGCGCCCGATGTCGGCAAATGGATCAGGTTTCATTGCAGCGCGCCGGTGATCGGCGATGCCGCGATTTGCGACTTCGCCGTGATCGGAGATCCCCGGTTGCTGCAGGGCTTTGATCGCTTCGCGCTGGGCTCCGGCGAGTACCCCGATCGCTCCACCACGCTGATCATCCAGGTCGACAGCCTGACGCAGGGTGCCGCCATCGAACTGTCCGGTCCCGGCATCGACGGCGCCACGACGCTGCGCGCGTCGATCGGGATTCCCGACCTGCTTGACCGGCTCGCTGTCAATCACGCGCTATTTCCGCGCGGTGTCGATCTCATTCTGGTGGCGGATGACGCCATTGTCGCGATCCCGCGTACGACGCGCCTTGTCGCGAAGGAGGGCTGACCATGTATGTGGCCGTCAAGGGTGGCGAACGCGCCATCGAGAACGCACACCGTCTGCTGGCCCATGAGCGGCGCGGCGATCGCGATGTGCCGGAAGTATCGCTCGATCAGATTTCGGAGCAGCTCAGCCTCGGCGTCGATCGCGTCATGACCGAAGGTTCGCTGTATGATCGCGAACTGGCGGCGCTGGCCATCAAGCAGGCGCGCGGCGACATGATCGAGGCGATCTTCCTGCTGCGCGCCTTCCGCGCCACGCTGCCGCGCTTCGGCGCCGGCGAACCGGTCGACACTGGGCAGATGCAGGTGCGGCGGCGGGTCTCGGCGACCTTCAAGGACATTCCCGGCGGCCAGGTCCTCGGGCCGACATTCGACTACACCCATCGCCTGCTCGATCCGTCGCTGGTCGGCACCTCGGCCATGCCGGAGACGCCGGCGACAACCGATGATTCGCCGGTCGCGATGCCGCGCGTCACGGACATTCTCGGCCGCGATGGGCTGATCGAACCCTCGCCGCAGGCCGAGCCGGATGCGCCGGTCGGCGATCTCACCCGCGACGCCTTGAAGTTCCCCGCGGAGCGCGATCTGCGGCTGCAGAATCTGGCGCGGGCCGACGAGGGCTTTCTGCTGGCCATGGGCTATTCCACCCAGCGCGGCTACGGCCGCAACCATCCCTTTGTCGGCGAGATTCGTCTCGGCGAGGTCGAGGTCGAATTCATGGCCGAGGATGCCGGCTTCGTGGTGCCGCTCGGCGCCATCACCCTGACCGAGTGCCAGATGGTCACCCAGTTCAAGGGCTCGGATACCCAGGCGCCGTGCTTCACCCGCGGCTACGGCCTCGCCTTCGGGCAGTCCGAGCGCAAGACTATGTCGATGGCGCTGGTGGACCGCGCGCTGCGCGCCCGCGAACTCGGCGAGGATGCCAATGCCCCGGCGCAGGACGAGGAGTTCGTGATGTCGCATTCCGACAATGTGCAGGCCACTGGCTTCGTCGAGCATCTCAAGCTGCCGCATTACGTCGACTTCCAGTCCGAACTCGGCCTGTTGCGCAAGCTGCGCAAGGAATTCGAACAGGCCAACAGCGCGCCAGACGCCATGAAGGAGGCCGCGGAATGAACGCGCCAACCTATAATTTCGCCTATCTCGACGAACAGACCAAGCGGATGATCCGCCGCGCCATTCTCAAGGCGATTGCGATCCCCGGCTATCAGGTGCCGTTCGCCTCCCGGGAAATGCCGATGCCCTATGGCTGGGGCACCGGCGGCGTGCAGGTGACCGCGGCGATCCTCGGTCCGGACGACCGGCTGAAGGTGATCGACCAGGGCTCCGACGACACCACCAACGCGATCTCGATCCGAAAATTCTTCGAGAAGACCGCAGGTGTCGCGACCACCACCAGCACGAACGATGCCACCGTGATCCAGACCCGGCACCGGATTCCGGAGGCCCCGCTGCACGGTGGGCAGGTGCTGGTCTATCAGGTGCCGATCCCGGAGCCGCTGCGCTTCCTCGAACCGCGCGAGACCGAGACGCGGCGCATGCACGCGCTGGAGGAATACGGCCTGATGCACGTCAAGCTGTACGAGGATATCGCGCGCTTCGGCCATATCGCCACCGCCTATGCTTATCCGGTGAAAGTCAATGCGCGCTACGTGATGGATCCGTCGCCGACGCCGAAGTTCGACAATCCGAAGATGGACAATTCTCCGGCGCTGCAATTGTTCGGCGCCGGCCGCGAGAAGCGCATCTATGCGATCCCGCCCTACACCTCGGTGGTGTCGCTGGATTTCGAGGACCATCCGTTCACGCGCTACAAGAACGACGCCTGCTGTGCGCTGTGCGGCGCCGGCGATTCCTATCTCGACGAGATCGTCACCGACGACAAGGGCGGCCGGATGTTCGTCTGTTCCGACACCGACTTCTGCGAGACGCGCCAGGCCCAGGGCCATCGCGGCAGCGAGAATGCCGGTCTGCCCGCGGAGGCTTCCCATGTTTGACGCTGCACGACCGCGACGCGATGACGACCAGCCGCTGCTGGTTGCCGATGGCCTGTCGAAATCGTTCGGCCGGCTGCAAGCCTGCCGCGACGTGTCGTTCTCCCTGTATCCCGGCGAAGTGCTGGCCATCGTCGGCGAGTCCGGCTCCGGCAAGTCGACGTTGCTGCAACTGCTGTCGGCGCAGATGGCGCCGAATGCCGGCAGCGTGTCCTATCGCATGCGCGACGGCGTGCTGCGCGATCTCGCCGCGCTCGGTGAGGCCGAGCGCCGCTTCCTGTTCCGCACCGACTGGGGCTTTGTGCATCAGGATGCGGCGATGGGCCTGCGCATGGGTGTGTCGGCCGGCGCCAATGTCGGCGAGCGGCTGATGGCGGTCGGCCACAACCACTACGGCAAGATCCGCCAGACCGCGGCGTCGTGGCTGGAGCGCGTCGAGATCTCGGTTGACCGCATCGATGATGCGCCGAAAACCTATTCCGGCGGCATGCGGCAGCGGCTGCAGATCGCGCGCAACCTGGTCACCGAGCCGCGGCTGGTGTTCATGGACGAACCGACCGGGGGACTCGACGTCTCCGTGCAGGCGCGGTTGCTGGACATGATGCGCACCCTGGTCAGCGAACTCGGCCTCGCCGCGATCGTCGTCACCCATGATCTTGCGGTGGCACGGCTGTTGTCACACCGGGTGATGGTGATGCAGGGCGGGCGGGTGATCGAGACCGGCCTGACCGACCAAGTGCTCGACGATCCGCACCAGCCCTATACGCAACTGCTCGTTTCCTCGATCCTGCCGGCGTGAGGTCCAGATGATTCCGATGATCGATATCCGCAACGCCGAAAAGACTTTTGTCATGCACCTGCAGGACGGCATTCGCCTGCCGGTGGTGCGCGGCGTGTCGTTTCATGTCTCCGCTGGCGAATGCGTGGTGCTGAGCGGCCCGTCCGGCGCCGGCAAGTCGTCGATCCTGAAGATGGTCTTCGGCAATTATCGCTGTGACGGTGGCGTGATCGGCGTGCAGCATCAGGGCGCGTCGATCGATATCGCCACGGCGGAGCCGCGCCAGATCCTCGGCGTGCGCCGCCATACCATCGGTTATGTCAGCCAGTTCCTGCGCGCGGTGCCGCGGGTGGCGGCCATCGATGTCGTCGCTGAGCCGCTGCTCGCCAATGGCGTTGAGAGATCGGAGGCGCAGGCCAAAGCCGGTGCGCTGCTGCGCCGGCTCAACATTCCAGAGCGGCTGTGGAAGCTGCCGCCCTCGACTTTTTCCGGCGGCGAGCAGCAGCGCGTCAACATCGCGCGCGGCTTCATCTCCGACCTGCCGATCCTGCTGCTCGATGAACCCACGGCGTCGCTGGATGCCGCCAACCGCGCCGTGGTGGTCGAACTGGTCGACGAAAAGAAACGTGCCGGCGTTGCCATGGTCGCCATCGTCCATGACGACGACGTCCGCCAATTGATTGCCGACCGGCTGGTCGATGTGACATCGTTCGCCGCTGCCTGAGAAAGAAGACCATGAAGACCACACAGACAGAGACCGTCATCGGCAATGCCCGCATCGTGCTCGCCGATCGCGTCATCGAGCAGGGCTGGATCTCGTTCGCGAACGGCGTGATTGCCGGGTTTGGCGAGGGCGACGCGCCCGCGGGCAGCGAGGACGCCCGCGGCGACCTGATCATGCCCGGCCTGGTCGAACTGCACACCGATCATCTCGAGATGCATTTCGTGCCGCGGCCGAAAGTGTTCTGGGACCCGGTCGCCGCCGTGGTGTCCTACGACGCGCAGCTGGCGACCTCCGGCATCACCACTGTGCTGGATTCGCTGCGGGTGTGGCGCGAGAAGGGGGCGGAGGAGGCCGATGGCCATGCCGGGCTGCTGGCGGATGCGATTTCTTCGGCGCGCGATGCCGGCATCCTGCGCGCCGATCACTTCCTGCATCTGCGCTGCGAAATCCCGATGCCCAGCGTGGTCGACGAAGCCAGGGAAATGGTCGGTCGGCCCGACGTGCGGCTGATGTCGCTGATGGACCACACGCCCGGTCAGCGCCAGTTTCGCGATGAAGCCAAGCTGCGGACCTATTATCGCGGCAAGGGGGCAGGCAAGACCGATGCCGAGCTCGACGTGTTGTTCGCCCAGCGCTTCGAATATCAGCGGCTCTACGCTGCCGACAACCTGCGCGACATCGTGGCGCTGGCGCAGCAGCACAACATTCCGCTGGCCAGCCATGACGACACCACCGACGGGAACGTCAGCGATGCGATCCGCGACCGCGTCTCGGTGGCGGAATTTCCGACCACGCTGGAAGCCGCGCGCGGGCTGCACGAGGCCGGCATCGGCATCCTGATGGGCGCACCCAACGTGGTGCGCAACGGCTCGCACTCCGGCAACATCGCTGCGATCGATCTCGCCCGCGAGGGGCTGCTCGACATCCTGTCGTCGGACTACATCCCGTCGAGCCTGCTGATGGCGGCGCTGCAACTGCCGGAACGCGTGCCCGGCATCGATCTCGCCGCCGCGGTGCGCACCGTCACCAAGCGGCCGGCTGAAGCGGTCGATCTGTTCGATCGCGGCGAGATCGCCGTGGGCAAGCGCGCCGACCTGATCCGCGTCCATGTCGCCCGCGATGTCCCGGTGGTGCGCAGTGTCTGGCGCGAAGGGCATCGGGTGGCATGACCGACACGACCGCGATATCCGGAGCGTCCGTGGCGACGGTCGGGCCGGGCCGGCTGGTGCTGGTGGTCGGGCCGTCCGGCGCCGGCAAGGATACGTTGATCGATCTCGCGCGCGCCGCCTGCCGCACCGACAACACGATCGTGTTCGCGCGACGCGTGGTGACCCGCGAGGCCTCGGCGTTCGAGGACAATGCGCAGACGACGCCGGACGCGTTTCGGCGCGCGGTCGCCGATGGATTGTTCGCCATCCACTGGGAGGCGCATGGCCACCATTACGCGCTGTCCAGCGCCATCGATGACGACATCATGGCCGGCCGCACGGTGGTCGCCAACGTCTCGCGCACGGTGATCGATGCCTTGCGCGCTTCCTATGCCGAGGTGGTCGTGGTGCTGATCACCGCGCCCGCGGATGTTCTGGCGGCGCGTCTGGC
>LNAP01001426.1_pt1 | contig 25414 bp, 25 predicted proteins | sample 602601 | NCBI WGS metagenome assembly LNAP01 (sample SAMN02440304, study PRJNA202911) | soil metagenome | biome: Subtropical and temperate rainforests or woodlands; isolation source: soil samples (1 kg each in a 20% v/v slurry with milli Q water) were... ...
TTGCGCGCGAGGCCTTCCGCAGTACCGGACTGGGATGCATAAAGCACAGCAATCTTGAGTGACTTTGGCGGATCAGCGGGCGCGGACCTGGTTGTAGCGCTCGGTGATGGCGGGGCCGTTGGCGTCCCAGAATTCCGAGTTCAGGAAGATGCTGTTCTTCAGGCGCTCGGTGGTCGACGGCAGGCGTTCCAGGCGCTTGGCATCTATCAGGGGCAGGGCCGCTTCGGTGGTCGGGCCGTAGGCGATGTACTTGCTGAACTCGGCCTGGTTCTTGGGCTGGATCATGAAGTTCAAGAGCTTGATGGCTGCATCGCGGTTAGGCGAACCCTTGACGATGGCGAAGTAGCCGACTTGCGCAATGCTGTCGCCCCAGCCCATCGCAATCGGCAGGCCCGAGTCGATACCGGCCTGGAAGCGCCCGTTCCACCCCAGCGCCATCACGACTTCGCCGCTGCCCAGCGCGTTGACGGGCTCGGCGCCGCTTTTCCACCAACGCGCCACATGCGGCTTGATGGCTTCGATCTTCTTGAAGGCGCGATCCAGGCCTTCTTTGGTGGCCAGCACCTTGTAGACGTCGGCGGGCGCCACGCCATCGGCGATCAGCGCGGCCTCGATCACCGTGGCCGGGTCATCCTGCAGGGTGCGCTTGCCGGGGAATTTCTGCACATCCCAGAAATCCGCGAAGGTGCTGGGTTGCGGCTTGCCTGCGGGAAAGGCCTGCGTGGAAAAGCCGATGTTGGTCGAGAAGATTTCCGACGGCACGCCGTAGTCGCTGCGCGCGTTGGCAATGACGTGATCCTGCTTGACCATGTCGGGCGTGATCTTTTCAAACACGCCCAGCTTGATGCCGCGCGTGAGGCGGGCGCTGTTCTCGGTCACCACGTCCCAGGTAACCGACCTGGTGTCGATCATGGCGCGGATCTTCGCCACTTGCGGGTCGGTGTCCTCGTGGATGGTGATGCCGCTTTCCTTCGAGAACGGCTTTAGCCACGCGTCACGGATGGCGCCCTGGTAGTTGCCGCCCCAGCTTGCGAAATTGAGTTCTGCTGCTTGTGCCACGCCCGTGGCCATTGCCAACGTGGCGGCAACAGCGCACGTGACGTTCTTCCATTTGAGATGCATTGCTTGGACTCCGTTCGAGAAGAAAAACGCGATGGGCAAACCTGCCCCGATCCTGGGCATATCGCCTCAGCAAGTCCTTGGCATGCAAATTGCATGCCAACGGTATGCCAAACATCGCAATTCGTTTTTTTTCGGAGTTCTTCACATGTACGACGTAGACCTCAATTCCGACCTGGGAGAGAGCTTTGGGCCCTACAAAATCGGCTCGGACGAGGCCATGCTCGACCTCATCACATCAGCCAACGTGGCCTGTGGATTTCACGGTGGTGATGCTTCCGTCATGCACCAAACCGCGGCATCCGCCCTAAAACGGGGCATAGACGTGGGCGCGCATCCGGGCTTTAACGACCTGTGGGGATTTGGCCGGCGCAAGATCACGGGCGATAGTCCGCAAGCGATTGGCGACATGATTGCGTACCAGATCGCCGCGATGCAGGGGATGGCGCGCGCGGCGGGGCATCGCGTGTCGCATGTGAAGCTGCATGGCGCGCTGGCCACGCAGGCCTTCGAAGACCGCGCGTTGTCGGAGGCCTTGACGTGGGCCATGCGCGCGCTGGACCCGGACCTGGTGCTGGTGTGCACGCCGCATAACGAAACCGAGCGCGCCGCGCGCCGGGCGGGCATCCGCGTGGCGTGTGAAGTATTTGCGGATCGTCTGTATGGCGACAACGGTCTGACGCTGCCGCGCAGCGAGCCGGGCGCCGTCATCCATGACCCGGTGGCGGCGGCCGCGCAGGCGCTGCGCATGGTGCGCGAACAGGCGATACGGACGGTAGGCGGCAAGGTAGTGGCGATGCCGGTACACACGATCTGCGTGCATGGAGACAACCCGCAAGGCGTTGCGATTGCGCAGGCCGTGCGCGACGCGCTGCTGGCCGAAGGCGTGCGCCTGCGGCCGATCTCGCAGCTGGACTTTCAGTAGGGCTTCTTTAAAAAGGCGCGTCTTTCTGCGCCTGCTTGATCAGCGCCTTCAGCACGCTTGCAAAGCGCCGGGCGGTGCTGGACAGCGGGCTGCTGGCCGAATTCAGCAGATGGATTGCGTGGCCCAGCGCCGGGTCGGTGGGCAGCAGCACGAAGTCTTTGCCGAAGCTCGGGTGATAACCAAATGACTCGATCAACGCCACGCCCACGCCTTGGCGCACCAGCGCCAGCGCTTCGGGTGTCGAGCGGATTTCGATCTGCGGCTGCACCGGCACCGGCCCGGAATTCAGGAAGCGGCTGGCGAGCCGCCCGAATGGCGTGTCCGCGCCGTAGCCGATCAGCAGATGCCCCTGCAGATCTTCGGCCCGCACGCGGCTGCGCACCGCTAGCGGATGGCCGCGCGGCACCGCACAGCCCAGCCAGCCCTGGCCGATTTCTTCACTGACGATATTGGCGTTGACCGGCGGCGGCATCGACGCAAGGCCAAAGTCGGCCTGACCCAGCAGCAGATGAGGCAGCAGCGCATCAAAGGCCAGCGGCCGGTAGCGGATGGGCGTGTCGGGGTGGCGTTCACGAAACTTTTGGATGGCGTGCGGAATCAGCCATTCGCTGAAGCTGGGGCTGGACACCAGGCTGACCGCGCCTGCGGACCCTGCGCCCAATGCGCCCGCCAGGGCGTTGAAGCGGTTAACGCGGCCAAAGATCTCTTCGGCCTCGGCGTACAGCCGCCGCGCTTCCGGCGTGGGATGCAGCCGGCCTTTGACGCGTTCAAACAGCTGATAGCGCAGGCGGTTTTCAGCGGAGGCCAGCACGCGGCTCACAGCGGGCTGCGTTACGGAGAGCATGCGGCCGGCTTCGCTCAGCGAACCGGTCAACATCACCGCGTGGAAAACCTCGATCTGGCGAAGCGTCAGGGCTCCGGGCGCGGAGGGGAGGGGGCCGGCCATGGGAAGGAATGTCCGCAAAGGAAAAGGGTGGCTGCCATTTTATGGCCTGACAGGCGCTGCGGCGCGCCCGCCACGCGGTCGCCATGACGTTTTGCGCGTAGCCCATAACTAAATGCGCAGTCCTGGGCGAAGCTTCTGCATGCGGCGCTGCGGCCAGAACCCTTTGTTTTCAAGGACTTCCAGTCGATTCCCGTCGGCGGTGTCCACCCTATCTTGCGCAAGGGGACGGCTTCCCGGCACGCGCGGGGCGCGGCATGCTGCCAGCAACCTGTCTTTTACCCCTTCCAGGATCGCCTCATGTCTCGCATCGTCACTGTCGCCGCCGCCCAGTTGGGTCCCATTCAACGTTTGGAGGGACGCGAGGTGGTGATCGGCCGCATGCTCCGATTGTTGGAGCGTGCACACCAGCGGGGCGCGCAGGTGGTGGTGTTTCCCGAGCTGGCGCTGACGACGTTCTTTCCGCGCTGGTACTGTGAAGACCTGGACGAGGCTGATGCCTGGTTCGAACCCAGCCTGCCGTCGCCCGCCACGCAACCCCTTTTTGACGCCATCAAGCGCTTTGGCGTGATGGTGTATCTGGGCTATGCCGAGTTGGCCTGGGAGTCGGACGAACAAGGCATCGCGCGCAAGCGCCGCTTCAATACGTCGGTCGTCATCGCGCCCAATGGCGAGATCGTGCTGAAGTACCGCAAGGTCCATCTTCCGGGCCACGCAGAGTTTGCCGAACACCGTCAGGTGCAGCATCTGGAAAAGCGCTATTTCGAAGTGGGAAATCTGGGCTTCCCGGTGGTGCGTGCACCGGTCGCGCCGGGCCTGGACGCCAATCTCGGCATGCTGATCTGCAATGACAGGCGCTGGCCGGAAGCGTGGCGCGTGCTGGGCCTGCAGCAAGTGGAACTGGTCATGCTGGGCTACAACACGCCCAGCCGAAATCAAGACAACCGCGGTTTCGAAGCGCATCACCTGCGCGTGCTGCATTCGCATCTGTCTATCCAGGCGGGGTGCTACCAGAACGCCACCTTCGCCGCCGCCGTCGCCAAGGCCGGCACCGAAGACGGCCACGAACTGCTGGGCCATTCCATCATCGTCAATCCGCAAGGCGAAATCATCGCCATGGCGGCCACCTGGGACGACGAGCTGATCGTTGCCGACTGCGACCTGGATCTGTGCGAACTGGGCCGCAACACCGTCTTCAACTTCGCCAAGCACCGCCGCCCCGAAGCGTATACCCGCCTGGTCGAACAGACCGGCAGCGTGGCCCCCGCCGTGTGGACGCCGTCGGTCTGACGCGCCCCAATCGACTCTTCCCCTGGATTGAACATTCCTCATGACCGCGACGCTTCTGCCTCCGACCATCGAACATGAAATGCTGGGCACGATGCGCGTGCCCGGCTACGCCGACGTCACCGCCGCCGCCGAGCGCTTGGGCCCCTACGTGCGCCGCACGATGCTCCTGCGCTCGCCCGTGCTGGATGAACGCGCGCAAGCGCCCATCTGGCTGAAGCTGGAAAACCTGCAAGTCACGGGCTCGTTCAAGGCCCGTGGCGCGTTCAACGCGCTGCTGAATATGGATGCCGGGCAACGCGCGCGCGGCGTGGTGGCGTATTCCACCGGCAACCACGGGCAGGCGGTGGCGTGGGCCAGCCGTTGCCTGGGCGTGCCCGCCACCATCGTGATGCCGGTGGATGCGCCGGAGAACAAGGTCGAAAAGGCGCTGCGCCATGGCGCGAAGGTCGTGCGCTACGACCGGCTGCGCGAAAGCCGCGAGGAAATCGGCATGCGGCTGCTGGCCGAAACCGGCGCGACCTTGTTGCCGCCGGGGGACCACCCCGATGTGCTGGCGGCGCAGGGCACGCTGGCGCTGGAAGCCTTGCAAGACCTGCCCATCGCCTCGCGCGCAAACCTGGGGCTCTTCGCCACGCCGTGCGGCGGCGGGGGCATGGCGGCGGGGTGTTCGCTGGTGTTGCGTGAGCTGGCACCGCAGGCCCGCATGGTGGCGGTGGAACCCCGTGAATACGACGACACGGTGCGATCCCTTGCGTCCGGCAAACGTGAAGGCAACCCGCTCGGCGCCAAGACCATTTGCGACGCCTTGCAGGCGGCCACGCCGGCCGAACTGCCCTATGCCATCAACAGCCGCAGCCTGAGCGCGGCGGTGTCGGTCAGCGATGCCGAAGTCGCCGCCGCCATCCGCTTCGCGCTGGATGAACTGCGGCTGGTCGTGGAGCCCGGTGGCGCCGTGGCGTTGGCGGCCTTGCTGGCTGGCCATATCACGGCCGAGGGCCGCGACGCCATCATCGTGCTGTCGGGAGGGAATATCGATTTGCCCTTGTTGCGCCAGATTGCCCTGGGCTAAGCGCGCAAGCGTTTGGTTCCAGATCGGCGGGGCCGCAAGGCCCGGCCATGCCGTACCCGCGCCGGACGCAGAGCTGGCGCGGCAAAACCCATAACAGTCCAAGGAAGAAAACCATGTCCACGCACCAAAGCAGCGCCAAGCGCTGGCTCAGCGCGGCGAGCGCCGCGCTGAGCCTGACGGCGGCCTCCGCCGCCCAGGCCGCCTACCCCGAGCACCCGGTCACCATCATCGTGCCATTCAATACCGGCACGACACCCGACCTCGTGTCACGCCTGCTGGCCGCGGAAATGGCCAAGCAGACGGGCGGCAACTACGTGGTGCAGAACCGCACGGGGGCCTCCGGCATCATCGGCACGCAGGCGGTGGCCAACGCCGCACCCGATGGCTACACGATCGGTTTCGCCAACGTGGCCACGCTGGCCATCAACCAGGGCCTGTACGCCAAGCTTCAATACGACGCCGACAAGCAATTGGCGCCCGTGGCCTTGACGGGCTCCGTGCAAAACCTGCTGGCCGTACGGCCGGGCCTGAACGTCAAGAGCGTGGCCGAACTGATCGCGCTGGCCAAGAAGGAGCCAGGCAAGCTGGTGGTGTCGTCGGGCGGTAACGGCACGACGGGGCACCTGAGCGCCGCCATGTTCAGTTCGATGGCCGGCGTGGAGCTCATGCACGTGCCATACAAGGGCGGCGTCGAGGCGGACCTGGCCGTGCTGCGTGGCGAAGCCGACCTGGTGTTCGACAACATCTCGTCCATCGCATCGTTCGTGGACCAGGGCAAGGTCGTGCCGCTGGCCGTGACCGATCTGCAACGTGACCCGTCCATGCCCGCCCTTGCCACGCTGGATGAGCAGGGTCTGAAGGGCTATCGTGCAGTGGCATGGACCGGTTATGTGGCGCCCGCCGGTACGGACCCCAAGGTGCTGGACTACCTGAACGCGGCCATGAACAAGGCGCTGCAATCGCCCGACGTGCAGGCGAAACTGAAGAGCCTGTCTTATGTGCCGAACATCGGCCCGCGCCAGCAGCTGTTTGACCGCGCGCATGCCGAACGCCCGGTGTGGGCGCAGGTGATCAAGCAAGCCAACGTGAAGATCGACTGAACGCCATGAACCTGACCACCGTGACCCCTGACCGCTACGACTTGCTGATCCGTGGAGGCACGGTGATTGATGGCACGGGCGCCGACCGCTTCCGCGCCGATGTGGGCGTGCGCGCCGGCCGCATTGCGGCTGTCGGCGACCTGGACGGCGCACACGCCACGCAGGTGCTGGAGGCCGTCGGCCGCATCGTGGCGCCCGGCTTCATCGACACGCACACGCACGACGATCGCTACCTGTCGATCGACCCTGGCATGCCCGCCAAGCTGAGCCAGGGCGTGACGACGGTAGTGACGGGCAACTGCGGCATCAGTCAGGCGCCGTGGCGTTCGGGCTGGCGCAGCGATGTGCCGGCGCCGGTCAATCTGTTGGGCAATGACGTCAGCGATTTTCCCTACGAGACCTTTGGCGCGTACCTGCGCAACCTGGACCTCCACCCGCCCGCCGTGAACGCCGCCTGCCTGGTGGGCCACACCTCGCTGCGCGCCGCTGCGATGGACGAGTTCGACCGGCCCGCCACCGCCAGCGAGATCGAGCACATGCAGGCCTTGCTGCGCGAGGCCATGCAAAGCGGCGCGATTGGTTTGTCCACCGGTACGGCGTATCCGGCCGCCATGCCCGCCACGCTGGACGAACTGATGGCGGTGGCCAGCGTGCTGCGCGAGCAGGGCGGCATGTACGCCAGCCATATCCGCGACGAAGGCGACCGCATCTTCGCGGCGCTGGACGAAGCCTTCGCCGTGGGCGAGGCGGGCGGCGCACCCGTGCTGATTTCGCATCACAAGCTGATCGGCCCGCGCAACCACGGCCGCTCGGTGCAAACGCTGGCGCACATCACCGAAGCCAGCCAGCGCCAGGAAGTGGCGCTGGACTGCTATCCCTACGTGGCCGGCTCGACGATTCTGCGCAAGGATCGTCTGGCCGTGTCCAGCCGCGTCATCGTGACAAAGTCCGTGCCGCACCCGCAATACGCGGGACGGGACTTGGACGATATCGCGCACGATATGGGCGTAAGCCCGGAAGAGGCGGTCGACGCGCTGCAACCGGCGGGCGCCATCTACTTCATCATGGACGAGGCCGACGTCGAACGCATCCTGGCCTATCCCGGCACGATGATCGGCTCGGATGGCATGCCGCACGACCCGGCGCCGCACCCACGCCTGTGGGGCACGTTCCCCCGCGTGCTGGGCCATTACTGCCGCGACGTCGGGCTGTTCACGCTGGAGCAGGCCGTGCACAAGATGACCGGCAAGCCCGCCGCTTATTTCCGCCTGCCGCAACGCGGTCGCATTGCGGTCGACCACGCGGCGGACCTCGTCGTGTTCGATGCGGACACCATCGCCGACACCGCGACGTGGTCGTCGCCGACGCGCCAGGCGGAAGGCATTGACTACGTGCTGGTCAATGGCAGCGTTGCGTGGCGGGCCGGCGCAGGCACCGGGTCGCGCACCGGCAAGGTGATCCGGCCGAAATTGTGATGCTCCCCGGCGCGAACTGGCAGTCGGGCGACGGAAATGATGTTGGGATCAGCGGTCCGGGGCCGGCCAAATCCGGAACCTAGCGGTTAACGAGCCGTTTGGGCAAGGTAAGGGTCAGGGCCGCGCCGATCAGGGCGACGCAGGCGATAAAGATCACGCCGTTGTCGGTGCTGCCCGTCATGTCCTTGACCAGCCCCACTACATAGGGGCTGACAAACCCTCCCAGGCCGCCAAAGCAATTGATCATCGCCACGCCTGCGGCCATGCCGACGCCGGACAGAAAAAGGCCTGGAATCGTGAATAGCATGGAGGTAGTGCTGTAGGCGCCGATTGCGGCAATCGTCAATGACAGTAAGGCCAGCCCAATCGAGTCATGGAACCAGACGCTGCCGATAAGACCAACGCAGACGCAGGTGAAGGGGCCCACCAGGTGCCAACGGCGTTCGCGCATTCGGTCGGAGCTGCGGCCGATGAGAATCATCACGACAAAGGCGGCGGTAAAGGGCACGGCCGTATATAGGCCCACGTGCATGACGTCCCCTACATTGAGTTGCTGGACCAGCGTCGGCAGCCAGAACGACACGCCGTACGAGCAAATCGCCGAGCAGAAGCAGATGAACGTCATCTTCCAAACGCGTCTGTCCCGAAGGGTTGCCGCGAGCGAACCCGTTGCCTTGTCGTGCCTGGTCAGATCGCGTTCCGCTTGAATTTCCCGCTCGATCAGATCGCGCTCGTCGGTTGCCAGCCAACGCGCATTGGCGGGGTTGTCCGCTAGGTACTTCAGGCACAGCAGCCCCAGCACCAGCGAAGGAATCGCTTCAATCAGGAACATCCATTGCCAACCCGCGAGGGAGTGCGCCCCATGGCCCCAGCCGATGATCGCGCCGGACAGCGGTGCGCCGATCATGCCAGATAGGGGCACGGCGCCAACAAATAGCGCCACCATCTTTGCACGCTTGTTCGCAGGAAACCAATAGGTCAGGTACAGAATTACGCCGGGGTAGAAACCGGCCTCGGCCGCGCCCAACAGAAAGCGCAGTACGTAAAACTGCGTGGGCGTTTCGACGAAGGCGAATCCGGCCGAGATGAAGCCCCACAGGATCATGATGCGCGAAATCGTCTTTTTGGCGCCGATACGCATCATCAGTAGGTTGCTAGGCACTTCGAAGATTAGATAGCCAATGAAAAACAGGCCTGCACCCAGGCCGTAGATGGCGTCGCTGAAGCCAAGATCGTTAAGCATGTGCAGCTTGGCGAAGCCGATGTTGATGCGGTCCAGATAGGCGGCTACGTAACACAGCATCAGGAACGGCATAATGTGCAAGGCGACCTTGCGGTAGACAGCGTTGCGCTCCAGCGCCTGGCCCGCCTGCGCGGGAGGATTCAATGTTGCTTGTACGGCTTACCCCTTGTTTGTTTGATCGGCAGACGTCCGGACTCGCACCTGGCTGGCCCGGACGCGGCCGTTATGGTTTGAGTTGAAAGATGGCTTCCACTTCCACGGCCATGCGCGACGGCAGGGACGAGGCGCCAGTCGCGATCCTGGCATGGCGTCCGGCGTCGCCCAGCACGGCAGCGATCAGGTTGGAAGCGCCGTCCAAAACCTGCGAATGCGCGTCGAAATCGTCGGCGCAATTGACCACGCCTGCCAGCCGTACCGCGCCGACCACGCGCGTTAAGTCGTCGCCGCATGCCTGCGCAAGATGGCCCAGAACATTCAGCGCACACAGTTGCGCGGCCTCCCGGCCTTGCTCGATCGTCAGGTCGCGTCCGACGCGGCCCGAGAACATCAGGACGCCGTCCAGGCGCGGTGCCTGGCCTGCGACGAACAGCAGGTCCGCGGCCCGCACGGCAGGCACGTAACTGCCGCGAGGCGGGTTGGCGGCCGGCAGTGTCAGGCCCAGGCCGCGAACCCGCGCGGAGATCGTGGCAGCGCTCATTTGATCTGCCTCCAATCACCCTGATGGCCCTGCCAGTTGATGGAGTGACCAAGGGCGCGCATCACGCTGCCACGCAACGCGCGCACCATTCCGGCGTATTCCTCCATGGCAATGCCATCATGTGCCGGCTCTGGTGCCATGAACATGCCGTCCACGCCGCCGCTGGCCACGCACATTTCGGTGCTGCGGGTTTCCAGCTCGGGCGTATGGAACACCACGGGGTTCTCCAATAAGGCAGACAATGCCGCCACTACGCCCGTTGCCCCGAAATTGGACACATTGGACACTACCAGCCAATCGGCGGCCGTTACGGCCGCTACGCCGCCACGCCCCGGCATGCCGGTATCGGCCGCTTTTGGGGAAAAGCGCGGCAGGTCCTGGGCAATCACGCCCATGCCCAGCTCGTTGCCGCCATCGCCGATACCGATGAATGGGATGCCGGCCGCTTGCACCTGTTCGAACAGATAATCCAGATTGGCCACCAGGCCGTCCAGCGGGCGCCCCCCCAACCCGTGATAAAGCCCTTTGGCGTTACGGCCCGGACGTTCGATGGCGATGGCGGCGCAGGGGCGCGTCACCCGCATCAGTTCATCGCAGATGGCCTGCGAGGCCTCGTCGCCTTTGGGTACGGTCTTGATGTATACCGGCCGCAGGTACTCGATGGGCCGGATGACGCCATCGGCCGGGAAGGGCATGGGTGCCATGCCAGCGCCGCGGCAGGTGGCAATCATCATTGCTTCCCAATCTTCGTCTATGACGATGACTGTTTCGCGGCGCATGCCAAGAAAGAAGGCGCGCGCCATCAACGCAGCGCCAATCGGGCCGTCGGTCTCGGGTGCGCCACCGCCCTCCGGAAAGCCGGTGGCGATCAGTATCGGGCCGGTTTGTGCTTGCGTCGCCTGGTACAGGCGTTCGGCTGCGCCCATGCACGCATGCCCCGGCTGCCGGGTCTGGAGCGCAGCGTACAGGTTGCCGATCAGTCCGACGCCCGTGTAATCCAGCCGCATGAACTCGTCGATCGTGCGGGCAACGCGTTGATAAGTAGTCGATTCGGGATTCAGCATGATGTTTCCGGTGACAAGCGCCGCTTAACGATTGAGCGCTTCAATGAAGACAGAGGTATCCACGTTGCCGCCGCTCAGGATGACCACGATGGTCTTGTCGGCGGCGTCCAGCTTGCCCGCCAGCAAGGCGGCCAGCGGCACGGCGCCGCCCGGTTCAACCACCAGCTTCAGGTGTTGGTATGCGGCCTTCATGGCTTGCCGGACGTCGTCGTCGGTCACGACCAGGCTGCCTGCCAATAGGTGCAGATTGACCGGAAAGGTGAGCTTGCCGGGGCGCACGACCTGCAATGCGTCGCAAATGGAGCGGGCGCCTGGTGCATTGGACTCGGGCTGACCCGACGCCAGGGAACGTGCCAACTCGTCGAAGCCAGCCGGCTCGCCCGCATAGACCGCCGTCTTGGGCGACAAGCTTTTCACGGCCGTGGCAACGCCGGCGACCAGTCCGCCGCCGCTACTGGCGGCGATGACCGCGTCCAGGGCTACGCCCCGTTCGGTGGCTTGTTCGATGATTTCCAGGCCCACCGTGCCTTGGCCCGCCATGATGTGCGGATCGTCATAAGGCGGCACCATGACCGCGCCGGTGCGGGTGGCGATCTCCGCTCCGATTGCTTCGCGGTCATCGTTCTGGCGGTCATACAGGATGACTGTCGCGCCATTGGCGCGCGATCCTTCAATCTTCGCCTTGGGTGCGTCCGACGGCATGATGATGGTTGCGGGAATGCCCAGCTTGCGGGCAACTGCCGAGGTCGCCAGCGCGTGGTTGCCCGATGAAAACGCCACGACGCCTGCCTGGCGTTGCGCCGGGCTGAGCTGCAGCAGACGGTTGCACGCACCGCGGAACTTGAAGGCGCCCGCATGCTGAAGGCATTCGGCCTTGACAAGAATCCGGCCGCCCAACAGGCGGTTCAGCGTCTGGCTTTCCAACAGCGGCGTGCGGACGATGTGCGCACGGATGCGTTCATGCGCTTGTTGCACTTCGCTGAGCGATATAGCGAATGGAGGCGGAGTAGAGGGAAGGGTCACGGTGTTTCTTTCCTGGCTGAATGCGATATTGCGCAGCCATTACAGCGTGACCGTTCGATAAGAACCAATCGTGAATATGGATCGAACTGGATAAGTTCAGCTTATCCATGGGGGCCACGCCCTGGAAACCCGGCGAGCGCGCGGAGACGACGCCTTCGGCAATCAGGGAAAGCACTAATAGGATGCGGGGCAGGCGACCCGCATTCGCACCGTCGCGCTACTTTGCCATGCGGCGCATGCTGCGGCGGCGTGGACTGGCCGCCATGGACGCTTGGGCGATTTCGCCGGCGAGCTTGGCCAGGGCGAGCTTGGTGGGTTCGTCGCTGCCGCGCGCGTAGGCCACCGCAAATGTCAGGTCACGCAGTTGCAGCTGCGTGTTGCGTATCTTCAGGCGGCCTTGCTCGACCTCTTTCAGCACCGCCAGCCGAGGCACCACGCAAATGCCAAAGCCGTCTTCCGCCATGCGCACGATCGTGGATAGCGACCAGTTGGTGAAAAAACGGGGCGCTCCATGCTCGGGCGTGGTCAGTTCCTGACGTAAATACGTGTAGGGGTACGTACGCTTGGGGAAGGTAATCAGGGGGTGCGCAGCCACATCGCTATTGGACAACGGTTCCTTGCCCGGCTTCAGCGATGGCGAAGATAGGAAATTAAGCTCGTAGCTGCAGAGCGTGGTCTCGACCAGCTCGTCATCCAGTTGTGGGCCCAACAGAAACGCCATGTCCAGCTCGCCGGACTTGAGCGAGTCACGCAGGGTAGGAGTAATGTCGACCACGATGTCGATGCTCAGGTTGGGATACTTCCGCTGCACCTGCTCCAGGAACTCCACCAGCCACGTGTGCACGATGGTCTCGGCCACACCGAGGCGCACCACGCCGCTGACGGCTTGTTCTTCCGCAACCTTCAACATCATTTCGGTATGCAGCGCCATGAACCGTTCGGCATAGTCGTACAAGACGCGCCCCTTGGTGGTGAGCTTGATGGCGCGTGAGCTGCGGTCCAGCGCCTTGACTCCGAGCTCCGCTTCCAAGGCTGCAATGCGCTGCGACACGGCGGGCTGCGTCGTGTGCAATTTCACCGCGGCCTTGTTGAAGCTGCTTAGGTTCACCACCCAGTAGAAAACTTCGAGGCTCTTGAAATTCATGCGGATCTCGCTCAGAAAGCGGAAAATAGCCCGTCGTCGTCAGTGGGCGGCAACGTGATCAGCTGCACCCGGTCCGGGGCCGTCTCTTTGACGATACGCACGAAAAGACGGGCGAATTCGCGAGCCTGTTCTGAAGGCGCATAGCTGCGGGGCAGCAAGAAGCCATAGGGAATGCTCAGCGCGGGCTCGAAATCGCGCAGCACGATACCCGGCACGTTCATCGCCAGAATCGGATCTGCCAAGGCAATGCCCACGCCCAACGCCGCGAGCTGGCAGGCGGATTGGCCGGACGACGTCTCCATGACCAGGCGCAATGGCAAGCGTTGCTTTTCCATCAAGTCGTCGATTCGCTGGCGCAACAGGGTGAACGGGCGCAGCGCAATGAAAGGCTCGTCTTTGATGTCATCGGGCGTCAATACGGTCTTGGCGGCCAGGCGATGGCCTGCCTGCATGGCGATGACCAGACGGACGTCCGCGAACGGGTGGGACCGAATCCCGGGAAAGTCGATAGGCAGCGCCGCCAGTCCCAGGTCGAACTGCTGGCCGGACATCCATAGCCCGACATCTACTCGGGACCGGACTTCCAGCGACACGCGCACCCGTGGATGACGGCGGGAAAACTCCGCGATGGCGCCCGGCGTGACGCTATAGGCAAAGTATGGTTGGGTCAGTATGCGCAGCCACGCGTCCTGTTGGGTCCGAATGGAATCGGCGATCCGTGACACTTCTTCGAATCCGGCCAGGATATGCCGCGTGCCTTCATAGAAGCGCAGGCATTCCTGGGTGGGAATCAGGCCGCGCCCCTGACGCGAAAACAGTGAAAATCCCACCTCGTCCTCCAGCGCCGAGATAAGCCGGCTGATTTGGGGCTGGGTGCGATGGATGCGGCGCGAGGCCTCGGTAACGCTGCCCGTTTCCATGACGGCGCGCAACGCTTGCAAGCGGTTCAGGCGCATAAGGACAAACCCGAAGGGCGGAATGGGGGCTCGTCGGACGTAGCCACCCCGCACCATAGGAGAACGGGGCCAAGCCGCGGCGACACATTACAAAAGTGCATGAATCGATACCCCAAACGAAATTGACGCATGGATTCACGCAATCTTAGGATCATCTCATCTTCAATGAAAGAGGCGCGGCGTGAATATCCTGGAAAAATCGGCATCCGTGGGCGGGCCCGCGGCACTGTTTCCCGATGACCGCAACGGCATCGAACAACTGGACTGGAGCAACATCGGGCAGGCATTTCCGATCAAGCAACGGCGGGCGTATCTGAACAACGCGTCGATCGGAGCGTTGAGCCTGCCGGTGGTGGCGGCGGTGAATCGCTTCATGGAAGACGTGCGCGACAACGGTCGCAACGCCTATCCGGAATGGTGCCGCTACGCCGAAGAGACCATCAAGACACGCATCGGCCGGCTGATCGGCGCGAGCCGCGACGAGATCGCCTACGTCAAGAACACCACCGAAGGACTGGTCAACGTGGCCAACGGCTTTCCCTGGCGCGATGGCGACAACTTGATCCTGGCCGACATCGAGTACCCGTCCAACGTGTATTGCTGGATGAAGCTGGCCGCGCGCGGCGTTACGATCCGTTGGGTGAAGAACCGCAACGGCCGCATCCTGGTGGACGATATCCGCAAGCTGATGGACGATCGCACCCGCCTGGTTTCCCTAAGCGCGGTGCAGTTCTCCAATGGCTTTCGCCAAGACCTGGAATCCACGTCGAACCTGTGCCACGAACGCGGCGTGTACCTGAACCTGGATGCCATCCAGTGGGCCGGCGCGCTGGAACTGGATGTGGAGCGGCTGGGGATCCACTTCCTGGCGGTGGGGGGGCACAAATGGATGCTGGCGCCGATCGGTACGGGCTATTTCTATTGCCGCAAGAGCGTGCTGGGCCTGCTGGACCCCCCAAGCGTCGGGTACCACAGCGTCGACAGCACGGAAGACCACATGCACTACCTGTTGGAGTACCGGCCCAATGCCGGCCGCTTCGAAGAGGCGCTGGCCAACTTCACCGGCCGCACCCGCCCGGCGATCACCGTCAACGGCAGCCTGCCCGCCCCGATCCTGCGCTGGCGCGAAGGCGACACCGTCAGCGTGCGCGTGGCCAACCGCCTGCAGGCCCACCCCACCTCGATCCACTGGCACGGCATCCTGCTGCCGGCCAACATGGACGGCGTGCCGGGCCTGAGCTTCAACGGCATCGCCCCGGGCGAGGCCTACCAGTACCGCTTCACCCTCAAGCAGTCCGGCACCTACTGGTACCACAGCCATTCGATGTTCCAGGAACAGGCCGGCCTGTACGGCGCGCTGATCATCGATCCGTTGCAGCCGGCCCCGTACCGCTTCGACCGCGAGCACGTGATCATGCTGTCGGACTGGACCGACATGGACCCGGGCGCCCTGTTCCGGCGCATGAAAAAGCTGGCCGAGTTCGACAACTACTACAAGCGCACCCTGCCCGATTTCCTGCGCGACGTGCGCCGTGACGGCTGGGGCGCGGCCACCGCCGACCGCGGCATGTGGGGCCGGATGCGGATGACCCCCACCGACATCTCCGACATCAACGCGCACACCTACACCTACCTGCTCAACGGCACCGCGCCCGCCGGCAACTGGACCGGGCTGTTCCGCAGCGGCGAGAAGGTGCTGCTGCGCTTCATCAACGGCGGTTCGATGACCTATTTCGACGTGCGCATCCCCGGTCTGAAGATGACCGTGGTGGCGGCCGATGGGCAGTACATCCATCCGGTCAGCATCGACGAATTCCGCATTGCGCCGGCGGAAACCTTCGATGTGATCGTGGAGCCCAGCGGCCAGGACGCATTCACCATTTTCTGCCAGGACATGGGCCGCACCGGCTTCGCTGCCGGCACCCTGGCGGTGCGGCACGGCCTGCAGGCGCCGATTCCCGCCCGCGATCCGCGACCGCTGCTGACCATGGGCGACATGGGCCACGACATGGGCAGCATGGGCCATGACATGGCCGGCATGGGCCACGACATGAAGGGCATGGAAGGCGGCTGCGGTGCCAGCATGGGGCATGCCGCACACGGCGGCAGCGACAAGGCCCCGCGCCACCCGGCCAGCGAGAAAGGCAACCCGTTGATCGACATGCAGAGCATGGCCACCGAGCCCAAGCTGGATGACCCCGGCATCGGCCTGCGCGACAACGGCCGCACCGTGCTCACCTACGGCGCGATGCGCAGCCTGTTCGACGACCCGGACGGCCGCGAACCCAGCCGCGAGGTGGAGCTGCACCTGACCGGCCACATGGAGAAATTCAGCTGGTCCTTCGACGGCATCCCGTTCGCCAGCGCCGAACCGCTGCGCCTGAACTACGGCGAGCGCATGCGCATCGTGCTGGTCAACGACACGATGATGCAGCACCCGATCCATCTGCACGGTGTGTGGAGCGACCTGGAAAATGCCGACGGCCAGTTCCACCTGCGCAAGCACACCATCGACATGCCCCCGGGCACCCGCCGCACCTACCGCGTGCGTGCCGACGCACTGGGCCGCTGGGCCTACCACTGCCACCTGCTGTACCACATGGAAGCGGGCATGATGCGCGAAGTGAGGATCGAAGAATGAGCCGCTTCCCCACGCCAACCCGCCGCCTGCTCACCGCCGCGCTGCTGATCGCGCTGACCACCCCGGCCTGGGCGCAGTCGCATGCGCACGGCACCGCCGCTGCACCCGCGGCCACCAAAGAAATGCCGGCGGATCCGCCGGTCGACCACGGCAGCATGGACCATAGCCAGATGGACCATTCGACAATGGATCACGGCAGCACGGACCACGGCCAGATGGACCATTCGAAAGTGGATCACGGCAGCATGGACCACAGCCAGATGGACCATTCGAAAATGGACCACGGCAGCATGGACCACGCCGCGCACGAGACGGCCGCGCCGAGCGAACCGCGGGAGCCGATTCCCGCCGTCACCGCCGCCGACCGCCTCGCCGCGTTCCCGCTGATCGAACACGGTGCGATGGAACACGCGCCGGAAATCCACAGCATGCTGCTGGTCAACCGCCTGGAGCAGTGGGATGGCCAGCACGGCAACGGCCAGGCGTGGGAAGCCAGCGGCTGGGTCGGCGGCAACATCCACCGGATGTGGGTGCGCAGCGAAGGCGAGCGCAGCGGCGGGCGCACGGAAGTGGCCGATGTCGAAGTGCTTTACGGGCGCAGCGTCTCACCGTGGTGGGATGTGCTGGTGGGCGTCAAACAGGACCTTGGCCCCGGCGATTCGCGCACCTGGGCGGCGCTGGGCATCCAGGGCCTGGCGCCATACAAGTTCGAGACCTCGGCCACCGCCTATGTGGGCGAAGGGGGCCAGGTGATGGCCAGCGCCGAGATCGAGTACGAACTGCTGTTGACCAACCGCCTGATCCTGCAGCCGTTGCTGGAGGCCACGCTCGCGGCCAAGGACGACCCGCGCCACGGCACTGGCAGCGGCTTGAACAAGGTCGAAGCCGGGCTGCGCCTGCGCTACGAGTTCAACCGGCGTTTCGCGCCGTACATCGGCATCAGCCATGAACGTCTGTTCGGCGACACCGCCGATTACCACCAGGCCGCCGGCGAGCGTGCGCGCGATACCCGCTGGGTGGCCGGCGTACGCGTCTGGTTCTGAGGCCAAGGCCTGCGTAAAAAAGTCCCGGGCGCGGCATGCGCCCGGGACAACACAACAGGGATGGTGCAAGCCGGATCCGACGGGCCCGAACGGGGCGTCACAGGGCGCGCGCGTACAGCAGCGCATCCTGCCCGACACCCGGGTGCCGTGCTCAGCGGCGCTCCCGGATAGTGATGTGATGCGCGGGGGCCAGGGTTCCGCCATCCTCGCCCCGGTTTTGTCGGGGGCGCCCCGGATGGCGTACGCTGCCACCCCCTTCCGTGGCCCCCCTGCCATGTCCCTGCAGATCCGTCGCGCTACCCCGGCCGATGCACAGGCTGTGTCGGCGATCGCCATCGCCACCTACACCGAAACCTTCGGCGATTCCTACCCGCCGCAGGACCTGCACGCGTTCCTGGAAGAGCACTACAGCCCCGCGCCGCAGCGGCGCGAACTGGAGGATCCGCGCAGTGCGGTATGGCTGCTGGAAGAGGACGCGCGCGCGGTGGGTTATCTGGCCGCCGGTGCGAATACCCTGGCGCACGCCGATGCCGTCGACGGCGACGTCGAACTCAAACGCTTGTATGTGCTGGCCAGCCACCAGTCCGGTGGCCACGGTGCACGCCTGATGGAGGCGTTCCTGCAGTGGCTGGATCACCCGGCACGCCGCACCCTGTGGGTGGGCGTGTGGTCGGAAAACCTCGGCGCGCAGCGCTTCTATGCGCGCTACGGCTGCGTCCAGGTCGGCACCTACCACTTCGTGGTGGGCGACAGCCGTGACCTGGAATTCATCCTGCGCCGGCCCTGATCAGACAGGGCCGGCACCCGGCTCAGAAATCGAACAGGTCCGACAGGAAGCCTTCTTTTTTCTTCTTGCGGTAGCCGTGCTGGTCGCCGTACTGCTGCTGGCCCAGGTGGCGGGTATCGCGATGCTGCACGGCCTGCGGCGGCGGTGGCGGCGTAGCGGCACGCACCGGCGCGGCGGCATCGGTCGAGCGCTCGATGATCTTGTCCAGTTCACCGCGATCCAGCCACACGCCGCGGCACTGCGGGCAGTAGTCGATCTCGATGCCCTGGCGCTCGGACATCACCAGCGCCTGGGTCTTGCATACGGGGCATTGCATCGTCGCGGCTCCATGGTTCAAACCCCGACTCTACCCTGCCGTGCCTGAGCGCCGCGCAACGTGCGCATGACCGAGGTCCCCCTGACCTATGCCCCATGGCGGCACCGGCCTGACCTGCCGACACTGTGCGCACCTCACGCCAGGGATATCGGCCATGCACACCCGCCCATCGCGCCCCCGCTGGCTGACCGTCAGCCTGATCGTCATCACCTTGGTGGCCTCGATCAACCTGCGTGACATCGCCGCATGGGCTGGATGGACAGTGCCGGGCCTGCCGATGCCGTTCGGGGGCGCGGTGGTCGACAACGGACTGGGCGTGCTGCTGGCGCTGGCGGTGGCCGCCTGGCTGCTGCGTCCCGGGCACGCGCTGGTACGCGCCGTGGGGCTGGCCGGCAGTGGCTGGCAGGGCCCGGCGGTGGTGCTGCTGGCAACCCTGCCGTGCTGGTTCGGGCTGTGGTGGCTGGGCGGTGTCAGCACGGACTGGACCGTGCTGTCGCTGCTAATGCTGGCGGTGCTGTTTCCGCTTGCCGAGGAAGTGATCTTCCGCGGCGTCGGCTTCATCTTTGTGCACCGCCAGTTGCGCTGGCCCTGGTGGCCCGCGGCGCTGCTGCAGGCGGCGGTGTTCGGTGCGATCCACTGGTGGTCGTTCGGCGGCGGTGGTGGCGTCGCGCTGCAGGTGCTGGCGATGACGTCCATCGGGGGCCTGGTGTTCGCCGCGTTGTGCAGCCTGGACCGCGATACCGTATGGAGCGCGGTGGTGCTGCATGTCTCCTTGAACATGGCCTGGAACGTCATGCAGGTCAGCGAAACCACGGCGATCGGCTGGCAGGGCAACAGCCTGCGGCTGTCCGCCGCGCTGCTGGCGGTGCTGGGCCTGCTGGCGCTGCGGCGGTGGCGGCAACGCAGGGAATACCGCCGCGCCTGACGTGCACGATCCCCTCACCCGGTGCCGCCGCATACTTGCGCGCCATTCCGAACCACTGCCAGGGAACCTTGCGTCATGTTGCTGTCCAAGCGCCACGTTGCACCGCGCGTGCTGTTGATCGAAGACACCGAAGAAACCCGCGAACTCAGCCGCATGGTGCTGGAAAGCCAGGCCTGTGATGTTGCCGCCGTCAGTTCGGCAGAAGCCGCGCTCGGCCTGCTGCAGGCCGGCGAACGGTTCGACCTGGTCTTCACCGATGTGTGCCTGGGCGGGGTGAGCGGCATCGAAGCGGCGCACCGCATCAAGCAGTACCAGCCCAGCCTGCCGGTGCTGGTGACCTCGGGACTGGAACCGTCCGACGTACTGCCGCAGCTGCGCCCGGGCATCCACTTCCTGCCCAAGCCGTACTCGATGAGCGAATTGCTGGACGCCATCCGTGCCTGCTTCCAGCAGCAGGACGTCGGCCAGGCCGCCTGATCGGCGGTCTTCATCCGGTTTTCATCGGCAACTGTCATCGTCCGGCTCGACAGCCCGCTGTCGCGCCCGCCCGGGCCAGCGGTGCACAGCTTCCCTGCCACCGGAACCGAGACCATGCAGATCCGCCTGTTGCTGACCGCTCCGCTGTTGTTTGCCGCGTCGATGGCCGACGCGCGCGCCGATGATGTGGTGACCTGCGAAAGCCGCAACAACCGCCACCAGTCGTGCACGCTGCCCCGCGCCGGCTACGTCAGCTTGGAGCGCACCTTGTCCGGGGCCGAGTGCCGCCAAGGCCGAAGCTGGGACTACGACCGCCGCCAGGTGTGGGTGGATGACGGGTGCCGCGCCACCTTCCGCGTACACGACGGCGGTTCGCGCGACGACGACAATGGCGACAGCCACGACGCCAAGGTGGCCGCCGGTGTGCTGATCGGCGCGGCCATCCTTGGTGCGCTGGTGCACAACGCCAACAAGCAGGACGACCGCTACGACGACGACACCTACCAGGGGCCGCGCCACAGCTCCTATGTGCCGGGCTGGATGGTGGGCGAGTTCGAAGGCTACAACCCCATCTACGGCGCCGACATCCGCATGCGCATCGACAGCGATGGACGCATGTCTGCCCAGGCGCGCGGGCAGAACCTGAGCGGGTGGGTCAACGGCGGCCAGCTCAACGTGGGCAGCAGTGTGTTCGACATCAACCAGAGCCGGGACGGCTTTGTCACCACCGAAGTGGGCGACCGCCAGAACGAAGTGCGCTACCGCCGGGTGCGGTAGCGCACCGGGTTCAACCGGCGGCCTTGCAGCTCAGCGTGGTGCCGTAGAAGTCCAGCGTTGCCTCGCCCTGGTGTTCCCAGAACTCCACGCCTTCGCGGGTGTAGCGGCTGCCGCTTGCGGCCTGGGCCGGGAACACGATGGCCTGGTCCTTGCCCAGGCTGACCACCGCGGCCTGCGGGTCCAGTTCGTTGTAGAACACCACGCTGACCGGCTTGCTGGCGTCGTCGCACTGGTAGTGCACCGGCGTGGGCGCTGGCACGCCGCCACTGCCGATGTTCAGTTCGACGATGCGGGTCTGGTAGGACTCGATCAGGCACCGGTGGCGGTCGACCGCCTGCCAGCAGGCGTCACGCCCTTTGACCCAGCCCCGTTGCTCGGCGGCGATATCCAGTTCATCCGGGCTGGTCTGCACGCGCTTGTAGAGCGCGGCCAGCTGACGGTCGAGCGCGGCCAGGCGGGCGTCACCGCAAACCAGTTTCTCCGACTCGGACTGCGCCTTGGCGCAATCGAACGACGGCGGCTGCAACGTGGCATCGGTCGCGGCGGCCGGCGCGCTTGGGGTCGGGGCAGGTGTAGCGGCAGCGGGCGGTTGCGCCGGCGCGGCGGTATCGGACGGGGCCGGCTTGGAACAGGCCGCGAGCGCAAGCGCCCCCACACCCAGCAGGACGAATCGGTTCATGGCACCTCCAACAACAGTCAGCAAAAGACGCGCTATTGTGCGCCCGCCGCCGCGTGTTGGGTGTGCACAAACAGATCGATCGTGGACATGAACACGACGCCGCGGATGAACGCCAGGCAATGCTCACGGCCACCCTGACCCTACCCTCATGCGAGTGCGACCGCTGCGTAACAGCACCCGGTCCAGTGTGGATCGCACGACATCACGTCGTCCTGGAGTACCGCAATGTCCACCATGCAGAACAACGAAAACAACGTCCAGAAAAATGCCGCTGCGCAAGCTGACCAGCAGAAGGAGCAGGAGCGCAAGGACACGTTGGCCAAGCAGCAGAAGCAGGAACAGGGCAACAAAGACGCCCCGAAGAACCCGCAGCAGAAGTAACCGCGGCGCATACAGTGGGGCTGCGCGCTACGCGCAGCCTCATGCTGCCGGTGATTCTTCCCGGCACCTACTGGTGAGCAGCGCTACACCTGGCGCGCGCGAAGACCATTCAGCCGACCATGCAGTTGCTGCCAGTCGTGCTGCGCATGACGTTCCATCGCTTCCAGCGCCTGCCGTACATCACCCGGCAGTGTTTTTTCGTGCAACGCAGCCTGCAGGACGCGGATCAGCCTGGCCCGCGACGCTTGCCCTTGGCTCACGTACTGAATGCCGGCATCTCCCAGCACCGTGCCCAACCAGCCGAAACCTGCGCGTACGCCACCGAGCACGGTGCCATGCCGTGCCGGTCGCCCGCCGGCCTGCCGCACGTGCCTGCCGAGCGTGTCGATGATGGCGGCGCTTGAGCCGGCCATGCGCATCATCACCGCGCACAGTGGCGCATCGTTGCCCTGGGTCCGGGCCACGGCACGGGCATGCAGGGCGTGGCAATCGTGCGCGACCGCGATGATGCAGTTGAGCAGGCGGATGTAATGTTGGCGGCTCACGGTGTGCGTCGACATCACACGGCTCCGCTGGAGTACGGCCCCAGCTTTTCCATCGCCTCCAACCTGCGCCCGGCAGTGGAACGGCGATGTGAGGCCGATGTTATGCCGGGCCCCCTGCGCGCTTTCGCCACCGGGCCGGGTTGGCTAGGATCGGGGTTCGCAGGCGCACGCAGCGCCCTGGCAGGGAGCATGACGATGGCGGCAGGACGCATACCGAAAGCACGGGCACTGATGACCGTGGCGCTGTCGATGGTGTTTGCCAGCCACGCCGCCCCCGGCATTGATCGCGACGCCTGGCGTGGCGATCTGGCGGTATTGAAGCAGACCCTGCAGGACGACTATGCGCACCTCGCCTGGGTGGCCTCCGCGCAGAGTGGCGTGGACCTGCCCGCGCTCGAACGCGATGCGCAGCAGGCCATCACCACCGCCAGCAGCGATGCGCAGGCGGAGCAGGCACTGCGCACGTTCCTGGCCGGGTTTCACGATGGCCACCTGAAACTGCTGGATCGGCAGGTAGCCGGCACGTCCTCTCCTGCCCCTGCCGCGGTGGACCCGCGCACGCTGGATGCGTCCACCGGCTGCGCGGCGCTGGGCGTGCTGGACGAAGGCCGGCACGACTACAGCGTGCCGCTGCAGGCCCTGCCCGGCTACCACGCCACAGCCAGTGGGGCTGACCCGGCGCTGCGCAGCGGGGTGATCGCGCTGGCCGATGGCCACCGCCTGGGCCTGCTGCGCCTGCATGAGTTCGATGCGCTGCGTTACCCCGGCCTGTGCCACCGCCTGTGGGGTCAACTGCGGCATGCCGACGCGGTGAACGACATGCGGGCCACGTTGAATGACGCGTGGGTGGCCGAGATCGCCGCGACGCTGCGGCGCTTCCAGCAGCAGGGTGTGGATGCGGTGCTGGTGGACGTGGGCACCAACCCGGGCGGCGACGACAGCGGCGACACACTCACGCGCCTGTTCAGTGGCGCGCCGGTGCAGTCGGCGCCGCTGTGGGTCAGCCAGTCGGCGGCCGGCCGCGACTACCTGCAGGAACAGTACGAGCGCATCGACGATGCCCTGCGCCACCATCATCCCGACGCCGCCTCGCGCCCGCTGCTGGTCCAGCAGCGCGACCGCTTCGCCGCGTCCCTGCGCGCCACGCAGGCACCGCCCTGCGACATGGCGTGGGTGTGGCAGTCACCGCGCGACTGGCAGGCGCTGCCCTGCCGGCACCTGGTCGCCGCCGGCAGTTCGGGCGGCCCCCTTGCCACCCCGGCGGTGGACGCGATCCCCGATTTCCTGATTGCCCACCGCCTGGACTGGGCGCAGGACCTGCGCCGGCACTGGGCCGCCTGGCAGGGGCCGGTGTATGTGCTCACCGATGCGAAGACCGCCTCTTCGGCGGAAATGTTCGCCGCACGACTGCAGGACAACCGCATCGCACGCGTGGTCGGAAGCACCACCGGCGGCTATGGCTGCGGCTTCATGAGTCCACCGCCACCACGCGCCTTGCCGCACTCGCAGCTGCGCATGCGCATCCCGAACTGCGTGCGCCTGCGCGCCGATGGCAGCGACGAAGTGGCCGGCATTTCGCCGGACCTGCCCATCGACACGCGCGCCAATGAATCGGCCCGCGCCCGCGCGCAGCGGGTGCTGGATGCGGTGGGCGTAGACCTGGCCCGGCACTGACCCGCAGCGGTCAGTCCACCGTGCAGTCTGCGTTGCGCATCGGATGCGGCAGCACTTCGATGGAGTGCTCGGCCAGCTGCGCCAGCACCGCTTCCGGCCCGCGCTGACTGCGCCAGCCCAGGCCGATGCTGGCCGCGGTGGCGTCGTGGATGCGGTCGATCACCGGCAGCGCCCAGCCGCGGCGGTCGTACTCGGCCAGCCACTGCGGGCAACGCCGCGCCAGCACCGCGCGCGGCTCGCTGACCAGCCGTTCGCAGTCTTCCGGGCCGAACGGCGTGGCGCCGCTGGCGATGTAGCGCTGGAACATCGGCCCGGTGTTGCGCAGGGCCGCCGCATGCGCATCGGCCACGTCGCGCACGTCGATGCCGCGGTGCAGGCGATACAGCAGCATGCGCTGGGCGGTTTCCGGGAAGCACCGCGACATCCGGATCACCCGCACCTGGAACGCGGGGCTGGCGGCCTCTTCCAGCCAGTGCTCGGCTGCCAGTTTTGACCGGTGGTAGACCGTGCGCGGTTGCGGCGGGGTGCGCTCGTCGATCCACGTGCAGCGGCCCGGCACGATCGCATGACCGTACAGCGCGGTGGTGCTGGTGAACACGAAGCGCGACACCCCGGCATCGCGGGCCAGCATCACCAGGGTGCGGGTACCTTCCACATTGATGCGATGGAATTCGGTGTCGGGCATCAGCCCCACGTGCGGAGCGTGCAGCGCTGCGCAGTGGATCACGGCATCCACGCCCACCAGCGCCGTGCGCAGCGTGCGCATATCGGTGATATCGGCCACGTGCCGGGTGGTGTTGAAGGGGCTGCGGTCCACCCCGACCACCTCGTGCCGTGCGGACAGCGCGCCGAAGATCGCGCGCCCCACCCGGCCTGAACTTCCTGTCAGGAGAATCTTCACTGTGTGGCACTTGGTCAGCGCCCGGGAGCTACCGGGATGGTTTGATTGTAGCCAGAGTCGGCGCCCGGGCGTCCACGGCTGCGGCCGGCCAGGCGTCGGAATCGTTGCGACCTGCGCGCGCTCAGCGCCCGGCCTGGCCTACCGGCTGTGCAGTGGACCCGCAGGTGTCCCAACGCAGCGCGCCGTCCTTTCCCTGCTGGACCGCGTTGATCTTCGGTAC
>LNAP01002507.1_pt1 | contig 25397 bp, 18 predicted proteins | sample 602601 | NCBI WGS metagenome assembly LNAP01 (sample SAMN02440304, study PRJNA202911) | soil metagenome | biome: Subtropical and temperate rainforests or woodlands; isolation source: soil samples (1 kg each in a 20% v/v slurry with milli Q water) were... ...
GCATCGACGCTGGCATCGTCCCAGTCCACCAGCAGGCGCTGGCCCACGCGCATCACCTTGCCATGCATGCGCGGCGACTTGGCCGCGCGGAATTCGGTCCGGTTGCCGGCCGGGCAGAGGCTGACCTGGCCGAACCACGCATCGGTGTACACGCCCTGCCAGCTGCGCGCCTGGTCGGCATGCACCGGTGTGCGCGCAGAAGTGTCCGGCACCGCATCGGGCGAGGTCGCGGTGGCCTTGGCCCGGTCACCTTCAAGCAGGGCGGCGTAGTGGTCCACGTCCAGCGCAGTGTCGCCGCCGGTGTAGTGCTTGGTCAGCGCCTCGGTCAGCGTGGTGCGCGCGGCCTCGCCCTGGCCATTGATCAGCACCACGAAGCCCACACGGCGATCCGGCAGCAGCGTCACCGACGAATACATGCCCGCAAGGGTGCCGGTGTGCGCCACCCGCCACTGGCCGTCAACGTCCGAAAGGCGCCAGCCGTAGCCATAGCCGTACAGATGCGTGCCGTCCCACTCGCGCATCTGTTTGGAGACGGGCATCGGCGTATGCAGGGTCCACAGCGCCTTGCGCTGCTGCGCCGAGAGCCACGGCTGCCGGTTGCCATCGTCCAGCCACATGCGCACCCAGCGGGCCATGTCGCGCACGCTGCAGCGGATCCCGCCGGCGGACATCGACGGATTGTCCGGAACCTGCGCGGGGTCCTCGCGCACCACCACGTTGCGCCCGTCTTGGACCATGTGCGGCTGGGCGACGTTGCCCACCGCGTCGCGGTCGAAGGCACCGACCTGGCAACGGGTCATGCCCAGTGGGCCAAACACCTGCTCGCGCACCAGTTGGTCGTAGGGCTTGCCACCGGCGGCGGCGGCCACTTCGCCGGCCACCACGTACATCAGGTTGTCGTAGGCGTAGTGCGCGCGGAAGCTGTGGGTGGGCTGCAGGTGCGCCAGCCCGGCGATGATGTCGGCACGGGTGAAGTCGTTGGGCTCCGGCCACAGCATCAGGTCGCCTGCGCCAAGGCCCAGCCCGCTGTTGTGGATCAGCAGGTCGCGCACCTGGATGTTGCGCGTGACCCACGGATCGGCCATGCGGAACTGCGGCAGGTAGCGGGTCACCGGGTCGTCCCACTGCAGCTTGCCCTGGTCCACCAGCCGCGCCAGCACGCCGGTGGTCATGGCCTTGGTGTTGGAGGCGATCTTGAACAGCGTGTCGGCATCGATCCGCTGGCCGCTGCCGGCGCGTGTTTCGCCAGCAGTGCGCAAATACACGACACGGCCATCCTCCACCACCGCCACGGCCAGGCCCGGCAGCCTGTAGCGGGCCATGGCCTGGTCGAACAGCACATCGAAGACCTGCGGCGCCGGGCTGACTGCAGGGGTCTGTGCCACGGCCGGCAGCGCCAGCAGCGCCGCGCACAGCGCCGGCCACAGCCGGCGCGCGGTCCAAAAGAAAAGCTTGCGGCGAACTGGAAACATGCGGGCAACCGGGCAGCGAACCGGCCTGCATCGTGCCGCAACGCACGGCCCGATGCAGACCACCGCGTTCAATAGAATTTGTACTCCAGGGCCAGCGTATAGGCTCGACCTCGCGGGTCGGCCACGCGCGGTTCCCAGCCGGCACCGGCGGCGTAGTCGTTCATGTGCGCGGTGAACGGCGGGTCCTCGTCAAGCAGGTTCTTGATGCCCAAGGTGATGCCCAGCTTGTCCAGGCCCTTGTAGCTCACCGAGTAGTTGTAGGTGGTGTAGCTGGACACGTCCGGATCCCAGTTGGACGGGATGAAGGTGCCGTTGCGCACGCTGACCGGTTCCTCGTCCTTGTAGCCGCCGCGGTAGATCTGGGTCAGCGACTGGGTCCAGTTGCCGCGCAGATAGCTCACCCCCAGGGTGTGTTTCCAGCGGATCGGCAGGCTGTAGTAGCGCACGTACTCGCCGACCAGGTTGTCGGTATAGGGCAGGGTGTCCAGGTCCTTGGTGCGGTAGGTGTCCAGGTAGCTGCCGTTGAGGTGCACGCGCCAGTCGCCGCCGAGCACGTCGTCGAAGGTCAGGTTGACGTCGGTCTCGATGCCGCGCATCAGGCTGCCGCCGGAATTGATGTAGCGCTGGTCGATGGCGGTGATGTTGCCGTTGCCGTCGCGGATGAAGTTGGAGGCGAAGGTGTCGTAGTTGTCCACCAGGGTGTCGATGGAGATGCCCGAGCGGATGGTCTTCTCGCGCTTGATCTCCCACCAGTCCACGCTCATGTTGAACCAGTCCACCGGCGCGATCACCACGCCCAGGCTCTTCTGCCTGGATTCTTCCGGGTCCAGGTCCTGCTTGCCGCCGGTGAGCAGGTCGGGCTGGATGGATTCGCAGCCCGGCACGGTCGGCGAGGCCACGCCACCGGGACAGGTCGCCGGATCGGCCAGGTCCAGGCCGGTGTAGGGGCTGAGCGCCTCGCCGTAGAACAGCTGGTTGAAAGTGGGCACCTTGAAGCCGGTGCTGTAGGCACCGCGGAAGGCCAGTGCGTCGAGCGGCTGGTACTTGAAGGAGACCTTCGGGTTTTCGGTGCCACCGAAGCCCTCGTAGTGGTCGTAGCGCTCGGCCAGGGTCAGTTCCAGCGTATCCAGCAGCGGCAGGTACAGCTCGGCATAGACCGCCTTGGTGTCGCGGCTGACGTTGCGCAGGATGTTGCCGTTGTCGAACGGCGCCAGGTAGATGCCGTCGAATGGATCGTCGGGGTCGCCCTCGCCTGGCTGGTTGCCACCGAAGTCGTATTCCTCGCGGCGCAGGTCGATGCCGGTGGCCAGCTGCACTTCGCCGCCGGGCAGGCTGAAGCCCAGCCCGCCGGAGACGCTGGCATCGATGCTGGTCATGATCGACTCGCCGCCGTACAGGTCGGTGCCATCGGCCGAGGCATCGGCCAGCGCGGCCATCGCTTCCGGCGTCTGCGCCTGGCCCGGCAGCAGGAACGGATTGAGCAGGCCACTGCCCAGCACCTGGCGCAGCTTGGCGGTGTCGTAGTAACCGCCGCCCAGGGTGGAGGTGGATTTGCTCGACGCCCGCGAGATGCCGGCGTTGTAGTCCCAGCTGCCGATCTGGCCCTCGAAGCCCAGCAGGATGCGGTAGGACTTGGTGTTGGTGGCGATCTGGCGCTGGCCGCACGCGATGCAGCGCCAGCGGTAGGCGATCGGCGCACCATCGTTCAGCTGGCCGGCGCCGAAGTACGCGGCCAGCGCGTCGTAGACCTCGTCGTAGGCCGCGCCGGTGCTGGGGTAGAACGTGCTGGCATTGAAGACGGTGCCGGGCGAGATCTGGTAGGGCTCGAAGGTCTTCTCCACGTCCACTTCAGACCCGGTGAATTCCACGAACATCCGGTGCCGGTCGGAAATCCTGAAGGTCGCCCGGCCGATGATGTCCTTGCTTTCCACCGGCTGCTGCATCACCGCCGCGGCCGGATAGTCGTAGGCGCACGCATAGCGCGCACTGGCCACGCCCCACAGCACGTGGTCGTAGGGTCCCATCAGGCCGTTGCCGCTGCCGCTTTCGCAGCCGGCCGCGCCGGGCAGGTCGAGCGGGTTGATGTACTGCTGGGTCGAGCGGTCGGCCGGATCGATCAGGCCGTTGCCGATCAGGGTGGGCGTGCTGGCGGGGCGGTTGGCGACGGTCGCATACGGGGTGCCGCGGGTATCGGGCGACAGGCCGCGCTCGGGCTGGAAGGCGTTGGAGAAATCGCGGTCATTGCCGCGCAGGATCTCGCTCTTCTTGTAGCTGAAACTGGCAAAGGCATTCCAGCCATCGGTGTCCAGGTCGCCGCCGCCGACCAGCAGGTTGCCGCGATGGATGTTGCCGCCGCCTTCCTCGGTGGTGTCGGTGAACGCCGACAGCGTCAGGCCCCGGTAATCGCTGGGGGTGATGAAGTTGACCCCCCCGCCGATGGCGTCGGTGCCGTAGATCGCCGAGGCACCATCGCGCAGCACTTCCACCCGCTCGATGGCGGCGAAGGGAATGGAGTTGAGGTCGACCACGCGGCCCTTGAGCCCGTGCGCGGCCACGCGGCGGCCGTTGAGCAGCACCAGCGTGGCATCGGCGCCCTGGCCGCGCAGGTTGGCGCCGGACACGCCGTTGTTGCCGCGCTGGTCCACGCCGGTGACGATGCCCACGTTGCTGGCCAGGTTGTCCGAGCCGTTGCCGGAGACGTTGAGGTAGCTCATCAGCTGTTCGGCCGAACTGATGCCCTGCGCGTCGATCTCGGCCTTCCCGATGACCGTGATCGGCAGCGCGGTCTCGATGTCGGTGCGCTTGATGCGCGAGCCGGTGACGCTGACCTTGTCCAGCTCCTGGGTCGTCGCCTGCGAGGCCTCGGTGACGGGCTCGGACGTGGCTTGCGCGAGGGCGACCAGCGGCGTGCACAGCCAGGCCAGCAGCGCCAGGGTGAGTGTGCTGCAGCGGGGCAGGCAGGAAACTTCAACGGACATGGTCACTCTCTCCTGGGCCGATGGGTGGATACCTGAAAACAGCTGCGCGTCCGCACCGGCGCTCGAAGCTCCCCTTCCGAACGCGGCCACTGGAGCCGACCATGGTCCGCACCGATTCCTTCCGGTCGACCCCCTGCGCACGGACCGGTCGATGGCCTGGTGCGGTACCGCCGCGACCCCACGCCATGGGTTCACTGCCGATCACAGCGACGCACAGGTCCGGAGAACACGCTGTCGCGTGGCGCATCCCCCGCCACGCTGTGCGGACGCGGTGACGCGCCCGGCAACATCGATGTAACACGGGACGCAGAGCTCGGTCAATAATTTATTCTTGATTTTTTTGAGCTCCCGAATAACTATTCCTGCACTTCCTGGTTGGAGCCCTACGCCATGACCGGTCAGCCTTCCGCATGGCGACGTGCCACGCGCCCGCCGCACCCGCTCGCCTGGTCGATGCTGTGGCTGGCCTTGCTGGTCGCCACCCCGACCGTGGCCGGCGTGCTCGCCCCGCAGGTACCGGTCGACCCGGTCACTGGCGTGGTGGGCGTGGATCCGCCCAAGCTGACCGCCGAGTACTGGATCGCCCGGCAGCCACAGCCTGACCAACAGCTCCTGGACCGCGCCGGCATCGCCGCGCAGAACGCACGCATGCGGGCCGAGGATCCGGCCATCCACGACCTGCGCGCGCTGCCGGCCAGCATGCAGGCCGGGATGGTGCGCAAGGAGATCCAGGCCCTGTCCGCCGCGCCCACGCGCACGCTCTACGACATGCATGGCCAGGCCCTGGACGCCGCCGCGCTGGATGCGCTGCAGGACAGCCTGGCACTGGAGGCGGTGCCGGCCACGGTTGCGGTGCGCTACGGCCTGGTGACCCAGCGCGCCGACCTGCGCACCTTCCCCTCCACCCGGCGCGTCTTCAGCACCACCGAGAACCACGACATCGACCGCTTCCAGGAATCGGCGCTGTTCCCCGGCGATGCGGTGGCGGTGCTGCACGAGAGCCGCGACCGGCAATGGCTGTTCGTGACCAGCGAGCGCTACAGCGCCTGGATCGAGAAGCGCCACGTCGGGCTGGGCAGCGCGCAGCAGGTGTTCGGCTACGGCGCGCACGGGCCGTACCGGGTGATCACCGGCGCCACCGCCACCACCGTCTTCACCCCGGAACAGCCGCAGGTCTCGCAGCTGCAGCTGGACATGGGCGTGCGCGTGCCGGTGATCGCCGACTGGAACCCGACCGCGCCGGTCAACGGCCAGCTGCCCTACACCGGCTGGGTGATCCAGCTGCCGATTCGAAATGACGACGGCAGCCTGCGTCTTGTGCCAGCACTGCTGCCGCGCACCGCCGACAGCGCCTCCGACTCCCTGCCGCTGACCCCGCGCAACCTCATCACCCAGGCCTTCAAGTTCCTGGGCGAGCGCTACGGCTGGGGCCATGCCTACGATGCGCGCGACTGCAGCGGCTTCACCTCGGAGATCTACCGCAGCTTCGGCGTGCTGCTGCCGCGCAACACCTCGCAGCAGGCCGTGAGCCCGGCGCTGGACCGGATCGCCTTCAACCAGGGCGACCCGGATGCCAAACGCACCAGTGCGGTGAGCCAGCTGACCGTGGGCGACATGGTCTACATCCCCGGCCACGTGATGGTGGTGCTGGGCCATGTGGGCGCGCTGACCTATGTCATCCACGACACCGCCGGTGGCAGCTGGCTGGGGCCGGACGGGGCGCGCGTGGCCGCCCGGCTCAACGGCGTGTCGGTCACCCCGCTCGAGCCGATGCTGGCCAGCGACACCGCCAGCTACATCGACCGCATCACCAACATCCAGCGCGTGCGCGCCCGGCCGGCGACCGCCAAGCAGGCCGAATGAAGATCACCGATATCCAGCTGGGCATGCTGCGCGTGCCGCTCAAGACTCCGTTCAAGACCGCGCTGCGCACCGTCGATACCGTGGAGGACGTGGTGGTGCTGATCCGCACGGACACCGGCCACACCGGCCACGGCGAAGCCGCCGCCACCGCGGTGATCACCGGCGACACGCTCGGCTCGATCATCACCGCCATCGACAGCTTCATCAAACCGCGCCTGATCGGCCAGGACGTGGCCAACCTCAACCAGCTCACCGCCCTGGTGCAGTCCGCACTGGAGCGCAATACCAGCGCCAAGGCCGCGGTGGAAATCGCCCTGTACGACCTGTGGGCGCAGCGCTACGAGGCGCCGCTGTACCGGATGCTGGGCGGCGGCGACCCGGTGATCACCACCGACATCACCATCAGCGTGGACTACATCGACAAGATGGTGGCCGACGCGCGCGCGGCGCTGGAGCGCGGCTTCGAATCGCTCAAGATCAAGGTCGGCAAGGACCTGGGCCTGGACATCGAACGGGTCAAGGCGATCCACGCTGCGGTCGAAGGCCGCGCCCTGCTGCGCCTGGACGCCAACCAGGGCTGGACCGCCAAGCAGGCCGTGTATGCCATGCACAAACTGGAAGAAGCCGGGGTGGTCCTGGAGCTGCTGGAGCAGCCGGTCAAGGCCGCCGACATCGAGGGCCTCAAGTACGTCACCGACCGGGTCAACACCCCGGTGATGGCCGACGAAAGCGTGTTCGCCCCGCAGCAGGTGTTCGACCTGATCCAGCGCCGCGCCGCCGACATCATCAACATCAAGCTGATGAAGACCGGCGGCATCTCCAACGCGATCCGCATCGCCGACATCGCCGCGCTGTACGGGGTGGACTGCATGATCGGCTGCATGATCGAGTCCTCGATCAGCGTGGCCGCCGCGGTGCACGTGGCGGTGGCCAAGGCAGGATCGACCTGGACGGCCCGTCGCTGGGCCAGTTCAATCCGGTGGTGGGCGGGGTGCTGTTCAACGAATCGGAAATCAGCATCCCCGACGCCCCCGGGCTTGGCATCCAGGAAATCCGCGGACTGCAGATGCTGTCGCCATGAGCGCGCTGGGCGCGGCCCTCGCCACGGTGATGCCGGCCGCCAACGGCGCGGTTGCCACGGCTCCTGATCCCGCTCCTGCTCTTGAGCTTGAGCTTGAGCTTGAGCTTGACCTTGATCTTGATCTTGATCCTGCTTTTGCTGCCGCCGTTGACGTTGCGCTTGACCCTGTTTTTGCTGCTCAGGGGCCCCTCCGCAGCGGCAGGTTCGGCGGGGAAATACCCGAAGGGCGCCACGCACGGATGCGTGGCGTTCGCGGACGGGACAGGATGTCCCATCCGCGAATCCCCGACGGACCTGCGGACCCGCAGCGCGCAGCGCGGAGGGCGCGCAGGCGGGGTGTGCTTTCTTTTGGTTACTTTTCTTTGCACAAGCAAAGAAAAGTGACGCGCGCCCGTCAGGGCGTGAAACGCTCCGGCCTTGGCTCCGGCCTTGGCCCTAGCTTCGGCCTTGGTGTTGGCCTTGGCTCCGGCCTTGGCCTTGGCCTTGGCTCCGGCCTTGGCCTTGGCCTTGGCCTTGGCCTTGGCCTTGGCCTTGGCCTTGGCCTTGGCCTTGGCCGGCCGGAGCTGGAAGCGTATTCAAAGGCTTTCACTCCCCTTCGGGGAGCGAGTTACCTTTCTTTGCTCGTGCAAAGAAAGGTAACCCAAAGAAAACACGCCCCAGGCCTCGCGCCCTGCGCGCCGATGGCGCTCCGGGTCCGCGTCACCGACGGGAATTTTCGGAAGGGGCCTCCTGCCCCTGCCGAAAACGACGCGCATCCATGCGCGTCGCCCCTGCGGGGTTTGGCCCGTCGGCGCCGCCGCTGCGGATGGGGGCCCGGTGAAGCCAACAGCAAGAGCAAAGGCAAAAGCCACAGCCGCAGCCACAGCCGCCGCCGCTGCGGATGGGGACCCGGTGAAGCCAACAGCAAGAGCAAAGGCAAAAGCCGCAGCCGCAGCCGCAGCCGCAGCCGCAGCCGCTGCGGATGGGGGCCCGGTGAAGCCAGCAGCAAAAGCAAAAACAAAGGCAAAAGCCACAGTCACAGCCGCAGCCACAGCCACCGCAGCATCAGGCGCCGCCACTGATGTCTCGCGCAGATCACGAGCCCATGCCGCCGCTGGTCAGGATCCGCTCCGAGCGCGACCACATGTCTGCGATCGAGCGCCGGATCGCCGACTACATCCTGGACAACGCCCACCTGCTGCGCGACTACTCTTCCCAGCAGCTGGCCAGCGCGCTGGGCATCAGCCAGTCCAGCGTGGTCAAGTTCAGCCAGAAGCTCGGGTTCAAGGGCTATCCGGACCTGAAGTATTCGGTTGGCCAGGCGGTGGCGCGCGGCGGTGACGGACAGCCGGCATCCAATGACCCGGCGCCCGCGCGCGGCGATGGTTACCAGCAGCTGCAGGATGCGCTGCGCCGCAGCAAGGCGGCGGCCGAGGACGAAACGCGCCTGCTCAATCCGCGCGCGCACATCGAGCAGATCGTGGCGCGACTGGACCGGGCGCAGAAGGTGTTCGTGTGCGGGCTGGGCGATGACGGCCTGTTCGCGCGCGAGTTCGCCATGCGCCTGTCGCTGCTGGGCATGCTGACCGTGCACCACGCCGATGCGATCCTGATGATGACCAACATCTCGGCTGCGCGGCCGGGCGACCTGATGATCGTGTTCTCCGAATTCGGCAAGCTGCCGCAGCTGTCCCAGCTCTCGCGCACCTTCCAGGACGCCGGTGGCGCGGTGGTGTCCATCACCCGCCACACCGCCAATCCGCTGCGCGCCCACGCCGATGCGGCGTTGGTGGTGTCCGCGCACGACCCGGCGCCGCACATCGAGCAACTGCTGTACCGTTCCTCGCTGCAGTACCTGCTGGATTTTTTGTTCGTGCTGCTGTGCCAGACCAACCCCGACCGCGAGCGCCAGCTGGCGGTGAACCTGGAGCGGGTCCAGCGCCTGCTCGATTCCTGACCGCACGCCGGAGTGCCCATGTCGCAGACCGCACCTGTTCCCCGCTTCCGCCGCCTGCGCTGGCTGCTGCTGGCCGCCGCCCTGGCCGCCCTGCCGGGCCTGGCGAAAAAATCACCACCGGCACTGGCGCCGATGCAGCAGGCCCAGCAGCTGGTGGTGGTCACCACCGCCGGCTGGGACGACAACCAGGGCCGGCTGCAGACCTACGTGCGCCAAGGCAAGGACTGGAAGCCAGCGGCGCCGGCTTTCGCCGTGGCAATCGGCAAGCACGGCAGCGCCTGGGGCGAGGGACTGTTCCCGGCGCAGCAGGCCGGACCGCACAAGCGCGAGGGCGATGGCCGCAGCCCGGCCGGCATCTACCGGATCGGTGAGGCCTTCGGCTATGACGCTTCGGTCAATACCCGGTTGAAGTACCAGCAGATGCAGGCCAGCAACTGGTGTGTCGATGTGCCCGACTCGCCGTTCTACAACCAGATCGTGGACGAGAAGCAGGTCGGCCCACGCGCCGTGCAAGGCGCCAGCGAGCACATGCGCCTGGACCTGCACAACAACGGCGATGTCCGCTACCGGCAGGGCCTGGTGATCGAGCACAACCCCAAGGCCATCCCTGGGCGCGGCAGCTGCATCTTCGCCCATCTGTGGCGCAGCCCGGGCGAGGCCACCGCCGGCTGCACGGCGATGGCCCCAGCCAGCATGGAAGCGCTGCTGGCCTGGCTGGATCGGTCCAGGCAGCCCTTGTTCGTGCTCTTGCCCAGGGCCGAATACATCCGCCTGCAGCACGCCTGGTCGCTGCCGCTGCTGACCGCCGGATCGCAACGGTGAGCGCGCCGGCACCGGGCGAAGGCGAGCTGGTCCGCGCGGTCAGCCGCTGGCAGATCGTCGGCCTGTCGATCAATGACGTGATCGGCAGCGGCATCTACCTGCTGCCGGCGGCCACGGTCGCGCTGCTGGGTCCGCTGAGCCTGTGGGCGGTGCTGCTGGCCGGGGTGGCAGTGACCCTGCTGGTGCTGTGCTACGCGCAGGCGGCCAGCTATTTCGACCAGCCCGGCGGCAGCTATCTGTATGCACGCGAGGCCTTCGGCCGCTATGCCGGGTTCCAGGTCGGCTGGATGATCTGGCTGACCCGCATCAGCTCGGCCGCGGCGCTGGGCAATGGCCTGGCCGATGCAGTCTCGCGCTTCTGGCCGGCCGCGGGGGCGGGCGGGTGGCGGCTGCTGGTGGTGGTCGGTTCGCTGGCGCTGCTGACCGGCATCAACGTGATCGGGGTGCGCTCGGCTGCGCGCACCGGCGTGGTGCTGGTGATCGCCAAGCTGGTGCCGCTGCTGTTGTTCGTGGTGGTCGGATTGTTCTTCATGGACTGGTCGCTGGCCTTCGCCGGGACCGCGCCCGACCTGGGCGACCTGCCCAACCTGGGCCAGGCGGCGTTGCTGCTGCTGTTCGCCTATGCCGGCTTCGAGAACATCCCGGCCGCCGCCGGCGAGTTCCGCAACCCGCGCCGCGACGTGCCGTTCGCGCTGATCACCATGATCGCCCTGGTGACGCTGATCTACGCGGCGGTCCAGGTGGTGGCGATGGGCACCCTGCCGGGCCTGGCGCAATCGGCCACGCCGCTGGCCGATGCGGCGGCCCGGTTCGGCGGCGAGGGGCTGGCGCTGGTGCTGACCATCGGCGCGGTGGTGTCGATCTTCGGCACCACCAGCAACACGGTGATGCTGGGCCCGCGCTTCCTGTTTGCGCTGGCCAGGGACGGGTTCGGGCCGAAGTTCCTGGCCCGGGTGCATCCGCGCTTCCGCACGCCGGCCGCCGCGATCCTGGTCCAGGGCGTGCTGTCGGTGGCGCTGGCGCTGTCCGGCTCGTTCGAGAAGCTGGCGCTGCTGTCGATGGTCACTCGCCTGCTGGCCTACATCGGCACCGCCGCGGCGGTGCTGGTGCTGGCCCATCGCCGGCGCGACAATCCCAATGCACTGCGCCTGCCAGGCGGACCGCTGGTCCCGATCCTGGCCCTGCTGCTGTCGCTGGGCCTGCTGGGCAGCGCCAGCGCCTCCAACCTGCTGGCGGTGGCCGCCGCAGCCCTGGTGGGCACGGTGATCTACCTGTTTCCGCGCAAGGCAGAAACCTAGCAGCCTGTCGGACTTTGGCCGGCCTGGCTGTGCACAAAGCCACGCAACTGTCATGGCAGCTTCATCTGGAGCGGTGACGCTGGATGCACGCCTCTCTTCGCCGCCGCCATGCAACCGCGCAAGACCGCCCTGGCCCACGCCGCCCTGCAGACCCACCGTGCAGGCCTGGACATGCGCCAGCGCCGGGTCCTGATCATGGCAGACGGCCAGCGCTCGCTCGGCGAACTCAGCCAGCTGCTCGGGCCGGAAACCGCGCAGCAGGTGGCCGCGCTGATCCGCGATGGCTACTTGACCGCGGACGCCGAGCCCACGCTTCACGAGGCCCTGGCCACCCCGCAGGCCGCGCCTGCAGCGCCGCCACCGGCGCCGGCACCGGCAGCACCTGCTTCCCATCGGCGCTCGCTGGTGGCCGCGCGACTCTATCTGCTGGGCATGCTGGAACTGCAGCGCGACCCGGCCGCGCAGCGCCTGCATCAGCAATTGCAACGCACGACCGACGAATACCCGGCGGTCGAGGTCATGCTCGAAGCGCTGACCCTGTTGCCACAACTCACCTCGCCCGGCTATGCCCAGCGCGTGCAGACCCGCCTGAGCGAAGTCCTGCCCGAGGAACATCTGCCGGCGCTGGCCCGCATCGGCCTGGCGCTGGAAGACTGAGGCTCAGCGCGGCGGCTGGAAATTGCGCTTCAGCCCGGCCCAGCACTGCTGGTAATCGCGCTGCCGATGGGGCGCCTGCAGCGCCTGGCGCGTGGGGCGCAGCACCGCACGGGTTTCGAACATGAAGGCCATGGTGTCGGTGATGACATCGGGCCTGGACAGGTCGGCATGCGAGGCCCTCTCGAAGGTGGCCGCATCCGGCCCGTGCCCACTCATGCCGTTGTGCAGCGACGCCCCGCCCGGCGCGAAGCCTTCGGCCCTGGCGTCGTAGGCGCCGTGCACCAGGCCCATGAACTCGCTGGCCACGTTGCGGTGGAACCACGGCGGCCGGAAGGTGTCCTGCGCCACCAGCCAGCGCGGCGGGAAGATCACCAGATCCAGGTTGGCCGTGCCCGGCGTGTCGCTGGGCGAGGTCAAGACGGTGAAGATCGAAGGATCGGGATGATCGAAGCTGATCGAGCCGATCGTGTTGAAGCGGCGCAGGTCGTAGCGATACGGCGCGCAGTTGCCGTGCCAGGCCACCACATCCAGCGGGCTGTGGCCGATGTCGGCGCGCCACAGGTGGCCCTGGAACTTGGCGATCAGTTCGAAGTCGCCTTCCACGTCTTCGTAGGCCGCCACCGGTGTTTGGAAATCGCGCGGATTGGCCAGGCCGTTGGCACCGATCGGCCCCAGTTCCGGCAGGCGCAGCGGCGCGCCGAAGTTCTCGCACAGATAGCCGCGGGCCTGGCCATCGGGCAGCATCACCGCAAGGCGGATGCCGCGCGGGATCACCGCCACCTGCTGCGGCTCGACTTCGAGCACGCCCAGTTCGGTGGCGATGCGCAGCCGGCCCAGCTGCGGCACGATCAGCAGCTCGGCATCGGCGTTGTAGAACCAGCGCCCGGCCATGTCGCGGTTGGCCGCGTACAGATGGATGCCCACGCCGTGCTGGCTTTCCGCCGAGCCATTGCCGGCCATGGAGACCAGGCCTTCGATGAAATCGGCCGGCGCCTGCGGCAACGGCAGCGGCGACCAGCGCAGCTGGTCCGGACTCACCGGCCCATCGCCGAACACGTTGTGGAACCGCGCCGCGCCATCGAAAGCCGCGAACGGGCCATGTATCGCCGCCGGCCGGATCCGGTACAGCCAGCTGCGCCGGTTGTCGGCGCGCGGCGCAGTGAACGCGGTGCCCGACAGTTGCTCGGCATACAGCCCCAAGGCCACCTGCTGCGGCGAATTGCGCCCGACCGGCAACGCCCCGGCAATCGCCTCGCTGGCGAAGTGATTGCCGAAGCCGGTCATGTACTGATTCGAATCCATGGACTTTCCCGCCATGCGTGTTCCCGCGATGCGCTAAAGCCCCTCTCCCACCGGGAGAGGGGTTGGGGTGAGGGTGCGACCGCAGGCGCAATGCCAGATCGCCCCGACGACCGCTTCAACCTGAAGCAATACCTCGTTGTCCCAGAAGCGCGCCACCGTCCAACCCTGAGATTCCAGAAACTTGGTCCGCGTTTCATCGGCCTGTTGAGAATGCTGGCTTCCATCAAGCTCGATGATGAGCTTGAGTTCGATACAACAGAAATCAGCGATGTATGGCGGAACAGGATGCTGGCGACGGAACTTCAAACCTTCCAGCCGACTGCCGCGCAGGTGCTTCCAAAGCAAGCGCTCGGCATCGGTCATTTCGCGTCGCAGGGTTCTTGCGTGATCCAAGGTGCGCGCAGGAAGCGGCGGTTTGATGTGATCCGGCATCGGCAGACGTCCTGTCTGGTGGATTGGGTGGAGCATAGCGCTGGTTACCATCCGGACTTCGACGGACCCTCACCCCAACCCCTCTCCCGACGGGAGAGGGGTTCAAGCCTTACAGCACGCCACGCTTGATCTGGTCGCGCTCGATGCTTTCGAACAGCGCGGTGAAGTTGCCTTCGCCGAAACCCTGGTTGCCCTTGCGCTGGATGATCTCGAAGAAGATCGGCCCGATCGCGTTCTGGGTGAAGATCTGCAGCAGCTTGCGCTGGCCGGTTTCGGCGTCGGCATCGATCAGGATCCGGTTGCGCGCCAGGCGCGCCAGGTCCTCGCCGTGGTCGGGGATGCGCTGGTCGATCACCTCGAAGTAGGTGTCCGGGGTCTCCAGGAATTCCACCCCCGCCGCGCGCATCGCTTCGACGGTGGTGTAGATGTCCTCGGTGAAGCAGGCGATGTGCTGGATGCCCTCGCCCCTGTACGTATCCAGGTACTCGTTGATCTGCGACTTGGGATCGTGCGATTCGTTGAGCGGGATGCGGACCATGCCATCGGGGGCGGTCATCGCCTTGGACAGCAGCCCGGTCTTGGCGCCCTTGATGTCGAAGTAGCGGATCTCGCGGAAGTTGAACAGCCGCGCGTAGTAATCGGCCCACTGGGCCATGTTGCCGGGATAGAGGTTGTGGGTGAGATGGTCGATGAAGGTCAGGCCGAAGCCCTTCGGCATGCGCTCCACACCGTCCAGGAATTGGTAGTCCGGATCGTGGATGGTGCCGGCGCTGTCGTAGCGGTCGACGATGTACAGCATGCAGCCGCCGATGCCCTTGATCACCGGTGCGGCCACCGCCTTGGTCAGCTCGCGCTCGCCGATCTGTTCGGCGCCGTTCTTCAGCGCCTGCACGCGTACCCACTCGGCCAGCTTGTTGACCCGGATGGCGAAGCCGCAGGCGCCGGGCCCGTGCTGGGCGGCGAAGTCGGCGGCGAACGAATCCGGGTCCTCGTTGATCAGCAAGGTGCAGTCGTTCTGCCGGTAGGTGCTGATCGCCCGGGTCCGGTGCCGGGCCACCTGGGTGAAGCCAAGCCTGCGCAAGTAGTCGTGCAGCTGGCCACCGTGGCCGGCCGGCGCGGAAAACTCGACGAATTCGAAGCCGTCGATCCCCATCGGGTTGTCGAACGTGGCATCTTTCACATCCGTTCCGGGGGCCTGCATGGACCGTTGGGCACTCATGGAAACTTCTCCCACCTTGCAGAGGAACTTGCGGCAGCATAGTTTCACATGAAACAAGCACACAAGCCGCAGCGCACCATGAAGCAGCCCGACGCCCTCCCCCCAGCCCAGCCGCTGACCCTGCAGCTGGAAACCTTCATCCCCTATCAGCTGAGCGTGCTGTCCAACCGCGTCAGCCAGGCGATCTCGGCCGAGTATTACCGGCGCTTCGGCCTGGTGATGACCGAGTGGCGCACGATGTGCGTGCTGGGCCGCTTTCCGGGCCTGTCGGCCAGCGAGGTCGCCGAACGGACCGCCATGGACAAGGTCGCCGTCAGCCGCGCGGTCGCCCGCCTGCTGGAGCGCGAACTGGTCAGCCGCGACATCCACGGCGACGACCGCCGCCGCTCGGTGCTGGCGCTGTCGGCCAAGGGCCAGGCCATGCACGACCAGGTGGCCCCCCTGGTGCTGGCCTGCGAACAGCGGCTGCTTTCGGTCCTGGATGAAGAGGAACTGGCCCAGCTGCACGCACTGATCGGGCGCCTGGGCGGCGAAGGCATGAACCGGCTGCTGTCCGGGCTGCAGGGCATGCCGATGAGCCCGGTGTCCTCGGCCCAGGTCAATCCGCCGCCGGCCTGAACCGGGCCAGGACCGGCCGGTCAGCCGCGCGTTTCGCTGCGCAGCCCGGTGCCAGCGGCATCGGGCCCTGCCAGTTCACCCTGTCCGGCCAGGCCAACCTGATCGTCGCGCAATGTCTCCAGGTGCATCAGACGCCCGATCAATGGGGCGATCACCAGCATGACCACACCGACCACGATCGCAGTCCAGCCCACGGTCGAGTACACGCCCATCACCACCTCGCGCGGATCGGCGCCGTCGGCCCCTTCCGCGCCGGTCGCTGCGGCAATCAGGCCGGCGGCGAAATTGCCGGTGGCCGAGGCAAAAAACCACATGCCCATGATCAGGCTGGCCATGTTTGCCGGCGACAGCCGGTTCATGGCCGACAGGCCAACCGGCGACAGGCACAGCTCGCCGGTGGTATGCAGCAGGTAGATCAGGAAAATGAAGACCACCGGGGTCAGCTGTCCGGCCCCTGCAGCTGCCGCACCGGCCACCAGCACCAGGAAGCCGGCGCCCAGCTGGATCACCCCCAGGCCGAACTTGGCCGGCGCCGACGGTTCCAGGCCGCGCTTGCCCAGCAATGTCCACAGCCAGGCAAACACCGGGCCGAAGGCGACGATGTAGATCGAGTTGATCGACTGGAACATCGAGGCGGGCACTTCCCAGCCGAAGATGTGGCGGTCCACGGAGCGGTCGGTGAACAGGTTCAGGGACGATCCGGCCTGCTCGAACAGCGCCCAGAACAGGATCGAACCTAAGATCAGGTAGATCGCCGCGATGATGCGATCGCGGTCGTGCGGCGGCAGCTTGAAGACCGCGGTGAACAGCACATACAGCACCAGCGCCGCGCCTGCCGCGCCCAGGATCCCGCCGACCAGCGACTGATGCTGGATCAGGAACCAGACCACCACGATCCCGACCAGGCTGCCGGCGTAGAGCAGCCATTCGAACGGCACCCCGGCCACGGGCCGGGCCAGGCGTGCCGGATCGGGCGCCTCCCCGCGCCCCAGCAGCAACGGCTTGCCCAGCACGAACACCACCAGGCCCAGCGCCATGCCCACCCCGGCGGCGCCGAACCCATAGGACCAGCCGTAGGTCTGTCCCAGCCAGCCGGCGATCAACGCCCCCAGGGCCGCGCCCAGGTTGATGCCCATGTAGAAGATCGTGTACGCCGGGTCGCGGCGTCGGTCCGTGCGCGCATACAGCTGGCCCACGATCACCGAGATGTTGGCCTTGAGGAAGCCGGTCCCCACGATGATGAACGACAGTGCCAGCCAGAACACATTGATGGCTGCGCTGCCCTGTCCGCCCTCGCCCTCCACGGCCATCAGCCCATGTCCGATGGTCAACAGGATCGCCCCGAACACCACGGCCTTGCGCTGGCCCAGGTAACGGTCTGCCAGGTAGCCCCCGATCACCGGCGTGATGTAGACCAGCGCCGTGTAGGCCCCATAGATCAGCGAGGCATCGCCGTCCGAATACAGCCAGTGCTTGACCAGGTAGAAGATCAGCAGCGCGCGCATGCCGTAGTAGGAAAACCGTTCCCACATCTCGGCAAAGAACAGGACGAACAGGCCGCGCGGATGGCCGAGGAAGGTTTTCTCCCCGGCACTGGAAGGCTGGATGGCTGACACGTCTGGTGGGCTCCGTGAAGTGGCCTGGCCGCCCGTCATCGGGCCGCCATTCGAATCCGGTACGTTAACCGCAAGCTCACGTTCAGGGAAACCAGCCCGCGCGGGGCCCGCGCCGACCTACCAAACCGGTCGGAGGGAAAGCCTCACTCAGCGGTCCTGCGGGAGCCACGGACAGGCCCGCCGGCGGTATTGCGCTGGCTTGACAGGGGGTGGCCCTGCCGGCGCCAGCGCGCCTGGCCGGCGGGCCTGTCCGTGGCTCTGAATGAGGCTTTCCCCCGACCGGCTTGGTAAGCGCCTCACCCGGCAGGCGGCTCGAGCCCCACCACCGTGCGGACCTGGAACAGTTCCGGGAAGAACTCCAGCTCCAGCGCCTGCTTGAGGAAGCCCACGCCCGAGGAGCCGCCGGTGCCGCGCTTGAAGCCGATCACCCGCATCACCGTGCGCATGTGGCGAAAGCGCCACAGCTGGAACTGGGTCTCCAGATCGACCAGGTCCTCGCACAGCGCGTACTCGCGCCAGTAGCGGTCGGTGTCGCCGTAGATGCGTTCGAACATCGGCAGCAGCGCCTCGTCGCGCACATGCGCCAGGCTGAAGTCACGCTGCAGGTGCTGGGCCGGCACGGCGTGGCCGAAGCGGGCCAGGTAGCGCAGGAACTCCTCGTACAGGCTCGGTGCCTCCAGCGCCCCGCGCAGCACCTGCTGGCCGGCAGGATCGTGCGAGAACACCTTGAGCATCGCCGCGTTCTTGTTGCCCAGCATGAATTCCAGCTGCCGGTACTGCAGCGACTGGAACCCCGACGAAGGCCCCAGCACGTCGCGAAAGCCCATGTACTCCGAAGGCGTCAGGGTCTCCAGCACCGACCACTGCTCGGTCAGCTGGCGCAGCACCTGCTTGGCCCGCGCCAGCACCTTGCGGGTCTGCCAGACCTGGTCGCGCTGCAGGTGGCCCAGCGCGGCGCACAGCTCGTGGATCATCAGCTTCATCCACAGCTCGGACACCTGGTGCTGGATGATGAACAGCATCTCGTCGTGATGGGCCGGCACCGTCAGCGGCTGCTGCGCCGACAGCAGCCGGTCCAGCTGCAGGTAACCGCCGTAGGTGGTGCGGCCGGCCAGGTCGGTGTGGATGCCTGCTTCCAGCGGCCGCTGGTTGTCCTGGATCTGCATGAAAATCGCCAAGCGCTCGGAGGGAGGGCATGGTAGCCGGTCGCACCGGCGCGGGCCGGGCACGCACGCTCCGGACCTGAGGTGGCGTGTCATGAAATTTACTCAGGATCGATTCATAGTCGGCGATCCGCGCGCGAGGACTCGGCGCGCATCCCCCGAGACACACGATGGAGAAGCAGTCGATGACGACACGGTGGTCGCGCCTGGTGGCGCTTGCATTCCTGGGACTGGGCAGCGCGGCCAATGCGCAGGCGCAGGTGGTCATCAGCCAGGTCTACGGCGGGGGCGGCAACAGCGGCGCCACCTGGAAGAGCGACTTCGTCGAGCTGCACAACACCGGCACCAGCGCGGTGGACCTGTCCAGCTACAGCGTGCAGTACGCCAGCGCCACCGGCACCAGCTGGCAGGTGACCCGGCTGGCCGGCAGCATCGCACCGGGCAGCTACTACCTGGTCAAGCAGGCCGACGGCAGCGGCGGCACCACCGCCCTGCCCACGCCGGACCTGTCCGGCACGATCTCCATGTCCGCCAGCGCCGGCAAGGTCGCCCTGTCGGCCGCGCAGAGTGCGTTGTCCGGTGCCTGCCCGACCGGCCTGGTCGACCTGGTCGGTTTCGGCGCCACCGCCAGTTGCTTCGAAGGCAGCGCAGCCACCGCCGCGCCCAGCAACACCCTGGCCGTGCTGCGCGCCGCCGATGGCTGCACCGACACCAACGACAACGCCGCCGATTTCGCCACCGGCGCGCCCAATCCGCGCAACAGCGCCACGGCCGGTTCGGTCTGCGGTGCGGCCGGCACCCCGCTGCTGTCCATCGCCGATGCCTCCGGTGACGAAGGCGCCGGCGCGCTCGACTTCATCATCCGCCTGACCCAGCCGGCCCCGGCCGGCGGCATCACGGTGACCTGGAGCACCGCCGACGGCAGCGCCAGCGCCGGCAGCGACTACGCCTCGGCCAGCGGCACGGCCACGCTGGTCGAAGGCCAGACCAGCACCGTGATCGCCGTGGCCCTGATCGACGACAGCCTGACCGAGTCGGACGAGACCTTCACGGTCACCTTGTCCGACCTGGTCGGCCAGGCACTGCTGGGCGCGGCCAACGCCACCGGCACGATCGTCAACGACGACATCTCGCTGACCGCCCTGCACGACATCCAGGGCGCAGGCATCGCCTCGCCGCTCGCCGGCACACTGGTGTACACCACCGGCATCGTCACCGCGGTCAAGAAGGCCGGTTTCTGGATCCAGGCACCGGATGCGGAAGTGGACGACAACCCGGCCACCTCCGAAGGCCTGTATGTCTACACCGGCAGCGCCCTGCCGAGCGCGGCCGTGGCCGGCAACCGCGTGCGCGTGTCGGGCACCGTGCAGGAATACGTGCCCAGCGCCGATCCGCACCAGCGTCCGCTGACCGAACTCAGCGGCGGGGTCGGCGTGACCCTGCTGGCCAGCGGCCAGCCGCTGCCGGCACCGATCCCGCTGGATGCGGCGATGCTCACCGCCGCGGGCGGGCTGGACCAGCTGGAGCGTTTCGAAGGCATGCGCGTGACCGTGCCGAGCCTGCGCGTGGTCGCGCCCACCGGCGGCTTCACCAACGAGGCCAACGCCAGCGGCACCAGCGACGGCCTGTTCCATGCGGTGATCGGCGACACCGCCCGTCCGTTCCGCGAACCCGGCATCGAGGCCCCGACCCCGGTCAGCGGCGAGATTCCGCAGTGGGATGGCAACCCGGAACTGCTGACCATCGACAGTGACTCGCTGGGTGGGCCCAGCACCGCGCTGGATGTGTCCACCGGCGCGGTCATCACCGGCCTGACCGGGCCGCTGGACTACAGCTACCGCCACTACGTGATCGTGCGCGATCCCGGCGTGCCGCTCGCCACCACCGCCGGCACGACCCCGACCGCCGCGCGCGCGCCCAGCGGCGACGAGTTCACCGTCGCCGGCTACAACATGGAACGCTTCTTCGACACCACCGCCGACGGCAACGGCGCCCCGACCCTGACCGCGGCAGCCTTCACCACACGCCTGTCCAAGGCCTCGGCGGCGATCCGCGACTTCCTCCACCTGCCCGACATCCTGGCCGTGGTGGAGATGGAGAACCTGTCCACCCTGCAGCAGGTCGCCGACAAGGTGAACGCCGATGCGGTCGCCGCAGGCCTGGCCGATCCGCAGTACGTGCCCTACCTGCAGGAGGGCAACGACGTCGGCGGCATCGACGTGGGCTTCCTGGTCAAGACCGCCACGGTCGGCGCCGGCCTGGCGCGCGTGGACGTGGCCGCCGTCACCCAGTACGGCAAGGACACCGTATGGACCGAGCCCTCGGGCAATACCAGCCTGCTCAACGACCGCCCGCCGCTGGCGCTGGATGCGGTGGTGCACTGGGCCGATGGCCGCAGCTTCCCGATCACCGTGATCGCCGTGCACCAGCGTTCGCTCAACGGCGCCGAGGCCCAGGACGCATCCGGCGAGCGCGTCCGTGCCAAGCGCAAGGCCCAGGCCGAGTTCCTGGCCAACCTGATCCAGGACATGCAGGCCGAGAACCCGGACCGCCGCATCACGGTGCTGGGCGACTTCAACGCCTTCCAGTTCAACGATGGCTACGTCGATGCGATCAACACCGTCCTGGGCACGCCCACGGCCGATGCGCAGACCCTGGTGCCCGGTGACGGTGCGGACCTGGTCGATCCGGACCTGACCAACCTGGGCGAGCTGCTCCCGGCCGGACAGAACTACTCCTACAGCTTCGGCGGCAGCGCCCAGACCCTGGACCACGTGCTGGTCAATGATGCCCTGGTGCTGGCCACGACCAGGTTCGGCATGGACCACGCGCGCATCAACGCCGACTTCCCGGAAGTGGCGCGCAACGATGCGGGCTCGCCGGCGCGCCTGTCCGACCATGATCCGGTGGTGGCCTACTTCGAACTGGCGCCCAGGGCCGACCTGGCCGTCACCGCCTCGGCCGACACCGGCAGCGTCACCGCCGGCCAGCCGCTGGCCTACACCGCCACGGTCACCAACACCGGGCCCGACGCGGCCAGCGCGCCGGGGGTGGGCTTTTCGCTGGCCGGCGAACTGCCTGACATGGCCGTCACCGGCGCGGCTGGCTGGAGCTGCGACACCGCCCAGGTGGCCGACGGGATGACCTCGGTGGCGTGCAACAGCGCCACGCTCGACAACGCCGGCAGCGCCAGCTTCGCCATCCACGCCAGCTCCATCGCCGCCCAGTCCGGCGCCACCGCAACCCTGGCGATGGCCGCCACCTCGCAGACCTTCGACCCGGATCCGGCCAACAACCAGGCCGTGGCCGCCATCGAGGTCACAGCCCCGCCGACCGCCGACCTGGCCGCATCCATCGACGGCCCGGCCAGCATCCACGCCTTCCAGCTGCTGACCCGCTACGTGGTGGCCGTCAGCAACGCCGGCCAGCCGGCCGCCGGGCCGGTGGTGGTGATCGGCGGCAACACGATGAACATCCTGTCGCTGATCAACCCGCCCCCGGGCTGGAGCTGCAGCCGCCAGGGCAACCTGCGCAGCATGCAGTTCCGCTGCGCCGGCAACACGCCGATGACCAACGGCGCCCAGGCCAGCTTCCCGGTCTGGGTCAGCACCGGCAGCGCGCGTCGCGGCAGCACCGTGGTGGTGGAAGCCACGGTGTCCACGAGCTCAGACGAGGCCAATGCCGGCAACAATCACGCGGTCTTTTCCACCGCGGTGCAGTAACGCCAGCCTGCGCTTGACGAAAATCCGGCCTTTCCGGCGCGGCCCCTGAGAGGCCGCGTTTTTTTCATCGGCTACCGCTGCGCAGGCGCTGGCTGCTGCGCTGCAGGAAGGCAAACCCGGCCCAGGTCATTACCATGGAGCGGCTATGATGAACTCCACATTCGGCAACACCGAAGATGCCATGCCCCTGGCAGCCAGTTTCCAGATCGACTACCTGCAGTACCTGAGCCCGGACGGCACCTCCAACGGGCGTCCCCTGCCCGCCCTGGCCCGCGACACCGGCCGGCTGGTCGAGCTGTTCAAGCAGATGCTGTTCGTGCGCGTGTTCGACACCAAGGCCATCGCCCTGCAGCGCACCGGCAAGCTGGGTACCTACGCCTCGTGCCTGGGCCATGAGGCCACGCACGTGGGCATCGGCGCGGCGATGCGGCCCGAAGACGTGTTCGCGCCGAGTTATCGCGAATACGGCGCGCAGTTCATGCGCGGCGTCAAACCGCGCGAGGTCCTGCTGTACTGGGGCGGCGACGAGCGCGGCAACGATTTCCAAGTGCCGCGCCATGACTTTTCCTGGTCGGTGCCGATCTCCACCCAGTGCCTGCATGCGGCCGGTGCGGCGCTGGCGTTCAAGCTGCGCGGCGAGGATCGGGTGGCAGTGAGCACCTGTGGCGATGGCGGTTCGTCCAAGACCGATTTCTATGCCGCGCTCAATTCGGCCGGCGCCTACCGGCTGCCGCTGATCCTGGGCGTGGTCAACAACGGCTGGGCGATCTCGGTGCCGCGCTCGGCGCAGACCGGCGCGCAGACCCTGGCGCAGAAGGGTCTGGCCGGTGGCCTGTTCTGCCTGCAGGTGGACGGCAACGACCTGATCGCGGTGCTCGATGCGATGGACCAGGCCATGCAGCGCGCGCGCAGCGGCAACGGCGGCACCGTGCTGGAGTTGGTCACCTATCGCCTGTCCGACCACACCACCGCCGACGACGCACGCCGCTACCGCGACCAGGCCGAAGTCGAGCAGGCCTGGGACCGCGACCCGATCCCGCGCATGCGTACCTGGCTGGCCGCGCAGGGCCTGTGGGACCAGGAACAGGAAACCGCGTGGAAGGAACAATGCGGCCACCGTGTCGACCAAGAGGTCGACGCCTACCTGTCCACGCCGGTGCAGCCGGTGGAGGCGATGTTCGATTATCTCTATGCCGATCCGCCGCCGGAGCTGCTCAGACAGCGCGCGCAGTGGATCGCCCGCGACCAGGAGCAGCGTCATGGATGAGCCCACCCCCGGCGCCGGCCATGAGGCCGTTGCAGCGCCCGCGCCGATGACCACCCCCGACACCCCGACCGCCACCCCGATCACCCTGATCGAAGCCATCACCCAGGCGCTGGCCTGGGAGATCTCGCACGATCCGGCGGTGCTGGTGCTGGGCGAGGACGTGGGCGTCAACGGCGGCGTGTTCCGTGCCACCGCCGGCCTGCAGAAGCGCTTTGGCTCCGAACGCGTCCTGGATACGCCGCTGGACGAGACCACCATCGCCGGGCTGAGCGTGGGCCTGGCCGCGCAAGGCATGAAGCCGGTGGCCGAGGCGCAGTTCGACGGCTTCGTCTATCCGATGATCGACCACCTGGTCAGCCATGCCGCGCGCCTGCGCTACCGCACCCGCGGACGCCTGCACTGCCCGATGGTCCTGCGCGTGCCGTGGGGCGGCGGCATCCGCGCGCCGGAGCACCACTCCGAAGCCAACGAATCGATGTTCGCCAATGTGCCCGGCCTGCGCGTGGTCATGCCGTCCTCGCCGCAGCGCGCCTACGGCCTGCTGCTGGCGGCGATCCGCGACCCGGACCCGGTGATCTATTACGAGCCCAAGCGCATCTATCGCCAGTACAAGGAGCTGGTGCCCGACGATGGGCAGGCGCTGCCGCTGGATGTGTGCTTCGTGCTGCGCGACGGCGCAGACGTGACCCTGGTCAGCTGGGGCGCGCAGGTCAAGGAGGCGCTGGAAGCGGCCGACACGCTGGCCGCCGAAGGCATCAGCGCCGAGGTCATCGACGTGGCCACCCTGACCCCGCTGGACTTTGACACCATCGCCGAATCGGTGGCCAAGACCGGTCGCTGCGTGATCGTGCACGAGGCACCGCGCACCGCCGGCTTCGGCGCGGAAATCGCCGCGCGCCTGGCCGAGCAGTGCATGTACGACCTGCTGGCGCCGGTCGAACGGGTCACCGGCCCGGATACGCACATGCCGCTGTTCCGGCTGGAGATGAAGTACCTGCCCAGCGCCGAGCGGGTGGTCGCCGCCGCCAGGCGCACCCTCGCCGGCAGCTGAAAGCGCGTGCAACGCGCCCGCGTGATCGCCGCCCACCATGCCCCGGAGCGCGAGGCGGTGCGCATCGCACGCGGCCAGAGCGCGGTGCTGGGCGCGGCAGACGATCAATGGCCCGACTTCATCTGGGCCACCCTGGCCCAGGGCCTGGGTGGCTGGATGCCCGCCGACATCTTCCACATGGACGAGGTCGGCACCGCCATCGCCCAGCAGGATTACGACACGTGCGCACTGGACGCCGAACCCGGCGACCTGCTCACCGTCGAACGCGAACATGCCGGCTGGTGGTGGGCGCACGATGCACACGGACGCAGCGGCTGGATTCCCGCGCGTTCGATTGAACTCATTCAAGAGACCTGACCCATGAGCCAGACCAAGACCTTCAACCTTCCCGACCTGGGCGAGGGCCTGCCCGATGCAACCATCGTCGAGTGGTTCGTCAGGGAAGGCGACACCGTTGCCCTGGACGCGCCGCTGGTGTCGATGGAGACGGCCAAGGCCGTGGTCGAAGTGCCCTCGCCGGTGTCGGGCAAGGTGCTCAGGCTGGCCGGTGCGGCCGGCGAGGTGGTGCCGACCGGGGCGATGCTGGCCGAGTTCGAACTGGACCCGAATCGCCCGCAGCGCGCCGATGGCCAGGACACCGGCCATTCGCACGCCGCGCCCAAGCCTGCGTCTGCTGCCGCCAGCCCGGCACCGGCGCCGGCACCGATGCCGGCGGTGGAGTCGTTCGACCACGAACGCGACGATGCCGGCACCGTGGTCGGGGCGATGCAGGCTTCCGACGCGGTGCAGGTCCAGGCAGCGGTGGCCGTGGGCGGGGTCAAGGCGATGCCGGCCGTGCGCGCGATGGCGCGCAAGCTGGGTGTGGACCTGGCCCACGTGCGCGCAACCGGCGCCGACGGC
>LNAP01012714.1_pt1 | contig 25374 bp, 21 predicted proteins | sample 602601 | NCBI WGS metagenome assembly LNAP01 (sample SAMN02440304, study PRJNA202911) | soil metagenome | biome: Subtropical and temperate rainforests or woodlands; isolation source: soil samples (1 kg each in a 20% v/v slurry with milli Q water) were... ...
CGGGCAGCAATAACGGCAGATACACTTTGAAAAACAGTCGTGGCCCACTGACCCCAAGGCTACGTGCCGCTTCGGGCAAAGATGGCCGTATTCGCGCCAAACTGCTTTCCAGCGGCCCATAGGCCACCGCAATGAAACGCACCAGATAGGCCAGCAACAAGGCCGACAGACTGCCCAGCAGCAAAGGTTTTCCGGCTCCGCCCAACCATCCCGACAGCGGAATCACCAGCTCGCGATCCAGATAACTGAAGGCCAGCATGATCGACACCGCCAGCACCGAACCCGGCAACGCATAGCCGAGGTTGGCCAGGCTGACACCGGAGCGAATCGCCCGGGTCGGCGCCAGGCGCCGGGCAAACGCCAGCACCAGCGCAACGCTGACAGTGATCAACGCCGCCATGCCGCCCAGATACAGCGTATGAACAATGAGCCCGGCGTACCGCTCATCCAGGTCGAAGCGCCCGCGCTGCCAGAACCACACCACCAGTTGCAGCACCGGAATGACGAACGCGCAGGCAAACACCAGCCCACACCAACTCATCGCCGCCAACGCCTTGAAACCGCGCAGGTGATACAACGCCTTGACCCGCGGCCGCTCGTTGCTCGCCCGATTGGCACCCCGGGCACGGCGCTCGCCGTACAGCACGAGCATCACCACCAACAGCAACAGACTGGCCAATTGCGTGGCGGTGGAAAGGCTGAAAAAGCCATACCAGGTTTTGTAGATGGCGGTCGTGAAGGTGTCGAAATTGAACACCGACACGGCACCGAAATCCGCCAGGGTTTCCATCAGCGCCAACGCAACGCCAGCACCAATGGCCGGCCGCGCCATCGGCAGGGCGACTCGCCAGAACGCTTGCCACGGCGATTGCCCCAGGACTCGCGCCGCTTCCATCAAGCCTTTGCCCTGCGCGAGGAACGCGGTGCGTGCCAACAGGTAAACGTAGGGATAAAAGACCAGCACCAGAACGAGGATGACACCGCCCGTGGAACGCACTCGCGGCAAACGCAGGCCGGTGCCGAACCATTCGCGCATCAGGGTTTGTACGGGACCGGAGAAATCCAGCAGGCCGACGAAAACGAAAGCCAGCACGTAGGCGGGAATGGCGAACGGCAGCATCAACGCCCAATCCAGCCACTTTCTGCCGGGAAACTCACAAAGGCTGGTGAGCCAGGCAAGACTGACGCCCAACAGCGTGACACCGACACCGACGCCGAACACCAGGGTCAGCGTGTTGCCCAGCAGCCGCGGCATCTGGGTGTCCCAGAGGTGCGACCAGATTTGATGATCGATGGCTTGCCAGGACAGCAACAAAACGCTGAGGGGCAGCAGGACCAGCGCAGCGATGGCGAAGACCAGGGGATACCAGCGGCGTTGGGCGGGGTGGGCCAAGGAGGTCTCTCGCAGGGAAATCGTGAAGTGTAGGGAAAACGCAAAAAGATCGCAGCCTTCGGCAGCTCCTACATTGGGATGGTGTACACCCGGTAGGAGCTGCCGAAGACTGCGATCTTTTGCTCTTTAAAGCCGCAGACTCAGTTCCAGCCAGCTCGATCCATCAAGCGAATCGCTTCGGCCTGACGTTTGCCGGCGACTTCCACAGGCAACGTATCGGCGACGAACTTGCCCCAGGCGGCGACTTCCGCGGACGGCGGTACCGCAGGATTGGCCGGGAATTCCTGGTTCACGTCGGCAAAGATCTTCTGCGCCTCAGGCGTGGTCATCCACTCCACCAGGGCCTTGGCGGCTTCCGGATGCGGCGCGTACTTGGTCAGGCCGATGCCGGACAGGTTCACATGCACGCCACGATCACCCTGATTCGGCCAGAACAGCTTCACCGCCAGATCGGGCTTCTGCTTGTGCAGACGGCCGTAGTAGTAGGTGTTGACGATGCCAACGTCGCATTGGCCGGCGTTGATTGCTTCCAACACCGCGACATCATCGGAGAATACGTCGGTGGACAGGTTGTTGACCCAGCCCTTGAGGATCTTTTCGGTTTTCTCGGCACCATGCACTTCGATCATGGTGGCAGTCAGGGACTGATTGTAGACCTTCTTCGCCGTACGCAGGCACAGGCGACCTTCCCAGTTCTTGTCGGCCAGACCTTCGTAAGTGCTCAACTCGCCCGGCTTCACCCGCTCCGTGGAGTAAGCGATGGTCCGCGCCCGCAGGCTCAGGCCGGTCCAGGCATGAGAAGCCGCGCGGTATTGCAGCGGAATGTTGGCGTCGATGGTTTTCGAGGTGAACGGTTGCAGGATGCCCATCTGCTCCGCTTGCCACAGGTTGCCGGCGTCGACGGTCAGCAGCAGGTCGGCGGTGGCATTCTCGCCCTCGGCCTTGATGCGCTGCATCAGCGGCGCTTCCTTGTCGGTGATGAACTTCACCTGCACACCGGTTTTCGCGGTGTAGGCATCGAACACCGGTTTGATCAGCTCGTCGATACGCGAGGAGTAAACCACCACCTCGTCAGCGGCCTGGGTGGCAGTGCTGCCGATCAGGGTCAGGGCGAGTGCGGTCAGTAGACGCTTCGGTGCCAACATGTGAGCGATCTCTCGATTGGAAAAGTAAGACCAAATGATAAGGACTCACATTTAGGTTCTCAATCGATCAGTTGGCGGAGAAGTTACCAGATGTTGCATGGCATGAGACATGGGATCGTTTTACCGGCCCCTTCGCGGGCAAGCCCGCGATGAGGCCATCAGCCGCAGTGAAAATCTCAAGCCTTGGCAAGTGCCGGCAAATCCCCGATCAACCCCAGCGCCTCACGCACAAACAACGCCTTGGCCTCCGGCATCTGGTCAATCATCTTCAACCCGGCATTACGCAGCCAGCGCACCGGCAACGGATCTGCCTGGAACAACCGCTCGAAGCCTTCCATCGCCGCCATCAACGCCAGATTGTGCGGCATGCGCCGACGCTCGTAGCGGCTCAGCACTTTCACGTCAGCCAACCGTTCGCCACGCTCTGCCGCTTGCAGCAGCACTTCGGCGAGCACGGCGGCATCGAGGAAACCGAGGTTCACGCCCTGCCCGGCCAACGGGTGAATGGTGTGCGCCGCATCGCCGATCAGCGCCAGGCCTTCAGCCACGTAGCGCTTTGCATGGCGCTGGCGCAGCGGCACGCACAGCCGTGGATCGGCGCTTAGAACCGAACCCAAACGACCCTCAAAGGCTTGCTCCAACTCGCGACAGAAACCTTCATCATCCAGCGCCATCAAGCGTTCGGCCTCACTCGGCGTGGTCGACCAGACGATCGAACACCAATCCTGCCGACCGTCCCGCTCCAGAGGCAGAAACGCCAATGGACCATGATCGGTGAACCGTTGCCAGGCCGTCATCTGGTGGGGTTGTGAGCTGCGCACGCTGGTGACGATTGCGTGGTGCAGATAATCCCACTCGCGCGTGGCCACGCCGGTCAGGCGCCGCACCGCCGAGTTGGCACCGTCCGCCGCGATCACCAAAGGCGCACGCAAGGTGCGACCATCGGCCAGGGTCAGCAGCCAGTCGTCACCGGAGCGGCGCATTTGTTCCAGACGCGCATTGGCCAGCATTCCCAGGTCGCAGTCGTGCAAGCGGTCGAGCAAAGCGTCCTGAACCACGCGGTTCTCGACGATATGCCCGAGCACCTCGGCGTGAACGCTGGAGGCCGAGAAGTGGATTTGCCCGGTGCCGCTGCCGTCCCAGACGTGCATGTCGGTGTAAGGACTGCTGCGCCGGCTGGCGATGCCATCCCAGACCCCCAGCCGTTCGAGAATCCGCTGGCTGGCGGCCGACAAGGCGCTCACTCGCGGTTCGAACGGCGCCTGCCCGTCGAAGGGTTTGACGCTCATCGGGCTGCCGTCCAGCAGCAGGACTTCCAGCCCGCTGTCCTGCAACGCCAGCGCCAGGGCGCTGCCGACCATTCCGGCCCCGACAATCAGCAGATCTGCGCTTTAAGCCTGTCTCGCTTGCGGCTTGAGCCGCACGTAAAGGGTTTTCCGGACACGGGCCACCAGGGTGCCGGCGCCGTCGTGGATATCGACCTGCAATTGCGGCAGGTATTTTTCGCCGTTCGCCGTTTGTTGGCGGATCTCGTCGAGCAAGGTTTCGTCGATCCTGAAACTGGCGAACACCGGACCTTTGCCCGGCGAGATGAAATCGATGTCCGCCGCTTTGTCCCAGACGATGAACCGACGGCCGAGGTTTTCCATCAACATCAACATATAGAACGGATCGACCATCGAATACAGGCTGCCACCGAACTGAGTGCCGACGTTATTGCGGTTGTACCAGCCCAACCCCATGGACACCTTGATGTCCCGGAAGTCATCGCTGATGTGCCGCACGCGGACCCCGGCGCCAAGGTACGGCGGGTAGAACGTCATGAACCAGCGCAACAATCGTGCTTTGCCGAACCGGCTCGTCAACCACTCAAGCATCGGGACGCGTACCCAGGCCCATGGCCTGCCGGGCGAACCAACGCTTGGCCGGTGGCAGCAGATCGAGGCCGAGCAGGCCGATGTTTCGGCCCAGCGAGACCAGCGGTTGAGTACTGCCGAACAACCGCGTGACCTGATCGGAAAATCCCACGGTCAGGTTTTGATCCAGACGCTGACGCTCGCGGTAAGCCTGCAAGGTCGCAAAGTCGCCGGGGGCTTTCTCGCTCGCGAGCAGCGCATCCGCCAACGCCTGCGCATCTCGCAGGGACAGGTTGAAACCCTGGCCGGCAATCGGGTGCAGGCTGTGAGCGGCGTTGCCGAGAATCGCCAGATGCGGACGCACCTGCTCTTCGGCTTCAATCAGTGTCAGCGGGTAAAGATGCCGCGCGCCGACCTGTTTCAAGGTGCCGAGGCGATAACCGAACACGCCCTGCAATTCGCTGAGGAAACTGCGTTCATCCAGGGCGGCCAGCCGTTGCGCGTCCATGCCCAGACGGGTCCAGACCAGGGCACAGCGGTTTTCCGGCAGCGGCAACAACGCCATCGGGCCATCGTCGGTGAAACGTTCGAAGGCCATGCCGTTGTGCGCTTCGCTCGGGGTGATGTTGGCGATCAGCGCACTCTGGTTGTACGGGCGTTGTTTGATACCAATCCCCAGTTGCTCGCGCAGGCCGGAACGGCCGCCATCCGCCAGCACCGCGAGGTCGCATTCCAGGGTGGTTTCATCATTGAGGGTCAGGCGATAGCCATCGGTCAGCGGCTCCATGCGCGTGACTTCCGCCGGGCAGCGCCAGGTGACCACGTCCTTGTCCAGACCTTGCCAGAGGCATTGGCCGAGCCAGGCGTTTTCCACCACATAGCCCAGCGCCGGCACGCCCTCTTCCATCGCCGACAATCGCGCGGTGGAGAAACGACCACGGTCGGAGACGTGGATCTGCTTGATCGGCTCCGCGCGGCGGGAGATTTCCTGCCACGCGCCCAACCGTTGATAAATCTGCTTGGCGCCGTAGGACAACGCCGAGGACCGGGCATCATAGCTCGGTTGGTAGGTGTGGCCGGGGGCAAACGGCTCGATCAGCACGATCTTCCAGCCGCGAGCCTTGGCCCCGGCCTGCAGCGCCAATGCCAGGCTCGCGCCGACCAGGCCGCCACCAATGATTGCAAGATTGATTCGACTCATGCCGCTTTTGTCCGCGCTTCAGCCATCAAGGCCTCGATCTCGGCGACCGTTTTCGGTACGCCGCTGGTCAGGATTTCACAGCCGGTTTTGGTGACCACGACGTCGTCCTCGATGCGCACGCCAATGCCGCGCCATTTCTTCGCTACGTTCTGGTTGTCCGGGGCAATGTAGATCCCCGGCTCCACGGTCAGCGCCATGCCGACTTCCAGCACGCGCCATTCGCCGCCGACCTTGTACTCGCCGACGTCATGCACATCCATGCCCAGCCAGTGGCCGGCGCGATGCATGTAAAACGCTTTATAGGCTTCGCTGGCGATCAACTCGTCGACGTCGCCCTGCAACAAACCCAGTTTCACCAGCCCGGCAGTGATGACTTTAACCGTGGCTTCGTGCGCCTGGTTCCAGTGTTTGTTCGGGGCGATTTCGGCAAATGCCGCTTCCTGGGAAGCCAGCACCAACTCGTAGATCGCCTTCTGTTCCGCGGAATACTTGCCGTTGACCGGCCAGGTGCGCGTAATGTCGCTGGCGTAGCAGTCGATCTCGCAACCGGCGTCGATCAGCACCAGATCGCCGTCCTTGAGCACCGCGTCGTTCTGCTGGTAATGCAGGATGCAGCTGTTGCGCCCGGCCGCGACGATCGAACCATAGGCCGGCATCTTCGCCCCGCCCTTGCGGAACTCGTAATCGAGCTCGGCTTCCAGACTGAACTCATGCAACCCGGCCCGGCAGGCCTGCATCGCACGGATATGCGCCTGAGCGGAAATCCGCGCGGCTTCGCGCATCACCTTCACTTCTGCCGCCGATTTATACAGACGCATGTCGTGCAGCAGATGATCCAGGGCAACGAATTCGTTCGGCGGCTGGGCGCCGAGGTGCGCCTTGGAGCGGATCACGTTGATCCAGTCCATCAGGTGCCGATCGAATTCCGGATTGCTGCCCATGGCCGAATACACCCGGTCGCGGCCTTCGATCAGGCCCGGCAGGATGTCGTCGATGTCGGTAATGGGGAAAGCATCATCAGCACCGAAGTCGCGGATCGCGCCTTCCTGACCGGCGCGCAGGCCGTCCCAGAGTTCTCGCTCGGCGTTGCGTTCACGGCAGAACAGCAGGTATTCGCCATGCTCACGACCCGGCATCAGCACGATAACGGCTTGCGGCTCAGGGAAACCGCTGAGGTACTGGAAGTCACTGTCCTGGCGGTAAACGTGCTCGACATCGCGATTGCGGATGGCAACCGCGGCGGCGGGCAAAATGGCGATGCTGTTGGGTTCCATCTGCGCCATCAAGGCCTTGCGGCGACGGCTGTATTCCGATTTCGGGATATGAATCATGGGCAGATGGCTTTTCCTGGCTCGCGATTAATGCAACGACGGTTTGGCGGCAGCCGGCGCGTCCGGCTTTTTGGTTTCGGAGAACAGCAGCAGCGGTGCGACGCGCAGGTACTCCATGACTTCCATGTAGTCGCTTTCGCCGTCGTCGGACTCTTCCAGCGCGTCTTGCACCTGGGCGATGGCCGCCAGATCCTGCAACACTTCGGTGGCCTCGGTGCTCAGCATGCTGCTGTCACGGCAGTTCAGGCCGAAACCGCTGAGGAAGCCCTGGCACCATTGGCCCAGTGCCGCGGCACGATCAGCCAGCGGCTCGTCATCGGTCGGCAGCAGCAGAACGACGGTCACGTCGTCGCCGGTGAGCTCGCCCTTGACCATCTCTTGCAGGCCGATCAAGGCATTGCGAACGTTGTCTTGCGGCTCGCCTTCTAGCAGCTCGGCGGCATCGACCAGCCAGCCTTCGGCATCGAAACCGGCACCGGCGCAGCTGCGGCCGAGCAGCAGGCCATGCAGTTCGGCAGGCGAGACGTTATGACCGCTGGAAGTCAGCAGGGTGGCGAAGGCTTTGTACGGGGAATTCTGAATGGGCATGGGCAGCTAGGCGCCAGACGGCGCTATGTCTAGAATGAAGGCCTTGTATCCTACATCGACAGACTCGCCAAGACTCGCCAGCTACCACCCATCAGATGAATCTCAGTGGACAAAATGGAAGACACCGACCTGCAAGCGCTGATGGCCAGACTCGAACTGCTAATTAGCCGAGTCGAGCAACTTAAGAGTCAAAACGGACTCCTACTAGCTCAGGAAAAGACCTGGCGCGAGGAACGCGCGCACCTCATTGAAAAAAACGAAATCGCGCGGCGTAAGGTCGAATCGATGATTTCGCGCCTCAAGGCCCTGGAGCAAGACTCATGAGTTCAAGCAATAGCGTTACCGTGCAGATCCTCGACAAAGAATACTCGATCATCTGCCCCCAGGAAGAGCGCAGCAATCTGGTGAGCGCTGCCCGTTACCTGGACGGCAAGATGCGTGAAATCCGCAGCAGCGGCAAAGTCATCGGCGCCGATCGCATCGCCGTGATGGCGGCGCTGAACATCACGCACGACCTTCTGCATAAGCAAGAAAGTCCGGATGTACAGGTCAGCGGCTCGACCCGTGAGCAGGTTCGCGACCTGCTGGATCGCGTCGATCTGGTGCTTGCCACCGATCCGGACGTCACCAAGGGCTGATTCGCCGGACCGCTTGGGTTATACTCGCAGCACTCCCTGGGGTGCTTGCCAGTTGACCACGTCCCTGAGCCGATTCGCACTACCCTGGAGGCTGCACGTTGGGCTGGTGTGCATGTCCGCTAGACGGAAAGCCTTAAAGCCTACTGCATCTTCCACCTTGAACTTTCGGGTTCAAGGGCTAAGTCAGCAGCGGAGCCTGATTCCAGTCCGATGCCGGTTCAATACCGGCATCGGCTTTTTTACGGGTACGCTTTGTGTACCCGCACTGCCGAAGCCAGAATCCATGACCGAACCTGCGCTGCTGCCCCGCCCGCAACTTCGACGCATGCTGCGCAAGGCCCGCCGCGCACTGACACCCAGTCAACAGCGCCAGGCCGCTCGCGGGCTGTACAAGCAATTGTCCCAGCAGCCGTTGTTTCGGCGCGCAAAACATATCTCCCTGTACCTGCCCACCGACGGTGAAATCGACCCGCGTCTGTTGCTGCGCGCCGCGCAACGTCGAGGCAAGGCGACTTATTTGCCGGTGCTCAGTGCTTGGCCGCGAACCAAAATGGTGTTCCAGCGAATTCGCCCCGGCGAAAAACTCAGGCCCAACCGTTTTCGCATTCTCGAACCCCGGCACAACCTCGCCCGGCAACGCAAAGTCTGGGCCCTCGACCTGGTGCTGTTGCCGTTGGTGGGATTCGACGATGTCGGCGGGCGACTCGGCATGGGTGGCGGTTTTTACGATCGAAGCCTGGCGTACCTGGCGCGACGGAAAAACTGGCGCAAGCCGACGCTGTTAGGGCTGGCCCATGAATGTCAGAAGGTCGAACGATTGGCTCAAGCGAGCTGGGATGTGCCGCTGCAAGGAACGGTGACGGACAAGGCCTGGTATTACGCAGGCTAGACGCCACTGGAATCAGCGGCGTCGAAAAGCAGGTTCAGCGTTTGAAGGCCGACGGCTGTTGTTGCTGCGCGATTTCAACCGGCGCATCGGTCTTGTTGTTCCACAGGCTTTGGGCATAGCCCGTGGTCACGACGCCAAGGCCGAACAAAATAACCAATATCCATAGTAAATCCGGTTTGCGTTTCATCGATTGCCCCCCAAAGGCACATCAACACGATGACAGCAGCGGTTTCCGTTGTAGGTGTAGGCCGTGCAGCAGCGTCAAGCTTAGAAGGCCGGCATTTTGCGCACGCAAACGCTGGCGTCAACCGACTGTCGGTTTGTCATAAAATTGCCCGACAACTTGCCCACCCGATTCGCAAGGAGCAAAAACCATGGCCTATTGGCTGATGAAATCCGAGCCCGACGAACTCTCGATCAAAGGTCTGGAGAGGCTTGGCAAAGCGCGCTGGGACGGGGTTCGCAACTACCAGGCGCGGAATTTTCTGAGGGCCATGGCGGTCGGCGACGAGTTCTTCTTCTACCATTCCAGCTGCCCTGAGCCCGGGATTGCCGGGATCGGCAAGATTGTCGAAGCGGCCTATCCGGACCCGACCGCACTGGAGCCCGAGAGTCATTACTACGACCCGAAGGCCACCGCCGAGAAAAACGCCTGGAGTGCGATCGATGTGGCCCACGTCGAAACGTTCACGAACGTCCTGAAACTCGACTACCTGAAACAGCAAACTGCGCTGGCCGAGATGCCCCTGGTGCAGAAAGGTTCGCGGCTGTCAGTAATGCCAGTAACCGCCGAGCAATGGGCGGCGGTCCTCGATTTACGTTAAATAAGGCAGAACCACCCGGTCATTCTCTTTTCCCCGCCCAATAGGGTTAGGCTTGACCCTCAGTTGACTGGCATCAAATCGCCTTGGCGTTTGATCAGCCAGACTAGGACGTAACATACGCAGGATGCTCGCATGTCTACGCACAGCCGCTCTTCGATTTTTTTTGCCGGTTCTTTAATGGTTCTGCTCCTGGCCGCCGGCGGTTTTGGCTACTGGAAGTCGATGCATGACCGTCTGCCCGAAGGCCTGTATGTCGGCAACGGCCGCCTCGAAGCCACCGAAGTGCAGATCGCCAGCAAAACACCGGGGCGACTGGCCGAGGTGCTCGTCGACGAAGGCGACAAAGTCACCAAGGGCCAACTGCTGGCCCGGATGGACACTCGCACCCTTGAAGCCCAACGCCGCCAGGCAGAAGCAGAAGTGTTGCGCACCCGGGAAAACCTCGCCGCCGCACAAGCCAACGTGCAATTGCGCCTGAGCGAACAACTGCTCGCTCAACAGGAACTCAATCGCTCCCAGACGCTGTTCAAGCATGGTTTCGTCAGCGGTCAGATCATCGATCAACAGCAGGCGCGTATCGGCACCGGCAATGCCGCCGTCGCCGCCGCTCGCGCGCAAGAGTCCGCGGTGGGTGCGGCGATTGGCGCCGCTCAGGCACAAGTCGCACAGTTGACCAGCGAAATCGATGACAGCAGTTTGCGAGCCCCCATCGATGGGGTGATCCAGCTGCGCATGGCCGAGCCCGGCGAAGTGTTGGGCGCCGGCGGGCGCGTATTGCTGCTGATCGACCCAAACGATCAATACATGAACCTCTACCTCCCGGCCTCCGTAACCGGGCGCTTGGCAGTTGGCGATGAAGCGCGGATTTTGCTCGATGCCCTGCCTGATCACCCATTGCCGGCAAAAATCAGCTTTGTGGCAGCCAAGTCGCAATTCACCCCTAAAGAAGTCGAGACTCGCGACGAGCGGCAAAAACTGGTATTCCGCGTCAAGTTACGCCTGACTGATCCCAGCGCCCTGCCCCAGGCCAAACCCGGCATGCCCGGTGCCGGCTATGTGCGCACCGCCCCTGTTGGCTGGCCGGCCAATCTGCAATGACCGAACTGGCGGTTCATGCGACCGGCATCAATCATCGCTACGGCAAACAACAGGCGCTGAGTGATATCGCGTTCAGCCTGCCCGCCGGGACCCGTTGCGGCCTGATCGGCCCCGATGGCGCCGGCAAATCGAGCCTGCTGGGGCTGATCGCCGGGGTGAAAACGCTGCAGCAAGGACAATTGGAGGTGCTCGGCGGCTCGATCCAGGATCGTCGCCATCGCAACACCCTCTATGCGCGCATCGCCTTCATGCCCCAAGGCTTGGGCGGCAACCTTTATCCAGAGCTGTCGATCAGCGAGAACATCCACTTTTTCGCTACCCTGTTTGGCCTGTCAAAAGCCGAATGCGATCAGCGCATGCGCAATCTGTTACTGGCTACCGACCTTCTGCGTTTTGCCGATCGCCCCGCCGGCAAACTGTCCGGCGGCATGAAGCAGAAGCTGGGCCTGTGTTGTGCGTTGATCCATGAGCCGGACCTGCTGATCCTCGACGAACCGACCACCGGCGTCGACCCCTTGTCCCGTCGACGTTTCTGGGAGTTGGTAGACGATGTGCGGCGTCAGCGGCCGCAACTGACACTGCTGGTCGCCACCGCGTACATGGAAGAGGCCGAGCAGTTTGAACATTGCCTGATGCTCGACGGCGGCAAGCTGATTGCCACGGGCTTGAGCAAGGAATTGGCGGCAGTCACCTCGAGCGGCAAACTCGACGAAGCCTTCACCCACTATCAGGGCGACAGTACCCACGACAATCAGCCCCTGGTAATTCCGCCTCGAACCGGCACCACCTCCGACATCGCCATCGAAGCCCACGATCTGACCCTGCGTTTCGGCGACTTCACGGCTGTAGACAACGTCAGCTTTGCCATCGGTCGCGGCGAAATTTTCGGCTTCCTCGGCTCCAATGGCTGCGGCAAGACCACCACCATGAAAGTCCTCACCGGGCTGATGCCCGCCAGTGAAGGCAGTGCCACGCTGCTGGGCAACCCGGTGAATGCCAAGGACCTGGCCACCCGCAAACGGGTCGGGTTCATGTCACAGAGTTTTTCGCTGTATGGCGAACTCAGCGTGCGGCAGAACCTGGATTTGCACGCACGGCTGTTCGATCTGCCAAAAACCGACAGCGCGCAACGCATTGACGAGCTGATCCAGCGCTTCAATCTGGGCAGTGTTTGCGATCAACAGTCCGGGGCGTTGCCTTTGGGCTTGCGCCAACGGCTGTCACTGGCGGTGGCGGTGCTGCATCGTCCGGAAGTATTGATCCTCGACGAACCGACTTCCGGCGTCGATCCGGCGGCACGGGACGACTTTTGGCGACTGCTGATCGAGCTGTCGCGCGAGCAAGGCGTGACGATTTTCCTCTCCACTCATTTCATGAACGAAGCCCAGCGTTGCGATCGCATCTCGCTGATGCACGCTGGCAAAGTGCTTGCCTGCGATACGCCAGCAGCGCTTCAACAGCAGTACAAGGGCGAGACGCTGGAAGCTGCATTCGTCACGTGCCTGGAACAGGCCCAGGACACCCCTGAGCCTTCAAAACCTTCAGAGCCTGCGAATGCGCCCGCCATGCCGGCGCTGCCAACCAAGGATCGCGGTTTCAGCCCAGGACGCCTGTGGGCGGTGGCGAGTCGTGAAGGCAAGGAACTGCTGCGCGACAAAGTGCGGATGGCCTTCGCCCTGCTGGGGGCCATTTTCATGATGGTGATTTTCGGCTACGGCATTTCTCTGGACGTAGAGCAACTCGCCTTCGCCGTCTATGACCAGGATCAGACGCCACAAAGCCGCGCCTACCTGGAAGCCTTTCGCGGCTCTCGGTACTTCGACGAGCAGCCCCCCATCCGCGATGCCAAAGAGCTGCATCGCCGCCTGCAGCGCTCGGAAATCAAACTGGCGCTAGAGATTCCACCCGGTTTTGGCCGGGATCTGTACGCCGGGCGCCAACCGGCCGTGGCAGCCTGGCTCGATGGCGGCATGCCGTTTCGCGCCGAGACCAGCCGTAACTACGTCGAGGCCGTGCACCAGGCCAATATCGAACAATTGGCCGAACAGAGCAGCCCCGCACGGAACCGGCCAGCCGCCGCCCGACTGGAAACCCGCTTCCGCTACAACCAGGACGTGGTCAGCGTCAACGCCATCGGCCCCGGGGTCATGGCGCTGATCCTGGCGTTCATCCCCGCCATGCTGACGGCGCTGGGCATCGTGCGCGAGAAGGAACTGGGGTCAATCACCAACTTCTATGCCACGCCGCTGACCCGGCTCGAATTTCTGCTGGGCAAACAGGCACCGTATCTGGCTGTCAGCCTGATCAACCTCGCGGTACTGGTCGCGATGAACCGATGGCTGTTCGGGGTGCCGTTCAAGGGCAGCTTCCTGACGCTGACCTTCGGCGGGCTTCTTTATGTGCTGGCGACAACCAGCATGGGCCTGTTGATCTCGGCATTCACCCGAACCCAGATCGCCGCCATTCTCGGCACCATGATCATCACCAGCCTGCCGACCATCCAGTTTTCCGGACTGATCGTGCCGCGCTCATCCCTCGAAGGCGCGGCGGCAGTAATGGGGATGCTGTTTCCAGCCGGTTACTTCCTCGACATCGCCGTCGGCACGTTTACCAAAGCGCTGGACCTGCGACAGTTATGGCCGCAATGCCTCGCATTGTTCGGGTTCTTCCTCGCATTCACCGGGCTCAGCCTGGTCATGCTGAAAAAGCAGGAGGTCTGATGCATAAGCTCGCGCACATCCTGCGCCTGGGTCTCAAGGAACTCACCAGCCTGCGGCATGACAGCGTCCTGCTCCTGTTCCTCTTTTACGCCTTTACGGTTGCGATCTACATGCCGGCGGCGGGCTCGGTGATCGGCGTGCATAACGCCAGCGTGGCCATCGTCGACGAAGATCACAGCCTGCTGTCGCGACAACTGACCCAGGCGCTGCAACCTCCGGAATTCCAACGCCCGGTCCCGCTGCCATATGAGCAACTGGACCAGGTCATGGACAGTGGCCAGTACACCTTTGTCATCAATGTACCGGCGAGTTTTCAGACGGATCTGCTGGCCGGTCGTCAACCCGCCGTGCAAGTCAACGTCGACGCCACCGCCATGAGTCAGGCGTTCATGGGCGCGGGCTACATAGGACGAATTTTCCAGCGCGAATTGTTGAATTACAGCGGCCAGAGCGATGTGGCGAGTAAAGCACCGGCGCTGCTGACCACTCGCGCGATGTTCAACACCAATCTGGAAGGCGGCTGGTTTCTGGCGGTGATCCAGATCGTCAACAACATCACCATCCTTGCCATCATCTTGACCGGCACCGCACTGCTGCGTGAACGCGAACACGGCACCCTCGACCATTTACTGGTGCTGCCGCTGACGGCACTTGAAATCATGCTGGCGAAAATCTGGAGCAACATGCTGGTGGTGGTGCTGTGCACCTGGCTGTCGCTGGAGGTCATTGTCAAAGGCGCGCTGGGCGTGCCGCTGGCCGGCTCCCTGAGCCTGTTTCTGCTGGTGACCGCGGTTTACCTGTTCGCCAGCACGGCGCTGGGGATTTTTCTCGCGACCCTGGCTCGTTCAACGCCCCAATTCGGTCTGCTGGCGATTCCAGTGATCATCCCGATGTTGCTGCTGTCCGGTGGCAGCACGCCGCTGGACAGCATGCCGCAATGGCTGCAGTGGGTGATGCAGGGCTCGCCGTCGACGCATTTTGTCAGCCTGAGCGCCGCGATACTGTTTCGCGACGCCGGCATCACTGTCGTCTGGCCCGATTTGCTGGCGCTCACGGCCATCGGCCTGCTGTTTTTCGCGATTGCGCTGATGCGGTTTCGCAAGAGCCTGGCGTCCTGAGAGACCGTGTCGCCCCTATCGCGAGATGGCTCGCGAAGAGGCTTACCCGGATGGCAAGGACTTACTGAATGATGAGGTTGTTGAACAACAAATCCTCAACCACCGGCTTGCCGGTTTCATCGTTCATGATCTGCTGGGTCTGCTTCAACGCTTCCTGACGCAGCTTTTCCTTGGCCTCGACGTTGTTCATCGCCTCGGTCGTCTGCTGGGCAAACAGCGCCACCAGTTGATTACGAATCAGCGGCTCGTTGGCTTTCACCAGCTGGGTCGCTTCATCGCCCGTCACCCGCAGTGCCACATCAGCCTTGTAGACCTTGAGCTTCGGCGTGCCGTCCAGCCCATAGTTACCCACGAACGGCGGGCTCAGGGTGATGTAGTTAACCTTTGGGGCTGCACCTTCTTTGGCTTCTTCAGCCACTGCTGCCACAGGCAGAGACAGGGCCAGCAACAACATGATCCACGCTTTCACAATTCGCTCCTTATCCGGTTTGCGGCCTAGCATAACGACCCGCCGCGCAAGCACAAGCTTATGGCTGACTATCAGGGCGGGGCATGCTCGTTGACCCGTCGACTCACACACCTACACTTATCGGCCATCACTCCCAAAGGAATAGCCCTGATGAAAGCCGTGCTGTGCAAAGCCTTCGGCCCTGCCGAATCGCTGGTAGCCCTGTCGCGAAGAAGAATGAAATCCTGCTGGAGGTGCACGCCGCCGGGGTGAATTTCCCGGACACGCTGATCATCGAGGGCAAATACCAGTTCAAGCCGCCCTTCCCGTTTTCCCCGGGTGGCGAAGCGGCCGGCGTGGTCAGCGCAGTGGGCGAGAAAGTCAGCCACCTGAAAGTCGGTGACCGGGTCATGGCGCTGACCGGTTGGGGCAGTTTCGCCGAGCAGGTCGCCGTTCCAGGCTACAACGTGCTGCCGATCCCGCCCTCCATGGACTTCAACACCGCCGCGGCTTTCAGCATGACGTACGGCACCTCGATGCACGCGCTCAAGCAACGCGGCAACCTGCAACCGGGTGAAACCCTGCTGGTGCTGGGTGCGTCCGGCGGTGTTGGCCTGGCCGCCGTGGAAATCGGCAAAGCCATGGGCGCCCGCGTGATCGCCGCCGCCAGCAGCGCCGAAAAACTAGCGGTGGCCAAGGCTGCGGGCGCCGATGAACTGATCAACTACAGCGAAACCAGCCTCAAGGACGAAATCAAACGCCTGACCGACGGCCAGGGCGCCGACGTGATCTACGACCCGGTCGGTGGCGACCTGTTCGACCAGGCCATCCGCGCCATTGCCTGGAACGGCCGGTTACTGGTGGTCGGCTTCGCCAGCGGGCGCATTCCGGAATTTCCTGTGAACCTCGCACTGCTCAAGGGCGCAGCGGTGGTTGGCGTGTTCTGGGGTTCGTTTGCTCAACGCCAGCCGCAGGACAACGCCGCGAACTTCCAGCAGTTGTTTAGCTGGTTTGCCGAGGGCAAGTTGAAGCCGCTGGTGTCGCAGGTGTATCCGCTGAGCAATGCGGCGCAAGCGATCAATGATCTTGGCCAGCGCAAGGCGGTCGGGAAAGTGGTGGTGCAGGTTCGCTGAATCGTAGCAGGATGCAAAAAGGCCAGAACAACTGATGAGGTTGCTCTGGCCTTTTCGATACATGACTGGATAACAGACAGCGCTCCAGGTTTTCAATCAAAGCAACTCGCGAATTTCCTCCGGTAGAAAACGCACATACCGTGACGCCTGATGCGTATTACAACGCCGAACAATCGAAGGCACGCTCTTGTTGAGTTTAGCGATGAGCTCCAGACGTCTCGCCTCCGGCAATTGCGTAGGGGCAAGAGAGTGGGTCAGGTAACTGCGCGTCCAGCTGAACACCGGCATGTCCACCCACGAGTAGTCTGCAAGCCGCAGTGCTGCCTTGGCGACCTCACCACAACTCAACTTTTTCAACTCCTCGTTGGCATGAATCGGCATCTTGTCGTCCAGCCTGAACACCATCGGCGCGACCACCTGGATTTGCGCGGGTCGCTCGATGGAAACCTCCCAAGGCTTGTATCGCCATTGGCTCACCGCCGTTCGGGAGGCTTCGACAAGGTCGGGATGAGCGTCCTTTGAAGCCTCTACCTGATTCACCGATCCGTCGGCATGGACGGTAAAACTGACATTCAGCGCGCCGGTTATACCGCTTCGGGAAAGTGCTACAGGGTAAACCGGCTTGGGATTGTTCTCCGGAATCAGGAACACCTCGCCAGCCCTGACTTCGATGGACAAAACCAACAAAAGCACACACAAAAACCACCGCATAACTCCCACTCCTTCGCGACTGAAAAGCCAGATCTGGCAACCGCAGAAAGGTTAAGGCTCGATGATTTTTTACATAACGCCATGGCTTCCCCTTTAGACGCAGGACGTTTCCCAAAGCCCTGCCCTACTCCGGACAAAAGCACGTCATCAAGGATCGCCAGGTAACAATTCCCACAGCGCCCTTCATTTATACCTGAGCGACATGTTCGTAAAAGAACATGTGATCTCCAACATTTCCGCTGTTTCGTCGATGCGAACCAGTGCTATTTTCGGTAACGAAACTGTAACATTCGCATCCGCAGTCAAAACAAGAAAACTGGAGCTCTTGAATGTTTGCTTTCTTTCGTCCTGCCGCACATCAGGCTCCATTGCCTGAAGAAAAAATAGACAGCGCCTACCGACGTCATCGCTGGCAGATCTTCGCCGGCATCTTCATCGGCTACGCGGGTTACTACCTGCTGCGCAAAAACTTCTCCCTGGCCATGCCCTATCTGATCGAGGAGGGTTACACCCGCGGTGAGCTGGGCCTGGCGTTGTCGGCCATTGCTATCGCCTACGGCTTGTCCAAGTTCCTGATGGGCATTGTCTCCGACCGTTCCAACCCGCGTTTCTTCCTGCCATTCGGCTTGCTGGTTTCGGCCGGTGTGATGTTCATTTTCGGTTTCGCGCCCTGGGCCACGTCCAGCGTGACCATCATGTTCATCCTGCTGTTTATCAATGGCTGGGCGCAGGGCATGGGTTGGCCGCCGAGTGGACGGACCATGGTGCACTGGTGGTCGCAGAAGGAACGCGGTGGCGTGGTGTCGTTGTGGAACGTGGCGCATAACGTGGGCGGTGGCCTGATTGGTCCGCTGTTCCTGCTGGGTATGGGCCTGTTCAATGACTGGCACGCGGCGTTTTACGTGCCGGCTGCTGTGGCCATGGCCGTCGCGGTGTTTGCTTTCGCCACCATGCGTGACACGCCGCAATCGGTCGGCCTGCCACCGATCGAGAAGTACAAGAACGATTACCCGGAAGGCTACGACGCCAGTCACGAAGAAGAATTCAGCGCCAAGGAAATCTTCGTCAAATACGTGCTGCGCAACAAAATGCTCTGGTACATCGCAATGGCCAACGTCTTTGTCTACCTGCTGCGCTACGGCGTGCTGGACTGGGCACCGACCTACCTCAAGGAAGCCAAGGGCTTCAGCGTGGACAAAACCTCGTGGGCGTATTTCCTCTACGAGTGGGCAGGTATTCCCGGGACACTGTTGTGCGGCTGGATGTCGGACAAGATATTCCGTGGCAACCGTGGCCTGACCGGCATGGTGTTCATGGCGCTGGTGACCGTGGCGACACTGGTGTATTGGCTCAATCCGGCCGGCAACCCGACGGTCGACATGATTGCGCTGATCTCGATCGGTTTCCTGATCTACGGTCCGGTGATGCTGATCGGCTTGCAAGCGCTGGAACTGGCACCGAAGAAGGCCGCTGGTACGGCTGCGGGCTTCACCGGTCTGTTCGGTTACCTGGGCGGTTCGGTCGCGGCCAGTGCAGCCATGGGCTACACCGTGGACCATTTCGGCTGGGACGGCGGTTTCGTCTTGCTGATTGGTGCGTGCCTGCTGGCGATGGCGTTCCTTGCGCCAACGTTGTGGCACAAGCAGATCGCCAGTCAGACCCGCGAAGCCATCGCCTGATCGCTTTTTGATTTGCAGCGCTTGAGCCGCGCCTCCAGATTCCGGTCTGGCATGGCGTGGCTACGCAGGGCGTTGGCGGTCTGCTCGACATAATCGCGAGTGGTGCCGTAACGCCCGCAAGCGTTTTCGAACACGTGGCTCAGTACGTGATCCGGCAAGTTGCCGGCGTAGCTGGGCAGGTGTCGCTCTAACACGAATCCCAATGCCTGAACCTGGCTTCCGTCTTCGAGACGGCAGTTGAGCCAGTGTGGGCGATAGGACGGGAATGGCATTTCGCGTTGCCATAATGCATACAGCGAAGCTTCGAGTTGCTCTTCAGGCAAACGATAAGCGAAGCCGCTGCAAGAGCCGCCGCGATCCAGGCCAAACACCAGCCCTGGCACTTCCGGCGTGCCGCGATGTTCGTGGGACCACAGATACAAACCGCGATGATAGCCATGCACCCGACCGCGAACGCGTTCAACTGCCGCGCATTCAGGGCGCCAGATCAGCGAGCCATAAGCGAACAGCCAGACCGGCCCACCCTTGTGGCGCGCCATGGTCGACTGCATCGAACTGAGCAATTGTTCGTGTGTAAGCTGCGGCCCCAGATCGAGCCGCGGAGGATAAGCCAGATTCATGAAAGCAGATTCAATGGCGCTCATGGCGAATAGCGTTCAGCTCCCCGCGGGTGATGATTACTTAATAGAACGCACCGCTGTAACAATAAGGCACATATGTTTTAAGGCAATTTAAGTGCCATGGCACAGTTTTAGATAATTGCCTGAATGACATATAACCTACCGGCATTTATATAAATTTATAAATACCGATCGGCTATATATGAAGTTATAACGATTGAACGCGCGGATCAATATCGCGATTCAAGCGCGCGGCGCGTACGCAAACACATCCGCACGCATCTGATGAGCATCCATCCCCGCTTCCACCAGCGCATCCAGCGTGCCGTAGACCATTGCCGGAGAACCGCTGGCGTAGACATGCAGCGCTTTCAAATCCGGGAAATCCTCACACACCGCCTCATGCAGCATCCCGCAGCGCCCCGGCCAGCCACATTGATCGCTGACGACTTTATGCAGGAACAGATTGGGCAGTTTCAGCCATTCATCCCAATGTTCGATCTCATAAAAGTCTTCGGGACGACGCACCCCCCAATACAGATGCACCGGATGCTTGAAGCCCGAAGCCCGGCAATGTTCGATCAGGCTGTGGATCTGGCCCATGCCCGTACCCGCAGCGATCAACACCAACGGCCCATCCGGCAATTCCGCCAGGTGGGTATCACCGAACGGCATTTCGATCCGCACCATCGGATTGCGTTGCAGCTGTTCGATCAGGCTCAGCGCACTGCTTTCGCGCGCCAGTACATGGATTTCCAGATCGCGCCCGCTGTGGGGCGCCGAGGCCAGGGAGAAAGCGGACTTCTCGCCGCTTTCCCGCTCGATCATCAAATACTGACCGGCGTGATAACGCGGCGGCTTGCCCGCCGGTGCGCGCAGGCGCACGCGCCAGGTGTCGCCGCCGACGTCCCTGCACTCAATGACCTGACATGACAAGCTGCGCACCGGCAATTCTCCCTGCGCAAGCACGCCATCCCACAGCACGATGCAGTCTTCCAGCGGCTCTGCTATGCAAGTGTAGAACTCGCCATGGTCGCGCACATCGCCGGCCTGTTCGACCCGTCCTTCCACCAGCAGCGCGGCGCACACGTGGCAATTGCCGTTGCGGCAGCTTTGAGGGCATTCATAGCCCAGACGGCGTGCGCCATCGAGAATCCGCTCGCCGGGCAGAATCTCAAGCACCGCTCCGGAGGGCTGCAAGGTTACACGCATCAATCTATTCCTAACTGATTCCAGATGGCATCGATCCGCTGGGTCACGGCATCATCCTTGACGATCACCCGGCCCCACTCGCGCGTGGTTTCGCCCGGCCATTTATGCGTGGCATCGAGCCCCATTTTCGACCCCAGGCCGGAGACCGGCGAGGCGAAATCGAGGTAGTCGATCGGCGTGTTGTCGATCATCACCGTGTCGCGCTTGGGGTCCATGCGCGTGGTGATGGCCCAGATCACGGTGCGTTGATATCGTCATCGGTGACAATAACGAACTTGGTGTACATGAACTGTCGCAAAAACGACCAGACACCGAGCATTACCCGCTTGGCATGGCCGGGATACGACTTCTTCATGGTCACGATGGCCATGCGGTACGAGCAACCTTCCGGCGGCAGGTAGAAATCGGTGATCTCCGGGAACTGCTTCTGCAGGATCGGCACGAACACTTCGTTCAGCGCCACGCCGAGGATCGCCGGTTCATCCGGCGGACGACCGGTGTAGGTGCTGTGGTAGATCGGTTTGATCCGATGGGTAATGCGCTCGACGGTGAACACCGGGAAGCTGTCGACTTCGTTGTAGTAGCCGGTGTGGTCGCCGTAGGGACCTTCGTCGGCCATTTCGCCGGGATGAATCACACCTTCGAGGATGATTTCGGCGGTGGCCGGCACTTGCAGGTCGTTGCCGCGGCACTTCACCAGTTCGGTGCGGTTGCCACGCAGCAGGCCGGCGAACGCGTATTCGGAGAGGCTGTCCGGCACCGGCGTTACGGCGCCGAGAATGGTCGCCGGGTCGGCGCCAAGCGCTACAGACACCGGGAACGGCTGGCCCGGATGCTTCTCGCACCACTCGCGGTAATCCAGCGCGCCGCCACGGTGACTCAGCCAACGCATGATGACCTTGTTACGGCCGATCACTTGCTGACGGTAGATGCCGAGGTTCTGGCGGTCCTTGTTCGGACCCTTGGTGACGGTCAGGCCCCAAGTGATCAGCGGGGCGACGTCGCCGGGCCAGCAGGTCTGCACCGGCAGCATCGCGAGATCGACGTCTTCGCCTTCGATGACCACTTCCTGGCACACCGCGTCTTTGACGACCTTGGGCGCCATGGCGATGATCTTGCGGAAGATCGGCAGCTTGGACCAAGCGTCTTTCAGGCCTTTCGGTGGCTCGGGCTCCTTGAGGAACGCCAGAAGCTTGCCGATCTCGCGCAGTTCGCTCACCGCTTCGGCGCCCATGCCCATGGCCACCCGCTCGGGGGTGCCGAACAGGTTGCCCAGAACCGGGATGTCGTAGCCGGTGGGGTTCTCGAACAACAGCGCCGGGCCTTTGGCCCGTAGCGTGCGGTCGCAGACTTCCGTCATCTCCAGCACTGGAGAGACGGGAATCTGGATGCGTTTCAACTCTCCGCGCTGCTCAAGTTGCTGCACGAAATCCCGAAGGTCCTTGAATTTCATTGAAGATGCCACCCCGAAAATAGGCGTACATCCTACCTGCTCTGGCGTTAAAACAGCACGATCAATTGTGATTTGCACCCAGCAGCATCGGCGTAAACAGCGGGCTCAGCCGGGCGCTGCCAGTGTCCGAGAGATGATCCTCATCCTTGTACTTCGAATGCCCATTGACCTCGATGCCGCAGACGTTGTCCGCACACATCAGTGGCGTTGGGTCAATGACGTGCACGCCGGGGTCGGCGGCGCTCATCGAATCGAACAAGCCGCCGAGAAAATGCTGGCGAGCCAGGTGCTCATCGAGCGGGCGCCCCAGTCCGTCGGCCGAACGCCCGATCCGGGCAAGACTCGTCAGCCGGCTGATGGCGCCCTTGCGCTGCAGCGGCACTTCCTTGAACAGCCAGACTTGCGCGCCCGTAGCCCTGATCGCCGCCACCCTCGCTTCGATCGCCGAAGCCATGCGCGCCTCAGCCTGAGCCGTATTGTCGCGGGAGTTAAGCAAGACCTTTTTGTCGCCGTCTTCACGACCGTAAACGTAAAGACTCCAGTTGGATGCCAGCACCACGTCCTTGATCTGCAGGCGACGAACCTGCTCCATGGTCTGTTCGTTGAAGTCCTTGCAGCGCTGGCGCGGGTCATCGCTGAGGACCGGCGGACAGGCGCTCATGCTGTAAAGCCACACCGGGCGACCCTCGCGCCTGGCGCCACTTTCAATGGCCGGCATCAACGCCGCGGCATGGCTATCGCCCCAGACCAGTCGGGTGGCCGGGACCTCCTGATTGCCACCGAGCAGACAGGCCTTGTCGAACGTCTTGTCCTTGGTCACCAGCATGCATTTCATCTGCCCGGCGCGCCATTCCCTGGCCTGCGCATATTCCAGCGCTTTGCCGCTCAGACGCTGGGGGAAACCCTCCTGCGAACGCACGACGGAGCCCGTCACCGCGAGGACAGCCATCGCCATCAAGCCGCCGACCAGCACGGGCTTGCGTCCGGCCAGCAGGCGTTTATCACGGAACGGCAGCTCGACGAAGCGCCAGCTCAACCAGGCCAGGCCCAGCGCCAGCAGTATCCAGCCTGCGGCCTCCCAGGGCTGAATACCGTCGATCGAAATGGCATTGGCATAGACGTAGACCGGCCAATGCCACAGATAGAAGGAATAGGAGAGCAAACCGATCCAGACGAACACGCGAGCACTCAACAGCTGGCCGGCCCAGGTCGAACCCTGCCCGCCCGACCAGATCAGCGCGGTGGCACCGAGTACCGGCAACAACGCTGCCCAGCCTGGAAACACCGTCCCCCGGTCAAACGTGAACACCGCCAGTAGCACAGCCGCCAACCCGGCAGCACCCACAGACTGAGCGAGCCAGGGTCGAACAGCGTGTTTGCGCGCAGGCAGGACCGCGAGCATCGCGCCGCATAACAACTCCCAGGCACGCGTTGGCAGCGAAAAGAAAGTGAAGTCGGGTTTACGATCGATATATGCGATGTTCAGCCCGAAGGAGATCAACAGCACAGCAAACAGCATCCAGCGCCAATGGCGAACATGGCGCATCAACAACACCATCAACAGCGGAAAGAAGATGTAGTACTGCTCCTCAACGGCCAGGGACCAGGTATGAAGCAACGGCTTCAAATCCGACGCCGGCTGGAAGTAACCGTCTTCGCGCATGAACAGAATGTTTGAAATGAACAGCGCCTGATAACGCACCGTCCTCCCCAGCTCGGAGAAGTCCTTGGCGGTCAGCAATAACCAGCCCAGTGCCAGTGTGACCAACAGCACCACGCTCAGCGCCGGAATGATGCGTCGTGCACGGCGCGCCCAGAAATCGACGAAGCTGAAACGCTGCGCACTGATCTCACGGAACAGGATGCTGGTAATCAGGAACCCGGAAATGACAAAGAAAACATCAACGCCAACGAAGCCACCGCTGAACGTGCTGAAACCGAAGTGAAAGAGCACGACCGGAATAACGGCCAGAGCCCGCAAGCCGTCAATGTCACGGCGACTGCCAAATGTATGCATAACGTCCCTTGTCGTATCCGATACAAAACCGATTCGAAAGGGACATCGCGGCGAGGTGAAAGTTATCAATCAAGACACAAATCTCATGCACAAAAAAAAAGCGCCCTGTTCGGGGCGCTCTTTTTTGCAGCGGACTGCGTGTTACTTGCGTTTCATCGACAGGAAGAACTCGTCGTTGGTCTTGGTCGTTTTCAGCTTGTCGACCAGGAACTCGATGGCGGCGATTTCGTCCATCGGGTGCAGCAGCTTGCGCAGGATCCACATGCGCTGCAACTCGTCGTCGGCGGTCAGCAACTCTTCGCGGCGGGTGCCGGAACGGTTGATGTTGATGGCCGGGAAGACGCGTTTTTCAGCGATACGACGATCCAGCGGCAGTTCCATGTTGCCCGTGCCTTTGAATTCTTCGTAGATCACTTCGTCCATCTTCGAACCGGTTTCAACCAGTGCGGTGGCGATGATGGTCAGCGAACCGCCTTCTTCGATGTTCCGCGCAGCGCCGAAGAAACGTTTCGGTTTCTCCAGGGCATGGGCATCGACACCACCGGTGAGGACTTTGCCGGAGCTCGGGATCACGGTGTTGTAGGCGCGAGCCAGACGGGTGATGGAGTCAAGCAGGATCACCACGTCTTTCTTGTGTTCGACCAGGCGCTTGGCCTTCTCGATCACCATTTCGGCAACCTGCACGTGACGGGTCGGTGGCTCGTCGAACGTCGAGGCAACCACTTCGCCGCGCACGGTGCGCTGCATTTCGGTCACTTCTTCCGGACGTTCGTCGATCAGCAACACGATCAGGTGAACTTCAGGGTTGTTACGTGCGATGTTCGCCGCGATGTTCTGCAGCATGATCGTTTTACCGGCTTTCGGCGGTGCAACGATCAGACCGCGCTGGCCTTTGCCGATCGGGGCGCACAGGTCGATGACACGACCGGTCAAGTCTTCGGTGGAACCGTTGCCGGCTTCCATCTTCATGCGCACGGTCGGGAACAGCGGGGTCAGGTTCTCGAAGAGAATCTTGTTTTTCGCGTTCTCGGGACGATCGTAGTTGATCGTGTCGACCTTGAGCAGCGCGAAATAACGCTCGCCTTCCTTCGGAGGGCGGATCTTGCCAACGATGGTGTCACCGGTGCGCAAGTTGAAGCGGCGGATCTGGCTCGGCGAGACGTAGATATCGTCCGGGCCGGCGAGATAGGAAGCGTCAGCGGAGCGCAGGAAGCCGAAGCCGTCCTGGAGAATCTCCAGCACGCCATCACCGGAGATTTCCTCGCCGCTTTTAGCGTGCTTTTTGAGCAGGGAGAAAATC